>Ga0194052_1000343_pt1 | contig 30680 bp, 14 predicted proteins | sample SepL226m_MetaG_FD_160117 | JGI IMG/M metagenome (GOLD analysis project Ga0194052, IMG submission 160117) | Anoxic zone freshwater microbial communities from boreal shield lake in IISD Experimental Lakes Area, Ontario, Canada - Sep2016-L227-6m | ecosystem: Environmental > Aquatic > Freshwater >...
CTACGACCTGCTGGCGATCTGGGCGCACGTCAGTACCGCGAGCATCTGGATGCGGTTGCCCACACTGCTGATGGCGCTGGTCTGCTGGTGGCTGATCAGCCGGGAGGTCATCCCGCGCCTGGGATATGCGGTGAAGAACACCCGGGCTGCCGCCTGGACCGCGGCAGGGATGTTCCTCGCGGTGTGGCTGCCGCTCAACAACGGCCTGCGCCCGGAGCCGATCATCGCCTTGGGAATCCTGTTGACCTGGTGCTCGGTGGAACGCGGAGTCGCCACCAGCCGACTGCTTCCGGTCGCGATCGCCTGCATCGTCGGCGCACTGACACTGTTCTCCGGACCCACGGGCATCGCGTCGATCGGCGCACTGCTGGTTGCGATCGGTCCGTTGAAGACGATTCTGCACCGGCGTTCGCGCAGTTTCGGCGTGCTGCCCCTGCTGGCCCCGATCGTCGCGGCTGCGACGGTCACCGTCATCCCGATGTTCCGCGATCAGACGTTCGTCGGTGTGCTGCAGGCCAACGCGCTCAAGCGCGCGGTGGGTCCGAGCCTGAGCTGGTTCGACGAACACACCCGCTACGAGCGCCTCATGATGGCGACACCGGACGGCTCGATCGCACGACGTTTCGCGGTGCTCGCACTGATACTGGCGCTGGCGGTGTCGGTGGCGATGATGATGCGGCGCGGACACATCCCCGGCACCGCGGGCGGTCCCAGCCGGCGCATCGTCGGCATCACCGTCATCTCGTTCATCGCGATCATGTTCACACCTACGAAGTGGACCCACCATTTCGGTGTGTTCGCCGGGCTGGCCGGTTCGCTGGGCGCGCTCGCCGCCGTGGCCGTGCTGCCGACGGTGATGCGATCGCGTCGCAACCGGATGCTGTTCGTCGCCGCGGTCCTGTTCGTCACCGCATTGTCGTTCGCGAGCGTCAACGGCTGGTGGTACGTCTCCAGCTTCGGTGTGCCGTGGTCCAACCAGTTCCCGCAGTGGCGGCTCGGTTTCACCACCGTGCTGCTCGGGCTGTCGGTGCTGGCCCTGCTTGTCGCCGCGTGGCTTCATTTCTCCGAACGGCCGGCCGATGCGGCCGGCAGCGGACGGATCTCGCGCATCGCGAACTCACCACTGGCGGTGGCCGCATGGCTGCTCGTCGTCTTCGAGGTCGCGTCACTGACCCTCGGCATGGCCAACCAGTACCCGGCGTGGTCGGTGGGCCGGTCCAATCTCGAGGCGCTGACCGGCAAGACCTGCGGTCTGGCCGATGACGTTCTCGTCGAGTCGGATCCGAACGCCGGGATGCTGCAACCGGTGAACGCGACGACCGCCGTCGCGCTGGGCTCCGCGGGTGCAGAGGGGTTCACACCCAACGGTGTTCCCACCGACGTCTCGACCCTGATCGAGCCGCCCAGCAGCGGCAACTTCATCGACGCGAGCGACAAGACCGTCACCACAGCCGAGACCGCACCGGAAGACAGCACCGCCGCAGCGACGGGCATCAACGGCTCACGCGTCCGGCTGCCCTACGGCCTGGACCCGGCCGCCACACCCGTGCTGGGCAGCTGGCGCTCGGGGGCGCAGCAGCCGGCGCTGTTGCGGTCGGGGTGGTACCGGTTGCCGCCGGCTAAGGAGCGCAGCGCCGACGGCCCGCTGATCGTGGTGGCCGCAGCCGGCCGCTTCGACCCCGACGAGGTCGAGTTGCAGTGGGCGACCGATTCTGCGACGGCGGCCGGCAAGCCCGGTGGCGCCATGTCCTTCGCCGACACCGGTCCGGTGCCGGGCTGGCGGAACCTGCGCGCTCCCCTGTCGGCGATCCCCGCCGACGCGACTCAGGTGCGGCTCGTCGCCAAGGACGACGACCTGGCGCCCCAGCACTGGATCGCCCTGACCCCACCGCGCATCCCGCGGTTGCGAACACTGCAGCAGGTGGTCGGCTCGCAGGATCCGGTGCTGCTGGACTGGCTCGTCGGACTCGCCTTCCCCTGTCAGCGCCCGTTCGGGCACAACAACGGTGTCACCGAGGTGCCGAAGTGGCGGATCCTCCCGGACCGGTTCGGTGCGGACGCCAACTCGCCGGTGATGGACAACATCGGCGGCGGGCCACTGGGCATCAGCGAACTGTTGTTCCGCGCGTCCACGGTGCCGACCTATCTGCGCAGCGACTGGTTCCGCGACTGGGGCGCTCTGCAACGGCTGGTGCTGTTCTACCCCGCCGCCGTCCCGGCACGGCTCGATCTGGGCACCGAGGTCCGAAGCGGCTGGTGGAGTCCGGCGCCGCTTAGGCCGACGTAACCACACCGTCGCATACCATCGACGCTCGTGCCCAGCGTGCGTGCCGACTCCAGCCGGATCGCCCGGCTGATCGCGATCACCGCCGGCCTTGTGGGCATCCTGCTCTGCGGCCTGACCCCCCTGCTGCCGGTCACCCAGACCACCGCCGCGATCGTCTGGCCACAGGGAACGGCTGCCGACGGCATGGTGGGCGACCTCACCGCACCCCTGGTCTCCGGCGCGCCACAGGGACTCGACGTATCGATCCCGTGCACGGCGGTAGCGACACTGCCCGCCGCGGGCGGTCTGGTCTTCGCCACCAATCCGCCCAACGGCATCGACGCCTCGCGTAACGGACTTGTGGTTCGCGCCACTGCCGATTCGGTGTTCGTGGCATTTCGCGACACCGTCGCGGCGGTGGCGCCGCGCGCCGCCGTCGCCGCCGGTGCCTGCAGCACCCTTCGTGTGTGGGCGAATCCGGGTGCCGCCGGAGCGGAGTTCACCGGCATACCCGGAGCCGCCGGGACCCTCAGCGCCGAGAAGAAGCCTCAGGTGACCGGCGTCTTCACCGAACTGCGAGTCCCGCCCCAGCAGTCACTGTCGGCGTGGATCGACATCGACACCCGATTCATCACCACCCCGACACCGCTCAAGCTCGCCGTCATGGTCGCCGGTGTGCTGTGTGTGATCGCCTCCATCGTCGCGCTCGCGGTTCTGGACAGCCGCTACCGGCGCGATGTCAGCGGCGCCCGCGGCCGGCTGCGCCGCAACTGGCCGACGGACGCCGGCGTCATCGCCACGTTGCTGGTGTGGCATGTGATCGGGCCGATCTCCTCAGATGACGGCTACAACCTGACGATGGCGCGCGTCGCCGGCGATGCCGGGTACGTGACGAACTACTACCGATACTTCGGGACCACCGAAGCGCCCTTCGACTGGTACCAATCGGTTCTCGCGCACCTGGCTTCGGTCAGCACCGCCGGAGTCTGGATGCGCCTGCCCGCGCTGGCCGCCGCCATCGGAAGCTGGCTCATCCTCAGTTACCGGATCCTGCCGCGGCTGGGCTCGGGCACCGGCGGCCTGGCGAACAGCCGGATGGCCGTCGCCACCGCGGGTGCGACATTCCTCGCCGCGTGGCTTCCGTTCAACAACGGGTTGCGCCCCGAACCTCTCATCGCCGTGGGCGTGCTCGCGGTGTGGGCGCTGGTGGAACGCGCCATCGCCACCCGCCGACTGGTTCCCGCCGCGGTCGCGATCGTCGTCGCGGTGTTCAGCGTGACACTCGCGCCACAGGGGCTCGTGGCGCTGGCGCCGCTACTCGTCGGCGCCCGCGCGATCGCGGGGATCATCAGGCGGCGCCGGCCCACCGACGGACTGCTGGCCCCACTCGCCGCGCTCGCAGCGGCGGCGTCGACGCTGTTCGTGGTCATCTTCCGCGATCAGACACTGGCGACGGTGGCCGAGTCCGCGCGGATCAAATACGTTGTGGGGCCCACGGTCTCGTGGTACCAGGACTTCCTGCGCTACTACTTCCTGACGGTCGAGAAGAATGTCGAGGGCTCGCTGACGCGGCGCTTCGCGGTGTTGCTGATGCTGTTCTGCCTCTTCAGTCTGCTGGTGTTGCTACTGCGGCGCGGTCACGTCGCCGGGGTGGCCCGGCCACCGGTGTGGCGGCTCATCGGCAGCACTGCCCTAGGCCTGCTGCTGCTGACGTTCACCCCCACCAAATGGGCGGTGCAATTCGGCGCGTTCGCCGGGCTAGCGGCCGCACTAGCGGCGGTCACCGCATTCGCCTTCGCCGTGGTCGGACTGCACAGCCGGCGCAACCTCGCCCTGTACGTCACCGCACTGCTGTTCGTCACCGCATGGGCGACGTCGGGAGTCAACGGCTGGTTCTACGTCGGCAACTACGGGGTGCCATGGTTCGATCGTCAGCCGGTGTTGCTGCACCGTCCGGTCACCACGATGCTGCTCGCACTGGCGCTCATCACCGCACTGATCGCCGGCTGGCTGCACTTCCGCATCGACTACGCCGGACACACCGAGGTCAAGGACAACCGGCGTAACCGTCTGTTCGCCTCCACTCCCCTGCTGATTTTCTCGCTCGTGATGGTTCTGCTCTCGGTGGGGTCGATGGCGAAAGGTTTCGCGCAGCGCTACCCCGCCTACACCAACGGGAAGGCCAACCTCGCCGCGCTCAGCTCAGGTCTGTCGAAGGACAGCTGCGCAATGGCCGACGACGTCCTGGTCGAGGCCGACGCCAACGCCGGAATGCTGCAACCCGCCCCGGGTCAGAAGTGGGGTGCCTACGGGCCGCTCGGCGGAGAGAACCCGATCGGCTTCACACCCAACGGCGTCAGCGAGATCCTCGACCCGGTAACGCCGTTCGTCGCCAACCCCGGCACGGTGAACTCCGACGGATCCCCCAACAAGCCCAACGTCGGGATCGGTTTCACCGGCGGCACCGGCGGTGGCTTCGGACCGGTCGGGGTCAACGGATCCAGAGTGTTCCTGCCGTTCGGTCTGGACCCGAGGACCACTCCGGTGATGGGCAGCTACAACGAGAACACCGTCGCGGCCAAGGCCACCTCGGCCTGGTACGACCTGCCGGCGCGAAGCCCCGATCGGCCACTGGTGACCGTCGCCGCCGTGGGCGCGATCTGGTACTACGACGAGGAGCAGGAGTTCCACTACGGGCAGTCGCTGAAACTGCAGTGGGGAATCCGCAAACCCGACGGCAGCTTCCAGGCGTTGGACAAGGTTCAGCCGATCGACATCCTGGAACAGGTCGCATGGCGCAATCTGCGTTTCCCGCTCGCGTGGGCACCCCCGGAGGCCAACGTGGCGCGCATCGTCGCCGACGACCCCAACCTGTCCAGTGAGCAGTGGTTCGGCTTCACCCCGCCGCGGGTGCCGATGCTGCAGACGGCGAATGAGTTCCTGGGCGACCAGACCCCGGTGCTGATGGACATCGCCAGCGCCGCGCAGTTTCCCTGCCAGCGGCCGGCGACGGTGCACCTCGGTGTGGCCGAGGTTCCGAAGTACCGGATTCAGCCCAACCTCAAACAGGTCGTGGTGTCGTCCAACATGTGGCAGGCCGCTCGATCCGGCGGACCATTCCTCTTCATCCAGGCCTTGTTGACCACCTCGACGGTGCCGACGTATCTGCGCGACGACTGGTACCGCGACTGGGGTGCCATCGAGCGCTACATCCGGGTGGTGCCCGAAGCCCAGGCTCCGAATGCCGCCATCGAGGAGGGCTCGCGTCGGGTCTTCGGCTGGAACCGCAACGGACCGATCCGGGCCCTGCCATGAGCCGGAAGCAGATTCGATGACCGCGACACTGACCGCCAACACCGCAGACTCCGCGCGTGAGGTCACGGCCATCCGCTGGCTGGCTGTGATCGCGGGACTGGTGGGCTTCGTATTGTCCGTGCTGACCCCGTTTCTTCCCGTCGTGCAGACCACCGCGACGCTCAACTGGCCGCAGAACGGACGGCTCGGCAACGTCACCGCACCGCTGATCTCGTTGACGGCGGTGTCGGTGACCGCCACGGTGCCCTGCGATGTGATCCGGTCGATGCCGGCCGCCGGTGGCCTGGTCCTCGGCCTTGCGCCGCCGAAAGGCAAAGACGCCGCACTCAACTCGCTCTTCCTGACCGCCACGAGTCAGCGGGTCGACATCACCGACCGCAACGTCGTGGTCGCGAGTGTGCCACGTGCGCAGGTGAATTCTCCTGCGTGCAAGCGCATCGAGATCACCTCCTCGGAGGCGGGCACCTTCGCGACATTCGTCGGTCTGCCGCCCGCGGCCGTCAACCCGGATCTGGAGGACTCCGCTCAGACGGGGTATGCGGACCTTCGCAGCGGATTCAAGGATCCGAACCTGCGCCCCGGGATCGTCGGCGTCTTCACCGAACTCACCGGTCCGGCTCCGGCCGGGTTGAGCGTATCGGCGACCATCGACACTCGCTTCTCCACCCGTCCCACCGCGATCAAACTGGCAGCGATGCTGCTGGCGATCGCCGCCACCGCGGTCGCATTGGGCGCGCTGTGGCGGCTGGACCGGCTCGACGGCCGCCGTCTGCACCGCCTCATCCCCGTCCGATGGCGCACCTTCACCGTCGTCGACGTCGTCGTCGTGGGCGCCTTCGCGCTCTGGTACGTGATCGGTGCAAACTCCTCCGACGACGGCTACATCCTCGGCATGGCGCGGGTGGCCGGACCGGCCGGTTACATGTCGAACTACTTCCGCTGGTTCGGCGTACCCGAGGACCCGTTCGGCTGGTACTACAACGTGCTGGCCCTGATGACACACGTCAGCACCGCGAGCATCTGGATGCGGCTGCCGGATCTGGTGTGCGCGCTGATCTGCTGGCTGCTGCTGTCCCGCGAAGTGCTTCCCCGGTTGGGGCCGGCTGTCTCACGCAGCCGTCCGGCGCTGTGGGCCGCGGGTCTGGTGCTGCTCGCGGCGTGGATGCCGTTCGACAACGGACTGCGCCCCGAAGGCCAGATCACCACCGGCGCGCTGATCACCTACGTGCTCATCGAACGCGCGATCACCTCGGGGCGCCTGACACCGGCCGCACTGGCGATCATCACCGCCGCGTTCACACTGGGCATTCAACCGACCGGGCTGATCGCGGTCGCCGCACTGCTGGCAGGCGGCCGGCCGATCCTGCGGATCCTGGCCCGCCGCCGCATGGTGGTCGGCACCTGGCCGTTGGTGGCGCCACTGCTGGCGGCCTCCACCGTGGTCCTCACGGTGATCTTCGCCGACCAGACGCTGGCGACGGTGCTCGAGGCGACCCGGATCCGGACCGACATCGGGCCGAGCCAGGAATGGTTCACCGAGAACCTTCGGTACTACTACCTCATCCTGCCGACCGTCGACGGATCGCTGTCGCGCCGGTTCGGCTTCTTCATCACCGCGCTGTCACTGTTCGTGTCGGTCTTCATCATGCTGCGGCGCAAACGCGTCGCGGGCATCGCGCGGGGACCCGCCTGGCGTCTGATGGGCGTGATCTTCGCGACCGTGTTCGTCCTGATGTTCACCCCCACCAAGTGGGTGCACCACTTCGGTCTGTTCGCCGCCGTGGGTGCGGCGATGGCCGCCCTGGCCACGGTTCTCGTGTCACCCACCGTGCTGCGGTGGTCGCGTAACCGAATGACCGTCGTGACCGCAGTGTTGTTCCTCCTCGCGTTGACGTTCTCGACCACCAACGGGTGGTGGTACGTCTCCAGTTACGGAGTACCGTTCAACAGTTCGACTCCGCGCATCGCCGGCGTCAGTGTCAGTGCGATCTTCCTGTTCCTGTTCGTCCTCTCTGCGCTCTACACCGCGTGGCTGCACTTCGCATCGCGCTCGCGCGGGGAGGGCCGGATCACGCGCACACTCTCGAGCTCACCGATCGCGGCCGCCGCCGCACTGATGGTGGTGGTGAACTTCGCGTCGATGATCGTCGGGGTGGTGCGCCAGTACCCCACCTACTCCAACGGCCTCGCCAACGTCCGCGCACTCGCGGGTGGCTGCGGACTGGCCGACGACGTCCTCGTCGAGCCGGACGCCAACGCCGGGTTCCTGACACCGCTGCCCGGGGACTACGGACCGCTCGGTGCTCTGGGCGGTGTGAAACCGGTCGGCTTCACACCGAACGGAGTGGCGGAGAAGATCGTCGCCGAGGCGATTCGGGTGAACAACCCGATGCCCGGGGTGGACCAGGACTGGGAAGGTCCCTTCACCCTCACCACTCCCGGGGTCAACGGTTCCACCGTGCCGCTGCCCTACCAGCTGAACCCGGCGAAGGTGCCGGTCGCCGGCAGCTACTCCGGAACCAACCAGCAGGTGAGCACCCTGACGTCGGCCTGGTATCAGCTGCCGCCGCAGGACGGAGGCCATCCGCTCGTGGCGGTCACCGCGGCCGGGACGATCGCCGGTGACAGCGTGCTCAACGCGCACACCGACGGCCAGGTGGTGGAACTCGAATACGGCAGGCCCGGCCCCGATGGCGTGCCGGTGCCCGCGGGCAGGGTCACGCCGTATGACATCGGACCGGCGCCGTCGTGGCGCAACCTGCGCTATCCGCGCTCGGCGATCCCCGCGGACGCGACTGCCGTGCGCATCGTCGCGCAGGACAAGTCGCTGTCACTGGGCGACTGGATTGCCGTCACGCCGCCGCGGGTTCCCGAACTGAGGTCGGTGCAGGAGTACGTCGGTTCCACGCAGCCGGTTCTGATGGACTGGGCCGTCGGCCTCGCCTTCCCGTGCCAGCAGCCGATGCTGCACGCCAACGGGGTGACGCAGGTGCCGAAGTTCCGGATCACGCCGGACTACACCGCCAAGAAACAGGACACCGACACCTGGCAGGACGGCCGCAACGGCGGCCTGCTCGGCATCACCGATGTACTGCTGCGCGCGCACGTCATGGCGACGTATCTCTCCCGCGATTGGGGCCGCGATTGGGGATCGCTGCGCAAGTTCGCCACCATCGTCGACGCACAACCGGCCGAACTGACGTTGGGCAGCGCCACCCGCAGTGGACTGTGGAAACCCGGAGAGATCCGGATCAAGGCCTGAGTCCGCACTCCGGGTGCGGCTACAGTCCGACCTCGGCCGGAACCGGCGCCGGTGCGATCGCCAGCACGGAGTCACCGACCGCGACCTCACCGGCGGCGACGGTCGCCACAGCGCCGAACTTCTTGGCGTTGAGGATCACCACCGGCGTGATCAAGGGATAACCCGCCGCTTCGATGACGTTGCGGTCGAAAGTCACCAGCGGTGCCCCCGCGGCGACCCGGTCACCCTTGGCCACATGGACCCTGAAACCCTCACCCTTCAGTTTCACCGTGTCCAGGCCGACGTGAATCAGCACCTCGACGCCACTGTCCAGGAGCAGTCCGAAGGCATGGCCGGTGGGTTGGGCCGCGACCACCACACCGGCGCCCGGTGCGTAGGCGGTGTCACCCGACGGCATGATCGCGACACCCGGGCCCATGATGCCCTTGCCGAACACCGGGTCCGGCACGTCGCTGAGCGCCACGACGGTACCGGCGAGCGGCGCCATCACCTCGGTGGTGACGCCCGCTTCCCCGGCGGCCTTGGTGGCCGCGGCGGCCACGAGCGTGTCCGGGCTGGCCTGGCCCATCGGACCCTCGAGATCGGCCACCGGAACGCCGGCGGCGACGGCAGCCGCAGCCTGCTCGGGAGTGCGGTAACCGGAGAAGATCACCAGGATCATCGCGGTGAAGAAGGCCGCCAGCACCGCAACGGCATACAGACCCATGCTGTTGAAGGCGGGAATGGTCAACAGTGAAGTGAAGACGAACGCACTGGTCTTCACACCGCCGCCGATCCCGATGATCAGACCGCCGACCAGACAACCAACCAGCATGCGCGGATAGATTCGCTTGAACCGCAGATGGATCCCATACAGCGACGGCTCCGAGATGCCGCCGAGCAGGCCGGCCGCCAGACCACCGATTGCGGTCTGGCGCATCTGCTTGTCCCGCTCGCGCCAGGCCAGGAACAGCACGCCCGCGGTGGCACCGAAGCAGGCGAAGTTCCACGCGCCCATCGGGCCCTGGATGTAGTCGTAGCCGAGCGTCTGGATATTGAGCAGCATGATGGCATTGATCGGCCAGTGCAGACCCAGCGGCACCATGAACGGGTACGCCAGTGGGATCAGGATCGCGAAGATGAACGGCGAGAAGTCGTTGATCGACTTCAGGATGTTGGCCAGTCCGGCGCCGGTGTACACCCCGATCGGACCGATCAGGAACGCCGTCAGCGGAATCATGATCAGCATCGAGAGGAACGGCACGAATATCAGTTGGACGTTCTCCGGGATGATCCGCTTGAGGAGCTTGTAGAGCGGGCCGAGGGCCGCGGCCATCAGCAGCGGCGGGAACACCTGGGAGCTGTAGTTGAAGATGGTCAGTGGCAGACCGGCAACCTGGACGACGTCCACCTGCGAACCGAAGACGTTCTTGGATTCGGTGAAGTCCTTCAACGCGGCGAAGCCGGGCAGCATGACGACGGCCATGATGGCGAACCCGACCCACGGGTCGGCGCCGAGTTTCTTCGAGGCGTTGTAGGCCACCATCAGCGGCAGGAACACGAACACGCTCTGCCAGCACAGGTTGACGAACTGCCACGTGGGCGAGAGCTGACTGGCCTCGCGCGGGTCGGCCCAGTTGGGGATCACGTCGAGGGTGCTCATCAGCGCCATGAACGTGATGAACAGCGAAGCGCCCAGCAGCGCCCCGAGGATCGGCCGGAACGAGTCGGAGAGGAACTCGAAGAACGAATCCAGCCAGGCGAACCTGCCACGCGGGCCCTTGGACCGGGCGGCGGCCTTGATCGCCTCGGCGTCGGCGGCGGGCACCCCGCCGCCCATACCGGGCAGGGCCTTGATCTCGTTGTAGACCGTCTGCACCGCGCCGCCGATGACGACCTGGTAGCGATCGCCGGCCTGCGGCACCGCACCCATCACCCCGTCGACCGACTCAAGGTCGGACTGACTGATCCCCGAGGCGTCGCGCAGCTGGAAGCGCAGCCTGGTCGCACAGTGTGAAAGGCTCTCGATGTTCGCACTACCGCCGAGCCTCTCGACGATGGCCGCCGCTGTGTTCGATGACTGGGCATTCGATGACATGGCCACAAGGTATCGGCGTCGCGGCCGCCGTGGTATCGGATTCGCCGGTCAGGGTTGCGGTGTGGCCGTCCTGAGCCGCTCGGGCAACTCTGACCAGACGGTGGCGGCAGTCTGCAAATCCTGTCTCGCGCAGTAGGCCGGAGCCCCGCTCTCGGTGACCGCGGCTGCGCCGAGGACCCCGCAGTCGGCGCCCAACACGACCACCGGCAGATCCATCCGCGCCGAGACGGCAGGTGGGGGTGGCGACGCCGGAGGGGTTCCGCGGTGCTGTGAGGAGAGTTGCAGGGCCGCAGCGAGAGCCCCCGCCGCCGCCAGAATTCCGAGTGCGGCGGCGACGATCCGACCACGACGCGTGGGTGATCCGGTCTTTCGGTGACGCGGTGCGCCCGTCGATGCACCGAGAGCCTCGGCGAGCGCGGTCGCGAATGCCCGGCAGTCATCGAACCGGCGGACGGGGTCCTTCGCCAGCGCACGCCCGAAGACCGGTCCGAACACCGCCAGGTCAGGACGGTCGAACGCCGGAGGTGGGTCGCTGAGGTGCCGACTGATCACGACCGCCGGATTGGAATCGGTGAACGGCGCCGAGCCGGTGAGCATGTGATACGCCGTCGCGGCGAGCGCGTACTGATCGGCCTTCCCGTCGATCTCCTCACCGCGCAATTGCTCAGGGGCCGCGTAGTTGACGGTTCCGACGGTCATGTCCACGCCGGTCAGGTTGTTCGCCTTGTCGATCCAGCGCGCAACCCCGAAGTCTGCCAACAGGATTCGCCGCTCACCCGAGGCCGGCAGTCCCAGCAGGATATTCGCGGGCTTGATGTCGCGGTGCAGGATACCCCGGCTGTGCGCGTAGTCCAGAGCGCTGGCGATACCGGCCACGATGGGCACCAGTTCAGCCGGCGGGATCCCGTTCGGATGGTCGTAAGTGAGCAGTCGCGCGCCGTCGATCCCGTCGACGAACTCCATCGCGATCCACAACTGGCCCTCGAAGTCGCCGCGATCATAGATGTGCACGATGTGCGGGTGCCGAAGGCCGGCAGCCATCTCCGCTTCGAGAAGGAACCGCTGGCGGTACTCCTCATCGGCGGAGACACCCGGCCCGAGGACCTTGAGCGCGTCCTGGCGCGGCAGCCGCGGATGGTCCGCGAGGTAGACCTCGCCCATGGCGCCCGCGCCGATGACCCGGGCGATGGTGTAGCCGGCGAACGCCTGCCCGTCCGCTAGCGGCATCTGCGCATCCTAAGCGGGAACGTTGGCCTTCAGCGTCTGCAGCGCTCCGGCGCTCAACCGGGCCAACTCGGCGATCTCATCGTGATCGAGAGCCGCTGCGAAGATTTCGGTCATCCGGCGGTTGGTGGCCGCCTCGACCTCGGCGTAGCGGTCCTTCTTGTCCGACCCGTCGGGGAAAGGCTCGGGCCAGCCGAACATCCGGGTGTAGTTCTCGTCGCCGTGCAGCATGTGCGCCTCGACCGGCGTGATTCCGGAGTTGACGAGAACGTTGAAGTGCACGTCGCCGCGCAATTCGCGCAACACGTGCATCACCTGCAGAGCGCGCGCGGCGTCATCATCGGCCAACGGCATTGCCCGCCAACCGGTGAACATCGGCAAGCCGGAAGTCGGAGTCGCGGCGATGACTCTTTCACCGAGATCGGCGATGCGGGCCAACCCCTGGGCTCCCGTCAGATACTTGCGGCCGAAGTCGGCGATCTGATTCCAGTAGACATCGGCGGCGCCCTTCGCGCCGCGGACGGCAATGCCCTCATCCCACATCGTGCGGATGAAATTGGGTTCGAAGATCGCGAACACCGATGCGACGGTCGCCCCGGTGGCTTCGCCGAGAACCCCGCCACGGCCGGCCACGTATCCCGCGAACGGGTTCTGGTAGCCCTGTGCGATGCTGCCGGCAAAGGTCTCGGGATGCAGCATGAAGATGCCGATCGCCTCAGCCACCGCAGCGCCGGCCTCGCCGACGGCTTCTGCGTCCCGTGCTTTGCTCATGCGCTACTCCCGGTGTCTGGCGGGCCACTGAAGTCGCCCGACCGGGATGATCCTACGGACTGCGACCGCGCCTAGTCCGGATAATCCATCGGCACACCGAGATTGTTCAGCGACAAAGCCAATGCGTCGTACTGGCCCACCAGGGTGACGAATTCAATCAGCTGTCTGCGATCGAGCACCGAACTCAGTTGCCGCCACACCGGCTCGGAGATCATTCGGGCCGAGATCAGTTCGTCGACGGCCGCGAGCAGCACCTGTTGTCGCGGCGAGAGGCCGTCACCGCCCGGCCAGGCGAAGATCGCGTTCTGCTCGGCTTCACTGATGCCGCGCCGCAATGCAATCCGGCGGTGCTGCTGCAGTTCGTACTCGCAGGAACGCAGATGCCCGACACGCAGAATCGCCAGTTCGGTATCGGCCTCCGCCAGCCGGCCGCGTCGTAGCAGGATGCCGCTGAACGGCAGCCACGGCCAGAACAGCCGGCGGTGCTGGGCGAGAGTGGTGAAAAGGTGTACTTCAGGCACACCCCACACCCGTGCCGACACCCTGCAGAACAGCCAGCCGAACAGGCCGAGTTCACGACGACCGCCCGGCGGGATCCTCGGTAGCGGCTCTGACGACGTCATGTTCGCGCCTTTCGTAGGTGTCGTCATTAGAACAGGTGAGCCGCAAACCAGGTCCGGCGAATCGGCTAGGCTTGTTTCAACCGTGCGGGAGCGTTTCCGCACAATCAACAGGGCGGCTTTTCTTGTGACGGAATCCAAGGTCGCACCCATTGCCGTGATCGGTATGGCCTGCCGACTGCCCGGCGGAATCGACTCCCCGGAGCTGCTGTGGGAGTCGCTGCTCCGCGGTGACGATCTGATCACCGAGATCCCCCCGGATCGCTGGGATCTCGACGGGCACTACGACCCCGAACCCGGTGTGCCCGGCCGTTCGGTGTCGCGGTGGGGAGGATTCGTCGACGACGTCGCCGGTTTCGACGCCGCGTTCTTCGGCATCGGTGACCGCGAGGCGACGGCCATCGACCCCCAGCACCGGCTGCTGATGGAGACCGCCTGGGAGGCGGTGGAGCATGCCGGGATCGCACCGACCTCACTGGCGGAATCGCTGACGGGGGTGTTCGCCGGACTCTGCCACGACGACTACACGCTGGTGAGCAACGACGTGGGCGCGATGGAGGGCCCCTACGGCTACACCTGTACGCCCTACAGCATGGCCTCGGGTCGCATCGCCTACGCACTGGGACTGCGGGGTCCGGCTCTCTCCGTCGACAGCTCCTGTTCCTCGGGCCTGCTCGCGGTCCACCTGGCCTGCCGGAGCCTGCATGAGGGCGAGAGTGATTACGCCCTGGCCGGCGGATGCCAGGTGATCCTCGATCCCGCCGTCAGCGCCTCGGCGTCGGCGCAGGGCATGTTGTCCCCGACCGGACGCTGTCATGCGTTCGACGTCGCCGCCGACGGGTTCGTGCGTTCCGACGGCTGTGCGATGGTGTTACTCAAGCGATTGCCCGACGCCCTGCGCGACGGCGACCGCGTGCTGGCGGTGATCCGCGGAACGGCGGCCAATCAGGACGGCCGCTCGCCGACCATCACGACACCGTCGCTGGACGCCCAGGCCGACGTCTACCGCACCGCCCTTGCGGTGGCGGGTGTGGATCCGAGAACCGTCGGCATGGTGGAGGCGCACGGAACCGGCACACCGGTGGGTGACCCGTTGGAGTTCGGCGGCCTTGCGAAGGTCTACGGCACCGACGGCAGCCGGTGTCTGATCGGTTCTGCGAAAAGCAATCTCGGCCACACCGAATCCGCGGCGGGCACGGTCGGGCTGATCAAGGCGATCCTGGGACTGCGGGCCGGTCTGGTGCCGGCGATGGCGCATTTCACCCGATTGCCCGACGAACTCGACCGGATCGAGACGGGGTTACGGGTGCCCACGGAGGTCACGCCGTGGCCGTCCACCGGCGAGCACCCGCGCCGCGCCGCGGTGTCCTCATTCGGCATGTCCGGAACCAATGTGCACGCCGTGCTCGAGCAGGCACCGCAGACGGCGCCGCCGCACGTCGCCACTACCGCATCGACACGGCCGCTGTTGTTCCCGGTGTCTGCCACCTCCGACGAACAGATGCGCCGGACCGCCCTGCGGGTGGCCGATTGGATCGAACAGCACGCCGGTGATCTGACGGCATCGGATCTGGCCTACACGCTCGCTCGGCGCCGCGGGCACCGCTCGGTGCGGACCGCCGTGCCTGCGGCGAGTCTTCCGGAGTTGACGGCGGGTCTGCGGGAGGTCGCCGGCAACGAGGCGCCCTACCCGGAGACGGTCGGAGGGGACGCTCGCGGACCGGTGTGGGTGTTCTCCGGTCAGGGCTCGCAATGGGCGGCCATGGGCGCGGAGTTACTGATGCGTGAACCCGCGTTCGCCGCGTGCATCGCCGAAATCGAACCGCTGATCGCGCGCGAGTCGGGTTTCTCGGTCACCGAGGCGATGTCGGCGCCGCAGACGGTGACCGGCATCGATCGGGTGCAGCCGACGCTGTTCGCCATGCAGGTCGCGGTCGCGGCCACCATGACGTCCTACGGCGTGACACCCGCCGCAGTCATCGGCCATTCGATGGGCGAGGCGGCAGCCGCCGTCGTCTCCGGCGCGCTGTCGCTGCACGACGGGGTCCGCGTCATCTGCCGTCGCTCCCGGCTGATGTGCCGGCTTGCCGGCGGGGGCGCGATGGCGTCGGTCGAGTTGCCCGCCCAGCAGGTGCGCGAGGAACTCACGGCGCGCGGCATCGCCGATGTGGTCGTCTCGGTGTTCGCCTCGCCGGAGTCCACCGTGATCGGCGGCGCGACCGACACCGTCGTCGAGCTGGTCGCCGCCTGGGAGGCCCGCGAGGTGATGGCCCGCGAGGTGGCGGTCGACGTCGCGTCGCACTCCCCGCATGTCGACGACATTCTCGGCGACCTGGCCGAGGCACTGGCGGAACTCACCCCGCGCGAACCGACGCTGCCCTACTACTCGGCCACACTGGAGGACCCCCGCGTGACTCCGGGCTTCGACGCCCGCTACTGGGTCGACAACCTGCGGCAGCCGGTGCGGTTCGCGGCGGCGGTGCAGGCCGCCCTGGAGGACGGCAACCGGGTCTTCGCGGAACCGGCGCCGCATCCCCTGCTGATGCGCGCAGTCGAGCAGACCGCTGACGCCGCCGACATCTCGATCAACGCCGTCGCCGCCATGCGGCGCGACCAACCGCAGCCGCACGGGTTGCTGGGTTTCCTCGTCGATCTGCACAGCGCCGGTGCCGCGGTCGATTTCTCCGCGCTGTATCCGCACGGGCATCTGGTGGACGCACCGCTGCCGTCGTGGACGCATCGCCGATTCCTGCTCGAGTCGGACGCCGCCGGTAACCGATGGCGGGGTGTATTTAGCGCACAGGTGCACCCACTGCTGGGCGAACACGTCCGGCTTCCGGAGGAACCCGAACGGCACGCCTGGCAGAACGACGTCGGCGTGGCGAAGTTGCCGTGGCTGGCCGACCACAGGGTCAACGACGTAGCCGCCTATCCGGGGGCGGCCTACTGCGAAATGGCCTTGGCTGCAGCCGAATTGATGTTCGGCGAGAGCGGTGAGGTTCGTGACATCGCGTTCGAGAAGCTGCTGCTGCTCGATGCGCGCACCGAGGTCACCGCTGCTGCCGCCCTGGGTGCCGGCGGCGCAGCGGAGTTCACCGTGCAGACCGAACTCGGGGGAGAGCGAGCCCGGCATGCGGTGGCGACGCTGAGCGCCGCCGGCGACAGCCCAGCGCAGCGCCGGGATATGGCGGCATTACTCACCGCACACCCCCGCCGGATTCCCGGCGATGAGGTGCGCGGGTGGTTCGCCACCCGGCGGATCAGGTTCGGCCCCGCATTCGGCGGTCTGCTCGACGTGCATGTCAGCGACGGCGACGACCGATCGACTCTGCTGGCCGAGTTGGCACTGCCCGCCGATATCCGGTCGCATCAGGCCGGTTACGGCATCCATCCCGCCCTGCTGGACGCGTGCTTTCAGGCGGTGGCAGCCGCCCTCGGTCCTGCCGACTCCGCGGGCGGACTGCTGCTTCCGCTGCGCGTGGCACGGTTACGACGGATCCGCCCCGGCCGCGACGCCCGTTACTGCCTGGTCCGGGTGAGCGCCGCGGACGCCGGAGCGATCGACGCGGACCTGGACGTCCTCGACGCCGACGGCGAGGTGGTACTGCAGGTGGTCGGGCTGCGGATGGGCACCGAGGAGTCCCGCAACCGTTCGCGGGATCGCGTGCTCGCCGCGCGCCTGCTGACCGTGCAGTGGGATTCCCAGCCGCCCCCGGTTCCGCATGCCGATGCGGGGTCGTGGCTTCTGATCGGCCACGAGGACGATCCGCTGCCATCGCAGTTGTGCGACGCGATGACCGCGCACGGCGCCGCCTGCCGGACGGCCACCGCGACGGCCGTCTCCGCACAGGAACTGACGTCGGGAGAGTTCACCGGCGTGGTCGTGACCACCCAGCCGGCCACCGGTGAGCCCGATATGGGGTGCCCCGACCGCGGACTCGAACTGGTCTCGGCACTGGTGGGGATCGCACGCGAACTGCCGAACGCCGACGGGCGCCCGTCGCGTCTGTACGTGATCACCCGCGGCGCACTCGACGTCGCCGACGGCGACCCGGTCAATCTGGAGGCGGGCGGGGTCACCGGCCTGCTGCGCGTCATCGGCGCCGAACACCCTGAGTGCGCACCGACGCAGATCGACATCGACGGCCACACCGACGCGGTCGCGATCGCAGCCCAGCTGCTGAGCGGATCCGATGAGGACACCACCGCATGGCGCAACGGCTCATGGTTCATCGCCCGGCTGCGCAACAGCCCGCTGCGACCCGACGAGCGCCGCGCCGCCACCGTCGATCCCGGGCGCGAAGGGATGCGGCTGGCCATCCGCACCCCCGGAGATCTGGACACCCTCGAGTTCGTCACCGCCGAACGCCAACCACCGCAGGCCGGTCAGATCGAGGTGGCAGTCGAGGCATCGAGTGTCAACTTCGCCGACGTGCTGCTCGCGTTCGGGAAATACTTCGCCGCCGACGGATTGCGACAGGGACTGGGCGTGGACTTCACCGGAGTGGTGAGCGCGGTGGGGCCGGGTGTCACCGACCACAGGATCGGTGACCGGGTCGGCGTCATCGCCGACGCGACCGGCTGGGGCACCTTCGTCACCTGTGATGCCCGGCTGGCTGCACCGCTCCCGGACGCCTTGAGCACCGTTGACGCGGCGGCGGTGTCGACCGCGTATGCGACCGCCTGGCTCGGCCTGCACGACCTGGCGCGCATCGCCGCCGGCGACCGGGTCCTGATTCACTCGGCGACCGGAGGCGTCGGCCAGGCCGCGGTCGCCATCGCCCGCCGGGCCGGTGCGGAGATCTTCGCCACCGCCGGCAGCCACGACCGGCGCGCGCTGCTGCGCGGTATGGGGATCGAGCACGTGTATGACTCTCGGACCACTGAATTCGCCGAGGAGATCCGCCGCGACACCGACGGGTACGGCGTCGACATCGTGCTCAACTCGCTGAGTGGGACGGCGCAGCTGGCCGGGATCGAACTGCTGGCCTTCGGCGGCCGATTCGTCGAGATCGGGAAACGCGATGTCTACGAGCACACCCGGGTGGATCTTTACCCGTTCCGCAGGAATTTGTCGTTCTTCTACGTCGATCTGCTGCTGATGAGCGCCCACGCCCCGAGCAGGATCGGTGATCTGCTGCGCACGGTGTACGGCCTCACCGCAGACGGCACCCTGCCCGTTCCCGAGCATTCGGTGCGACCGCTCGCCGAGGCGGCAGTCGCGATCCGCGAGATGAGCGCCGCGCAGCACACCGGCAAGCTCATCCTCAGCGTGCCGCGCGAGGTGCAGGCCGGTGTGGCGGTACCCCCCACCCAGGCGAAGGTGTTCCGCAACGACGGGTCCTACGTCGTCACCGGCGGTGTGGGCGGTCTGGGGTTGTTCCTGGCTGCGGCGATGGCCTCAGCCGGCTGCGGCCGGATCGTCCTGACCTCACGCTCACAGCCGAACCCACAGGCGCAGAAGACAATCGACCGGCTGCGCGAGGGCGGCGCCGACATCGTCGTCGAGTGCGGGAACATCGCCGAGCCCCAGACCGCAACCCGGCTGGTGTCGGCCGCCACCGCCACCGGCCTGCCGTTGCGCGGGGTGCTGCATGCCGCCGCTGTCGTCGACGACGCGACGCTGAGCACAATCACCGATGACCTGATCAACCGGGACTGGGCGCCGAAGGTGCACGGCGCCTGGCATCTGCACCACGCAGTGGCAGGGCAGCCGCTGGATTGGTTCTGCAGCTTCTCCTCGGTCGCCGCGCTGTTCGGCTCACCCGGTCAGGGTGCGTACGCCGCGGCCAACAGCTGGCTCGATGCGTTCACCGCGTGGCGGCGCGCCCAGGGCCTGCCCGCCAACGCGATCGCCTGGGGTGCGTGGGATCAGATCGGCCGTGGCGCCGGACTGGCGCAACGCGGCGATACGGCGATGATCAGCCCGCAGGACGGCGCGCACGCCTTCCGGCAGTTGCTGCGCCACAACCGCGGTTACACCGCCTATCTGCCGCTGGAGGGAGCGCCGTGGCTCACCGCGCTGGCGGCGAGAAGTCCTGTCGCCGAGGCATTCCGGTCCGCCGCTGCCGGCGATGAACCGGCCGGTGCCGCCGTCCTCGCCGAGCTTCGCACGCTGACACCCGAACAGTGGCCGGACCGGTTGCGCCGACTCGTCACCGATCAGGTGGCACTCATCCTGCGCCGGGCGATCGACCCCGATCGTCCGTTCGCCGAACACGGCCTGGACTCGCTGGGGAACCTGGAACTGCGCACCCACATCGAGAGCCAGACCGGCGTTCGAGTGACAGCCAAGACGATCGTCACCTACAACACCGCGCGGGCACTGGCCGGTCACCTCACCGAGGCGCTGTCGGACAGTTAGCCCTCCACGAGGTAACCGGACACCGCCAGCATCAGCCGTGTCGGCACCACCCGCATGAGTCCGCGCCAGAGGACGGCATTGACCGCACCGTCGATGACGCTGGGTCTGCTGCCCGACAGCGCACGAATCGTGGTCGCGACGACCTGCTCGGGCGTGCGCGTCATACCGAACGTCTCCGATCGCCTCGCGGCGATGACCGCCGCCTCACCTGCCGATTCGAAGAAACCGGTGTCGGTCATTCCCGGGCACACCGCCAATACCCGGATGCCGTGCTTGCGCTCCTCCTGCCACAGCGCCTCGGTGAACGACAAGACGAACGCCTTCGACGCGCCGTACACCGCCATCTTCGGCAACGCCAGGAATGCCGCCGTCGACGCCATGTTGATGATCGTTCCCGCACGCCTGGCCCGCATCTGCGGGAGGTAGCGGGCCGTTGTGCCGACCAGTGCTCGGCAGTTGAGTTCCACCTCCCGCTCCAACCGCTGCGGATCGACCTCGGCGACGTCACCGTGGGTGCCCGCGCCGGCGTTGTTGACCAGAACCGAGATCTGAAGGCCGAGACGCTCGGTCTGGCGCAGGAGTTCATCGGCGGAGTCCGGTATGGAGAGGTCCATGGCGATCACCGTCACGTCCACGCCGCTGGTCTGCCGTAGTTGCGCGGCCAGAGCATCGAGCTTGTCGGCGCTGCGGGCGACCAACACGAGGTCGTCGCCACGGGCGGCGAACTGCCGGGCGAACTCTGCGCCGATGCCCGTCGAAGCGCCGGTTATCAACGTCACCATGCCGCTATCCAAGCAGGCCGCTCCATTGTGACGTTCTCGCCCGCACACGTAGCATCGAAAGCGTGCGAGGTCCACAGCGTCTCACCGGCCTCGACGCGAGCTTTCTCTATCTTGAGACCGACAACCAGCCGGTTCAGGTGTTCGCGGTGCTCGAGTTGGACACCTCGACGATCCCCGGCGGATACGACTACGGGCGCCTGCGCGACGAGCTGTGCGTGCGGATGCGGGGCATAACGGCGTTTCAGGAGAAGCTGTCCGAGAACGCCTTCGACATCGATCATCCGGCCTGGGTGCGTGACACCGACTTCGACATCGAACGCCACCTGCACCGCATCGGGCTGCGGTCCCCCGGCGGTCCGGCGGAACTCGCCGAGGTATGCGGGCCGCTGAGCAGTCTGCCGATCGATCGCAGCGGGCCGCTGTGGGAGATGTGGGTGATCGAGGGCGAACTCGACGACGATCGGGTGTACGTGTTACTCAAGATCCACCACGCCGCCGCAGACGGCGTGACGTACGCCGAGTTCCTGTCACAGCTGTGCAGCGACCGACCCGATCCGCCCCCGCCTGTTCCGGTCGTGCCCGCGGAGCCGGGCAGCGGACTGCAGATGGCCCTGACCGGCATGGCCGGGTTCCTCCGCCGGCCGGTTCGTCTGCTCTTGGCCGTGGTGCCCGGAACCGTCAGCGCGATACGCGACATCATCGGCCGCACGAGGGCCGGCCGCGCGATGGCCGCACCGTTCTCGGCGCCGCGAACCTCGCTGAACCGCCACTTCAGCACGCGCCGCAGCGTCGCCTTCGCCCAGCTCGATCTCGACGAGGTCAAGAAGGTCAAGAACCACTTCGGCGTCACCGTCAACGACGTGGTGATGGCGCTTGCCTCCGGGGTGGTGCGCCGGTTCCTGCTCGAGCGCGGCGAGTTGCCGGCCGCATCGTTGGTCGCGTTGGTACCGGCATCGGTCCACGAGGTGACCGACCGGCCCGCGCGAAACAAGGTGTCCGGCATGTTCACCCGGTTGCAGACCCAGATCGCCGATCCCGTCGAGAGGCTCGTGGCCCTGGCCGAGGCGAACACCGTCGCCAAGGAGCAGTCCTCAGCCATCAGCGCGACGCTGCTGGGTGACTGGTTCGAGATCTTCGGCGCGGCGGCGATGGGCATCGCCAAACGGATGTACGGCTTCATCACCCGATTCCGTCCGATGTACAACGTCATCGTCTCCAACGTCCCGGGCCCACGGACGGCGACGTACTTTCTGGGAGCGCAGGTCACGGCCGGCTACCCGTTCGGGCCGGTCCTGCTGGGCGCCGGGCTCAACATCACGGTCTGGACCGTCAACGGGACACTGTGTTTCGGATTGATCGCACCGCCGGAACTTGTACCGGATCTGTCCGGCATGGCCGACGGACTCTCGACGAGCCTTGCCGAGCTGCTTGCCGAGATCGACTGAGACCGCTATTCCGTGCCGCGCCCGTGCCGGGACGGTAGGGCGGTCAGTATCTCGTGGACGGCGCCGACGTAGCGGTCCCGTTCCGCGCCGTGGCTGTGATAGGTGATGACGAGCCGGCCGTCGTAGGTTCCCACCGAGTACATGTCGATACCCGCTGTCGTCGAGGCGAAAAGCACTTCGACGTCATACTGCTCGACGGCGAGACCGGGTGGTGTGCGCACCGCCGGCATTTCCCCGGCGTCGGTCGTCATCACGACATCGGGCAGCCCGGGCGGGTTTCCCTCGTACTGCTCACCGAAATGCAGAAACGACTGCGCGATGACACCGTCGGCGAGGTCGGTGCGAAACGCCTCGACGATATCGCGGGCCAGGTCGGTGACGTCGGTCTTGGCGGTGATCTCCGCCAGGAACATCGCCATTCCCAACGGGTTGGTCGCCTCCGTGACGCCGACCGGCGGAGTCAGGAAGAAACGCAGATCGACCGGGTAGATGTAAGGGACGGGAAGGTGCGGTGTCTCGCGGATCCTCCACTCCGCCATCAGGATTGCGGCAGCCACCAGTGCGTTGAGGCTGATCCGTTGATCCGCGCAAATGTCGGCCAGGGCAGCGGTTTCCTGACCGGTGAGCCTGCTGACGGCGGAGGGGACGCGCACAGTTTGCGGCCCTACGCGTCCGGCATTGCGCCGCGACGGCGGCAGGTCATAGGCGAACATCGCCGGCAGGAAGCGTTCGAGGCCGAACCGCTGAAGTTTCACGATGCCGCGTTCGGAGAGCACCTTCTCCAACGGGTCTGGGATCGGCTCGGGTTTCACCGCGCCGACGCCGACGCCGGTGACGATGTCGGTGTACCAGCCGAACAGCTGTTCCAGAAGCGCGAACTGGTGACTCGCATCGGCGAGGGCATGGTGGGTGAACAGGGTGACTTCGCATCGATCCTCCCCCGACCGGAGTCGGAGATTGACCAGCGCCTCGGACTGATTCGGCAATCGTTCAGCGGGCGGATCCTCGATCCTCTCCAGCCATATCCCGGGGTGCTCGAGGTCATCGACCATGATCTGGTGCGTGCCGTCGGCGCCGCGTTCGAGGTGACCGGCGTGCGCGGGGTGCACTCGCATCAGGGTGTCGAAGGCCTCAGACATCGCCGCGACGTCCACCGGGCCCCGCAGCGTGACCGTGAACCCGATGAAGTTCTCGGCTTTCGCGTAGAACTCCTCGCTGATCGACAGAGAGCGGATCGGCGTTGCGCCAAACACCACGGGCCTTTCTTCTCGACTGTCAGCGGCTCGTGCTCGCCCGGCGGTATCCGACGATGAGCGGCAGTAGCGCCGCCCCCAACATCGCGGCACACCACAGCATTGTGGTGATCATCGGAGCCAGCACCGGCCCACCCGCCGCTAATCCCCGCATCGCGTCGGCAGCCGGCGACATGGGTTGATTGCGGACCATCGGCTGCACCCAATCGGGATACCTGTCGACCGGGACGAAACCGGTGCAGAAGGTCGCACCGAGGATGATGACCGGTTGCACCGCCTCCACCGTGATGCCCCTCGGCCAGAACAGCGCAGCCGCGGTGACCAGTGCGGAGAAAGCCAGACCGAACATCACCGGGACCATCACCCACAGCACCGCGCCGCCGATGCCGTTGTGGAACCGGAAACCCAGGGCGATCCCGGTAGCCAGAATGAGCACGGTCGTGAAGAGCAGCCGTGCCGATTCGGCGGCCGCCCGGGCAAGCAGTCCCGCCGCACGATGGATGGGCAGCGACCACAACCGGGCCAGGAATCCGTCGCGCCGTTCGGCATTGACGCCGACCATCCCGATGGTCGCTCCCGACATCGTCGCCAGGATCGCCACCAGTGCGACGCTGCGGTAGAGGGAGTTCTCACCGGTGATGGCGGTGATCGAGTCGCCGAAGACGACTTTGAGAGTGAGCAGGAAGGCCACCGGCAGTGCCGCCGCGTGCACCACTGTCATGGGGTTTCGTGCCGAACGGACCAGCAGACGCCGGGCCAGCACCGCCGTCTGCAACGCCAGATCCGATAGGGAGTCCCCCGAATCCCCCCGCGATCCCGTCGCCAGTACGGCCATCAGTCCCTCCGCCGGTAGACGATCACGGCCCAGGGCAGCGTCACCGCGACGATGGCGATCACCCAGGCCAATGCGGGCCAGATCACCGACCATGTCACCGGCGCCACCCCGTCGCCGGAGTCACCGGCGAGTGATTGCATCGCCTCGATCAGGCGTGAGATGGGCTGTTTGTCGATGATCGGCTGAATCCACTCCGGAAACCGTTGCAGCGGTTGCACTCCCACCGACAGGAAGCCGAAGATCAGTTGCGGCAGCAACAGCCACTGCGCCGTGGCCGCGGGATCACGCGACTTCGTACCGAGGGTATCGCCGAGAAGAGCCCACGCCAATCCGGTGATCAATACCAGAACGCAGAAGAACACGGCGCTCACCGGCCCGCGGTAGAAGCGGAAACCGATGACGTACCCACACCCGAGGGCCACCGCCAGTCCGATCACGCAGCGGCAGACACTCGCCGCGATCCGGGCTGCCAACGGGATCAGCAACGGTATGGGCAGTGATTGGAAGCGCCGGTTGATTCCCTGCACCGAATCCGAAGCCGCCCGAAAGGCCGTGGAGATCGACGCGAATGCGATGGCCTGCATGACGATGAGCGGCACGAGGTACTGGGCGTAACTGCTCATTCCCAGATCCGGGCCGTCCATCAGCCGGTTCAACGGAATGTAAAGGCTGGCCGTCACCGCCACGGACACCGCAACACTGACAGCGAGTTCACCGTTGCGCCACATCGGCGCGACAAGCCGCGCTGTCAGCACCCACCACTGGGTGCGCCCGGACGGGATCGGCCGTGCACCGGGCAGCACCGTCACGAGGGCCTTCTGGAGGTGTACATCGGGACGGTCAGCGCTTCACCGGCACTGCTGCCGGTCAGCGAGAGGAACACGTCGTCCAGGGAGGGCTTGCGTAGACCGATGTCGGCCAGATCGATTCCGGCCGCGGTCAGTTTCGCAAGCGCGGCTCCCAGAGTGCGGGGACCGTCGGGGGCCGGAATACTCACCCGGTCGGAGTCCGCCGTCAGGGTTGCGAGGTTCTGCGCGGGCAGCAGTGCGCCCAGTGCGACGGCCACGGCACGGACGTCGGCGGGGTCGCTGGGCACGATTTCACACACCGTCCCACCGGTCCGCTTCTTGAGATCTTCGGCCGTGCCGTGCGCGACGATCGCGCCGTGGTCGACGACGATGATCCGGTCGCTGAGGGCGTCGGCCTCCTCGAGGTACTGCGTTGTCAGCAGGGTGGCGATACCGGCGGCCTTGAACGTGGTGACCAGATCCCAAATGGCCTGTCTGCTCCGGGGATCCAGACCTGTGGTCGGCTCGTCGAGGAACACCACCTGCGGCCGGACCACCAGTCCGCACGCGATGTCGACGCGTCGTCGCATACCGCCCGAGTAGGTGCTCACCCGGCGTTCGGCGGCGCTTTCGAGGTCGAACTCGCGCAGCAGTTCCCGGGCGCGGGTACGGGCCACCGCATTGGGCAGGCCCTGGAGGCGGCCGAACATCACCAGGTTCTCGTAGCCGGTGAGCATGTCGTCCAGCGCCACATGCTGGCCGGTCAGCATGATCGACCGGCGGACCATCGCCGGTTCGGCGACGACGTCGTAGCCGGCCACCCGGGCGGTACCCCGACTCGGCTTGGTCAGCGTGGACAGGATCTCCACGGTGGTCGTCTTGCCCGCACCGTTGGGGCCGAGCAGTGCTACGACTTCACCGGGGCGCACCTGAAAGGAGACGTCCCGAAGGGCATCGACGGCGCCGAACGATTTTCCGATGCCTTCGACAACTACACCGAGATCCGCGTCTTTGCCGGACTCTGGCATCGCTACCTACTCATCGTCGTCGAAAACAGCCGCCGAGAGATCGATGAGCGCCAGCGCCTCATCCTCGGCCTCGCTGTCATCGGTGTCACCGTCGCCTGTCAACGCGTTATCGAGCAGTTCTATCAGGGCGGTGGGGAACCGCGCGGCGAGTTCATCGACCGTGCCGGCGGACATCCGGCGACCGTCGTACCACCAGTCGAGGTGAATCACTCCACCGTGCCGGTAGGACCGTAGTTCCAGCGCATGTCCCAGGCCGGGGGGTGTTTCGCGGACGGTGCGCTCACTGTCGCTGTCGAACTGCACTGCGGCATCTCCGTCCTGCCATTCCGGGATCATCCCCAGATAGGACAGGAAGACCTCCGCGGCGCCCGCCGCACCCAGCAGCCGGGCGGTGGGCGCGTGCAGGTAGCGCAGCAGGCCGTAGCCGATCCCGTGATGGGGAACGGCCTTGATCGTCTGGCTGACCTCCTCGAGCAGTTGCGCAGCGCTGGCGCCGGTTTCCCCGATGCAGGGCAGCGCGATCGGATAGATCGTGGAGAACCATCCGATGGTCCGGCGGAAGTCGACCTCGGGGCGCAGCACCGCCCGCCCGTTGCCGGCGAGATCGACGGCCACGACGCCGTCGCCGACAGTCGCGGCCAGGCATCGCGCGAGTGCCGCAAGCAGGATCTCCTCGATGGAGGCCTGCAGTACGCGGCGGGCGTTATCCACCTGTGAGGTCTGTTCGGGTGTGAGTGCAGACGCCACCCGGGTCAGGTCGGCGCTCCCCGGCGCGTTGCCGGTGAACGGTCCGGCCAGCCGTAGTGTTGCGGCCACCTCGGTATCGATCCAGTGGCCGCGCCGTTCCAGCACCGCAGGGTGGGCCGCGAGCGCTGCGCAGCGCTGCGACCAGTCCCGCCAACTGGTCGTTGCCGGTTCCAGCGCGATGTCGTTTCCGGCGAGCCGCTGGCCGAATGCGGTCAGCAGGTCGGTCATCAGCACCTCGCGTGAGGTGGCGTCGTCGACGGTGCCGTGCACGGTGAGCACCAGGTAGCGCCCCGCGCCGGCGGCGTCGGCGACGTAGGTCACCGTCAGCGCCGGTCCGGTCAGATCCTGACCGGCCAACTCCTCGGAAACGATGGCGCGCAGCGCCTCCGGCTCTTGCGCGGTACCTGCCGCGGGCATCGTTCGGAGGCGCAGGCCGGTGAAGTCGGTGGGCTCGCTGATGTGCTGCTCCCAGATGCCGGCATTGTCGACGATCCGCATCCGCAACGCGTCGTGATGGTTGACGACGGCGGTCATGACGGCTTCGACATCCTGCGGGCTCACTCGGGAATCGATGCGCAGTACCAGGGGCGCGCGCCAGCGTCCCGGCTCGGCCAAGCCGCCGTCGAGGAACCGCAGGATGTTCGGCGGCACAGCCGGATTCAGATCACCGGTGTCCTGGCTCGTCAGTCCTGCGGCGGCCTGGCGGGCGACGAGGGCATCGGTCAGTGCGGCGAGGGTGGGATTGTCGTAGAGGTCCTGCGGGGTGAGTTCGACGCCCTCATGCGAGGCGGTCATCGCGACGCCGATGGCGACCAGTGAATCGCCGCCGATCTCGAAGAAGTCATCACCCGGGTCGATGGTTTCGACGCCGAGACACTGCGACCAGATCCGATGCAGGGTGACCTGCGTCTGGGCGCGGACGTCTGTCGACGCGCCGGACTGCGCGCCGGCCTCGGTGGTGGCGGTCTCGACCTGCGCTGCGGTACCGACGGGTTTACGGACGGCGCTTGTGTCGGGATCGATCCAATGGCGCTGCCGGGCAAAGGCATAGCCCGGCAGCGTGACCCGACGCGGGTGTTCGCCGTAACGCTGCGACCACTCGATGTCGACTCCGGCCGCCCACAGCTGGCCGAGCGCGAGCAGGAACACGTCTCGGTCATCGCGGGTCTGCACCGGGTGGCGCATCAGTCGAACGCCGCGATGGGTTTGTGACCATGCCGGCATGCGCACCGCTGAACCGGTGAGGCCCCCGCCGGGTCCCACCTCGACGAGCACTCGGCGCGGGTCCTCGAGCAGGGTCTGGAGTTCATCGGCGAAGCGCACCGTGGACCGGATGTGCCTAGCCCACCGAGCGGGGTCGGTGGCCTCATCGTCGGTCATCCAGGTTCCGGTCAGGTTCGACAGCATGGGGATCTGCGGTGTGTGCAGTGACAGTGTTGAGAGGAACTCGGTGAACGGTGTGAGCACCGAGTCCATCGCCTGGGAATGGAAGCCGTGCGAGGTGCGGACCCGGCGTGCGACGACGCCGACGGCACCCAGGCGGTCGGTGACCTCGCGGATCGCCCGGTCCGGGCCGGCGAGCACGCACGTGCCGAACTCGTTGACGGCGGCCAGGTCCACCTCTTCGGTCATGTGCGCGGCGATGTCCTCGTGGCAGGCGGCGACGGCGACCATCGCACCGGGCGGCGCGGCGTGCATGAGCCGGGCGCGCATCGCCACGACCGCGATCGCGGTGTCGAGATCGAAGACACCGGCCACGGTGGCCGCCACCAGTTCACCGATGCTGTGCCCGGCCAGCGCCGTCGGCGTCACTCCATAGGACATGACCAACCGCGCCAGCGCGTATTCCACGGCGAACAGGGCGGGCTGGGCGAGATCGGTCGACTCGAGTGCCCGGCCATTTCCCGGGTCACTTCGCTCCCGCCCGCCGATCCCGTCGAACACCTCGGCCGCCAGGTCGATGCCGAGTTCGGCACCGAAGCCGGCCGCGCACTGATCGAATACCTCCCTGAACACCGGTTCGGTGTCGTAGAGCCCCCGTGCCATGCCGATGTGCTGGGAACCCTGCCCGGGGAACACGAACGCGGCCTGTCCGGAACCGGTCGTGACACCCGCAGCAGCCGCACCGATCCAGACCCGGTCCTGTTCGGTTGCGTCGTGTTCGGCGGCCGTCAGCACGGCGACGGCGTCGGCGCGGTCGGCGACGACGGCCGCCAGGCGCACCTCGTGCGCACGCCGGTTGGCGAGGGTGAACGCAACGTCGGGCAGGCAGAGACTCCCGTCGCGTGAGAGTTCCGATCCGAGTGCGGCTCTGGCGTCCTGCAGTGACTCGCGGGTGCGGGCGCTGAGCAGCAGCACCTGCGGACCATTCGGAGATGTTCCGGCCGTCGAGGTGGCGGGGGCCTCCTCCACGACGACGTGCGCATTGGTCCCGCCGACGCCGAAGGAACTCACACCCGCCCGCCGCGGTGTGTCGGACTCCCACGGAGTCAGGGTGGCGGCGATGACGAACGGGGTGTTCTCCAGATGCAACTCCGGATTGGGGGCGGTGTAGTTCGCCGTCGGCGGGATCGCCTTGTTCTTGAGGCAGAGAATGGTCTTGACGAGTCCGGCGACACCCGACGCAGCGTCGAGGTGTCCGATGTTCGACTTCACCGAGCCCAGCACGCACGGGCGGGCGCGAATCGTCTCGGCGGCGCTGAAGGCCTGGCGCAGCGCCTCGATCTCGATGGGATCGCCCAGCGGTGTGCCGGTCCCGTGGGTCTCGATGTATCCGATGGTCGACGGATCGACCTCGGCGACGGCCTGCGCTTCGGCGATGACCTCGGCCTGACCGGCGACCGCGGGCGCGGCGTAGGTCATCTTCAACGCGCCGTCGTTGTTGACGGCCGAGCCGCGAATGACGGCATGAATCCGGTCACCGTCGTCCAGAGCTGCCTGCAGTGGCTTGAGGATCAGTGCCGCAACGCCGCTGCCGAAGATCGTTCCGTCGGAGCGCGCGTCGAAGGGCCGGCACTGACCCGACGGCGACACCATCGCACCCGGTTCGAAGGTGTAGCCGACGTGGTGCGGTATCCGGATCGCGGCGGCGCCGGCCAACGCGATGTCGCACTCGCCGGACAGCAGGCTCTGACAGGCGAGGTGCACGGCGACCAACGACGACGAACACGCCGTCTGCACCGACATGCTCGGCCCCCGCAGGTTCAACTCGTGGGAGATCCGGGTCGCCAGATGGTCTTTGTCATTGAGCAGCACCAGGTTGAACATCTCGACAGTGATGCCTTCGCTGACGAGTGTCCTGGTGTCGCGGTGCGACATCAGGTTGTCCATCAGGTAGCCGGAGGCGGTGCTGCTGGCGAACACTCCGACTGAACCGTCGTAGCGTGCGGGGTCGTACCCGGAGTCCTCGAGCGCGTGCCAGGCCGTCTGCAGGAACAGTCGCTGCTGGGGGTCCATCATCCGGGCGGTGTAGGGGTTCATGCCGAAGTAGTCGGCGTCGAACTCCTCGATCCCGTTGAGAAGGGGTGCGCGCCGCACGTATGCCGGGTCGGCCAGGGTCTGCGCGCTCACCCCGGCGGCGGCCAGCGTCTCCTCTGAGAGTGTGACGATGGATTCCTCACCGTTGCAGAGGTTCTCCCAGAACTCGGTGACCGAATCGGCGCCGGGAAAGCGGCCCGCCATGCCGATGACCGCGATGGCATTCGCGTTCGTCACACCACATGTCCCTTCCGCCTCGCCGCCGCGCCCTGGCGCGCCCTGGCGCGCTGCTGGGCGCGGGTGGTGATTCCGGAACGGGCCGGCGTGCCGGTGTCGTCCGGCCCGTCGCCGCCCAACCCCTCGCCGCCCAACCCCTCGCCGCCCAGCCTCTCGCACAGCGCGCCGGTGAGTGCGGTGATCGTGGGG
>Ga0194052_1000344_pt1 | contig 30631 bp, 20 predicted proteins | sample SepL226m_MetaG_FD_160117 | JGI IMG/M metagenome (GOLD analysis project Ga0194052, IMG submission 160117) | Anoxic zone freshwater microbial communities from boreal shield lake in IISD Experimental Lakes Area, Ontario, Canada - Sep2016-L227-6m | ecosystem: Environmental > Aquatic > Freshwater >...
AGCGGAAGCCCGGCGAGGCCACGGTCACGGTCAACGCCGAGACCCAGCCCGTGGAGGTCACCCGCACCCCAGCCCCGGTGCGCATCGTGGAGGCGGACGAGCTGGCCCGGCTGGGCAGCCGCACCCTCGCGGAGCTGCTGGAAGTGCTTCAGCCCGGGGCCGTGATGTCCACGGGCAGCACCGGCAAGCAGGCCTCGGGCTTCCTCAACGGCACCCTCAGCCGCAACGTCGTCATCCTGCTGGACGGCCTGCGCCTCAACGACCCCACCGCCATCAGCCCCGACCTGGGCGCCCTCAGCCTGGTGGGCATCGCCCGGGTGGAGCTGGTCCTGGGGCCCGCCTCGGTGCTCTACGGCAGCGACGCCATCGGGGGCGTCATCGCCCTCACCAGCCTGGGGCGCGGTGAGACCGGGTTCCACGGCCAGACGGGCCTGAAAGTCGGCACCGACGGCCAGCGGGGTGGCTCCGCCCAGGTGCAGCTCAGCGATGACCGGCACTGGATTGCCGCGGGCGCCGAGGCCCAGCGGCAGGAGAGCCCCTTCCCCGGAGACGCCTTCCGGCAGGCCGGCGGCTTCCTCCGCCTGGGCGCCAGCCTGGGCGGGCTGGACCTCAGCGCCACCTACCGCAACACGGGACAGACCGCCTCGGTGCCCTTCGCCACCGGCGCCTGGCCCGCGGTGCGTAGCTACGATCCCAGCCGCGAGACCCGCGCGCGGCAGGAGAGCTGGGGCGCCAGCCTGCGCTGGACCCTGGCTCCGGGTCTTGTGCTGGAGAACCGGCTGCAGGCCGCTTCCAGCCTCACCAGCGATCCCGATGGCCCGCACCGGCAGCAGACCGACCGGGACTTCAAGCGGGTCGAGGACCAGCTGACCTTGCACTGGGCGCCCCTCAGCACCTTCCGCCTCTCGGCCCGCCTCGAGGGCCGCGAGGACACCAGCCACGCGAAGAACTACTACGACCCTGCGACCTACGCGGCGGTGCCCTACCGGGGCGAAGGCCGCGACTTGGCGGGCGCCCTCGAGACGCGCTGGACCCTGGCGCCCGGCCTGGACTGGGTCGCGGGCCTGCGCCGGGATGCCGGCCACCGGGACCTCTCCCGCGCCGACACCGGCGCCCGGGAGCGGGCGGGCAGCGCCGAGACCACCACCTGGCGCTCGGGCCTCAACTGGGTGGTCGCCCCGGAGCTGCGGCTCTATGCCAGCGCCGGGCAGGGCTTCCGCATGCCCAACACCACGGAGTTCACCCTCAACGCCCAAGCCCAGAGCCAGGATGGCAAGGCCTATCCCCTGCAGCCAGAGCAGAGCCGCACCCTCCAGCTCGGCGCCACCGGGCTGGTCGCGGGCCACTGGGAATACCGACTTGAGGCCCAGCGCACCCGCGTCAGCGACCTGCTGGCCTACGTCTATGACACCAGCTTCGCCTGGCCCCCGCTCTTCACCTCCCACTACCTGAACAGCGGGAGCATCCAGGCCCAGAGCCTGGAGGGCGCCCTGGGCTGGCGTGGCGGCGGCGACGTGGCCTTCGGTGCCGACCTGATGGCCCGCAGCCAGGAGACCCGGGACCTGGACCACGACACGGCCGGGCAGCGCTACGGCCAGCAGAACAGCGCCATCCTGCGGCACCCCTTCTTCACCTGCGGGGTGGCGGCCTTTGTCCAGACCAAGGCCTGGCGGGCGGACCTGCGCCTCGACCGCATCGGCCCCCGCTACGACCTGAGCGATACCACCTACGAGGTGCTCGCCACCGGCCGCCCCTACCGGGACCTGAGCCTGGGCCTGTCGCACGAGCCCGTGAAGGGCCTGGTCTTCGCCCTGCGCGGCGAGCACCTGCTGCAGCCCCGGCAGACGATCCAGGACTGGCTGGCCGGGCGCCAGAACTCCAACGGCGACGCGGCCCTGGTTTACGGCTTCCCGGCGCCGGGACCCCGGTGGTCCCTCAGCGCCACCTGGAGGTGGTGATGACCCGGCGACTCCTCGCGCTGCTGCTGGTCCTGGCCCTGCCCCTCGGGGCGGCCCGGCCGCAGCGCGTGGTGAGCCAGGCCGTGGGCACGGATGAGCTGCTGCTGGCTCTGGCGGATCCCGGCCAGATCGCGGCCCTCAGCCACATCGCCCAGGACGCCCGGTTCAGCCCCGTGGCCACCGAGGCCAGGCGCTTCCCCACGATTCGCGAGAGCGACGCCGAGAGCGTCCTGCGCTTCCGGCCCGACCTGGTGCTCGCCACCACCTTCACCCGGCCCGAGACCCTGGGCCTGCTTCGGCGCGCCGGGGTCCACCTCGTGGTGCTGGACCGCTTCGATACGCTGGAGGACGTCTACGCCAGCATCCAGCTGCTGGGGCGAGAGCTGGGTCAGGAGGCCCGGGCCGAGGCGCTGGTCGCCCGCTCCCGGAGTCGCGTGGAAGCCCTGGCGGCGAGGCTGCGGGGCGTGAAGCCCGTGCGCGTGCTCAGTGCCACCATCTATCCCTTCACCTCCGGCACCGCCACCACCTTCCAGGACCTCTGCGACCATGCGGGAGCCCTGAACGTCGCGGCGGAAGCGGGCCTCCGGGGCCACGCGCCCACGCCTTCGGAGCGCCTCCTCCTGTGGAACGCCGAGGTGCTCGTCGTCTCCGACGACCCGGGCATCCAGGCCCGCCTGGGCGAGATTCCCCACTACCGCGCCCTGCCCGCCTTCAGGGCCGGACGGCTGGTCCCGGTGCCGGGCTCCATGATGTCCAGCATCTCGCACCACCGCATTGCCGCCTACGAAGCCCTGGCGCGGGCCCTGCACCCGGACCGCTTCCGGTGAGGTCCCGCGCCGCCATCCCCGTCCTGCTGGCCCTGCTCGCAGCCGCCTTCCTGGCCTCGCTGGCCTTCGGCGAGATGCGGCTGAGCTTCAGCCAGGTGCTGGCGGCCCTCCAGGGTGGCGGTGACGAGATCGCCCGCACGGTGGTGCGGGACTTCCGGCTGCCGCGGGCCCTGGTGGGCATGGCCGTGGGCGCGGCGCTGGGCGCCAGCGGCGTGGTGATGCAGGCCTTCTTCCGCAACCCGCTGGCCAGCCCGGGGCTGCTGGGCGTCAGCAGCGGCGGGGCGCTGGGCGCCGTGGCCGTGCTGGCCATGGGTCCCCTGCTGGGCTTCGCCTCGGCCACCCTGTGGGCCCTGCCCCTGGCCTCCGTGGTCGGCGCCTTCGCAGCCACGGGTGCCGTCCTCATGCTGGCCCAGCGGGGCGCGGGCACCGAGCGGCTGCTGCTCTCGGGCGTCGCCCTCAACGCCCTCCTGGGGGCGGGCACCAGCTTCCTGCTCACCACCACCGCGGGCCACTTCGAGGTGAACGCGCAGATCCTCTTCTGGCTCATGGGCGGCCTGGAGAGCCGCAGCTGGGAGCACGTCTGGATGGGGGGACCTCCGATCCTGGCGGCCTGCCTGCTGCTGCTGCCCCTGGGGCGCCCCATGGACCTGCTCAGCCTGGGCGAGCAGAGCGCCCAGAGCCTCGGCGTGGACGTGCGGCGACTCCGCTTCCAGCTGATCCTGCTGTCCACCATCCTCACGGCCATGGCCACGGCCGTGGCGGGCATGGTGGGCTTCGTGGGCCTGGTGGTGCCCCACGTCATGCGCCTGGCCTTCGGCCCGGACCACCGGCGGCTGCTGCCCTACTCCATGCTCGGCGGGGCGACCTTCCTGCTGGCCTGCGACCTGGTCACCCGCACCTTCCCTCTGGGCCTGCGGCTGGGCGTCGTCACGGCCCTGATTGGCGGACCCTTCTTCCTCTGGCTCTTGCGGAGGCCGCAGTGAGCCCCGCGGCACTCCACGCCACCGCCCTCTCCGTCCCGGGTCGGCTGGAGGAAGTCTCCCTGGACCTGGGTCCCAATGAGCTGGTGGCCCTGGTGGGCCCCAATGGTGCGGGGAAGTCGACGCTGATCCAGGCCCTGGCAGGGCTCCTGCCCGCCCAGGGCATCATCCAGTGGAATGGAGAGCCCCTGTCGCGAATTCTCATGGCGGACCGCGGCCGGCGCCTGGCCTGGGTGGGCCAGGAGGCCCACTTCGAGTTCGCCTTCCCGGTGCGGGAGGTGGTGGCCCAGGGGCGCTATGCCTGGCAGGACGACCCCACGGGCGTGACCGAGGCCCTGGCGGAGCTGGACCTCACCCACCTGGCCGATCGCCCCGCCACGCGGCTCTCCGGCGGCGAGCGCCACCGCGTGGGCCTGGCCCGGGCCCTGGCCACCCGGGCGCCCATCCAGCTGTGGGACGAGCCCGTGGCCCAGCTGGATGTGCGCCACGCCCTGGAGGTCATGCGCCTAGCCCGGCGCCTCGCCAATGAGGGCGGCACCGTCCTGGTCAGCCTCCACGACCTGCGCGCAGCCTACCGCTTCGACCGGGTGCTGGTCCTGGACCAGGGGCGCCTGGTGGGCAACGGTCTCCCCCACGACGTGCTGACCGCGCCGCTCATCCGGACGGTCTTCCGCGTGGAGGCCACCTTCGTGGAGTCCCTGGTGCCCGAGCTGCCGCCGGGTTGAGCCTCTAGATGATCTTGTTGATCATGATCGGCCCGGCCAGCGTGGTGCCGAGCGAGTAGTTCCGCAGCTTCTCGATGTGCAGCAGGTTCAAGTGGGTGCCCATGGGCAGGACCGCGATCTCGTTGTTCGTGACGTAGACGTCGTCGGCCAGGACCATGCCCGGCTGGAGCTCGTCCAGGGCCAGCAGCACATGCCGCTCTGCTTCTGTGACGGGAACGTGGATGATCTCACCCAGCGCCTTCAGCACGTCCGGGTCGTACTTCGTCCCAGCACCGGTTTCGATCTCGTTGAAGACCACCATCTTGGACTTCCGGATCTGGAGCCGGTTGACGTACTCGCTCACCACCTTCAGGATCCGCGAGCCGAGCGGCAGGTCCTCCCGCTGGATCCGTTCGTTGGGATAGCCCGTGCCGTCATAGTTCTTGGTGCTGTACTTGATGATCTGGGCCACGGACTGCAGCCTGGGGATGTTGGCGAGGATGTTGGAGCCGACCTCCGGCGCCCGGAGGAACATCTCGTTCTCCTGAATGCTGAGCCGCTCGCCCCGAGTGATCTTTGCCTGGACCTCCACAGGAATGGCCAGCCAGCCGATGCGGGCCAGAAGGGCGGCGAGGCCGATGTCCCAGCCCACGTCGAGGGAGAACTTCTCCGCGATGGCAACGGCGAGGTTTCGCATCTCCTGCGTCCGGCCGAAACCCTTGGGGTCGAAGAGGGACAGCAGCTCCACCAGCGTCTGGACGCTGCCGGTCAGGGTCTGCTCGAGGAGGATGCGCTCGGCCATGACCAGCTCGTACTGGTTCACGGCGTCCACCAGCACCAGCCGCAGGTCGTCGCCCTTGATGGGCTTGGTGAGGAAACGGAAGACCTGGCCCTGGTTCACCGCGTCGATGGCGGTCCCCAGCTCGGCTTGGCCCGTGAGCATGACCCGCGTGGTGTTGGGCGAGAGGAACTTCCACTGGTCCAGGAAGTGGATGCCGTCCATGCCGGGCATCATCATGTCGGCGATGACCACGGCGAAGGGGGCCGCGTCGAACAGGACCTGCAAGGCGGCCTCGCCCGACTCCGCCGTGACGACCTCGAACTCGTCCCGGAGGATCCGGCCCAGGGACCTCAGCAATAGCACATCGTCGTCGACTAGAAGCACGCGGGGTTTCATGGTCGACTCCTGCCCGGGGAAGCCTGCGGGGCGTTGGGGGAATGGTCGTGCGGATTGCCGGCTGCGGTCAAGGGGTGCTCCCCTGGTCCGCATGGGGAGAGGGCACCCGCGGGGGGCGGCCCTCCTTCCATTTTTTCACAAGAACGTTCCACCTCGAGTCCGCACACGCCAGACCGGCCTCGGGGTAGTCAGGCATGGCGGTGCCCTCGGTGAAGTCGCCCGGAGTAATGTGCTGATCGAGCCAGGAGTGGGCTGCATGCAGCGCCAGAGAGATGAGCGTCGGATGGTCGTCCAGGGAGGTCAGGTACTGCCGCTCGATGGCCGAGGCGAACGGGGCGGGCAGGCCCCAGAGGCTCACCAGCTGGGCGCCCACCTGGATGTGATCGGTCCCGAAGGCCTCCCGCTCCATCTGCGTCAGGAGGTTCCCTTGGGCCAGCCCCTTCTCCAGGACCGAGTGGTAGGGACAACCCGGGTGGATGGCCATGGCGACCAGGCCGATGTCATGGAGCAGTCCCACGGAGTAGGTCTCCTCGGCGGCCCGCCGGTCACCGGTCTCCTTGTAGACGAGCTCCCGGGCCAGCCGGCCCACCCGCACGGAGTGGGCCCAGACAGCCTCTAGGGAGAGCCCCTCGGGATGCTCGTTCACCGCCGCGGCCAGCAGGTCCCGGCTTAGGACCATCTCCTGGAGCAGGTCCACCCCAAGGAACTCCACGGCCTGGGCCAAACTGGTGATGGAGCGTCGGAACGGCATGTAGGCAGAGTTCACCAGCTTGAGCACTTTCGAGGCCATGCCGATGTCCTGCCCGATGATCGCGGCAAGGCGCTGCAGGTTCGGCGTGGGCTGCTGGAGCTGCTCCTTCAGGGCCACTAGGTGCCGGGACAGGCTGGGAACCCGCTCCAGACCTGCCACGAAGGACCGGGCCGTCCGGGCATCCTCCGCAGTGGGGTCGAGGCAGAACGAGTCCAGGATCACGACCAGGTCATTCGGATCGACGGGCTTGACCAGGAAGCGGTGGTAGTCGCCTTCGGCCTCGAGGATGCGCCGCAGGGGGGCATGGCCCGAGAGGACCACCCGCACCGCATCCGGCTGCAGCTGCCGAGCGTGGTGCAGCACCTGGGAGCCATCCATGCCGGGCATCTGCATGTCCGTCAGCACGATGTCGAAGCGGGACCCCGCCATTTTGCGGACGGCTTCCTCGCCGGAATCGACGGAAACCACCTCCCACTCCGGCCGCTGGGTGTGAAAGGTCCGGTTGAGGGCCCGCAGGATCAGCGGATCATCATCGACCGTGAGCATCCTCATGGCATCACTCCCAAGGGTCGGCAAGACTGCCCTGGGGTGTGCCCAGGGGAAGCCGGAGGATAAAGGTCGTGCCCGCGCCCAGCGCGGATTGGCAGTGGATGGTACCCCCATGCCGGTTAACGATGACCTGATAGCAGACAGTAAGGCCCTGACCGGTCCCCTTCCCGACCCGTTTGGTCGTGAAGAAGGGGTCGAAAATCTTCTTCTGGACCTGCTCGTCGATGCCCACGCCGTTGTCCGCGATGCGGATTTCCACACCCAGGGCATGGCGTCGGGTGGAGAGCGAGATCACGCCCTTCCCCGCATCGGCGGGGACCTTCTCACCGATGGCGTCGGCGGCGTTGACGATGAGGTTGAGGAACACCTGGTTGAGCTCAGCCGGCAGGCCCTGGATGTATGGGAGGGCAGGATCCAGGTCCAGGACCAGGTCCGCAAGGTGCTTCCACTCATTGCGGGCCACGGTCGAGGTTGTGACCAGGCACTCGTTGACGTCCACCGGGACTTTTTCCGTGCCCCCCGGGTGGGAGAACTCTTTCATGGCCCGGACGATCTTCGTCACACGCTGGATGCCTTCGAGCGACTCGCTGATGGCCTGGGGCACCTCTTCCCGGAGGTAGGCTAGGTTCACCTCCGTGGCCAGGGACCGGAGCTCTGCTGCCTTGGCCTCCGGCAGGTCCATCAGGACGGACTCGTTGGCATCGGTCAGGCGGCGGAGCTGAGCGTAGGATTTCTTGAGGAACTCCAGGTTGTTGCCCAGGAACTGGATGGGCGTATTGATCTCGTGGGCGATGCCCGCCGCCAGGCGGCCGATGGACTCCATCTTCCGGGACTGCTCCAGCTCGATCAGCACATCGCGGTTGGAGGCCTCGATCTGCTGGCGCGCATCCATCTCGACGATCAGGTCGAGGTTCTTCTGATCCAGCTCCCGGGTGCGCTCGATGACCAGCGCCTCCAGCTCTAGGCGCGTCTCCGACCGCTCCACCTTGGACCCCAGGGCCCTCGCAGCGATGCGCAGGACCCCCTGCTCCGAGGTCGACCAGGACCGGCCGCCCTCGCACTCATCGAAGCGGATGAAACCCCACCAGACGCCCCGGACGCGCACTGGCACCACCAGGATGGACTCGACGCCATGGGCTGCCAGGAGCACCCGCTCAGAGTCGGGGAGGGACGCCACCTGTCCGTGAATGACGCGGTCCACCTGCAGCTCGTCGATCCACCGCCCGAAGCCCGCCGCCCGCATGTTGAAAATCAGGGCGCCAGGGTCGTCCTTGAGGGCACCAGCCCCCTCCCGGAACCACTCGAACACCAGGCCCATGCCGACCTCGTCTTCGCCCTCCACATCGTCCCGGCGCCGGAAGATGGAGACCCGGCTGGCCTCGGAGGCAATGCCCAGGGTGTAGAGGAATTCGGGGATGCCACCCTCCCAGGTCTCAGAGTTGAGGAGGCCCGCGACGGCGCGGCTGACCGCTTCGAGGAGGCGGTCGCGCTGCTCCAGCGCCCGCTCCATGCTCTTGCGCAGGGTGATGTTGGCGTGGGTTCCGATCATGCGGGTCGGCTTGCCGGCGCCGTCGCGCTCCACCACCGAGCCGCGGTCCAGGACCCAAATGTAGTTGCCCTGCCGGGTCTGAATCCGGTGCTCGCTGAGGTAGCGGGGCAGGGCACCATCCAGGTGCCGCTGAAGGGCCTGGAAGGTCCGATCCCGGTCCTCCGGGTGCAGGCGGGAGTCCCACTCCGCAAGCTCGGAGGTCAGTTCTTCGGGGGAATAGCCAATCATGGCTTTCCAGTTGTTGGAGTAGAAGACCTTCCCTGCGGGGATGTCCCAGTCCCACAGGCCGTCGCCGCTGCCGTCGATGGCGGCGGCGAAGCGCTCCTCGCTCTCCTTCAGCGCCTGGGCGCTGCGGCGGAGCTCCGTGACGTCCTGGAAGGAGACCACCGCGCCGGTCCGATGCCCGTCCCTAATGATGGGTGTGCTCACCAGGGAGACGTGCAGAAGCTGGCCGTCCTTCCGGCCAAAGATCTCATCGCTGGAGCGGTAGACCCCACCGCCCTTCAGGACCTGGGTGACCGCGCAGTCCTCGCTGGGAAACAAGTTCCCCTCCAGATCCTGTCGGTGAAACAGGTTGTGGGCGGACTGCCCAAGCAGCTCCTGGCTGGTCCAGCCCAGGATCTCCTCGACGCGCGGGTTGGCGAAGGTGATGCACCCCGCCTCGTCCAGGACGTAGAGCCCATCACCCATGGTGTCGGTGATCTCTGCCAGGCGCTGGTGGGCATCGGCGATGTCTCGCACCAGGGAGGCCTGTACGTCGCGCGCATCGGTCAGCTCCCGGATCCGGTCCCGGACCGCCCTGGACATGGCGTTGAACGCGGTCCCGAGTCGGCCGATGTCGTCTTCCCCTTCCCAGACCAGGGGCGGCGTCAGGTTCCCGTTGGCCACGGACTCACTGGCCGTGGTCAGAGCTGTGAGGTGGCGCGTGAGCCAGAAGCTGAGGACCGTGAGCAGCCCTGCGGAGAGCAGGAGCTCGCCCAGGGCGATGGCCACACCCTGGCTGAGGAGCTGCCGGTGGGCGGCCAGGATCTGGGAGAGGTCCAGGCCGAAGTGGACGTCACCGAGTTTCTGCTTGGCGACGGTGATCTCCGAGACCACGTTGTACCGCGGAGTGCCGTTGGCGACGAAGAGCTTGAAGCCCTGATCTGCAGGGGGCAGCGCCTTGTCCCGGGGCCAGCCGCTGATGGCCACGAGCCGGCCCAGGGAGTCCTGCACGGCCAGGTAGTCGATGCCCTGGGTCCGCAGGCACTCGTCGAGGATGGCCTGGACCGTGGCGGAGTCCCGCTGGGCCAGGGGCGCGATGAGAGCCGCGTGCAGGACCGGGGTCAACTGCGAGGCATGCCGGGCTGCCTGCTCCGTCATCTGCCCCGAGAGCAGCCGGAGGCTGTTCACCACCAGGAGCGTGAGCATGGTCGCCTCGACCAGGATCGCCCCCAGGAGCATGCGGGAGCGGATCGACCGCCCCAGGAAACGCGTCATTTAAGCCCCAGGATTTTACGAACTTCAACCGCATAGGGGCTCATGGCTTCGAGCTCCCCGCCCCGCAGCTTCCGGTACCCGCCCAGGTTGTTCTTCTCGAGGTATTGCAGCCCTTCGGGCGTCTTCGAGAAGGCCCCGATGGCAGCCTCGAGGGCCGCCTTCCGCTTCTGCTGACGGCCATTCAGCATATAGACCCGGCCGGCCATGGCGGGGCTCTCAGCCAGTACCCGCAGCTTGGCTTTGACTTCCGGGGCCAGGTTCTGGAAGTTCGGCAGGGACATGAGCCCGGCGCTGCCCTCGCCGACCAGGAGGAGCTGACCCACGCTGTCGGCGGCGCTGACATAGCGCAGTGTCACGTCGGTGCGGCGCATGCGGCGCAACCAGGATTCGCCCCAGAGCGTGACCAGAGAGGAGGGGCTCAGGCCGATGACCGTCTTGTTCTTCAGGTCGGCGGCTTCCCGAATCCCCGCGTCACTCCTGACGACGACGAGCGCCTTGAACTCGGCCTTGTAGGTGAGCAGAGGCAGGTAGGCGGCGTCCATCTGCAGCATCCGCGCCTGGTGGCCCGTGGTGATGGCGATGTCGTATTTCTGGCCGACCGCCTGCCGCGCAAACTCCGTGAAGTCCGGCGCCGTCACGATCTCGACCTCGACCCCGAGGGCCTTGGTCAGGTAGGTCCGCAGCGGCTGGTACTGCTCGAGGATGAAGCGCGCGCTGGTGTGCGGCGCGACGCCCACCTTGAACGAGTCCGCCGGGGCCTGCCCATGCAGTGGGGCGAGCGCCAGGGTCATGCCGATCAGGAATCCAGAGAGCCAGCGGGCAATGGTTTTCACGATCCTACCTCACGGAACTAATATCGGCCGGATCTAGACAATCCTGAGGATGACCACAACCGGGAGGCCCCGCGAAGGGGCTACAGCTACTATCGTCCGTTTCAGCCGCCCACTTCATACGCTTGATTACGTAGTTGATGAGAACGTCCGCTGAGTTGACCCGCCGGTCAGACCAGGCCCGCTTTGACCGCGACCCGGACCAGTGAGGTGGAGTTGTGCAGGGTGAGCTTCTCGAGGATGTGGCTGCGGTGCACATCGACGGTCCGGGGGCTGATCCCGAGCCGGGGACCAATCTCCTTGGAGGCACGTCCCTGACCGATGAGCCGAAGCACATCCATCTCGCGGGAGGTCAGCCTGGCTTCGAGCAGCTGCTGCAGCGCCGAGGCCTCCCGGCCGGGCCCGTCAGCCCGACCCAGGGCCATGGCCTGGGCCACCAAGCGGTTCTCTTCGTGGCGTTGCTGGAAGGCCTCCATGGACTCGGCCACCATCTGCTGGAGGCTGGGGACATCCACGGGCTTGGTGAGGAAGCGGAAGACCTGGCCCCGGTTGACCGCGTCCATGGCCACGGGGAGATCCGCCTGTCCTGTCAGCATGATCCTGATCGTATCGGGGAAGTCCTGCCGAAGACCCCGGAGCACGTCAATGCCCGACATGCCGGGCATCTGATGATCCACCACGGCCACCGCAGGCTGGGGGCCCTTGGCCAGGAGGGCCAAGGCTTCCTCGCCCGACTGGGCTGTCTGCACCAGGTAGTGGTCGCTGAACAATCGCTTCATGCTCTTGAGGATCAGCAGATCATCATCCACGAAGAGAATGCACGCCTGGAGTTCGGCACCGTGTTTCCCTGGCGTCGAGGGCGTGGGGTCAGCACTGGGGGTCATCCAGACTCCTTCGTTGGACGACTATAGCCCACATTTAGGTCTGCTCAATTGTGTATGACACTGGACCCTGTTGTCCCTTTTTTTTCAATCAAGCTACCGCCTGGCCTTTCACCCTCCGCCCCCGGGCGGAGGAGGGGATCTTGAAACCCGCCGTCTTGTATTCGCCGAGTTTGTTGCGGACCGTGCGCAGAGCGATGTCCAGGTGGCGCGCACAGTCGCTGCGGTTGCCGTGGAGCGCCTGGAGGGTGCTCAGGATCCAGAAGCGCTCGAGCTTGTGGAGGCTGAGGCCCAGGGGAAGGGCCACGGGCTTGCCCACGGCCACGCCCATGAGCGGACGATCCGGGTCCGCCTGCTGCACGTCAGAGCGGGACGACTCATAGGCGATGCTGACGGACTCCCGAATGACCTCGACCTGATCCCGGATCCGGGCCAGCGCGAAGGCCTCCTGGAAGAGCTCGTCCCATTGGTGAGACATGGCGACCTGGTCCCCGCGAATCCGGTTCGTCGCGGCGATGACCCGGTCCTGGCTCTCCTCCACGATGGCCGCCACGTTCTCGTGGGCCGCGTGGATCATGCCAAGGGCCTGCCCAAGGACATCCCGGGTGTCGGCGGCCTGACGGGAGGGGCGGCCAGCGACCTTCTCCAGGAGGCTGATCAGAAAGAGCGGCTCCGGGTTCTCCCCGGTGCTGAAGGACACCGCAATGGTGAACTGGCCATCCTTGGACTCGCCGCTAGCGGTCCTGAAGGCAAGTGAGAACTCAAAGGACCGGGACTGACCCGCAGGAGCCTCAACGGCCATCTCCTGGAGCGCCGCCTTCACGATCGCCCGGTTCACCGAGTCCGGGAACATGCGCTCGCACCAGTCCTCCCGGCTCGCAACCGCCTCGGAAGAGTAGCCCGTCAGCTCAGCCGCTTCCTTGCTGTACCGGAGCAACGTACCGACAGCATCAAAAACCAGGATGCCCAATGGCCGGGATTCCCCCATGTTCACTACCTCCTCAGCTCGCAGCCGTCCGGACGGTCTTCCGGAATGCACGACCACCTCCTCTGAAGGCTAGGGCGAGCCCAGCCCAGACTCCATACGCTTGATCACCTACTTGGATAAGTGTTATTACATATTTTAGAGAGCTGGATCCGGCCCCGGTTGGCCGCGTCGCAGCACCCAGCCCAGCCCCACGGGCCCGACCACGGTGGTGATCAGCAGGGCCCCGATGATGCCAGCCTGGACCTCGGGACTGAGCAGCGGCACGCCACTCAGGTGCAGCTGCGCACCAGCCGCCACGAAGATGAGGCCGACCTCGCCTCGGGGCACCATGCCCCAGCCGATCACGGCGGCCCGGGTGCCGCGGCCCCCACCGAAGCCGGAGACGTATTTCCCCAGAATCCCAAGCACCGCGAGCACAGCTGCCAGGCCCAGGGTCGACGGCTGGAACAGGGCCACCAGATCCACCTTCGCGCCCATGAGCACGAAAAAGAGCGGTGAGAGCACGGTCACCAGGGGATGCACTAGCTCCTCCAGGGTGTGCTGCTCCCGGCGCTCCAGGTCCTCGATGTGCGCAGGTTCCAGGATGAGGCCCGCGGCATAGGCGCCCACGATGGAGGCCAGTCCCGCGAGGCTGCCCAGCCAGGCCAGCAGGAAGGCGAAGCCCAGGCCCAGGGGCAGCAGCACTTGCTCGCCCCGGAAGCGGCTGGCGAGCCGGAAGAGCCGGGGCGTGACCAGGCGGCCCAGGGTGAGCGCCGCGGCGAGGAAGCCCAGGGCCAGGGCCAGGGTCATCACCAGGCCGGAGCCGAGACCGCCCGCGGCGGTGCCCACCATGCCTGAGACGGCCACCAGCACCAGCAGGCCCAGCACGTCGTCCACCACGGCAGCACCCACAATGACGCGGCCCTCGACCGACTCCGAGGCCCCCTTCTCCCGCAGCACCTGGGCGGAGATGCCGATGCTGGTGGCACAGAGGCAGGCGCCGATGAAGAGGTCCAGCACAAAGGGGGAACCTGCGGGCAGCAGCAGCCAAGCCCCCACCAGCCCCGCGGCCATGGGCGCCACCACCCCAAGGAGTGCCACGCGCAGGGACGCCAGCCCGACCTTCAGCATCTGCGGCACCGAGGACTCCAGGCCCACAGCGAACATGAGCACCACCACGCCCAGCCCACCGAGCAGCTCGGCTTCCGGAGAGGACCCCACCGCCGGGAACCAGGCCCAGGTCCGGTGCAGGGCCGTGAGGGCGAGACCCACGGCCAGCTCGCCCGTGACCGCGGGCAGTCGCAGGCGCACCGCCAGCTCGCCGCCCACCTTTGCCGAGAGCCAGAGCAGCGCCAGCAGCATGAGCGTGCCCGCCAGGGGGTCGTGGGCCAGGAAGGCCAGGAACATCCGTCACCTCGGTCTGCCCATGATCCCACGCTCGTGGTGCCCGTTCGAAATCCCCGTACCAAGCGGATGCCCATGGGCACCACGTGCCGGGGGTCTGGGGAGAGGCTCCAGGTCCGCGAGCCAAAGCGAGTGGGAGCACGCAAGGCGTGTGATACCTGGAGGGCAGTGCCCCCAGAGGGGTGACAGCCAGGGCGCGCACCGCGTGGCCTGGCGCCAGAGGGGCTTTGCCCCGATGGAAGGGCACCCCGCTTGCAGCCATTTGGTGCATGTTCTATTGGCGGGGTGCACTAGGCTGGGGGATGACGTGGCTCGAAGTGGCATCCTGGGGTTCGACTGGCGTGGTCCTGGCAGCGCTGGCCCTCCTGCGCCACCACTGGTCCCATCTGCTGCCGCTGGCGCGGGACTTGGCCCTGCCCACGGAGCCCCCCTCGGTCTGCCTCTGCATCCCGGTGCGGGATGAGGCGGCAGAGGTGGGCGCGGCCCTCGACTCCTGGCTGGCCCAGGACTACCCCCGGCTGACGATCCTCGTGGTGGACGACGGCTCCACCGATGGCAGCACGGAGCTCCTCCAGACCCGCGCAACGGCCCAGCCCGAGCGCCTGCGGGTGCTGCGCAACGACCACCTGCCGCCCGGGTGGCTGGGGAAGAACCACGCCCTGGCCCTGGCCACCCGGCAGCCGGAGGCTGAGGCGGCGGACTGGCTGCTGTTCGTGGATGCGGACGTGCAGGCCGCGCCCACGTTGCTCCGCCGGGCCATGGCCCATGCCCTGGAACAGGCCCCCACGGACATCCTGGCCCTGGTGCCCGCCGTGGACGCCGTGAGCCCCGGTGAGCGCATCATCCTGCCCCTGGCGGCGTCGGCCTTCCTGCTGGCAGTGCCACCCCACCAGGTCCCCAACCCCCGCCATCCGGCCTTCTGCGGCGTCGGCGCCTTCACGCTGGTGCGTCGCGCGGCCTACGACGCCGTGGGCGGCCATGCGGCTGTGCCGCTGGAGGCCATCGACGACATGATGCTGGCCCGCCGCGTGAAACGCGCGGGCTTCGTGAACCGCGTGGCCCGGGGCGGCCCCGACCTGCACCTGCGGATGTACCACGGCCTCTGGGAGCTGATTCGGGCCATGCGGAAGAACGCCGCCGCCCTGCCCGCCTGGGGCCTGCTGCCACCGGCCCTGCCCCTGGTGCTGGGGGTGGGCCTGGCCCCGGCCTGGTTGCCTTTCGCCGGTCATTCCGGCCTGGCCCTCCTGCTCTGGCTGCTGGTTCCGGTCCTGGCCGGCGATGCCCAGCAGCGGCTGACCAGGCGCCCCATGGACCTGCTCTGGGCCCTCTGGCCCCTGACCTCGGTGGTCTTCGCCCTCGGCACCGCCTGGGCCCTCTGGGACCGCCTGCAAGGCGTGAACCACTGGCGGGGACGGGATGTGGCGCTGCGGTGAGTCGCTTTCAGCTATCGGCTGTCGGCTGTCGGCTGTCGGCTGTCGGCTGTCGGCTGTCGGCTAAAGCATCCATCCCAGCGCCGAGACATGCCGGGGCCTTCCGACCGAGAGCTGATAGCTGAGAGCTGAAAGCCCCTTCTGGCTGACAGCCAATAGCCGACCCACCCAATCACGTCCCCTCGAACAGCCTCAGGGTGTCGTCCAGCCGGCGGAGGATGGCGAGGATCCGGAAGGGCTCGACGGCCACGTAGTCCACGGCGCCCGCGGTCATGGCGTGGTGCCGCTTCTTCGCTTCGTCCTCCTCGGTGCCGACGAGGATCACTGGGACGGGACAGCCCTCCTGCTCCACGAGCTGGCGACAGAGCTCGAGCGGACTGGCCAGACGCAGCTGGTTGTGGATCAGCACCATGCGCACCCGGCCCCAGGAGCCATCGGCACTGACGAGGCCGGGAAGCTGGGCCTTCACCGGCCCTTTGATGTGGTCCAGCATGGCCAGGCCGAACTTGCGGCTCAGGGCCTCGCCAAGACGCAGGGCGAAGTCCTCCTTCTCGGTGAGCAGCAGGAGCAGGGGTTCCCGGTCCACCAGCACCTTCGCCGTCGGCAGGGCCGCGGCCCGGTTGAGCCGCGCGGTGGCCTCCTGGAAGCCCCGGGGCGAGAAGTCTTCCCGGTCGTGCTGCTCCTGGAGCACCTGCTGGTCCTGGATCCAGCCGCGATACTGTTCCAGCAGCTGGGCGTCCGCCTGCTTCGTGAAACGCAGGCCCACCAGGTTGTCGCCGAAGTAGGCCACGGTGGTCGGTGCCCGCAGCCGGAGGTCGCCCCCCAGGGGCAGGTCCAGCAGGGACTCCTCCCCCATGCGCAGCAGTTCGCGCAGGTCCTGCTTGCTGTTCCGCAGCACCAGTTCCAGGCCGTCTTCGCCGAAGCTCTGGACGGTGCCGTCGATGAGGGCGTTGCGGGTGTTGGTGAAGGTGGCCTCGCGCACGGGCATGTGGGCGTGATCGGGGATGAAGTCCGCCAGGCGGTGCATGTCCGAGCGGCGCAGCACCCGCGGAATGGTCGCGAGACAGGTCTCCACGCCCTCCAGCACCTCCTGCCCGGCGTGGGCCACCACACACTCGTATTCCAGGCCGCGGTCCTTCAGCTTCAGCGCCAGGTTCTCGCCGGGCTTCAGCCCCCAGCCCTCGATGGCCTCGAAGGACATGCGGAAGGCCAGGCGCTCGCCGTCTTCCGTGAGGATCGGGAAGGCCGCGCGCTGGTCCCGGTAGGCCACCTCGAGGCGCGCGCCGTCTACGCAGAGGCGCTGGAGGGCCATGCGGATGGCCGTGGCATCTTCCAGGAGGGCCGCGCCTCTCGCCATCTCAGGCCTCCCCCGCCAGCGGGGGCACGGCGCCCGCCGGCAGCCAGTGGAGCAGGGCCCGGTGCAGCGCCTCCACCCGGACGGGCTTGGGAATGTGGTCGTCCATGCCGGCCTCGATGCAGCGCTCCCGGTCGCCCATCATGGCGTTCGCAGTCATGGCCACCACGGGCAGGCGGCGGCTGCCCCGCTCCCGCTCGCGGATGCGTCGGGTGGCGTCGAAGCCGTCCATCTCAGGCATCTGGCAGTCCATCAGCACCAGATCGTAGGCTACGCCGACGAGGGCATCCAGGGCCTCGACGCCGGTGCTGACCAGGTCCGCCTCGATGCCGAGCTTGCGCAGCATCACGAGGGCCACCTTCTGGTTCACGAGGTTGTCCTCGGCCAGCAGCACCCGCACCTTCACAGGACCGTCAGCGGAGGCCACCGGGGCTGCCGAGGCCAGCTGGCCCGCGGCAGGGCTATCGGGCTCGAGGAGGCCCCGCAGGTGGCTGGGCCGCACGGGCACCGAGAGGAAGGTCTGGACCCCCTTGCGGGCGGCGATCTCGCGGAAGTCGGGGCGGTAGAGTGGGCTCACCAGGACGACGGCCCCGTCCCTGTCCTGCTCCAGGGCGATGTCGAGGGTGCCGGGTGCCACCAGCACCAGGGCCCCTGGCCGCCGGGTCTGGGTCAGCCAGGCCGAGATGTCCGCCCCCACGGGGGAGACCTGCGGCTCCAGGCCCCAGGCCTCGAGCTGGCAGGCCACGAAGCGGGCGACCACGGGCGGCAGCCCCGCCAGGAGCACGCTGGAGGTCCGGGGGCGCAGCGGCGCCTGCCGGCTCCGCACGTGCAGCCGGATGGTGAACCAGAAGGTGCTGCCCTCGCCCAGGACGCTGGTGACCCCGATGGCGCCCCCCATGAGCTCCGCCAGGCGTTTGCAGATGGTGAGGCCCAGGCCGGTGCCGCCGTACTTGCGGGTGGTCGAGTTGTCGCCCTGGAAGAACGAGGTGAAGAGCCGCTCCACGACGTCGGGCCGCATGCCGATGCCAGAGTCCCGCACCTCCACTCGGAGGATGACCTGGTCGCCCTCCTGCGCCTCGGGCTTCACCCGGACCTCAACAAAGCCTTCATGGGTGAACTTCAGGGCGTTGTCCATGAGGTTGGTGAGGATCTGGCGCAGGCGGGTGGGATCTCCGGCCACGGCCAGCGGCGTGCCGGCGTCCACGAACAGGCCCAGCTCCACGCCCTTGCCCTGGGCCTTTACCGCCAGCACCGCCTGCACATCCTCGATGACGGACAGCAGGTCGAAATCCAGGGTCTCGAAGGCCAGCTTCCCGGCTTCGATCTTGGAGAAGTCGAGGATGTCGTTGATCAGTGTGAGCAGCGCCTCGCCGCAGGACCGGACGGTCTCGGCGTACTGCCGCTGCTCACCGCCGAGGGGCGTGTCCAACAGCAGGCCGGTCATCCCGATGATGCCGTTCATGGGCGTGCGGATCTCGTGGGACATGTTGGCCAGGAACTCGCTCTTGAGGCCCGACACCTCCAGGGCCCGGTCCCGCGCCACTTCCAGTTCGACGGCCACTTCTTCGAGCTTGATCTCCGCTCGGCGGCGCTCGGTGATGTCGTGATACTGCCAGAGGTGGCCCAGATACTCCTCGCCCACCAGGATCGGCACGAAGTCCCGGGAGAGGATGCGGCCGTCCGCCAGGGCCAGCTCCTCGCCGAGCACCGGCACCCGCGCCTGGGCCACCGCATCCTGGCGGGCGAGGAAGGTGGCTGGCTCCGCCAGCAACGGCAGGCACTCGTCCAGCAGGTCGCGGGTCTCGCTCTCCACCAGCATGTGGGCCGGCACAGGCACCTGGAACAACTGGCAGAAGGTCTCGTTCAACAGGGCGATCCGGCGCCCCTCCGTCTCCACCAGGATGCCCGCCTGCATGTTCTCGATGAGCGCCCGCAGACGGCTGGTGGCCATGCGCAGGACAATCTCCGTGCGCTTGCGCTCGGTGATGTCGTTGAGGGTGCCCGAGACGCCGATCACCACACCGCCCTCATCGAAGGCGATGCGCTGGTGGGCGTCCACCCACTTCACCTCGCCCGTCCGGGTGGGCACGCGAAACTCCCCTTCGAAGACCGCCTGCCCGGTGTCCACCGCGTAGGTGAGCATGTTCAGGTAGCGCGGGTTGTCCCCGGGGTGCAGGAACCCCAGAAAGGGCAGGCCAAGGCTCTCTTCCACCGGGAAGCCCGTGAGCTCGGTCCAGGCTGGATTCAGGAAGGACCACTGCCCCTGCCGGTTGATCTGGAAGAGCACCTCCTTCAGGTCCTCCACCAGGGCCCGATAGCGGTCCGCTTCCGCCCGGGCAGAGGCCAGCTGAGCCTCCAGGGAGGCCTGGTTTCCCGGATCGGTTGGCAGAGCGGGGTCAGCAGCCATTTCCCCCTCATCGGCCAAAAGACGCCGAGGCCCAATAAAAAGATTTCTTGTTTTTTTCGCTTTTTGCCTCACCCTTGAAGCATCCCTCTGGAGGTCCCATGGCCGCGTCCGAGCAAGACGACCGACTCAAAGCCCTGTCCCGCACCCTGGCCGACATCGAGCGGGCCTTCGGCAAGGGCTCGATCATGAAACTGGGCGACCGCATGGGCTCCGCCGAGGGCATCGAGGTCATCAGCACCGGCTCCATCGCCCTGGACTCTGCCCTGGGTGTGGGTGGCGTGCCCAAGGGCCGCGTGGTCGAAGTCTACGGCCCCGAGGCCAGCGGCAAGACCACCCTGGCCTTGCACATGGTGGCCCAGGCCCAGAAGAAGGGCGGTCTGGCCGCCTTCATCGACGCTGAGCACGCCCTCGACCCCGAATACGCCAAGAAGCTCGGCGTGGACATCGAAAACCTCTTCATCAGCCAACCGGACAGTGGTGAGCAGGCCCTGGAGATCTGCGATCAGCTGGTGCGCAGCGGCGCCCTGGACATCATCGTCATCGACTCCGTGGCGGCCCTGGTGCCCAAGGCCGAGATCGACGGCGAGATGGGCGACAGCCACGTGGGCCTGCAGGCCCGCCTCATGAGCCAGGCCCTGCGCAAGATGACCGGCACCATCAGCAAGACCCACACCTGTGTGGTCTTCATCAACCAGATCCGCATGAAGATCGGCGTGATGTTCGGCAGCCCCGAGACCACCACCGGCGGCAACGCCCTCAAGTTCTACGCCTCCGTGCGCCTCGACGTGCGCAGCATCCAGAGCATCAAGGGCAACACCGGCGACCCCCTGGTGGCCGCCAAGGACGAGGACTCCTCCGTCATCGGCAAGAAGACGAAGGTCAAGGTCGTGAAGAACAAGGTCGCGCCGCCCCTCAAGGTGGCCACCTTCGACATCATGTATGGCGAAGGCATCAGCCGCACCAGCGAGCTGGTGGAGCTGGGCACCCAGCTGGAAATCATCCAGAAGAGCGGCTCCTGGTACAGCTACAAGGACAGCCGCCTGGGCCAGGGTGCCGAGAACGTGAAGAAGCTCCTCACCGACAATCCCGAACTGGCGGACGAGATCGAAGCCCTCATCCGTGAGCGCCTGGGCATGAAGGTCGCCACCGAAGCCTGACCGACCGCCGGACGCGTCCCCAAGGTCCGGCATCCCAAAACCGTCCTGCACGCCCTTGGAAGGGGTCGGCAGATGGCAGCGGTCCCCACCCAGGGGCCGCTGCCGTTTGGCCTGTCAATTGGCAGCCTCAGGGACAAGATCACCCCCAAGACACCAAGGGCACCAAGGGGCGCCGACTCACCAAGCACAGGTCCGCCGCAGGCGGCTTCCGGCGCAGCCGGAAGTGATCCCGGGGGCGCCGGGGTCGCGTCCCAAAAGGCGCAGTCCCGGCGCCCCTGGGATACAACCCGTGCCTGGCGGGTGGCCGTCCCCTGTTGGTGTGTGCCTGGCGGCCCCGCCCGAGGGGCCATGCTTTTCTTGGTGCCCTTGGTGCCCTTGTTGCCTTGGTGGTAAAGGCTTTTTTGAATTACTTCCACTTGCAAATTGCCACCCGTCTATGCGGACCGGAACAGCCTACTCCGTGTCCTGCACGCCTAGGCCGGCCCCGCGCAGGTGGCGCGGGAGGGGGGCTGTGCCCTGGGCGCTGACGCCGCCGCCACCCGGCGCAGTCTGGCGCGGGGCAGCGGGCCGGGAACCCGGTGCCGCCTGCATGGCCTTCATCTGCTGCGCGGTGGCGAAACACTCCAGCCGGGCCAACTGCTCGGCGGTCGGAAAGCCCTCATAGCGGACGCGGCGGGGTCCCCAGATGGGCACCACCTCGCCTCTGAGCTCCTGGATCCGGGGCAGCGTCTGGCGCACATAGGCGCCCAGCGGCTCGCCGGCGGCAGTGGTGAAGGCGATGAGGTCGGTCTCCGGCAGCAGGGCAGGCGCCCCGGCAGACCACATGGCCATCGTCAGGGGCTTGCCCTGGCCGGTCTTGACCATGGCAACCACCGCGGGGCGGCCCAGACTGGGGTCCAGGTCCCGCTCCTGCTGGCGGAGCGCCTCCAGGAGATCCAGGTGCTTGAGCTCTTTCTGAGGCGCGGACATGGGATGGGGATCCTGCAACCGGGCGGTCATCAGGGTGTCGTCGATGCGCTCCATGACGGCCAGCTGCAGTGCCTGGGCGCCGGACTGGATGCTGCGGCTCACCTCGTCCATGAGCTTGGGTAGCAGGATCTGTGGGGCCGCGAGCAGCATGTCCGCCGCGGGAATGGCCAGGAAGGGATGCTGCCCCTTGAAGAGACCATGCCACAGCTCCGGCAGGAGCAGGCGCGCGGCATCCAGTCCATCTCGCCAGGGGCCCCGGTAGATGCCGGAGGGCAGGCGCTCGAAGCCGCCCTCGCTGCGGTTGCGCAGGTGGTTCAGGGCCAGTTCCAGGACGTCGTCCGCGGACTGATCCCAGAGCTTCAGCCAGGCGGCGGGCAGGACGGTCTCACCAACCCGGATGCGCTGGCTCAGGCCTTCGATGAAGCCGCGGCTCCAGCGACCTTCCCGCTCGGCCAGCCAGGCGGGGACCAGCTCGGGCAGCAGGTGATCCTGGGCGTCGATCCAGGGCTGCGGCAGGGGCAGACCCTGGGCTTGCAACTCGGCCACGGCGTCCACCCAGGCTTCTCGCTCCTCCGCCTTGCGGTGGGCCTCGAACCCCGGGGCCAGGGCCGCCAGCCCTGGCAGGTCGAGGGGCAGCCCCCGGGCCTCCAGCAGGTCGTTCAGACCCGGCAGCGGCGCCTCGTCAGCGCGGGAACGGAATCGGTCAAAAAAGCCCATAGGTTCAAGTCCACCCAAACAATTCATTGTGACCGCTCGCAAGGATTTATGCTTGGAGGATTATGAAACCCCTCGACACCCTGGGTCGCCCCCTCCAGGCCCTGCGCGTCTCGGTGACCGACCGCTGCAACTTCCGCTGCAGCTACTGCATGCCCCGGGAGGCCTTCGGACCGGACCATGCCTTCCTGGCCCGGGAGGCCCTGCTCAGCTTCGAGGAGATCACGCGCCTGGCCCGGATCTTCACGGGCCTGGGCGTCGCCAAGGTCCGCCTGACCGGGGGCGAGCCCCTGCTGCGCCGGGAGCTGCCGCTGCTGGTGAAGATGCTGGCGGGAGTGCCCGGTCTCGAGGACCTGGCCCTCACCACCAACGGCGTGCTGCTGCCCGAGCTGGCCGCCGATCTGCGCGCGGCGGGACTGCGCCGGCTGACGGTCAGCCTCGACACCCTGCGCCCGGACCGGTTCCAGACCCTCAGCGACACAGACCTGTCGCTGTCCCGGGTGCTGGCGGGACTCGAGGCCGCCCGCACCGCGGGGTTCACCACCCTCAAGCTCAACTGCGTCCTGCAGCGCGGCGTCAACGAGGACGAGATCCTCGACCTGGCCGACTTCGCCCGCGAACAGGGCTACACCCTGCGCTTCATCGAGTTCATGGACGTGGGCACCACCAACGGCTGGCGGCTGGCGTCCGTGGTGCCCGCCACCGAGGTCTATCAGATGCTGAGCGCCCGCTGGCCCCTGGAGCCCCTGCCCAGCCCCGCCGGCTCTGTGGCGAGCGAGTGGCGCTACCGCGACGGCCGGGGCGAGGTGGGGCTCATCGCCTCCGTCACCGCGCCCTTCTGCCGCGGCTGCGACCGGGCGCGGCTCTCCGCGGACGGGCACCTCTACACCTGCCTCTTCGCCAGCGAGGGCCTCGATCTGAAGGGCTTCCTCCGCAGCGGTCATGGCGACGCTGGCATCACGGCCCTCCTGGCCGCCCAGTGGAGGCGCCGGGGCGACCGATACTCAGAGCTGCGGCGCGCGGACACCCCGGGACTGCCGAAGATCGAGATGTCGCACATCGGGGGATAATCCCCCCATGCGACGGCTCCTCTTCCTCCTGACCCTTGGCACCCTGCTGGTGGCAGCCCCGCCTGCGGCCCCCCCTGGGGCCGTGGTGCATGGCGGCGCGGGCAGCCCCCGCACCCGCCGGGACGGCACGGATCCGGCGGCGGCGAAGGCCCTGGTGGCCCTGAAGCGCGGCGCCTCTGCCCTGGACGCGGCCCTGGCCGGTGTGGTGGTGCTGGAGGATGATCCCCGCTTCAACGCGGGCACCGGCGCCAACATCCGTCTCGATGGCAAGACCATCCAGATGGACGCGGCCTGCATGGACGGCGCCAGCGGTGCCTTCGGCGCCGTGGCTGCCATCGAGCGGGTGAAGAACCCCGTGCTGGTGGCGCGGAAGGTCATGGACACGCCCCACCTCCTCATCGTGGGCGAGGGCGCCACCCGCTTCGCCCGGGCCCTGGGCTTCCCGGACTACGACCCCACCTGCGCCGAAAACCGGGCCCGCTTCAAGCGGGTACAGACCATCCTGCAGGGCACGGATCCCCGGCAGCTCGAGGCCTGGAAGCGCTATGACTGGAAGCAGGCCTGGAACTTCCCGACCCCGCTGAAGGAGGCCCTGGGCTCCCCCGACACCGTGGGCTGCGTCACCCGGGATGCCCAGGGCCGCTTCGCTGCCGCCATCAGCACCGGCGGCACCACCATCACCTTCTACGGCCGGGTGGGTGATGTGCCCATGTTCGGCGCCGGGATCTACGCTGGGCCCAAGGGCGCCGTGGCCTGCACCGGCAACGGCGAAGACATCGTCCGGCGCCTGGTCGCCAAGGCGGCCTACGAGCTGCTGGAGAAGGGCCTCTCGGCCCAGCAGGCCGTGAACCAGACCCTCGCCGCCTTCCCTCCCACCATCGACCTGGGCCTGGTGGCCATCGGCCCCGACAGCACGGGCGGGGGATGCAACTACTCCGCCGAGCAGAAGAAGTTCGTCACCGACTACCCGAATCAGATGGCCTGGAGCGTGGCGCAGTAGCCTCGCGGGCCTTAGAGGTCGTAACAAAACCCGGCGCGGCCGCGGGGGGGGTTGTTACGGCCTCTTAGCCTTCTTGCGCGCCGCGAGGTCCTTGGCCATGGCCTTGTAGGTGTCCTCGCTGATCGTGCCAACCACGCCAGTGGCGCTGGGCGGGGGGGCGGTGGCCTCGTCGGACTCCAGGGACTTCGCTGGCGACGCCGGGGCTCCCGTCTTGCCGGGCTGTCGGCCCCGCAGCTGTCCCGCGGACTCCTGGATCCACCGCGACTGGGTGGACAGAGCCCAGGCCAGCCCCCCCAGCAGGGCTGCCCAGGCCACGCCCAGAAAGACCTTGTCCCGTCGCCGCACGCTGCTACCTCACATACCTACGCGTCGGCAGGCAGGCCAAGGACCATTACCTCCAGAGTTCTTCACGCCCCAGAATCGGCGCAGCCGATTCCGAGCAGGCACAAGGCCACTAGAACTGGACACCTGCATAAATGGACCCGGACCAGGTGGGGGCCATGGCCCGCATGGTCTGGTCGTCCATCGCCTGCATGGGCGGGATCACCCGCTGGTTGGTCTTGAAGCCCGCGAAGCCTGCATCGGCCCCGACCACCGTGTAGAAGGAGCCGGTCCGCAGCTTGACGTCCAGGCTCAGGCGGACCCAGGGGCGGAAATACACGGCCATGGCATCGATGTAGCCCGTGCCACCCGTGGTCTGGGTGTAGGAGCCCTTGGGGTTGATGGTCTCGGCCCGGCCCTCCAGGTGCACCCCGAAGTCCACATTCTCGCCTACGGGAAGAACATAGCCCGCCCCCACGCTCCAGTAGCTGTAGTCCACCTTGACCTTGGTGGCGTCCAAAACGTTGGCAGGGTTTCCGGCGGTGTAGGGCGGCGCATTAATGACCCGGTTGGTGACCATGCGGGCCGAGCTCTGGAAGCGTCCGGCCAGCTCCCAGTTCCAGCGGGAGCCCTCTGCGAAGCGGCCCATGACGCGCAGGCCGGGCCCCGTCTGCCGGTCCGCCTTGTCCTCCACCCCCTGCCCGAGCAGGATGCCCCGGGTCTGGATGGACTCGCCAAAGAGGATGACCCTCGCGTTCAGGTTGTTCGCCGAGTCCTGGGCACTCAGCGCGCCCGTGGCCAGGATCGCGGCAAGGATGCTGATGGATTTCACGGGCCCTCCTAGGGTCGAGGATCAAGGTGAGTGCCCCGGAGAAGAACCCGGGGCACCCGGTGAAGTAGGCGTTCAGGGCGCCACGTAGGTGGCGGGACCGTTCACCACGACGATATCCCAGTAGTAGTTGAAGGGGATCTTGTGGGCATAGCTGAGGTCGGAGCCATTGGCAGACAGCACCTTGATGGTGGCCGTGGCGGTCTTGATGGCGTCCATCCAGTCGGGCCGGTTCAGAGGCCGGGACTTGGCCACAAGAATCTTGGTCGGGTCGACTGAATCCCTTTTCTCAGGAACGGGGTTGTTCTTCAGGATCGATTTAACCCCGAAGACAGTCAGCGTGACCCCACTGGTGGCCTTGGGACGCAGCTCGGAGGGGATGTCGAACCAGCAATAGCCGGGACCAACCTTGTCTCCGGTGGCGGGACCGACCGTGGCCGGATTCCCCGAGGGCAGGTAGGTGCGGGCATCTGTCATGATCGCATCCGAGACGGACTGCGTCCCGGCGGGATAACTCCCAGGCAGCATAAAGTGGGACTTGGCGGTGCCATCCGAGAGCTCCACCACCCAGAAGTCAGGGGCCACCGGCTTGCCCTCGACATCCCTGGTGGGGTTGTACCAAGTGACCCGATAGCCCCCGAGGAGGTTGCTACTGGCGATAGCTCCTCGGGGCCGCTTGTCGACAATGGTGTCCTGAGGCGGCATGAAGCCAAAGGCGACTGTGGCATCGCCGTCGCTTACTCCGGAGAAGGTCGTGGGGGGCTGCTGGGTGCCATCGTCCGCAAGCCAGGTGCGGCTGATGACCTGGCCCTGGCTGGCATCACCGGTGTAGCTGGGGGTGTAGGCCGTCCAGAAGAAGCGGCCGACGCCGGTGCTGGGGGCCGCGGCACCGCCCACGGCAACGGGAGCGCTGGCATCGAACACGCCGCCGCCACGCGCCGTAAGGTCGAAGGCGCTGTTGTCGGGCCAGATGACAGAGGCCTTGGGCCAGGCGGCCGGGTTGCTGTAACGGAAGTAGGAATACGCAGACAGGCTGAAGGAATCCATGAAGTAGGGCCGGGCACTGTTCAGGACCAGGGGCCGGGCCCAGACCGTGGACCAGAGGTACTCAGAGAAGGCGAAGATGCTGCGGATCCCCGAGTACGTCCGGGTCGCCGATGGAGGCAGAGGTAGAGCCAGAGGCGTGCGATCCGGATCGTTGGGCGTGTAGGGCACGGGCAGGCTGGCGATACCGTCCGCCAGCGGAGTGCCACTGGATGAGACCCCGTTGACCAGATTCTGGTAGAAGGTGGTCACGCCGCCGCCAACCGGGACGGGGTTCAGGCCACTGTGGACAGCCACAGCAGGATTGGCCAATTCGGCGGTGGACTGCCAGGCTGGGGACAGCTGGTAGGGATCCGTGACGCCTGCGGGGACCCGGAAGGCCTGCATGCTGAAGGCCGAGAAGGTGTCCCCATGGGTCAAGGTGCCCGCCGTGTAGGTCGGGTAGTCCAAGACGAAGCCGAGCTGCTCATGGGTGCCCGCACTGGTGGTCGGATCTGGGGTGGGTTCGGCGAGATCCTGGGTCTTGCGGGTGATCAGCAGGGTCGGCCACTCTGCAAAGAGCTGGTAGGCCGGAATGCCGGTCAAGACACCGGCTGCGTTGCTGGACTGAATCCACTGGAAGGCCCCGGTGAGGTCGGTGGTTGGCACCGACAGGCGGTCGAGCCAGCGCTCGTTGACGGGCGTGGTGCCAATGACCAGGTCGGTGTAGCCGTTCAGCTTCCGCTGGGCCGCGAGGGCGGCTTCGGCGGCGAAGCCCTGCGCAGTGACGATCTGCAGCGTCGGGTTGAAGGGGGCTGCACTGTTCTGGAAGCTGAACTTGGAGTCTGCCGAAGGTGTGGCCTCCAGAGAGGGGTCGGCATAAATGCCCGTGGGCGCGTTGGGGATGCGCATCAAGTAGGTGGTGCCATCCAAGGCGCCGGAGAAGCCGGGAATCTTGATGTAGAAGGGCAGGTCCGAGCGCACGGGAACGCTTACGGTGGCCACGGCCCCAGTGAGTTGGGCCTGGCTCTGGACGTTGTAGGTGTTGCTCTGGCCGTCCTGGAAGATCTGGACCGGGGCGCCCAGGCCATTGATGGCCGTGGTCACCGGGGCTAGGGTGGCGGTTCCGTTGTTGTCGCTCTTCTGGCGGTATTGGAAGGACAGGTTGAACTTCTGGGTGTCCACACCGTCCACCACCACCTGTTTGCTGTCCGTGGCCTTTCGGCCAAAAGCGTCCGTCACGGTGTAGGTCACCGTCACATACGAGATGACCCCCTGCTGACTGCTGTCATTGAACAGCACGTTGTCGGCGGGCTTGTCTCCAGCAAGGGTAAGTGGATAGCCCTTCGGGAAGGACCATAGCTGGGAGACGAGTGGATCCTGACTGCCCGGCAAGGTGGATTTCCCTTCGAAGGCGAGTTGCCCGCCCCAGGGGATGACGGTGTAGCCAGGATTAACCCCGGAAGGAAGGGGGGCTGTCGGGGGTGCTCCGCTGGCCTGAGGCGTGACGATGCTGGCTGTCGGCGGTGCATTATAGGTAACCGTCACCAGACGGGTCTGGGGAGTGGCCTGACTATTCGAAGAACGCTTGTCCGAAGCCGTGACCTGAATGGTGACGCTGGCGTGGGTCGATGTGAAGGTATCGGGGTAGGGGTAGGAGAGGGCCACAGGCACACCCGCCAGGGTGCTGGTTGTGGTGGTTCCCGTGCTGACCATGGTGGGCGTCTGGTTCGGGATGTAGTTCCAGTCCACCGTGTAACTCACGGGATCATTATCCTGGTCCGTGAGGGTAAAGCCGAAGTTGAAGGGCTTGGAAGTCCAGGCCACGGTGTTGTCCGTAGCGGGGTTGGTCAGGCTGATGGTGGGCGCGTTGTTGGTAGGCATGGTCGTGATGGTCATGACCGGCCCGCTGGCGGCGAGGCCCTGGATGCCGTAGGAGTCGGTGGCGTAGGCCGATGGTGTCGAGGTGCGGGTGCCCGAGGTAGCCGCACCGAAGTAGCGGACCGCAAAGGTGTAGCTGCCGCCCCCATTGTTGACGGGGTTGGGCTGCACCGCGGCGGCGGCATCGTTGGCGGAAAAGCTGATGTTGCCGATGGGCAGAGGATCCGTGGCGCCACTGGCCTTCTGGGGGTTCGTGACCGTGATCTCGAAGGCCTGTTCCACATAACTGCCGGAGGTCGAGTCCACGTTCCTGCTGGTGGTGCCGACGGGTTTGAAGGTCACCACGGGCAGCGAGGAGACGACGGTGACGCCCAGCGGAAGAGTCCAGTCGCAGACCGAGCCATAGCTGTCTACTGCCCGTACCTTCACCGGGAAAGGACCGGCAGCGGCAAAGATATGTTTGGCGGAACCCGTGGTGGACGTCTGGATCGCCGTGCCGTCACCAAAGTCCCACTGGTACTGGGCGACGGAATCTCCGGCGTCGGGGTCCGTGGCTGTTGCCGTGAAATCATAGGATTTGTTCTGGTACAAATCCGCTGCAGACTTGGATGGCAGCGTCGGAATCACCGCCAGCGGCGTCACGATGACCGGCGGCCTGTTCAGGGCTACCACAAAGGACCTGGTCCAGGGGGTCACACCACCCTTGCCATCGTCGGCCGTGAGCGTGACGACGGTATTGCCCACGGCGGCAAAGGCGTGGGTAATCGGGTTCTGATCTTTGACGACGGGGGTACCATCCCCGAAGTCCCAGGTCAGGGCGGCCACGTCCTTGTTGCTGTCGGTGACCGTGGCTGTGAAGGTGATGGGAACGCTGGCACGGGTGTTCAGGGAATTCGCAGTGCCGAGGGGATCGATCCAGGCCACGGACACTGCAGGCGGATCATTGGCCAGGACGTTGAGGTTCAAGGTGATGGACTTGATGCCAGTGCTGCCTCGCCCGTCGTTGGCGGTGAAGGTCACGGGATAGATGCCGGCCGCGGCATAGGTGTGCGACTGGGCCAGGGCCGTGGTCGCCTGCGTAGCCGCCACGTCACCCTTGCCGCCATCCCCGAAGGTCCAGGTGTAGGTCAGGGTATCGAAATCGGAGTCCACAGCCGTCGCCGTGAAGGCGATGGGCACGTTCTGGTAGGTCGAGTTGGTGCCGGCCACGATCTGGGGCGCAGCCACCAGGGTGATGACCGGCGGATTGTCCACGGCCGCGACGGTCCGCACGGTGATGGCGGGGCCTGTCACAGAGCTGCTGCTCGCACCGTTGGAATCCACGACTTTCAAGGTCGGCGTGGCGGTCCGCGAGCCGAAGGCCGAGGCCGCGGGATAGGTGACAGTGATATTCCAGTTGCCGCCGCCGATGCTGGCGGGGGTGGTCTGGGTGGCCGTGGCATCACCGGGATCCAGCTGGATGCCGCTGGCACTGACGGTGCCGGTTCCGGTATTCACGACGTTTACCGTGAAAGTCACGGAGACATTGCCGAGCAGGATCGAATTGACGGTGACCGCTGCGGCGGGCGCCACGAAGCTGGGGGTGAGCGGAGTCGGTGCCGCGTTCACGGTGAGCGTCCGGGTCGCGGCAGTCGACAGCAGCCCGGCCGCATTCTTGGCCACGGCACTCAGGGTGGGCGTGCCGCTGGTCAGGTAGGCATAGGTCGCCGTGGTGGTGGCCTTGCCGCCGGCCAGGACGACGGGGGTCGTTTTGGTGGTGCCATCGCCGAAATCCCAGCGGAACTCCGTGACGGACCCGCCGATGTTGGGGTCCGTGGCGCTGGCCGAGAAGGTGTAGACCTTGTACTGGCTCAGAGCCGCGTCGTTGGGCGTCCAGCCCTCCAAGGTGGCCGTTGGGGCAATGCTCGTCTGGGGCAGCGTGCCTCCGCTGCTGGAGGACCCGCCTCCGCCGCCACAAGCGACGAGACTGAGGAGCCCCACGAAAATGCCCGCCAATAAGAGTGCGAGAGCACTGCGTTTCCCCTGATACATAAACCACTCTCCGGGAAGGGAATATCGTAAATTACCTTGAGACCACATGATGAAAATAGCCAGAGAAGACTGTCAATGCGGTGAGTACGTATTGATTTTGATCAAATTTTCCCCATTAAGTTCCATTCTTATCGCCTGATTCAGGATAGGGACACCTTCGGCTTGCCCAAGCAGTTGTCGAGTTTTTTCGGCAGGTCCAGTCCAAGTGATAAGTCCCGGGTGAGGGGTGGGCTTGGAGAAAATATCCGCGCGGGAAGGCCATACCTAGCTCTCCCGGATGATCCGGGCCAGGAGGAAGGCCATCTCGAGGCTCTGGCTGCGGTTCAGGCGGGGGTCGCAGCCGCTCTTGTAGGCGCGCTGGAGGTCCGCCTCGGCCAGGCCCTCGACCC
>Ga0194052_1000345_pt1 | contig 30619 bp, 22 predicted proteins | sample SepL226m_MetaG_FD_160117 | JGI IMG/M metagenome (GOLD analysis project Ga0194052, IMG submission 160117) | Anoxic zone freshwater microbial communities from boreal shield lake in IISD Experimental Lakes Area, Ontario, Canada - Sep2016-L227-6m | ecosystem: Environmental > Aquatic > Freshwater >...
CCCTACGCCACTTCCGCATCATGGCCTATCTCAAAGCTGGCAAGCTTCAGCTCGACCTGCCACCCTTCAGACCGTTACTCACCCACTCGAAATAGCGAGGAACCGGAATAAATCTTTTGGTTTAAACGACGCGCTTGTTGCCATACTTCCAGTTTTTCGAAGCGAAAGGCTCGACGATTATCGTTCATGGGCTTTTGGATTGATTTCGTCTTTAGACCCTCGACTTTCAGCCTCTCTCAGCATGCTGCCGCACTTGATCCTGCGTGGGGGCAGGATCTTTAAGGGAACCGGGTGAATTTTTTCGACTATCAATCAATACTCCACCGAGGCTAGGCAGAGGGAGTGATAGGGAGAACTTATGCCCATGAGAAGCTAAAATCCTGACTGCTACTGAATCCAGAGAAAGCTGACTCCGGGATTACTTCTCTCCAGATCAGGATCGTTGCTGAGTTCGGGTGCCACAGTGATCATCTCCAGGGAAACAGGGTGGAAGATCGAGAAATCCTCTCCGGATGCATATCCCAGTATATCGCCATCACGCTGATACTCGGCAAAGACTCTGCGTAATCCGGTGCGCAGGACTCCGCCACGGCCACCAGAACCGTATCCATGAATGATCTTAAGGACTGAAATCCCCTCCCCGTGGCAACGACGAACTTCCAGCAGAAGTCGCCGCTTGGCCTCCTCAAGTGTCGGCATCCCCTCCTTGATGGTAATGACTCGGAGTGACATAGAAAGAAAAAGAGAGTCTAAAGACGATAGTCGAAAGTCGATAGCATTTCCCACTCCGCATTTGGCCCTTGTTTTCATCTGACCTTCGACATTCGACCCTCGACTGCATCACTCCGGGATCCCACTCCTTACTTCAAAATCCATTTCAGCTCTCAGATTTTCAAGTTTCAGCTTTCAAGTTTCATTTTTTGCCCTCTGACCTCTGTTCTCAGACTTCTGATCTCCAGTCAATCGGTCAAACTCATTTCACCGTAAACTTCAACCCCTCTCCCGAGATGTCTGCCTTGATGGTCTGTCCCTCGTGGATGCGGCCATCGAGGATTTCCATACTGAGGGGATCGAGAATTTTCTGCTGGATGACTCGCTTGAGGGGACGGGCACCATATGCGGGGTCGTATCCCTCCTTGGCAAGGTAGGCGCAGGCCTTGGCACTGAGTTCGAGCTGGAGTTTCTGGGCGCCAAGTCGTTTCTGCAATCGGGCCAATTGGATGGTGACGATTTTCTCGATCTCCTTGTCGGTCAGTCGGTCGAAGATGACGATCTCATCGACGCGATTGAGAAACTCGGGACGGAAGTGTTCTCGCAGTGCCTCCATGACGCGTTTATTCCGTTCCTCGACCTTGAGATCCTCCATGATGTACTGGCTGCCGATATTGCTTGTCATGATGAGGACGGTGTTTTTGAAATCGACCGTGCGTCCCTGTCCGTCTGTGATCCGTCCGTCATCGAGCACCTGCAGAAGGACATTGAACACATCCCCGTGCGCCTTTTCCACCTCGTCAAAGAGAACGACGGAGTAGGGCTTGCGGCGCACCGCCTCGCTGAGTTGCCCCCCCTCTTCGTAACCGACATATCCCGGAGGAGCACCGATAAGCCGTGCCACGGTATGCTTTTCCATGTACTCGGACATATCGAGACGGATGATGGCGTTCTCGTCGTCGAAAAGGAATTCGGCAAGTGCCTTGGAGAGCTCGGTCTTGCCAACACCCGTAGGCCCCAAAAACATGAAGGAGCCGATCGGACGGTTTTCCTCCTGCAATCCCGCACGGGCACGGCGGACAGCATTGGAAACGGCTTTGATGGCCTGTCCCTGTCCGACGACCCTCTCAATGAGGCGTTCTTCCATTTTGATCAGCTTCTGGCGCTCCCCCTCCTGGAGATTGGAAACAGGGATGCCAGTCCAGACGGAGACCACCTTGGCAATGTCCTCCTCGGTTACCTCTTCCTTGAGGAGGGCTGACTGACCACCCTTGGCGAGTTTGGCATTATGTTCTTCCAACTTGGCCGTGAGGTCTGGAATGCGGCCGTACTGGATCTCACTCGCCTTGGCAAAGTCTCCTTGGCGCTGCGCGATCTGAAGTTCGTTCCTGAGGGCCTCGATCTGCTCATTGATTTTCTGTGATTTGCCGATTTCCTCCTTCTCTTTTTGCCAGCGGGCCTTGAGTCCGGAAGCAATCTCCTTGGTTCCTGCGAGTTCTTTCTCCAGCTTTTCAAGCCGTTCCTTGCTGGCTGCATCCTTCTCTTTGCGCAGGGCCTGTCGCTCCATCTCCAGCATCATGATCTCCCTCTCCATCTGGTCGATCTCGGTCGGCATCGACTCGATCTCGATCTTGAGGCGCGAAGCAGCCTCGTCGATCAGATCGACCGCCTTATCCGGCAGGAAGCGGTCGGATATGTACCGGTGCGAGAGTACCGCGGCAGCCACCAGTGCGGCATCCTGGATACGCACGCCATGATGGACTTCGTATCGTTCCTTGAGGCCGCGCAGGATGGCAATGGCATCCTCGACGCTCGGTTCATCGACCTTGACGGGCTGGAAACGGCGTTCCAAGGCGGCATCCTTCTCGATGTATTTGCGGTATTCGTCGAGTGTCGTGGCCCCGATGGTGCGCAATTCCCCGCGTGCAAGCTGAGGCTTCAGAAGATTGGAGGCATCCATCGATCCCTCGGCGGCACCGGCGCCGACGATGGTGTGGAGTTCGTCGATGAAGAGGATCACCTCCCCTTCGGAGTCGGTGACTTCTTTCAGGAATGCCTTGAGGCGATCCTCAAATTCACCGCGGAATTTTGCCCCGGCGATCATCGAGCCGATGTCCATGGCGATGAGGCGTTTGTTCTTCAGTGACTCAGGCACATCCCCGCTGACGATCCTGCGGGCCAGGCCCTCGACAATGGCGGTCTTGCCGACTCCGGGTTCGCCGATCAGAACCGGGTTGTTTTTGGTGCGGCGGGAGAGAACCTGCATGGTGCGGCGAATCTCATCATCGCGGCCGATCACGGGATCGATCTTTCCCTTGCGGGCCATCTCGGTCAGATCGCGGCCGTATTTTTCCAGTGTCTGGTATTTTCCCTCGGGGTTCTGGTCGGTGACGCGTTGGCTTCCCCTGACCTCGACGAGGGCCTTCATGAGTCCCTGATGGGGAACTCCGTTCTCCTGGAGAATCTTTGCTGTCGTGTTCTTCTCCTGACTGAGTGCCAGCAGGTAATGCTCGGCTGAGAGAAATTCATCCTTGAGCTTCTCCATTTCCCGTTCGGCTGAGTCGATGGTCTTGCGAAGTTCGGTTCCTACAAACGGCTGGGCTCCTCCATGGACCTTGGAAAGCAACGATGCGGCCGACTCCAGCTTGGAGGTCAGGGGATCAATGGCGACTCCCATCTTCTCCAGAATCGGCTTGGTGAGTCCTTCGCTCTGGGCAAGGAGTGTCAGCAGAAAGTGCTCGTTGCCGATCTCCTGCTGGCCAAGTTGCGAGGCGAGGTCTACGGCTCCGTTAAAAGCCTCCTGCATTTTTGCGGTGAATTTGTCGGGTCTCATGTTGGTGGGGGTTAGTGGGGAAAGGTGCGAAAGATGAGACTTGAAAGCTGAAGATATTTTTGGGAATCCGGCCTCAGCGTTTCAGTTTTTCTCAGTGTCTCGGGGTGTCCCCAATTTGATTCCTTTTCTCAGAAATGTCGGAATGTCAAGGTCATCGCCATTGACAATGGTGGGTTCGCTTTTGTCAAAGCGTCCCCGTTGGTAGTTTTCCAAATCAAGCACTCCCTGTGTCTGTTTGACAGGGTTCTGCTTCACCGGCTTGGAATGCCTGACTTCTTTGACCTCACCCGGGATAGGAGCTGCGGCAGGCTCTCTGGGGGATGGTTGAGTGGATGCCGCGCTTGCCAAGGATTCTCCTGCTTTTTTAACCGCCGGTTGCCTGAGTGTTCCTGAACTGGCAATGATGGAAATGTCAAGAGGGGCGCCGGGAGCTGCCGAGGCATGAACCCCCACCTTGATCTGGCAGCGATCGCCTGTCATCCGTTCCATTTCGCTTACCGCCCTCTGAACTTCTGCAAAGGAGAGATCGGAAGGTCCTTCAAGCAGCAAGAGTACCATGGAGGCTTCCCGGAGGGCTGATCCCTTGCCAGGAATCGTCAGCAACGGGCTCCTGAAGGATGCTTCCAAGGCCTCATGCAGTCGGTTGTCTCCTGCTGCACGACCGTGACCGAAGTGGGTTATCGCCCCCTGACTCCCCAGGACGGCGGCCAGATCCGTCCGCGTGATTTTCACCGGGCCGGAGGTGGAGAGCATTCCCTGGATCGCAAGGACTGATGACTGGAGTGCCTTGTCAGCTTCCTGGAAGGCCTCTCCAATCGCAGCCGTGGAAGGGACTCCCCCGGAGAGACGGTCGTTATCAATGACCGCGACCGCATCACAGAGGGCACGGAGCTTCTCAAGAGCCGTTGTCGCAAGTTCCCGCTTCTGCCTTCCCTCAAAGGAGAATGGGATTCCAACGCTGGCAAGTGTCGTGATGCCGTCTGCCTTGGCCCGGGCGGCCAGGGCAGGAAGCAGAAATGATCCGGTCTCCCCACCCAATCCTCCGCAGAGAATCACGGAAGTAGCACCACTGATCGCCCTGGCATATTCCTCCTCGATGGCGAGAAACCCATCTGCAAGATCCTCACCTGCCTCATTGGAAAAATCTATCCGTGTGGATACCACGGAGGCTGCAAGTGATTCCGCATCATTATTGATGACCATCAACCCCTTCAGTCCGGGAGATGCCACGGCGATGCGGTCGAGAACACTTACGCCGGCATTGCCTACCCCGACCAGAACGCGACGCATGGTGGTGACCGTACTCATCGTTGTTTCCTCCTGAAGAGACCACCCACCCGGTGGGCGACCTTTTGGATGATGCTTTCCCTTGGCAGATTTCCACTCACCGCCATGGCATACTTTGCCAATCCGATTGCGGTGGAGAACTGGGGGTTTTCAAAGGTTTGTGTCGCACCACCCACATCCTTTGCCCTGGTGAGCTGGACGGGGATCTCAAAGACTTCCTCGGCAAGTTGCGCGATGCCGCGCAGTCTGGCACACCCCCCGGTGATCATGACTCCGGCTCCGAGCATACCAAGCATCCCCTCACCGCTTGATTCGATGTCATTGCGTATCAGTTCGAAGATTTCACGAACCCTAAGGTGGATCACCGTGTTAAGCGCCTTGCGATCAATCTCGCAACCGTGAAAACCAGGGTCGTTCTTGAGTGTGATGATACCGCCCTCGGATTTGTCGGGATCATCGGCCGAACCTTCCTTGATCTTGAGGATTTCAGCCCTGGCAATGGGCAGGCGCAGACCGATTGAAATGTCGTTGGTGATGTGGTCTCCTCCGAGAGCCAGCACGCCGCTGTGCCTGATGGCTCCATCAAGGTAGACAAGGTAATCGGTGGTTCCTCCCCCCATGTCGATCACAAGCGCCCCGAGATCCTTCTGTTGCTGCGTGAGCACCACTAGCGCGCTGGCGAGGGAACTCATGACGACATCCTCGATGCCGAGTTTGAGTGACTCGATGCAGCGGAGCGTGTTTTGAATGCGGGTTTTCACCCCGTGAATGATATGAAAATCAGCCTCAAGGCGGCTTCCGGCCATCCCCACAGGACTGAGGACATTCTCATTCCCATCCACATGGTAGCTCTGAATGATGGTGTGCAGGAAGCTGTTGGCCGCGGGAAGTGAAACTTCCTTGGCATTGATTTCGACGGTTTGAAGATCCTCCTCGAGAATTTCGTCACGGTCTTCCGGCAGCATGAAGGTGCCCCGGTTGTTGAAACTCCGGAAATGAGATCCCGTGATGGCCACCCAGACATTGGCAATCTCGACATTGGTCTTGTCCTCGGCGTCGAGAAGGGCCTCACGGACACAGTCACTGACCGTGGCAAGATCCACGATCTCCCCCTTGCGGACTCCCCTCGAGGGAGTCTCACCGACACCTAGGATGCTGATCGTGCCGTCGGCGCGTCCCTCGGCGACGATGACACAAATCTTCGTCGTGCCAATCTCAAGTCCGACAAAAATCTGTTCGTTAGCCATGGGTCAGTAGCTTGGGTTTATGTTGCTCAACGCGCATTCTGCCGGGGGCTTTTTTTTGCACCCGGAACCGGAGTGATCTTTGCAGACCCCCGCTCCGGTGTAAGGACAAAAGTGACCGGAGTATTGCGGACGACCATCAGGTTGGCCGATTCAATCTGCCTGCCGGTTTCCTGACAATGGGCGAGGAGTTTTCTCAGGCGCTCGATCTGACCCGCGATGTCATTGTTACCGAACATGAAGCGGGCATTGGATGCGTCCGTCACAACGGCTGCGTATTCCTTGGAGACATCAATGGAACGGATCTTGAAGGTTTCCTCTGGTATCTCGGAGAGCGCCTGCTGAAGCATGATGGCAAAACAGAGCCGGTCATTTTCAAGACGGGTTCCCGGCAGGTTTTTCCCGGAATCAATGCCGCGCAACACGGGGAGATTCAGAAATTCAGGATCCAGTCGGTTGGGCTGCATGAGGAAGCCGTCACGGTCGCAGAGAAAACTTTTGCCCGAAGCAAATGATTCGCCGTTTTCGCCGTTGCCGGCAAAGAGGAAGATGGGAATCCGTCGTTCTAGCTTCACTTGGATCGTGTCGGGAAGGATGCGCTCGATATTTACTGATCCCGATCGCACTTCGGGAAGTGCCGATAGCTTTCTGTTAGCCTCGTCGAGATCAAGGGAGAAGAGGTTTTTTCCCTCGCCGAAACCGGTCAGTGCAACCAATTCCTCCTGGGACAGCACCCCATCAAGTTTGGCATTAAGATGACGGAGGGAATACTCGGGGTTCCTGAAAAAGAATTTCTCCGCACCGATCCGAACCCCAGCCGCCACCAAAATCAGCACGGTGATCACGGCAAACACCTTCCAAAGAAGCATCCCCGCCTTGCTCCGACGCTGGCGATGCATGCTGGCCGTACGGACATTCACTTCGAGGAGATGATGACGGGATGATCCTCCCTTTCTGCGGTGATTGCCGGTAGTGCGTCGCGTCATGATGCTCGGGAAACAAGGGAGAGTGAGGCGATCTTAAGGCAAAGCGCAACAAAATCGAGTCCCGATGCCGCGGCTGCCTTTGGGAGCAGACTGGTCTCGGTCATTCCGGGAATGGTGTTGATCTCCAGAACCGTAGGTCCGGAAGGGCTAAGCAGAATATCCACCCGGCAATAGACCCTGAGTCCGAGAGCCTGGTTGGCCGCCCGTGCCAGTGCCTGCACTTTCTCCGTATCCACGGGGTTGAGTGGGGCGGGAACAAGATAGTCGGTGGCTCCCTTGGTGTATTTGTTTGTGTAGTCGTAAAATCCCTCACGCGGACGGATTTCCACAACAGGAAGAGCATGGTCACCCAGGATACCCACGGTGAGTTCACGACCGGCAACAAGTTCCTCCACAAGTATTTCCTCCCCGTGAAGCAGGCAGTCGGCAAGCGCAGGCGCAATCTGATCCTGGGATCGGATCAGATGAACGCCAACACTGGAACCCTGACGGGGGGCCTTGATGACGATCGGCAGGGGAAGCGTCGGCTGTTCTCCAGCCCTGAGTATCTCCCATCGGGGTGTCGGAACCCCTGCCTGATCAAGAGCGCGCTTGGTAAGAATCTTGTCAAAAGCCACCCGACTTGCGGCACTCCCCTCACCCGTGTAGGGAATCCCACGCTGTTCCATCAGGCTCTGGAGTTCCCCATCCTCTCCAAAGGTTCCGTGGATCAGGTTGAAGGCAAGTTCGGTTCCGTGAGGTATATCCACCTCGGTTCCCGTCACCTCGATCTCCTCCACCTCTGCGCCTGCAGCGCGTAATGCCCTCGCCACGGACTCGCCGGATCGGAGGGAAACCTCGCGTTCGGAGCCGGGCCCTCCTTTCAGGACTGCCAGACGACGCTTGCGGGGATCAAAGGGGACGGGATCTTTCATGGGTGTTTCTATTCTGGGTTGCCGTTGTTTTCAGGGTCTTCTCCGATAATACGAACCTCGGTTTCCAACTTGATGCCGCATTCCTGAAGGGCCCTGTCACGAATTCGCTCGATGAGCGCCAAAATTTCCTCCGCTGTGGCTCCACCGTCATTGACGATAAAGTTGCCGTGCACTTCGGAGACACGGGCTCCACCGATGGTGCTGTTCTTGAGGCCAAGTTCATCGATCAGTTTGCCGGCTGAGATTCCCTCAGGATTCTTGAAAATGCAGCCTGCACTCGCCGCAATCGGCTGGGTCTGCTTGCGATGCCTGAGTGACGATCCCATCAATGAGTCAATCTGATCAATACCGGCAGGAAGCCCGCAAAGTGTTGCCGAGAGTGCGTAATGATCGTGGAGTACGGGAATATCACGGTACCTTATCTCTATCTCTCCGGGTGTGCGGGAAACAATGTTTCCATCCCTGTCGGCATACCGGACTCTCACCACCTGCTCGAATGTTTGTACTCCCATCGCCCCCGCATTCATGCGCAGGGCCCCTCCGAGATTTCCCGGAATCCCATCCATCCATTCAAATCCGGTCAGTCCCGCCGTGCGGGCAATAGCGGCAATCTGCTTAAGCCGAAGTCCCACACCGGCTGTGATCTCACTCCCCTGAACACTGCTCTCGATGAAACAGCCACGGCAGAGGTGCGCCACCACTCCCGGGAAACCACCGTCACGCACGATCAGATTGGAACCCCTGCCCATCACCATGAAGGGGACTCCCTCGTCGTGGCAGACTCGAACGAGCTCTGCAAATCCCTCTTCGGTCTCAGGCTCCGCCCAGAATCTGGCAGGTCCGCCGACACGCATGGTCGTGTGCTTGGAAAGGGGTTCGCACATCCTGATCACTCCCTTGCCCATCGCATCGAGTAGACGGGAACGGAGTGCAAGTTCACCTGCAAGGTAGGTTCCCGCCTCATGGATATTGCCCGCCCCGAGCGTCAGCACGAGATCATTGTTACCCAGGATTGATGCGGCTGATCGGGCTGCCTCCATCACGGAGTCTACACGGGTGACAGCCGGGTGATTGGACTCGCGGACAGAAGCAACAATGGTTCCCGAATCGATTCCGGGAATGGGCTTCTCTCCCGCCGGATAAACAGGCGCGATGAAAACGGCATCCGCATCCCGGAATGCTGTCCCGAATTCCCGTTGCAGCGCCGCCGTGCGGCTAAACCGATGCGGCTGGAACATGACGATGAGCCTTCCATTCTCAGGGAGAGCCTTGCGGGCTGTGGAGAGTGTCGCCGCAATCTCGGTCGGGTGATGCCCGTAGTCATCAAAAATCTGGACGCCATCATCCCGGTATTTCAGCTCAAAGCGCCGTTTGGCCCCGCGAAAGCCCATGAGTGCCTCGGCTACAGTCTCAAACGGGATCCCAAGATCGCAGGCCAGCGCGATGACCAGCAGCGCATTGTGAGCGTTATGCGCGCCCGGTATACCAAGTTGAACGCTCCCGAGGAATTCTCCTCCCCTCCTCACGGAAAAGAGCATCGCGAATCCCTCCTGGCGGAGGTTCTCAAGCCGGTAACGGCATTGGGCGCCCGTTCCAACCGGAATGGAGCGGTCGCAGGATGCGCATACCCGCGTGGCCCCCTCGTCATCAGCCCAATAATAAATATTGCCCGATGTCTGGCTGACCAGACGGCTGAATACGGCGTCGATGGCATCGAGACCGGAATAGTAATCAAGATGTTCCGGTTCGATGTTGAGCACGATGGCGTGGCGGGGATGATAATGAACAAGGGTTCCGTCGCTTTCGTCCCCTTCCGCCACCAGATGATCTCCCTCCGAATCCCAACGCGCATTGGTGCCGAGAATCGGTATCTCCGCACCGACATAATGTGATGGTTTTAATCCGCCTGCCCTCAGGACATGGGCAGCCATGGCCGAAGAGGTGGTCTTTCCATGCATACCGCAAACAATCACCCCCTGCTTGCCATGCATCACGGAGGCAAGCACCTCGGCGCGGCGGGCCAGTCTTTTTTTTCCCGCCACCGCGGCATCATAGGCCGGATTACCAGGATGGATTGCCGAGGAATAGATCACGAGATCGGCATCCTGAACGAGATCGGCGCGATGCGGCGAAGTGAACGCGAGTCCCTTGCGGCGCAGGCGTTCCACCTCGACTGTGTCCGACTTGTCGGATCCGCTGACACGATGCCCGAGCGCCAGCAGGAGTGCGGCAATGCCGCTCATTCCCGAACCGGCAACCCCGATCAGGTGGATTCGCAACGGAGAGGGGCCGAGTAGCAAAGCGGGGAGTGAGTCTTCGTGGAAACGGTCTTCGGCCTTCATCGCTTTCCCGGTCATTTTGCCGCGCCCTCCAGAACATCGGCCACCAATCCGGCAGAACCCCGTGGCAGGACAGTTCCCGCCGCGGCAGCCATACGCTCACGACGACGGTCATCGGAAAGCAGGTTCCTGATCAGCAGGGCCAGTATCTCGGGATCAGTGCTGCTTTCCTCCAAAAACTCAGCGGCCTCTGCATCGCGGAAAGCCTCGGCATTCCTGTGCTGGTGTAGATCGGCGGCAAATGGAAACGGAATCAGAATCGAGGGCAGGGAGAAATGCGACAACTCGCTCAGGCTTGCCGCTCCGGCCCGTGACACGACAAGATCGGCTGCCGAATAAGCCTCCTCCATGCGGTGATGAAACGGGGAAACATGGGCAGCGATTCCTTCCCGTTGATAATTGATTGCGGCCAGGCTGTCATCCCTCTCCCCGGTCAGATGGATAAGCTGAAATCGCGTCTCCCTGAGATATGGCGCCGCCCGAAAGAGAAGCTGATTGATGCCGGAAGCCCCTTGACTCCCTCCCATCACGAGGAGTGTGGGGCACTCGGGATCGAGTCCGAAGGCAGCGCGGGCAAAACCCTTGTCGAGGGGAGTGCCAAGATTGCGTCGTACGGGAGTTCCGGTCACGATGCAATCGCGTCCCGGGAAGGAATCCTCGCAGGCCGCAAGTCCGAGCAGAACCTTGTCAGTCCATCTGGCCGAAACTTTGTTGGCACGACCCGCAATGGCGTTGGATTCGTGAACAAAGCAGGGAATTTTTTTTTGGCGGGCTGCAAGAAGAGGTGCCGCGGATGTAAACCCCCCCATGCCAAGAACGGCGGCAGGAAGGTAACGGTTGTATAACTGGCAGCAGGTGGTGAAACTTTCCCACCCCCGTTTGAGGAAGCGCGGAAAGGCGGGGGAAAGGATTGCAGGCATTCCAATGGAGGGGAGTTTTTCCCGGCGAAACCCCGTGTGATCTCTCAGCGCAACGGTATCAATCTCTTTTTCAGAAACCAGAAGGAGCACCTCGTGTCCGCGTTCGTGCAGGGACTCTGCCACGGCAAGTCCCGGAAAGAGATGCCCTCCGGTACCTCCGCAGGCGATCACAAATTGTTTGGGCACGGACATAACGATTGATCAGATTCTTGGAACGGAACGCCCCAAGGGCACGGCGCGACTCTCGGGAGTCGGCCCGATGGGCATTCCTATGCGATGAATATTGACGAGGATTCCTACCATGAAAAGACAGACAGCAAGATTGCTCCCACCATAACTGATGAATGGAAGAGGCATTCCCTTGTTTGGAAGCAATGATGTTGTCATGCCTATATTGACCGCAGCTTGGAGAGAGATCAACAGGAGGATTCCAGTGGCGAGTAATTTTCCGAAACGATCCTTGGCGTTGGCAGCAATCAACCCACCACTGAGGATGATCAGTATGTAGCCCATCAGCACCAGCCAGGTGAATCGTAAGCCCAGTTCCTCTCCGATCATGGGAAAGATAAAGTCGGTGTGGGCGTAGGGAAGATAGAGCATTTTCTGCCTTCCCTCACCAAGTCCAAGTCCCTCGAAACCACCCGATCCGAATGCTATCAAGGCCTGCCACTGTTGCAGTCCCTTGCCTAGTTTGTCCCCTTCGGGGTTGAGAAAGGTCATCATCCGGGCAGCCCTCTCCGGTATCAGCATCGCTATCCCGAACAGACCGCCGAGTCCCAATCCACAGAACGCGACGATCATCACCCAGTTGGCACCGGCCACGAAGCAGAGTGCCAGTGTGGTGGCTCCGATCAGGGCACTCGTTCCGAGATCGACCTCCTTGGCAATCAGGCCGATCAGCACAGAAACCACGGCGATCGGGATCACGAACCCGTGAAGTAATTTGTGAGGTTCTGTTTTTTCCCGGGAAAACCACCAGGCAAGAAAGAAGATTGCGGCTATTTTGGCCAGTTCACTGGGCTGGAATACGGCCACCCTGAGATTCAACCATCTCAGCGATCCGTTGATTCTCATGCCCACATGCGGCACAAAACAGAGCGCCAGAAGCAGAGCGGAGATTCCAAACCATATTTTCCAACTCCTGCGCCAGAAGTGATAATCGATGAAGGCACTCCCCACACAAGCCGCCAATCCGATGATGAGCCATACAATCTGCCTTTTGACAAAGTAGTAGATGTCTCCATGACTGTCCTGAGCAAAGGCACTCGTGCTGAAGAGCATCACGACACCAAGAGTCACGAGTCCCACCACAGAAAGTAGTAGTAGGTAGATGCTGCTTCGCTGCATGGCAGGGTAACGGAAAAGTGATTCGGTTGCTGAGGAATGAGGGACTATTGGAACGGATGCTGTCCGATCTGGGAGTCCCCCGCTTCCGGTTGATGAACTCTTACCCGGTTACTCCTTATTTCTTATGGGATGGGGGTATTTTTAATTTCTGGCCAATTTGGATTTTCTTGGGATCGGTGATGCCGTTGGCCTTCATGAGTTCGTCGGGCGTGACTTTGAATTTCTTAGCTATCTTGTAGGGATTGTCCCCCTTGACCACGGTGTACTCGACCATGTCGGGTGTTGCGGCAGGGGCATTGGACGAGCCCTGGACGGATGCTGTCGCGGCAGCGGTTGCCGCCGCGATCGTACCGGGCAGTTGTTGAATGCCTCCCGCGACCTGACTGACCTGGGTGCCTGCATCGGCCACCGCCTGCGCAACCATTTTTTCGGGAACCTTCAAGGTCTGACCGACACGCAGTACGGCATTTCCCGCCATACCATTGGCTTTTTCCAGATCCAGAATCGTGACACCGAGTGCGGATGAGATTTTGGTGATCGTATCCCCCGCTTTCACAAGGTAGGTCTTGGGCGTGGAAACGGCGGCTTGGCCTGCCGACACTGAATCAGCTGCCTGAACTGCAACAGGAGTCTGGGCACTTGTATCCTGTGCAACGGCAGTTGCCGCAGTGGCTGCACCCACCCCCACGCCGGAGAGCCGCTGCAACGCTGCTTTTGCATTAGCCAGAATGCCCCGGTGAGGCTGGGGATTCTCCTTTTTCATCATGGAGCCTTCCACTGGACTTGAAGACTGCTCAAGGTTTTTTGCGGTGCTCTCAGTGACCTTGGTAGCTTTGGGGGCCGCTTGCACGCTCTTGGCAGCGCTCGACTTCAGTTTCGGGATTTCGCTGGTCTTTGCCACGGGTGTTACTTTTTCGCGTAACGGGGGGCGATTATCCGGCTCCTTTTGTTGCGGTTCCTGACCGCCGGAATTGCCAACCCCCTCTGCGGGCTGCCCGGAGGGGGCTGTCGCCTTGGCAACAGTGAGTTTGGGAGCCTTGCTGGCCTTCATCGAGTTGAAGGCGTAAAGCCCCCCGACGGCGATCACATGGAGCAGCAGGACGACCAAAAATGCATGCGAGAGTTTCATGTTGGGCTCGGGACCGTAGTCATCAAACTCGGCGTCATGTGTGCTCATGGCCGTGGCTCGGGCGCGAAGTCGGCGCGTGCTGGTGGTTTTCATCGGTTTCATGGGTTTGAGTTGGTGAGGTGTTTTGCGATGGTGTGATTATGGAGTTGAAGTCGTGAGCGGCGATTCAGTGATTGCCTTCACGGAACGCCTGAAAGTTTCTCCCCGGTCGATGTAGTCGCGGAACATGTCAAAGGAGGATGTTCCCGGAGAGAAGAGTACTGTGGATCCTGGAGTGGATTTTTCGGCTGCCAGAGCAACGGCTTCTTCCAGACTGTCCACTGTCGACACCGTCATGGGCTCCCAATCATGGGCGATCCGATGACGCATCTCACCGATGAGGATGGCGAGGCTCACGCGTTCGCGCACAAGCGGCGCTATGGAGTCGAATTCGAATCCCTTGTCTTTTCCACCGGCAATTAGTATCAGACGGCCGCTCACGGAGCGGATGGCCTGTTCCATGGCGTCAAGGTTCGTCGCCTTGGAATCATTGATCCATCGGATGCCATTGCTTTCAACGATGAGTTCACAGCGATGTGCCGGCGGAGTGTAGTCCGTGACAGCCTCGGCCATGCGCCCTGGTTCAACACCGAGCGCAATGCCGCATCCAAAGGCGGCCATGAGATTTGCAGCATTATGCATCCCTCTCAGTTTGGTCTCAGCCAGATCGAGAATCTTGCTGCCTTGATAAGTGATCACCGTTCCGTCGAGAGTCAGGTCGGCATCCGGGGACTGCGTACTGAATGTGATTTTCCGGGCAGCAAGTTCCGGCAGGGACTCTCCAAACGGGATGACCGCCACATCATCCGCGGTCTGATTTTCAAAGATCCTTAGTTTTGCCTCCCGGTATTCCTTGATCGAGGGATAGCGGTCGAGATGATTGGGACTGAGATTAAGCCACAGCGCGACTTTGGGACGGAATGTTCTGATGGTTTCCAATTGGAATGAACTCACTTCTACCACCAGCAAATCCCATGCCTCTCCCCCCGCAACGAGTTCAGACATTGGGGTTCCGATATTACCGCAGGAAGCCGTGTTGCGTCCCGCCCGCTGAAGCATCCGCGTTGTGAGCTCCGTCGTCGTGGTCTTCCCGTTGCTACCCGTGATCGCCACCACGGGGCAGTTGCAGAACCCGAAGGCCAGTTCCAACTCCCCGATGAGAGGAATTTCCTTTTCTGTAACATTCATGACAAGCGCGGTTGTTTCCTCGATTCCGGGACTCAGCACCGCCAGATCGTAATGGGTAGCATCCTGTTCAGCCGCACTACCCGTAAGCGCGTGACATCCCTCGCCACGCAGCAAAGCGGCTCTCTCCAGCACCGCTGCGGACTCTCCACTATCACAGACCGTGACCGAGGCTCCGCAACGCAGCAGCAGCCTTGCCGCAGCAACACCACTCCGCCCGAGGCCGAGTACCACGACGCGCTTGCCGCGATAAAGTGAGTTTGGTGCGATCATGGCGTCCAGTTATCGCAGTTTGAGGGTGGCTATGCCGAGCAGTCCGAAGACAATAGCCATGATCCAGAATCGGACGGTAACAGTGCTTTCCTTCCATCCCGAAAGTTCGAAATGATGATGTAGCGGAGACATCTTGAAGATGCGTTTTCCCGTGAGTTTAAAACTGGCAACCTGAAGGATCACTGAAAGTGCCTCGGCAACGAAGACTCCGCCTACGATGGCCAGCAACAACTCCTGTTTGCAGCAGATGGCCAGCACTCCAAGAATCCCGCCGATGGCAAGCGATCCGGTGTCTCCCATGAACACGCGGGCCGGGTGGCAGTTCCACCACAGAAATCCAAGGGAAGCTCCCGCGAGCGCAAGACTGACGACCGCGAGTTCCCCTGACAGGTAGTAATAGGGTATCTGGAGATAAACCGCTGCTTTATAATTACCAGCTAGATAGGTGAAAATTCCAAAGCAGGTTCCTGTCATCACGGTGCAACCGGCCGCAAGTCCGTCGAGCCCGTCGGTCAGGTTCACGGCATTGGATGCCCCCACAATGATGAGGAAATAAAAGAGAAAGGTGAAAAATATTCCCATGTGGGTGATGAGAGGCCCTTTGAGAAACGGAATGTAGAGTGCCTGCGCCTGATCCCTAAGCGACGGGGAGCAGAGGAAGAATGCCGTAATACCGCCAGCCAGCAGGATCTGGAGAAAAAACTTCAGCCTGCTGCTGATTCCATCCGAGCTTTTCTTTGTCACCTTCAACCAATCGTCGTAGAAACCCAATCCCCCGAGGAAGACCGCGGTGATCAATACCAACCAGACGAACGCATTGTCGGGGCGGGCCCAGAGCAGTGTGGATATGATCACCGCTCCGATCAGGAGAACCCCGCCCATGGTCGGAGTGCCTTTCTTTCCGCCGTGGAGTTCATTGAGACGGTGAACCTCCTCGGCACTTCTGATGGGTTGCCCCAACTTCAGCGAAATGAGCCGCCGGATCACCATGTTGCCAAAAATCAGGCAGAGCAGGAATGAAGTCAGGCCGGCGCAAAGTGCTCTGAAGGAGATGTATTGAAAGACATTGAGACCCTTTGCGGCCGGAATGCCGTAAAACAGATCACCGAACTGGGAGAGGTAGTAGAGCATTGTTAATAACCTTGATCGAAGTGGTGGATGACTTTCTCCATACGGGCGCTCCTGCTGGCCTTGAGGAGCACCAGATCCCCTGCGAGAGCCATGGAGGAAAGGATCGATGCCGCCTCCGCATGATCGGATGCGAGGCGCACATCGGTAAGTCCAGCTACGGTAGCCGCCTCCGCTATTGCAGAGGCCTCCTCGCCGACGCAGATCAAGGAATTGATCAATGATGACGCGGCAGCTTTACCTACTTTCTCATAACCTGCCGCAGCATGAGTACCAAGTTCCCCCATCATGCCGAGCACCGCGATCCGACGCCCCGACCCCGGCATCGAGGCAAGAGTTGAGAGTGCAGCCACCATCGACTCGGGATTGGCATTGTAGGTATCGTCTATTAGGGTGATCCCACGACACTCGATGCGTTCCAGACGCCCCCCCGTCAGTTGAACCGAGGCGAGTGCTTCTGCACATTCCGTAAGCGAAATACCCGATATGACCCCAGCGGCCACAGCAAGCAGGGCGTTCCCCACCATGTGTTTTCCCGGAAGAGGCAGGAATGCATGCGCGTTTCCGAAATCCCCCCCAATCACGAAATGACTGCCGGCCTGATCATACTCAATCTGAGTAGCCCTGATATTCCCCGAATCAAAACCCGTTTCAATGATTCTTGCACTGGTGCGGGTGCGGAGTTCGGCTACAAAATCATCATATGACGGAAGGATGGCATGGCCGGATGAAGGCAGTCGTTCAAGAAGATCCCCCTTTTCCCGGGCGATCTCTTCCCTGCTTCCCAGGTACTCGATGTGAGATGTCCCGATACCCGTGATGATCCCGATATCCGGTCTGGCGAGCCCGGCAAGCGGTGAAATTTCCCCACGATGGTTCATGCCTATCTCCCAAACAGCCACTTCATCCTCCGAGCAAGCAGCCAGAATGGAGAGGGGTAATCCGATGTGATTGTTGAGATTGCCTTCCGTGGCGGTAGTCCTGAAATGACTCCCCATCACGACTCTGGAAAAATCCTTGGTGGAGGTCTTTCCATTGCTCCCGGTGATGACCAGCGCACGAAGGTTCAACCGGGATCTCCATCCCGAGGCCAGATGAGTCAGACTGCTCAGGGAATCAGGTGTGGCAAGGATCCCGAAACTTGCCGGTAGTCCGGTGACGGTCTCCCGGTCGCAAAGTGTCGCGACGGCTCCTTTGGCAGCGGCTTCCTGAATGTAGTCATTGCCATCGTGGCGTTCCCCTCTGATCGCCACATAGAGGTCACCGGGCTGTATAAAGCGGGTGTCCTTGCAGATACGCCGCACGGTCGCATTCGGGGTTCCTGCAAGCAGGGAAGCCCCACTCATCTCGGCGATCTGGGATAGCGGTAGAGGATCCATGATCAGTAAGCCTCCGCAAAGGGTTTATGAGACATTGCCCGCGCCGTGACGCTCACATCATCAAAGGGATTTCTGCCCGTTGCCGTCTCCTGATAATTCTCATGGCCCTTGCCGGCAACGAGGATCATGTCATTGGCACCTGCCAGTTCGACAGCACGCTGGATGGCGGCTTCACGGTCGGCGCGAACTTCGTATCCCGATTTCCTAAATCCCTTTTCGGCTTCCCGAAGGATGGCCAGTGGATCCTCGCTGCGCGGATTGTCAGAAGTCAGGATGACAAGATCGGAAAACTCCTCGGCCATGGCTGCCATCAGAGGACGCTTGCCATGATCCCGATCGCCTCCGCAACCAAAGACTGTAATGAGGCGCGCGGGCGAAAGCAGTCTCAGGGTCTTTAGTACATTTTCCAACGCATCCGGGGTATGTGCATAATCAACAAAGGCTTGAAAATTACGATGCACTGCAACCCTCTGCATTCTGCCCGGCACCTGGGGAATGGTGGCAACTGCGGCAACGACACGGCGCAATTCAAGCCCCATGGCCGCAACCGCCGCCATGGCCGCGAGTGTGTTATAAACATTGAAAAGTCCGATGAGAGGAGAACGCACAAGATAGCTTCGCCCCTTTGCATCGAGCCGGAAGGTGGTTCCCGTGGCACTGTAGCGAATGTCGCTGGCACGGTAGTTGCAGTTGCTTCCCTGTCCAAACGAGATCTGGGAAACGGATCCTATCCGGTCGAGCAAACGACGCCCGTAACGATCGTCCGAATTGACAATGGCCCTTGGTTTTTTTCGTGTCTGAGCGGCAATCTGCGTGAAGAGGAGGGTCTTTGCATCAAAATATTCCTCCATCGTCCCGTGATAATCGAGATGATCCTGTGTCAGATTGGTGAAAATCGCCGCATCGAATTCGATTCCCCGTGCACGATGCTGTGCGAGGGCATGGCTCGACACTTCAAGGGAAGCCGCCTTGAAACCTCCATCACGCATCCTGGCAAGCATTCGCTGGAGGTCAATCGATTCGGGTGTCGTACGGGAGGCAGGCTCGCTGATACCCGGAAGGATATATTCGATCGTCCCGATCAGACCGCAGGATCTGCCGATCGTCTCGCAGAGATGTCTGATGATCCATGCCGTGGTTGTTTTTCCATTGGTTCCCGTGACTCCCGAGACGGCGAGTTTGGATGATGGAAATCCGTAATAGGCATTGGCGATGTCCGCCATGGCTTCTCTGGCCGCAGGAACCCTCACGATGGGGATGGATGTTTCGGGGATTTCTTGATCCGTGACAACACCGCAGGCTCCCTGCTCGACGGCTTGCTGTACAAATGCCCCTCCCTCCGCATGAACCCCTTTCAATGCAAAAAATAAATCGCCTTGCTCAACAAGCCTCGAATCGCAATTCAATCCCGTGACATCCGTCATGGCCTTTCCAGTGATCGAAAGCACGGTGGTGTTGCTTGCAAGGTCGCCGAGTAGAGGATGGCAGTTGAAGGTGCTCATCGGATTTTTGCCTCGGCTTGTGAAGTGGAGGAATTGGCCATTTGCGCCAGCGCACCATCCGATGAGGGTTGCATGTCCAGATACCGGGCCGCCTTGGCACCGATCCTTGCAAACACGGGAGCGGCAACCAGCCCACCATAGTTTGCCTCGGATCCGAGTCTTGCGTCGTTCACGATCACAAGCCCCGTCAGACGGGGGGAATCAACAGGAAAGAATCCCGCGAAGGAAACGATGAAATGGCCGTCCATATAGCAACCATGTGATCCCACTTTTTGTGCTGTGCCGGTTTTCCCAGCCACAGGATATCCATCAATATGGGCCAATGGTGCTGTCCCCTGGTCACTCACCACGCGTTGCAAGGCGGCTGCTACAAAGTTGGCCGACTTTTTGGAGACGACCTCCCGGACAGGAGGAATCTCTTCCACCCGATTTCCCTCACCCATGCTCAGGACAAGTCGGGGTTTCATGAGTTTACCCCCGTTGGCCACCGCAGACATTGCCATCACCACCTGGATCGGAGTAACCGCCACGGATTGTCCGAACGCCATGCGGGTCTTGGTAAGCTGATCCCAGCGGTGGGGAGGATTTACCAGACCTGAGATTTCGCCCTGTAGGGGAATTCCGCTTTTCTCTCCAAATCCGAATCGGCGCACATAGTCATAGTAGCTCTGATCCCCCATACGCAGTGCCATTTTTGCGGAACCTATGTTGGAGGATTTCATGAGGATTTCGGAAACGCTGAGATCTCCGTTGCCGTGGTGATCCTTGATCACCTTCCCTCCGTATGAGAAATGTCCGTTCTCGCAGAAGATGCGGGAATGCTCATCGACGATCTTTTCATTGAGGGCCGCCGATGCGACCACGATTTTGAATGTCGAACCCGGTTCATACATGTCGGTGATGATCCTGTTGCGCATCTGATCCGGCTTGGCATCATTGAAATGATTGGGGTCGAAGTTCGGACGGCAGGCCATCGCCAGAATTTCACCGGTGTTGGGGTCTTCCAAAATGGCACTTGCAGACTCGGGATGGTAGGATTTGTAGGCATCGTCCACTTCCTTTTCCAGGATGGCCTGAAGTCCCATGTCAATGGTGAGCCTGATATCGGAACCGTCCGTGGCGGCCTGTTCCTGACCGCGATAGACGACGATCTCCCTCCCCTTGCGATCATGTTCGATTAATCGGTAGCCATCCTGCCCGCTAAGTTCCTTGTCAAAACTCTTTTCAATTCCGTCGATCCCATGTCCCGAGTGGTCTGCAAATCCAAGCACATGGCAGAGCATCTCTCCATTCGGATAGCTGCGCACGGCACTCTCCTCAAGATAAAGTCCGCGCTGCCCGGCCTTCTCCATGGCCCTGATCATATCCTGCGCCTTCTCCTCGCTGACTTCCTTGCGGATCACAACATACTGACGCTGAGTGGAAAGCTTCTCCGCCAACTCCTTCACGGGAAGATCCAGAAAAGGTGCTGCGAGGGCGGCAAGGGCGGCCGGGTTCCGGATGTGCGTCCCGTCGGCCGTGACCGTGCGGACGGGAATGTTCACCGCCAGCTCCTCTCCGTTACGATCCAGAATCCTTCCCCGATGAGCTGGTATCGTGATGCGGATTGAATGTTTCTCCGCCGCCTTGAGTGAGAAGTAGTCGTGCTGTGCCACCTGAAGCTCGATCAACCTCCAGGCAAAGAGGGTGAAGACAACCGCAAGCAGAGCACAGATCACCCCGATACGGGTGCCGGTATGTTTCACCTGCTTACAGCGCGCAGGGGCGCCACGGCTCCGAACCGGCTATCCGGATCGCGCGCGGCGGTGCGCAATACCCCGTCTGGTTCCGCTGGAAGCGGCGGCGTGACTCTGGCGATGGCCGTGTCCCGGATCGGTTCCAGGCGTATGTACCCCTCATCGATGCGACGCTGGAGGGCACCTCGTGAGGTCATCGCCGTGATGCGGGCCTTGAGGGCATCATTCTTGGCCTCTACTTCGCGAATGGCGAATTCGATCATGCGCGCCTGATCTCCAACCGCATGCTGCTGGTTCTTGAGGTAGACAAAGAAGAGCCCTGCCAGTCCGAAGAAGAATACGGCGACCAGGCAGATCGCAAGGAGATTGACCTCGATCGAATTGGTGGGGCGGCGGCGATTTCCGTTCATACTCGTGCAGGGGTTGAGTTGTTGTCCGCTGATCCTTTGACCCGTTTTTCCACCACACGCAGACGGGCACTTCGTGAACGGGGGTTTGAGTCCAGTTCCGAGGAGGAAGCCGTGAGCGAACGGGGAGTCAGGAGATCGAAGATCCTTTCCGGATTCGGTCGTGGAGCCGGCCATGTGGGATCGTCAATCTCTGCCACCGAATGACGGCGATAGAAGTGCTTCACAATTCGGTCTTCTAGCGAATGGAAGGAAATAACAGCCATGCGTCCCCCCGGGGCCAGTATCGCCGTCAATTCGGGCAATGCGCGCTCCAAACCACCGATTTCGTCATTGACCGCGATGCGCAACGCCTGAAAAACCCTTGTTGCTGGATGGCGGGGGCCCTGTCTCCCTGCGGCGATGAGATCGGCGAGTTCCTTGGTGGTTGTGAAAGGCTTTTTCTCGCGGGCGCGCACGATTCTCGCTGCAAACTGGATGGCCCGGGGTTCATCCCCGTACTCACGGAAAATACGCGCCAACTCAGCCGCCGGGGCCGTATTGACAAGATCAGCAGCACTCTTTCCCGAACAGCCCATGCGCATATCCAGCGGCCCTTCGCGTTGAAACGAAAATCCCCGTCCCGGAGTGTCAAGCTGATGCGACGAAACCCCCAGATCAAGCAGGATGCCGTGAACCTGTGTCACACCGAGTCCGGCAAGCAGCGCAGAGGCATCGGCAAAATTCCCCTCAACTGCTGTCAAGCGATCCCCGTATGTGGAGAGGTGCATTCTGACATGCATCAACGCCTCCGGGTCACGGTCTGTTCCAATCACCCTGGCTCCAGCCTGAAGGAGAAGAGCACTGTGACCGCCGCCGCCGAGGGTTCCGTCCAGAATGGTCATGCCGGGAGAGGGACGGAGAAATGCCACTACCTCTGCCGCCAGGACGGGATCATGCCGGAAGGAAGGGCTCATTGTTAGGGAAGGAATCGGTTCCTGAAAAAGGGCTGAGCTCTGGATGTCGTGGTGTGCACGGTGAAATCTGTTTGAAATAAATCGGTGAAGTCGCGGTGCCATGGCATTAGAGACCGAATTGCTTAGCCTCCTCATTGGCTGTGGCTTCCTCCTCAGTGCAGACCTCGGCCCAGCGCTTCTCATTCCAAATTTCAAAACGGCTGTGGCCGCCCACCAGTTCGACATTGCCCTTAAGTTTGAGTGCACCGCACTGCTCTTCGGGCAGCAGAATGCGCCCTTGAGAATCAACGGATACCGCCCGAGCCTTGCTATAAATCTGGCGGATGATCCTGCGCTGCTCATCAACACTCCGGCCACTTGCCTTGATGGTCGCGGCTATGGAATCAAACTCCTCGGGAGGCATGATCACCAGACAGTCACCCGAGGAATGAGGGATGGCATGAAACTCCTGCGGTCCTTCATTAAGCCACCCCGAGGGAATCGTGATACGATTCTTCGCATCCACGGACCTTGGAAAAGTCCCGGCGTAGCTGATCGGTTTTGAGGTGGTTTTGGACATTTTAAAGAAATGGAGAATCAGACCACTTTCCTCCACTACGCCCCACTTTTACCCACCTTTTAAAAAAACAGCAACCGCCAATACTGTTAAAATGAAGAATTTTTCACCCTCTCCAGAGAGGCATAAATGCCTCAAAACAGCATCAATATCCCGCGGCTTCCCCCCATCTATCTTGCAGAGAAAAAATCTGCTGCGAGGGGTGAGCCTGCCTGCGCGCCGCCTGGTCTTCCTAACCCGGGATATTCTTTAGCAACTCCGCATTCGTGGGATAGCGGCGGATAAAGAAGAGCAGGCGTTCTATCGCCTCGATCGGTTTGTGCCCCGCCAATCCACGGCGGATGACATTGATCTTGTGAAGATCCTCTTCGGGAAGAATCAGTTCCTCGCGGCGGGTACCGGAAAGGAAGATGTCCACAGCGGGATAAATGCGCTGCTCACTGATCTTTCGATCAAGGACAAGTTCCATGTTGCCGGTTCCCTTGAACTCTTGAAAAATCAGATCGTCCATGCGGCTGTTTGTCTCGATTAGGGCGGTTGCCATGATGGTCAGGGATCCCGCCTCCTCGGTATTGCGTGCCGCTGCAAAGAGCTTGCGAGGTATCTCCATTGCCCTGGCATCCATACCGCCGCTCATGGTGCGGCCTCCGCCTCCCTGTGCGTTGTTGAATGCCCGACCTATACGGGTTAGCGAGTCCATGAGAACAAAGACATCCTTACCCTGCTCGACGAGCCGCTTGGCACGGTCGATGGCAATCTGCGCAATGCGCGTATGGCTGCGAAGATCACTGTCGTTGGAACTGGCGTAGAGTTCGGCCTGCGGCACGGTGCGTCTAATCTCGGTGACTTCCTCGGGGCGTTCATCCACAAGCAGGATGATGAGTTTCATCTCCGGGTGATTCTTGACCACGGCATCAGCGATATGCTGGAGGAGAGTGGTCTTTCCGGTGCGGGGTGGAGCGACAATAAGCCCCCGCTGTCCCTTGCCCACCGGCGTCATGAGATCAATCACGCGCGTTGTAAAACGCTCCGGAACGGTCTCCAGCGTGATACGCTTATTCGGGCTGATCGTGGTCAACTCCTCAAAAAGAGGAATATTGACAAATTTTTCCGGTGCCTCGCGCTCGATTTCCGTTGCACGGAAAAGCTGGAGCCCCCGAGGCCCACGGCGGGTTTCCCCTTTAATGAACACACCATCCCGAAGCGAATACTCCCGGATCACTTCCGGGGTGATGAAAATGTCGTTTTGCGTGGCGGCATAGGCACGCTTGGCCTCGCGCAGAAAACCAAAACCCTTGCCTGAAAGCTCGACGATACCCTCTGCGTAGGTCGGTTCAGGGGGAGGCCCATCCTGCACTGCCGCCGTCACGGGATCAGCAAATTCATCAGGCCCCGGTCCCTGCGCTGAGTTCTGGTCACGATTGCCGTCATTAGGGCCCCGTTCTCCGGCGCGGTCATTACGGAAGGAACGGCGTCCACCGTTACGCGAACGACGGTTGACCCCGCGTCTGGGGCGATCGAAGTGTCTCTGAGATCCACCCTGCTGAGGTGCCCCGCCGTTGTCGCCATGACGGGGTGTTCCTGCTTCGTCGGGATGCGAGCCCTGTGCGGCATCGCCCGGTGGCTGGGTAAACTGGGCTGGGGGATTCTGTGGAATGGGCTGCTGTTCGTCGCTCATAAAATTAATGGATGGGATTTCGGATGATCGACCCTCTTTGGTCGTAAAATCTGGAGTGATGAAAGTAGTGATACTTGGGAGGGAATCTCATCGTGCAATGAGTTCTTTCCTAAAATGATGAGATGAACTGTCTCAAGCCCACGGTGTTCTCAATGGAACTCGTGATGGTCGTAAAACGAAGATCTGATTCCTGGTGAATTGATGCGCTGCGTGTTGCGGCTTAAGGCTTCTTCTCTTTGGCTGGAAGGATCTCTAAACCGGGTTGCCGGTGACTATCATCTCTCCTGCAACCTTAACGGGAGAAATCCTTAAAAACCAAAACTCGATGAAAAGCAAATCACAGCCCCGGTCGATGTCAACGACTATTTCATCCGGGCGGTAAAATCGGCGATCGGATCACAGATCGAGAGTTCCGCCTATGGTCGGGAGGTGAAGCCTCTTCCCCTCCTTGAAAAATGCTTCCTGAGCAACATCGTGATCGATTGCGATCGGAGGAAAGGTGTCGTAGTGAACCCCCATGATCTCCTTGCATCCAAGCCACTTCGCTGCGGTCACAGCGTCGGCCACACCCATCGTGAAATGATCCCCCAGACAAAGAGCGGCAAAGCGGAGGGGCCCCATCTCGGCGACCAGCTTGATGTCGTGGGTCAAGGCGGTATCACCACTGTAATAGAAGGCTCCTCTGACACCTTCCTTGCTTTCAACCCGAAATCCTCCGGGTTGCCCCCCATAACTCCCGTCGGGCATACTGCTGGAATGAATCGCCGTGGTAAAAGTCACCCTCCCAAACTCCAGACTGCAAGAACCTCCTGAGTTCATGGGAACAGCCTTGTCCAACCCCTTGGCTGTGAACCATTGGATTACCTCGTAATTGCCGACGAGTGTGGCACCGCTTTGCCGGGCAATCATCTCAACATCGGCAACATGATCAGCATGACCGTGGGAAAGCAGGATGTAGTCGGGTCTCAGAGCCGCAACATCAACACAGGAAGCAAGGGGATTGGGCGTGATGAAAGGGTCGAAGAGAAGTGTATTACCCCCGATTTCGACCGAAAAGCAGGAGTGTCCATAATACGAGATCTTCATAATTCCCCTACATAGCGGATCGGGAGAAATCGCCAAGCGCGAAAGCACTCCTCTCTTGCACCTTGGTTTTCGGAAGTACAGTCTCATGATCAAGGAATCCAATTTGATGCAACTCGACCCTCAAAAAAAAATCGCGGGCGTGCTCGTTCCTCTCTTTGCCCTTCGGGGACGCCATGATCTTGGCACCGGAGATACCGAGGCCCTTGCAGAAATGATCGAGTGGGCAGCCGGAAACAAATTCCATGCCGTCCAGATTCTCCCAGTAAATGAAACGGGAGGCGATCATAGCCCCTACAATGTCCTGAGCGCATTTGCGCTCGATCCCTCCACCATCACGACTCATCCTTCATGGCTGCCGGAATTGACCCCGGGGGATTACCGCACCGTCACGGAACGATACGACCTGGATTTTCTACGCCACGGGCCGGTGAATTACACCGTTGTGAAAAACCTCAAACGGGAGTTGCTTGAGGCGGCATGGAAACGGTTTCAACTGGGGGATGGCAGGAGTGGGCGTGCGAAACTTTTTGCTCACTTTCTGGAACTGCATGCCGACTGGTTGGGTGATTATACTCTTTACCGCGCACTTCTGGATCTGCATCAGGGGGAAGAGAATCTCGGAAGATGGCCCGTGGAGCACCGCTCGTCCACAGCAGCCCGTTCCTGGTGCAAAATGCTTCCCTCAAAGGAGCGTGCGAAGTTGGAAGAAAAGAGGCATTTTTTTGCCTTCGTACAGTGGATCGCCTTTTCGCAGTGGAGCGCAGTTGCAGATCTTGCCGAAACACTGAGGGTAGCCCTTATCGGCGATGTACCCGTCGGGGTCGCAGCGGGAGGAGCGGATATCTTCGCCCATCAGGAAAAATTCGACTCCCTGCGCTCCTGCGGCGCCCCCCCCGAAAAGGTTTTCAAATCAGATCCGTTTACCGAGCAATGGGGACAGAACTGGGGGTTTCCGCTCTACCGCTGGGATGAGATGGCCCGGAATAACTTTGCATGGTGGCGCAGGAGGCTCAGGGTGCTCCGATCCATCTTTCATCTTCTGAGGGTCGATCATGCCCTCGGATTTTTCCGCATTTACAGTTTTCCATGGCCCCCGCAACAGAACTTGGAATTCATTGATCTTACCGCAAGTGAAGCCGCATCCAAAACCGGCGGACTGCTCCCTGGGTTCATCGATTTTGACGATTCCACTCCCGAGCATTCGGCGCACAATGAGCGGCATGGAGAAGTTCTTCTGGGCGTTCTCGATGCCGAGATCGGCAAACACCGCATGATTGCCGAAGACCTTGGACAAGTCGCCCCGTATGTCCGGCCCGTCATGGCGCGGATGGGTCTCCCGGGATTCAAGATCCCGATGTGGGAACGACTCTCCGATGGCACGATGCAGCCGGGTGAAAGATATGACAGGATTTCCGTGGCGACCTACGCAACCCATGATCATGCCCCGCTCGTCTCACAATGGACGGAATGGCAGACCGGCCTCAACAGGGAAGGAGAGGAGGCAACCGGCTGCCGGAAAATCCTTTCCGAGATGTTGGAATTTGCAGGACGGACGGACATCGATCCCTCCACGCCCTTTGAAGGAGAGGTTCACCACGCACTGCTGGAGGGACTGCTCGCTTCCAATTCCTGGATTGCCATTCCCATGATCACGGACCTTTTTGGCTCGGAACAGCGTTTCAATGTTCCCGGGGCCGTCGGGTCAGCCAACTGGACCGCACGGATCGGGGAACCTGTCGCTGAGTGGAATGGTCGCCATGCGCCATTCCTCTCGTGGTGGAGGGATGCCGTCACCAGACATGGCAGGGGATGAAGCCGTTGTTTTTCTTTTTCGTTCAGAGGGCTTGCATAGATCGTTATTACAGTATAGGAAAAGCGAGTTATATCTGGCCCCTCGACAGAGAAAACTCCACTTCTTCTCGATCCTTTCCATTATGGCCAACCTCACCAAACGCGACCTAGTGATCGCGATCAGCAATGAAACGGGACTCATCCAAAGCGATGTCTTTAATGTGATTCAACGCACCCTTGACCGTATCACAGACGCCCTGGCGAAGGGGGAGAATGTCGAGCTGCGGAATTTCGGTGTCTTTGAAGTTCGGTTGACACGCTCCCGGGTTGGTCGCAATCCCAATCAGCCTGATGTGGATGTCACCATTCCCTCGCGGGCCACGGTAAAATTCAAGGCTGGAAAAATCATGCGCCAACGAGTCCTCCTCCGTACCGAAGAACTGAAGACCGTGACTGATTCGAAGGCAACAGCCTCGAAATAAGTCCGGCCAGTCCTTCTCCCCCTCATTTCAGCCCCCCTCCCTTAGGTGCCCGACTCTCCAAGAATACGCCTGCAGGGCGTTACTCAAAATAATCTCAAGGGCATCGACCTCGATCTTCCTACGGGTGCCCTGATTGTCGTGACAGGGCCCAGCGGTTCGGGCAAATCGAGTCTCGCCTTCGATACGATCTATGCCGAGGGGCAACGCCGTTATGTCGAGACATTCAGTCCCTACACACGGCAGTTCCTTGACCGGATGGATAAACCGCAGGCCCTCTCCATCGAAGGCATTCCCCCTGCCATTGCCATCGAACAAAGCAACAGCGTCAAAACCTCGCGCTCGACAGTCGGTACCATCACCGAGATCAATGATTATCTGAAACTGCTGATGTCTCGGATCGCCACAGCGAGTTGCCCCGTCTGTCAGCGACCCGTGACCCCGGAATCCTCCGAATCGATCGTCTCTTCACTGCTAGCCTCGCTGTCAGGCAGAAAACTTCTAGTGACTTTTCCCGTCATGACCCGGGCGGAACCAGAGGATGAATCCTCCGAAGGTGTCGATTCTCTCCCACGAACTCCATCCGATTTCTTTACTTTTCTTCAGGAACAGGGATACCTACGCGTCTGGATCGATGGCACGATGCATCGCACCGATGAACCGGTCGCCATGACTCAGCTTCCACCCATCGTCGAGGTGATCCAAGATAGACTTGAGATCAATCCTTCCGAACGAGGACGACTCACCGAGGCGATTGAGACCGCCCTTCGACTTGGCAAAGAACGGGTCACTCTGATCGATCCGGAAAGCAACGAACGATTCCCCCATTCTTCGGGATGGCACTGTGCCCATTGCAACATCGACATCCGCCCCCCCTCCCCCGGACTCTTTAGCTTTAATAATCCCTTGGGAGCCTGCCCCGATTGCCGTGGTTTTGGCAGGGTGATTGGGCTCGACTACGAGCGGATCATGCCGGACCGCTCTCTGAGTATTGCCTCCGGCGTGGTCAAACCATTCCAGAGCGGTCAATCCCGCGAATGTCAGCGGGAACTTCTTCAGGCCTGCGCCGTCCATGATATCGATGTCCACATTCCCTTTGAAGAGCTCCCTGAAGCCGATCAGAAATTCGTGATCGAGGGAGAAAAAGGAGTCGATCTATCCAGTGAGGAACTCTGGCAAAACAATCGCTGGTATGGAGTGAACGGATTTTTCCAGTGGATGGAGAAGCGTACTTACAAGATGCACATCCGCGTCTTTCTGAGCCGCTACAGAGCTTACAAACCATGCGAAACATGCAAGGGCGGCAGATTCCAACCCGACACGCTCAATTACCGCCTTCCGCTTGACCCTCCTTTGTCGCTGCCCGAGATCGCAGCCACCCCCGTGGCGCGTCTTACCCCGATCCTGCGTGACTTCCCTATTGCCCCGGAAAACTCCGGAGCCCTGATGCTCCGTGATCAGGTCGTCTCCCGGCTCGGATACCTTGAGTCGGTCGGTCTCGGCTACCTCACTTTGGACCGCACCACCAAAACCCTCAGCGGCGGTGAAATCGAGCGTGTCAACCTGACCACCTGCCTCGGAGCCTCTCTGGTCAACACCCTCTTTGTGATGGACGAACCAAGCGTCGGCCTTCATCCGCGGGATGTCGGCAAGTTGCTTGAAATCATGAAGGCTCTGCGAGACAAGGGTAACACGCTTCTTGTCGTGGAGCATGAAGAGGCGGTAATCCGTTCCGCCGACCATATCATCGATCTTGGTCCGGGGCGTGGGCAGGATGGTGGGGAACTCATGTTCTCAGGGCCGCTTTCCGCCCTTCCCTCTTCGAGGGAGTCCCTGACCGCCGCCTATCTGCGCGGAGAAAAATCCATCCCTGTGCCTGCAACGCGTGTTCAGCCCAAGGATTGGATCGAGATCAAGGGAATCCGGCACCACAATCTCAACCGGCTTGATATCAGAATTCCACTTGGTGTTTTCTGTTGCGTCACCGGAGTCTCAGGTTCGGGAAAAAGCTCCCTTGTCCGGGATGTCCTCTACCGCAATCTGACCTCGGCCACCGCTGAGGAAGGGGAGGCTGCCGGTCGGTGCAAATCGATCAAGGGAGGGGATGATCTCACCGATGTCGTGATGGTCGACCAGTCCCCCATTGCCCGGACACCCCGCTCCACACCTGCTGTCTATCTGGGTGTCTTTGATGCAGTCAGGGAACTCTTTGGTATGGAGGATGATGCCATCGCTGCGGGCATGAGTCCCTCCGCATTTTCATTCAACTCGGGTCAGGGACGCTGCGACCGTTGCACGGGCCTGGGATACGAGAAGGTGGAAATGCAATTTCTCAGCGATCTCTTCCTTCGCTGTCCCGAGTGTGAAGGACGCCGCTATCAGGAGCGGGTGCTGGCCATTCGGCATCGTGGAAAATCCATCCATGACATTCTGGAGATGACGGCACGCGAGGCCATTGCCTTCTTCAAGGAAGGGCCTAAATCCTCAGCCATCTGCACCCCTCTTGAACTCCTTGCCGAGGTCGGTCTTGATTACCTAAAGCTTGGACAGCCGCTCAATGTCCTGAGTGGTGGTGAATCCCAGCGACTCAAGCTTGCGGCGCGACTTGCAGGACATGAACCCGGTGGGGCTCTACTCATTTTTGACGAACCCACCACGGGGCTTCACATCGATGACATAGCCATCCTTCTCAAAGCTTTTGAACGCCTGGTCAC
>Ga0194052_1000347_pt1 | contig 30559 bp, 22 predicted proteins | sample SepL226m_MetaG_FD_160117 | JGI IMG/M metagenome (GOLD analysis project Ga0194052, IMG submission 160117) | Anoxic zone freshwater microbial communities from boreal shield lake in IISD Experimental Lakes Area, Ontario, Canada - Sep2016-L227-6m | ecosystem: Environmental > Aquatic > Freshwater >...
ATAGTGCTTAACCGTTTTAATCGCGGCTCAATAATTTTTAATGCCGTCAGTATATTGGATTGATTTTCAACGACATCCAGTTGCCCATATCGACTGGCGTTCTCCAGTGATGACGGACGACGGCGGGCAGTTAAAAATATTCCTGGAAACAATGGTTCCACCAAGGGCGGTTGGAGGTTAATGCCTTTTGAATCAATTTGCAGGTTGACCGAATATATCTTGTTTTTTATATTCTTATACTGAAGTTGAAGTGCTTGCGCCAGAACACTGCTGCTACCAATGGTCACTTTGCCCTCTGATTCGCCAAGAGGAATCGTCAAAATTTGCCCGGAAGTCTCTTTCAGCGTTATGCTGATTTGTTTATCACCTACCAGGCCGCCATTAATGGTTATGATCAATTGGTTGTCATAATTGTGAAACAGGTGAGCCCACGCTATATCCCGAATGGAGGTGGCGTTTCCATCCATTGATTCCATTCCGCGAAAAGCATTGAGCTTTAATACCAGATGAATATTCGTGGTTCCCAGAAGCAAAAAAATGGTTTCAAGCAGTGTTGTCTTGCCGGCGTTGTTCATACCGCCAATGAGATTGATTCGCTCAATCGAATCAAACGTAAAAGACTTAAAGCAGCGAAAATTCTTGATGGAAAATGTGGAGAAGTGGTGACCGCTCTCGTCAGCTTTGCTGATACCAGGCTTATTCTTTTGTTTTGAATGGTATTTCCGTGCCATGACATTTACCTTTCGCTATAGATGTTCATATCGTGATACTCAAACGGCTACTAATAAAAAATATTTTTATGCCATTTATCATCAATGTCAGTGAGATTCAACAAGCCCCATCTCTTGATAACGCTGTCGCTTTGCGTTCAACTCGGGGGAGTCCTGAACTATTCGCAATGTGTATCGCAGATAACCGGCTGCTGCGGTGTAGTCACGCATTTGCTCACAAACCTGAATCAGCCGCGATAGTACTTGTGGCTTGGACGGTGAAACTCTATTGATTTTCTCGAGAATTTCCCTTGCTGCGTAGAAGTTCGCTTCCAGCCCAAAAATACTTGCCGAAAGGAAATCAAGTTCCAGAGATTCGCCATCAAAACCACGGGCTTCGGCAACTAGTATCTTTGCACGATCGACTTTACGAAGCGATAGAAATACCTTAATTGCCAGCAGGCGTATCGCCTTGACATCCACGCCTGCAAGCATCAAGTTTTGTGACTCGCGATCCAGCACTTTTTCAAACTCAAACAACCGATTTGCACGGTAGAGGGCATTAAGCTGCTGAAGCAAGGCTGCGCAGTCGTGAGATTGAGAATATTCAGCCTCAGCGATCTTTGCCGCCTTGATGTAATCCTTGGCGTCCAATGCATTGATTACGGAAGTTGACCAGTCACCGGAGGGTCCTGTAGGTGTAACCGCCATGAAATAGCCAGATGATTGCTGCTGTTTATGCATGGCTGAATCAAAGGTGGCTCGTAGAGAAGGGATGTCCTGAAATCTCCATGAAGGGTTCTTCTCCAGGCATCGAAGTATGAACAGCTCAATATCCGGATGAATATTGGAGTTGATCTCACTTGGTTTTTTGAAAGGTGAGTGCCGTCTTACCTGAGCTGGGGTATCGTGAGGGAGTTGTCCAGTCAGCAATTGGTAAAGCAGAACCCCCAAACTGTAAATATCCCCGACAAGCAGATCCTTAAATGAACCTTTCCGGCTGACGCTGTCAGAGAATTCAGGGGCTGCGTACAAAACGGTCCCGCCATTCTCACGCGTCCGGACATATATCTCTTCCGGAAGAGCAGAACTTCCAAAATCGGTCAGTTTTACAAGGTCATTTGTCCCCACAAGAATGTTATGGGGCTTGATGTCGCCATGAGAAACCGGTGTTGGCAATCCTGCCAGAAAATCGACAGCCTCAAGAGTCTGATTATAAATATGGAATAAACGCTCAAACGTATTACCAAATTGCTTGGCGCGTTGTTCCAGTTTTTGGGCCAAACTTTGGCTGGGGAAATATTCCATCTCGATAAAGAACCATTCATTTTCTGGAGGAATTCGCCCCATGTCGGTGATTTGAACGATGTTGGGGTGCCTCTCAATATTGAGCAGCTCCTTTCCTTCCGTGAGATGACGGTCTTCCTTAGTCAAGTCTTTGGGCACCTTGACTGCAACGATCACTCCATCAGTTAGCCGTTCGGCACGCCACACCCACCCATGGCTGCCATCGCCCAAGCATTCGAGCAGCAGATATTTGTTGCCTAATAGTTTATTCGTGCCAGGTAAAAAATGTGCGGATATGATGTTCACATTAACCTCACGCACCGTGTCTGCCTTAAAGACAGGCACTTGTTGTGTTCAATTTCAAAGATGAATCGGTTGAACAAAATGGCTATATTGTTTCGTGGAGCCACTTGAGCGCCGACCGACGACGTAAACCCATCACGACAGCGTCGCAGCAGTGACTCCGTATCGGGAGCTGAAACCACCCCCTTGTTCCAAACGGAGAGAACAAGTGCGGAAGGGCTGTTTCCCCATCTCATGGAAGCCTCAAGCAGATTGCAGATTTTTTCGTCAAGCTTCTGCTGACCCCGCGCCGCGCCATCAAAACGCTCGAATTCAATCAGCACGGCTGGAGTCCGTTGCTGACGACAAAACCAGGTTGAATCGGTCCGGATATCCGCACCGTGTGTCACCGGAGCCGGGCACTCGGATATGGCCATGAACCCGAGATCCTGGCCAAGCGTGTTCCAAACGCTACAGCCCAAGCTATGCACCAGTAAATCCTCATCGCGGACACCCCACTCGGTCAGCATCGGATAAGTCCGCATGACAAACTCGATAGATGACATTGCGGTGATGATGCGGCTAAACAGGTCAGCCATTAAACGTACCCCAAACACGCAGTACATCTGGAGATTCACCGCCGTGGATCAACGCCTTAATCCCAATTTTGACGAGGAGCGGAGCGGGTATTGAACGGCCGCAGACCAGGGCTTCACCGGTCGAAAGATTGGGCAACTCATCCAGGTCAGCCTTGCTGACCATGTCAGATGCTTTTGCGATAAATCGCTGATCATCCGGGTTTTTCAGCCGCATCGTAATCAGTGTATTGCACTGAGACGTGACATCGGCGTCCAACTTGGACGGCCGCTGGCTGACGATGGCGAAACCAACACCGAACTTTCGGCCCTCGCCTGCGATTTTCTTGATGATGCGATGACTCACCGCATTTCCACCTGCCGGAGCAAAGCTATGGCCCTCTTCGTAAACGAGGAAACACGGACGAAGCGGATCGGTCTTGCTGGATGCGGCGCGTAGGATTTCGCTGGAGAGCAACGCACAAATCACCTGCTTTGCGGTATCACTCAAGCCTTGCAGATCAACAACTACGAGCCGGCCTTGCGTATTGGACGGGCGTCCGACCATTCTGTAAATGTCGGTAGGAACGTCCATCGCAGCGGAATAAAAACTCTGCGCTTCATTTAAAACACGCGAAAGCTTCATCGAAGCGACCGCAGCGCTGCGACTGTTGAGAGCCTTTGATTCCGCCTCTGACAGATCGTTCCAGTCACGTAATTCTTCAATGCCGTCGCCAAGTAGATGCCTAAGGCGGTTGATGTCTCTTGGCTCAGTTTTGTCCGCTGTCCTCCAATAACGAATGGCGACATCCAAAACGCGCTGTTGAGGCTCTGTGAGACCGGGCAGGATTTCCGCAACATCGTCCATCTCGAAGTGATCGAACTGAAGCGCAAGATATTTATTCTTTCCCGCGTACTTGTGTTTGAACGATTCGTTTTGCGGCGTGTACACATGGATACCTGCGCCAGCTTGATGAAGCCGCTTGAGTGTGTCGCAAATCTTCGGAATGACCTTACGATCACGTATGTCCTCAACATCGTTAAGTCCTTCGGAAAAATTGAGCCGCCCTTTTGCCAGCGCCTTGCCGTATTCACCGTGGGGGTCGAACACGACCACAGAGCCATTATTGAGTGCAACTAACCGCTCGATGATTCGGCCGACGGTATAGGACTTTCCCGATCCTGTCATGGCAAGGACAGCCAAGTGTTCCGTCACGAGCTTATTGACATCAATGAAAACGGGGACCGTGTTTTCCCCGCGTTCGTAGCCGACAAGGTTTCCCAAGTGCAGGCTGGTGTGTTCGTTGAACTCATAGAAATCGCTGAGGAATTGGAAATCAACTGTTTCAACAGTTGCCCCGGGGTCCAGCGGTCGGCGCGGTATCTTTATTTGCCGGGACGCCGGATCACGGTATCCCACCAGCTCCAGATTTGCGAACAAATTCTCGCCCGTCACGTTTGCACCCGGAAGTAGCTCAAGGTCGGTCACGCCATCACCGAATCCGGCATTAAAGAGCATGTTGGATCGATGAATACGTGTGACTCGCCCCAGGACCGGCGCTGCTGCTTCATCGCTTCGCTCCTGGTGCATGATCCGCACGAACTCGCCTCGCCGCACGGAAAAAGAATCCTGCACCACCATAGTAAGCTGTGCAGCGTCACCAGTATTGCCAACCAGTTTTCCAAGTACTTTGTGCTTAATCATTCAAATCCTTCGTCAAGACCGGACAACCACGTACTTTCGACGTCATTGTTCCTAAGCGCTTCGTTAAATCCCTGCCGGTAGTAGGTCGCAAACTTCTCAAGAATATTGAGCTGCTGTCTGCTCAACAACTGTGGCAATGGCATGGCTTTGCGCTGACTCTGCATGTCCAGAATCATCAAGCGCCAAGCCACTGTGTCTAACGAATCAGAATTCCAATCCGCCTCCTCACCTGCCAGTTGCGCCATTTGTATCTGGCCAGATCGGGCGCTGCGGAAGTGAAATCCGATAACTCCGTGCTCGACTTCCTTTGTTGGCTCCATGCGAGATCGGTTTTCAGTTATTCGAAAGGCGATCGTTCGCGTGAAATTCCCTAATATCCCGTTGATAAACCGCGTGTCTCCGATACCCACCAATCGCTCTTCGAGATTGTCCAGATTGCCAAGCGAAGCTTCTGAAAAGCCGTCAGATTGAAGCAAGTGCCTGCGCCCTTCCTCTGTTCGGAGATCCTGCCTGGCGATGCTCACAAGCGCGCTGAATCGCTCGGCCAGTATGGCGGTAAGAACTGGCCCTTGTGGATTCCAAGGAAACAGCATCTGTCTGTGTCTAGTCCAGAATCGCTCGATGGCATCTCTTGTTTTCTCGAACTCGCCCCAATGTCGTGCGTTTCGTTTCAACGGAATAAGCTCCCGGTCGATGAAAAGCGGCGTATCAATCAAAATGAGATGGCAGGCAGCGCCCTGCTGCTGCAGCATGCGTTCGACCAGGGCGTAACAGTGGCGCATCTCGATCAAGTCAAGGCGCTTTCTCTGCGCCTCAAAGTCGATGTCGTCCAGCTCGGACACGGAATCGCTGCCGGAGGTGCTTACCTTGTTTTGCTGAATTAGTAAATCCGTTCGAACGGCCGCGGAAGCATAGATGAAACCGCCCAGTGTTTTTTTTACGCATGAGTGGCTGGCGATTCCCGATACGACAAGATCGACCATCGTCGGCTTCTTAACGGCTTTAACCAATCCAGCGTCCCGAAAAAGCGGGGCGACCTGCTCAATATCGCGAATCTGTTTCAGCAGGCGTCCAGCGCTACCGGGCAGGCGCAACTGACTATCTATCGCCAGAGATTGCGCAAGATTTGTTGACTTCATGGTTCACGCACTCCCTTTAGATGTTGTGCATATCCCCAATATTGTGAGGTTTTCAAAACATCCAACCCCTCTGCCGTTAAACCCGACTCATTTATCCAACCTCTACTCCTTAAACGTGCAAAGCTCTCGGGTAAATCGAATTCCGAGAGATTGATGATGGGCGCCAAACTTCGGCAAATTGCTTCACTGAGCGTTGAAGGTGTGGAGACGTTCAACCCATGGCAACAAACCAGCACAGTATAGTCGTGGGGACTCAGGGATAGCAAAAAAGCATCATCTTCGGCTGCGGCAGTGGATACGGAAGACCTGCCAGCCTGACTGTCGAGCCACTCCAGCCAGGTGCGAACGCGCGATCCCTGATTGATCAGGCTGATTGACCACAGTGGCAGGGTTGTGGCGGCGATCAGGCCGCTATTCGAGTGGGCCTTCCAGTATCGGGTATGGCTTGAGTGATCAGACCAGAGGTGATGCGCCACGGCCTCGCTGGCGCCATCATCTCCTTCTATGCGATAGATCACTTCAGCGGCAACCAAAGCTGAGACAGAATCATCAGTTGGTGAGACCGGCCGTCCGATTGAATATCCAATCGACCAATCCACCGCCTCTGAAATCCGGCCTTCTTGCCATGGTGGCAGCAGCAATAGTGAACATCCGGGCTGCCGGGCCCAAGACCAGTAGTCTTTTTGCCGACTGACTGAAGCCTGGAAATGTTCCCCAGCGACGAACAGAAATCCGGAATAAGGCAACGACCCATCGGCAAGTGACTCGGCCCCAAGCAGCGCCGCCAGGAAACGTCCGCGACGATGAGACTGAAGTTCAGAAGACAGGAAGAACTTCACGTTGCACCTCCGAAAGTTAGCCGTACCTTCAAAATGCCTTTAGTCACCAACCGTTCTTGTACGGTGGCGTCCAGTACCGGGTTTGCTCCGTCTGCAATTGTTTTGGCCAAGGCAATCCATCCAGCGACATCCAGACCCGTGCCGCTCAAAAACTCGCCGGCCTTCTGCTCCCATATCAGCATCAGCATATCCAGATGGATTTGCATATCGTGCAAACTGCGACCTTTTAGTTGGTCAGAGAGAACCGGTTGCGGAGCAGGCTTGCCGCATGACGAAAACAAAGGTGTTAGCGCTTGCTGAAGCAGGTTATTGACTGCCACGCGTTTCTGGTCCCGATATTCCTGAATGGTGTTTTCCATTTTCAGGAGGGCGCCTCCCACTGGATGCAACTGCAACTGGATTGGATTTAGTAGACGGTCCGGCACATCTCGAATCGCAGTGAACTGTCCCTTTCTCGCTTGTTCACGGAATTTCTCCCGCTCGCGATTGGCGGTGTCTCCCAGGTCCTCGAACACATCGCCAATCAGAATAAGTTTTTGTTGAAGTTCGGCGACTTCCTTGGGATGTCCAGCATCAACGTAGTCTGTTGGCAGCGGGTCCAGAATGCGCTGGACCTCCGCGCAGCGACCCTCCAGTTCTCCCAGGTGGGCCGTGACCTTTTCGAATTTTTCCTTTCCGGCACGGTATGCAGTCACAATGTATCCAGAAACCTCGGTAAAAGGCTGTTGCATCCCGGAGTCGATATTGACTCCGGCTTCCTCCGCCAGAAAGCGCAAACGCTCTGCCGCCTTATCGAGCTGAAGGGAACGAAGATAATGCAACAGCGTATCGGAGCTGGCTGTGCCCTCTGTTTTGCTGGTCGCACTTTCATTCTGTTGCTGCAGCGCGCCGTCCAGAATACTCGCTACGGTTTGCAAAGACAGGGTGAACAATCTTCGGGGAAATTTGATCAGACCGGCGCAATCCGCATCAATGTCGCCAATCAGCGCGGCGATACGCTGTCTGATCTGCGCCGCTCCTTTCTCCACGAACTCGGCGAAAAGTCTGGCTTGCTCAATGCGCTGATAGAGCGACTGTTTCTTGTCGTCAAGGCTGAGCGTATTGGTATTGCACAGGCTGAGGACCGGCGGCGACAATGGTCTGACACATGCAACCCGCGCCAGAATTTCGGATCGACCCTGCAAGAGCGCGGGCATTTTGTCAGCGATAGCAGGCAGTGACTCCTCTCCCACCAAAGCTTCTTCATTGATTTTCAATTGATCAAACCGGTTACGTGCCGTCCGTAGCTGGTCGTTGGCCTCAACGGTTTCGGTGCCAACGGGCGACTTGCCCAGCGGCGCAAACAGTCCAGGGATGCGGTCCATGCCAAATACACATGTCAGCTTTTCCACCGCGGCTTTATATCCATTCGTTGCGCTGCCTTCGAACCAGTTTTTCGCCTCGGTAATGGCGTTGTCGAATGACGAGCGAGGATAGGATGTCCATTTTGCGTGAGGTGTTCCGTCTTCCAGTTGCAACAAATACAGTTCGCCACACCACCACATCCAATCCTCAAAAACGGCCTTTGCAGTCAGCGCCGATCCTTGCTGTGATAAATAGCCCCAGTACCAATCCTGTTTGGCTTTTTCCAATGTCCATTGGTGGGTATTGCAAGGGTTGGCAATGCGTGCAAGGAAAGCCGGCAGACATGCCTGCGCCAGTTGAGGGTTCGTTAGATCAGTAAAAAGCCCAGCGTGGTCTTTTGCGGTATAGCCTTGCGCCAGGAACTTGTTGGGTATGCAGATGCGTTGCATGAGGGCGGCCACTTCTTCAGCATCAATACCGTGCCTGTGTTCGATGTCGTTTAGCACCTGCAAATTGGGCTCATCAACCGCAAACAGCTTCCATGCTTTGAACAGGAGCGCTTTCTCTTGAATATTCAGCTTGCCGGTGGGACGCAGCGGCCATGCGATCAGTCCTCGATCGTTCAATCGCTCGCGCCATTTGTGCATGGCCTGATAAGTAAAGTCCCGTAGCGCGTTTAGCCTGTTCTTGAATTTACTGGTCAATGCAGTATCAATCAACTCAAAGCCTTTACAGTACTCGGGTCCCAGACCAATGCGCTCGATTTGATCGACCTCGCTGGGGTTCAAGTAGTACAGCAGCAGATCATCACGAACGGCATCACTGACATCTCCTCTATTATATTGCTCCATCAGGTGGGTCGATGCGGTAACCGCCATCACCGGAACCCGTCCGTCATCATGGCGGCGCAAGGCCACCAACTGGTGAAGTTGATCCAAATCCTCCCGGTTGCTCACCCATGCAAACCAGGCATGAGCATCCGGGTGAAGCTTGAAGGCATCACAAAACACAAGGCCGCCGCGCTGGCCTTGTCCTTGCCCACGCAGTGCAAGCTGTATGGAAAGGCCTTGCTTGTTGGGATAGGGCGTCTGTGCGTACTGCCAGTTTTTGTCGAGCAGCCGGAATAATCCAGTCAGTCTGGCCTGGTAACGCAGGGCCGGGTTTTTGATTCCTGCTTGTGAGAACTGCTTCATCGCCACTTCATGGGCATCCGCATGGGCCGGATCGCGGAAAATCATCGCGTTATTCTGCTGATTGCGATAGCGCAAATCCAGCCGCAAGAGCATGGCCAAGCTCGGGCCGATGTGTGTGGCTTCGTCATGTGGCAACTGGCGTTCGTTGCCGATCAGTTTTTGCCACAGCGCATCTGCGGCGAATTCAACGGCCGGATGGTCGTAGATCAAAGTGAGCAGATGTTTGAACTCTCCATGCGCCAGCGGCAACAGAAGCACATTGGGGTCTGCCTCGTTGATGGCGAAGGTGCGAAGGTTTTGCAGCAGCATTTGCAGGCTCAGAGTCTGCTCTACGGCGGGGTAAAGCCATTCGTCCTTGTGTCGCTGAAACTTGGCTTCCACGAGGGCCTGCCAGCATTGCCGGGGATCAAACGGGATTTTCCGGTAAAGGCTGGCCACCGGCTCGCCATCTTCGTTCTGCAGACTCAACAGTTCCATGCATCGCGGAGGGCAACGTTCCAGGGGCAAAGGCAACTGGCCGTACTGCAGGGCACGCGCAGTGGTCAGCAAGTCATGATCACCGCTCTTAATGCCTTTAATGGCTTGGGCATCCAGCACATGCCCGGCAAGCCGCCCCGAACTTTCCAGCAGCGTTTCAAACAAGTCTCCGATACCGGGCATGGCCCTGCCGCCTTGCTCGAACTGAGCAAGTACGGCATCCACATTGGCCATGATCACGTTGAACCAGCCGAAATTGGCGCCACTCATCGTATAGGCGGCTTCCACCAGGCCGGTTGGGTAATCAAACGCCAGTTTGCTTTCCGCCTTCAAGCGCGCAACATAATCAGACACGTCGGCAAATGCGTTGTGCTCCAGTTCCACCAGCTCGAATCGACGGGCTACGGACTGAATTTCCCGCAATTGCTGCCCCAGCAGGGGAGAGCACAATGCCACATAGCGAAGCCATGGCAGTTTGCGACGAGGATCTTCTTCCTTGATCGCCTTGCCGATCAGCCGGATGGCCTGGCCATCCAATCGTTTGGTGTCGTCTTGCTCCAGACCAAAGGTGGCGGTCTCGGCGACGGTTTCCAGTTCATCCAGTACCACCAGGACATAGTGAATGCCGAACTTTTGCAAATATGCGTAAGCGGCCTGTGCCAGGCTCGCCACCAGGGTCGGGTCCTCGTACAGGGTTTCGTCGCTATGTGCTTTGGCAAGCTCCAGTTTATCCGCCAATATGGTCGCATCAAAACCGGCGGGTTCCAATCGGCGCAGGGCGTGCTCGGCGATCCGGCTCTGGATGGAGCCGTCGAACTGACGGGTTGCAAGCGGCAGCAAAGCCTTGTAAAGTCCGAAGCCAAACCAGTTGTCCGAGTTCTGATAGTCCGATGCAACCTGAGAATAGCGGATATACAAGGCCAGGTATTTGTCCTGACCCGCTTGATCGAACAGCCTCTGATCATTCAAACCGCCGTCTTGCTCACGAACGAACCAGCCCTTGGAACAATCATTGATCTGGGCGATCAATTCGTGACCCAGGCGCGACTTGCCACGGCCCCATTCCCCCTCTACGGCGAACACATGGGCAAAATTGTCCGCATCCTGATCGACCGTATGAATAAAGGTCCGGTAGCGTTTGAAGAAGCGACTTTGACCGACCAGCGGATCACGCGGGGGATAGTCCGAGACACCGGTGGCGGCCCAGGCGTGGCGCCTTGCCAGGCCGGCAACGATTTCCGAAGTCAGTGTATTATTCGATGTATTCACACTCAATCTCCTCTCAAGAGCCGTGCAGGAAGCAACTCACTACGCCACTGCTCGGCCTGAATTCTGACGGTCTGCCACAGATGTCTGCCGGTGCGGTTAAAGACCTTGCTGCCGGAAATTCTGTAGCAATCATCGGCAAACTCCGGATGAATCTGATACTGCCCATAACTGCCACCGGCACCATCGAGATAGCGCCACACACGGCGCTGCAGCAACTGGCCAACGAGCGGAGTGATCATTGTATTCAAAGCATTGATGGCGGGTTGCCGGGGGAAGCCGTGCATGTTCAGATGATTCAGCGCACGAAGCAGTAATTCAGCCAGCGTTCCGCACCGGGTCTCGTCGCCATCGGGTCCCTGCACCAGAACCGTGACCTCGCCAGGCTGGTAGGCGTTTTGTCCGGCTGGAAGTTCCAGCAGCAAACCGCCGCGCGCCTCTGCCGCCCAGGTATCCTGAGCATACGCCACCATGGCCAGGAGCAAAGCCCACGGATTAGCCAGCACCCAAGCCATTGCTCCATCATCAGTGGTGTTTTCACCCGCGCCCAGTAGCACATAGTCGCGGTCCGCCTCACTTCCTGGTAACGCCAGCAGGCGACCCGCTATCCAGTTCCGATCAGCCTGCATACCGCTGATATCCACGGCAGGCAAAACGGAAAGCGCCTGGGCGTGTGCATCATGCAAGGCAAGAATTCTGGCCGAAGATCCGTTGATATTGCCGTGAGCAACTCCTTCAGGAACTCGTCCAACACATCCAATAGTTCCAGCAATGCCAAGAATCACATCACCAGGATAGACGCGTGATTTTTCGTGTTTTGCCTCAAAAGCTTTAGTCAGCTTTGGAGCACTGTCTGGGTCAGCGATACCTCCATTTATGTCAGCAGGTCTGAACATTGGAACAGATGATCCGGGAAAGTTTAGCTCTCCGGAAATGCTGCGGATGCTGTTGTTGATTCTCTTGGCGACTAAATTCCCGAGGAGATTGATCGCAATACCAGACTGCTTCAATGTGTGAGCACACTGGATGTGTTCGGGTGCATAGGCTTCTGCGTTTAAGCAATCGAAGATGTCGGCAGCCTTAACGGTTTGGAAAAACATTACGCCTCTCGCTTATATGCACCAACTATCTTGTCAAGGTCATTGGGAACACCCACCGAATAGTCCTCGACATTATTTTTCACCACATACCCCAGAGTATCGGCCACAGCCATGAACACATCGCCTTGGGGCTCCGGCAGGAATTGCATCGGGTGTTCCGGGCTTACGCGGCGTTTTTGCAGGTAGAGTACCGAGGTTTTCGCGCCAGTGCCAGAGAGCTTGAATGTATCCGACGGTAGCGAAATAACCGCCTTGACGATGGCCTTGCCGCCTACAAACTGGCCGGTCTTTTCGTCCTTGACACCCATAATGTACTCACGAACATAGCGGTCGCCGGAATTGCACAGAACGCCATCTGGTAGTACGATCAGCAGCCGCCCACCAGGGCGCAGCAATTGCAGGCAACGGTCGATGAACAAAACGGCCGGGTCGATGCTTGCGCCGACCTGTTTCCAGTCGCCTTTCTTGTTTGGTTTGCTTCCCATTGCAAGGCCAGAGGTTGTGGGGAAGGGACGGTAAAAAGGTTTCTTGGCGGTTGCGACGTTCCTCAGGTCCGTACGGTAGCCAGCCCATTTGGGCGTTCCGTCGTCATCCAGGTACAGGTTGCCGGTGTCTATCCACTTCGTTTTAGTGTAATCGTAATAGGCATTGTACGCATCCTCGACCTTTTTTGCGGGGCGGAAACCACCGAGAATCTGTTCCATCTGTGCTTCGTAGCGCTCTTTAAATTCTTTGCCTTTTTTGTCGTTGGTGAACTTCGGGGTGCCAAAAGGCGGATTGGTGCAGATCAGATCAAAACTATTGGGCTTGAAGGCTTTGGTCGTGAGTGAGTTATCCGTGTAGAAAATCTTGGCCTTGGGCGCCCCTTGCAGGGCCATGTTCACCCGCGCCAGCATGACCATGCGCGGGGCCGCATCGGCTCCGGTGAATGCGATGTCGCGCAGGGTCTGCTTGAGTCTGTCCTTTTGCGTATCGCTCATGCCGCCCAGGTGATCGACCACATTCTCTATATGGCTCAGCGCTACCGAACCAAAACCAAAGGAGCCGCAGGTGGGATCGCAAAAACGAAAAGCGCCGGAGGTGAGCCTTTCCATCACTTCATTGCCCTGCTGAATGTCGTGTATGGCGATTTCCAGCATCGCTTGCTTCACTGGGTTGGGCGTGAGGTAAACGCCCAAGCCGCCTTTGGACTCGAAATTGGCGCGCAGGAAAACGTCAAACACGCGGCCAAGCAAGTCGCCTGCCACATCTGCCAGCGTGCCCGTTTCCTTGCCTGTAATCACGCGGCCATGGTTGTCCGTCACCGGCCCCAGGTTCTGCATGGCTTCCAGCAGGGTTTCGTAGTTTTTGGGTTGTTCGAGGCGAAGGGAGCTGTTGGCGGGAAATATGGGACTCTCTTGGCCGTCATCCGTTGTGACGACGTAATCAGGATGGAATTTTAAAACATCGAATGCTGCCTGGATTTGTTTAACCGCCTTGGCGCCGTATTTGGCAACATAGCGGTAATCAAATATTTCCCTGAAACGTTGGGTTTTGCCTTCATGATCGGCAAAGCTCAACTCCTCGCCGTGGTGTACGCGGAAGGTTTCCAGAAACAGTAACTTTGCGACTTCTTCGATAATGTCGTTCTTGTCGCTAACCTGATCTTTCACAATCTGGTAAACCTGCTCATGGAAGTAATTGAAGCTGTCCATCAGTCGGGTGTAAATGCGCATCGACCAACGAAAAGTTGGGTCTTTTTCCAGCTTCTCGTAGTTGAGAATCAGCTCAATTGAGGGTACTTCATCGACCGAATGTGTGCCGTCGCTGCCATCCACGCCGAACAGGCTGTAACAGCGGGCGTTTTTGTCGTCCTGCAGGTGTGCGAATACCGGCCAATCGCCATTCACGCTGGATAACAGTTCGTAGGCCAGCAGATCAAGTTTGTCTTCGCGGGATAAGTCCCAATGACCCGACTCCAATGCAATCAACAAAACGCTGGGGGTCTGATTGCCCTGAACCTCGCCACAAATCAAACCGGCCTGAACGAAATCGTGATCCGAATTTAAGGGTGTGTGCTCGGTGTACTCGCGATATGCGTTCCTGATCTGCTTGTAGCGTTGATCCAGCGTTGGTTCCGTCTTCATCGTGTGTACACAGTTTCCCTGTTATGTTTTTAGACCAGCTTCACCAGCGGGCCTTTCAATTCCAGCCGAGTATCTGCGCTCGCAGCCGCGCGAAGCATCGGCTCTGACACCACCAAACCAGCAGGCAATTTCTTCAGCAACTGCAACAGCGGCATGGGTTTGCCGGCTTTTTCAAGCAAGGCCACGATATGATCGGCCAGGAGTTGCTCACCGGCTTTCTGCTTGCATTCAAGCCGATAAGCTTTCTCCCCCGTAGCGGTAACACTGATGTAAACATCGGGTAAACACCCAAGCCACAGCTTGATCTGAGATGCGTTCCAGCCCAGTTGCCGCCAGAGATGGGCATGATCCAGCCACAATTGATCGGCCGTGCAAGGACCATGCTCTATCGAGCGCATCACTGGGTCAAGCGTAACGGTTGGGCTCATGGCAGAGTATCTCCCTCAGCGTTGTACATTTTTTCAGCGCTGGTGATGTATGGAATTTTCTTTTCCTCCCCATATTTCATCAATTCTGCAAAAATCTATTTTCCAGACCTTCCGGTAATGCCATGACCCAGTCTATGAACCGAAATAACCCATATTGTTCAAACAGTAACACCAAACCGCTGTAATTTCAAATCATCTTTAAGCGAATAAGGAACCAGCATCTCGAAATATCTGGACGGTTTTGAAAACCGCGCCGGTCTGCCGAATCTCCAATCGTTTTTATTCCGGGAGCTTCTGCTCAAATCCTTGTCCTGAAATATAAGCGTAGTAAAGTGGCAGAAAGACCAGGCTTTGTTCGGGAAGTTCGGTATATGGGGCGCATGAAAAAACATACCCCTTCAAATTGTCAGAGTGGCTTTTCAACAGCAGGTGCATGCTTTTCAGCTTTCCAGCGGCACCGCTCTTTACTTCCACGGGGTGAATTTCTCCTCTGGCAACAAGGAGAAAATCCACCTCTGCGTTGCTGCTCTTTGCTTCCCGGGACCAGTAATAGAGTTCATTCTGTCCTGCGGCCACCAATTCCTGTCCGACGAACTGCTCCGCCATTGCTCCCTGATGGATGGCTAAAATATCTGTTCGTGCATATTCCACATCCACAGGCATTCCTGAAAGATGCTGCATTAAACCGATATCCACCATCAGCGCTTTGAACTTTCGCTCGGAGGCCGATGCACCAAGCGGCAGGACAGGAGGAGAACATGCCGATATTTTACGAATCACCTGAGCCAGACAGAGAAGATCGAATGCCTTCTTGATGGTTGGATTCGTGTAGTCTTCCGCCATATGGGAATATTTCACCTGCCGCCCAACACTTCTTGCCACAGATGCGAAAACAGCATTCAGACACCGCTTGTCGGCGTAAAGAGCGTATTTTGAGAAATCCTGACGAAATGCATGCGCCAGCTCTGATTGGACTTCAAAAGCATCCCGCATTCTTTTGTTTCGGGTATATGCGAGGACACATTCAGGCATTCCTCCTATGAACATGTAGCGGCGGACTTCATCAAGCAACAGCGCATGAATACTGTCCGGCAACTTTGCCGGCGTTGACAGCGCGGACTCAGCAGCGATGTCTTTTCCTGTAGCCAACAGAAATTCGGCAAATGACATGGGAACCATGTTCAGAAACTGGATACGGCCAACCGGAAAGGAAATGTCCTGCATGGCGAATTCCAGCAGAGACCCTGCAGCAATGACATGCAGTTCGGGATATTCTTCATAAAAATAACGAAGCGCCATGATGGCGCGCGGGCAACTTTGGATTTCATCGAAGAACAACAAATCCTTTCCAGGAATAATGCGGGCATTGATGAGGATTTCAAGCTCCGATAGAATCCTTGCAATTGTCAGATTTGCTTCGAACACGCGATGCCAGTCAGGATGCTTTTCCAGATCAATTACATGTACGGCGCCTTCAAAATGGGTCCTGCCAAAGTCAACAACGGACCAGGTTTTCCCCACCTGCCTGGCGCCGCGAACGACAAGGGGCTTTCGCCGTTCTTGATTCTTCCATGCCAGAAGATTTTGTGTGATGAAGCGTTTCATGAACGGCACCTCCAGATAACAATTGATTCTTTAAAAATACAAGGTTATTATAGCTTTATGGCTTTAAAAATACAATAACCAATTGCGTCTGGTTGTCCTTCAGTAACAAAGTGTTCGGATTCGCCATTGGAGATACAGAGTCGAACTTACTTGGCAAATTATGATGGACTTGTTTGGCAACGGTCATTTTTCTCTGGACATTGCGTTGTTCTTTCGTTATAGAATAATTACGATTAGAATAATTACGAAAGGACTATGGCATGAATGCAGCAATAGAGCAGCAAAGATTTTGCGATCGGGAGTTCACCGTCCAGGAGATATTGATAATACAGGAAGTGGTACAGACCTGCAAGGGCCTCAGTCGATTTGAGCTGGCTCACACAGTTTGCGAACTTCTGGACTGGAATCGCCCCAATGGCAGACTTAAGGCTCGGGAATGCCATGATTTGCTCGAGCGTCTGGAAGGCCAGGGGGTACTGAAGCTTCCGAAGAAAAAATCAAGCGGATCGAAGACATCCAAAAAGCGCGAGTATCCCAAGTTAGCCGGGCAATCCTGCAACTCACTCACTGGCAGTGTGGAAGCTTTTTTGCCCTTGCGGGTGGAGTTGGTTCAAAGCCTGGAACAGCGGCAATTGTACCGGGAACTTGTGGGCCGGTATCATTACCTGGGATACAAGATGCCTTATGGGGCGCGTCTGCAGTATCTGGTCTATGTTGATCGACCCCGGTGCGATGTGGTAGGATGTGTGCAGTTCTCCTCCCCGGCCTGGTGGATCAAAGTGCGGGACCAATGGATTGGCTGGGACGATGCAGCGCGTAAGCTGCGATTGCAGCATGTGGTCAACAACAGCCGTTTTCTTGTTTTGGCGAAGATTGACAACCTGGCCAGCAAGATGCTATCCGATGTTATGCGACATCTGCGCGGTGACTGGCTGAAACAATACTGTGTGGAGCCATGGCTGGTGGAAACAATGGTTGATTGTCAACGGTTTCAAGGGGGCTGCTACCGGGCGGCGAACTTTCAGGAAATTGGGCAAACCAGCGGCCGGGGACGCATGGACCGGACTCACGAACGTGACGGGGCTGAGATAAAAACTGTTCTGCTCTACCCGTTGGTCAAACATGCAAAGCGCAAACTCGTTGAAGGGAGGTAAGTAAAATAATATTTGCCAAAGGCTTTGTCTTCTTGTATTTAAACTGGTTGAAACAGAGGCCAAGTAAAAATCATATTATGGAGGAAACCCATGAAAGCAATAACCATCCAGGAAACCTTTTCATTTGACGATGTCCTGCTGGTACCCAGCTATTCGGATGTGCTCCCGGCGGGCGTTACAACCACAACGTGGCTGACGCGAAACCTGGCGCTTAACATCCCCATCGTCAGTGCAGCCATGGATACGGTTACCGAATCGCGAACTGCCATCAGCATGGCCAGAGATGGCGGGCTGGGGTTCATTCATCGCAACATGCCCATTGAGAATCAGGTTCTGGAAGTGGGAAAGGTCAAGAAGTCGGAAAGCGGCATGATTATTGATCCAGTAACCATAAGACCGGACCAGAGTGTTCAGGACGTCCTTCACCTCATGGAAGAATACAGGATTTCCGGAGTACCGGTAACTGATGGCGACCAGTTGGTCGGAATTGTTACCAACAGGGATCTTCGGTTTGAGACCGATCTTACCAGACCCGTGTCCGCAGTGATGACCCATGAGAATCTGGTCACGGTCACCGAAGGCATTAATCTTGAGGAGTCGAAAAAACTGCTTCATGAACATCGAATTGAAAAACTTCTGGTTGTGGATAAAAACGGCCGGCTTACCGGCATGATCACGATTAAAGACATCGAGAAAATAAAAAAATATCCCAGTGCCTGCAAGGATGGCAAAGGAAGGCTTCGGGTAGGGGCTGCCATTGGCGTTGGGCCGGATATGCTGGAACGTACCGAAATGCTGCTGAAGGCCGGCGCAGATGTGATCTTGATTGATACTTCTCACGGTCATTCCAAAAATGTCATGGATGCTGTGATTACGTTAAAGCAAACTTTCAGCCATATTGAGCTGATTGCCGGGAATGTGGCGACTGAAAAAGGCGCCGAAGATCTGATTCTTGCAGGTGTTGACGGGGTGAAGGTCGGTATCGGCCCCGGTTCCATCTGCACCACCCGAATTGTGGCGGGCGCTGGTGTTCCCCAGATGACAGCAATCATGAACTGCAAGGACGTCTGCAACCGGACCGGGGTTCCCCTGATAGCGGATGGCGGCATCAAATTTTCCGGCGATGTTACCAAAGCTATCGGTGCAGGCGCCCATGTGGTGATGATCGGCGGTATTTTTGCCGGAACCGAGGAGAGCCCCGGGGAGTCCATCTTTTTCCAGGGCAGAAGCTATAAGGTGTATCGGGGCATGGGATCACTTGAAGCCATGAAAAAAGGCAGCAAGGACCGGTATTACCAGACGGAACGGGAAGAAGACGACAAGCTGGTCCCCGAAGGCATTGTGGGACGGGTGCCGTACTCTGGAACACTTTCCGCCAATATTTTTCAACTGATCGGCGGACTCAAGGCGGGCATGGGGTATGCCGGATGCAAGTCCATTGCAGAGCTGAGGGAAAAGGCGACATTTATCCGGATCAGCGCTGCAGGACTCAGGGAAAGCCATGTCCATGACGTGATCATTACCAAGGAAGCGCCGAATTATCGGTTGGACTAAATAAATCAATGATGAATTACGAATTACGAATTACGAATGAAAAACAAATAATTTCGTAATTCGTAATAAGGATACAATGACTGATTTTGTGCATCTCCACGTTCATACCCAGTACAGCCTTCTGGACGGCGCCATTCGAATAGAGCCGCTCTTGCAGCGGGTTAAAACTTATGGCATGGACAGTGTGGCCATTACCGATCATGGAACCATGTTCGGGACTGTCGATTTTTATGAAAAGGCCCTTAAAGCCGGCATAAAACCGATTATCGGGTGTGAATGCTACATCGCACCTCGCACCATTGCCGAAAAAACCGTTCAGGACAATAAAGGGCTTTCTCATATCATTTTGCTGGCCGAAAATGAAGAAGGCTACCGGAATCTCTGCAAACTGGCCACAATTGCACAGATTGATGGGTTTTACTACAAACCCAGGATTGACAAGGATATTCTGAAATGTCACACGAAGGGGCTAATTGCCCTTTCAGCATGTCTTCATGGCGAAATTCCCCGGCTCATCAAGGACGGCAAGCAGGACGCAGCAGATGAAGCCGCCAGGTTTTATCTCGACATTTTTGGCGAGGGGAATTTTTTCCTGGAGGTTCAAAACAACGGCATCGACATTCAGGATCACATCAATCAGGTACTGCTTGATATGAGTCAGCGGCTTTCTATTCCGCTGGTTGCGACCAATGACTGTCATTACCTGGATCAGGATGATGTCCGGGCCCATGATGTGCTGCTCTGCATTCAGACCGGAAAAACCATTCATGACTCGGAGCGCTTCAAATTCCGGACAGACCAGCTCTATTTCAAATCCCGGGACGAAATGGTCGCGGATTTTAAATCCTATCCCGGCGCCCTTGCCAACACAGTGGGAATTGCCGCGCGATGTAACCTGGAATTTGATTTCAAAACCTTCCATTTCCCCAAATATGAATCCACGAGCGAGCGTTCTGCAGACGATGTCTTTGATGAAAAAACCCGCAAAGGGTACGCGCGGGTATGGCGCCAGATTCTTAAAAAACATCCGGATCAGGATGAGGAGCCATACTTGGTCCGCCTGGAATACGAGATGGGGGCCATCAAGGAGATGGGTTTTCCCAGCTATTTTTTGATTGTTGCGGATTTTATCCAGTACGCCAAGGATCACCAGATTCCCGTAGGTCCGGGCCGTGGGTCCGCAGCCGGAAGCCTTGTGGCCTTTTCTTTGGGAATAACCGATCTTGATCCCCTTGAACATGGACTGATATTTGAACGGTTCCTGAACCCTGGCCGAAAAAGCATGCCTGATATTGACGTGGATTTTTGCATCAACGGCCGGGAGCAGGTGTATAAATATGTGGTGGATCGTTACGGCGGCGGCGATTATGTCAGCCAGATCATTACCTTTGGAAAGCTTAAAACCCGTGCCGTGATTCGGGACGTGGGAAGGGCTTTGGACATTCCCCTGCGCGAAGTGGACGCCATCGCCAAAATGATTCCGGATGTACTAAACATCAGCCTGGATGAGGCCCTTAAACAAGAGCCCAAACTCATGGAACTGGTGGAAAGCAGGCCGGAAGTCGCAGATCTCATAAACATCTGCAAGGTTCTTGAAGGACTTCCCCGTCATGCCTCGACCCACGCAGCAGGTGTGGTAATAGGAGATCGGCCCCTGGTGGATTATCTGCCCATGTATCGGGGGAAAAAAGGGGAAGTTGTCACCCAGTTTGACATGAAATGTGTCGAAAAAATCGGCCTGGTCAAGTTTGATTTCCTGGGGCTTAGAAACCTTACGGTCATTGCCGGGGCGCTTCAAATGATCAAGGATCAGGGCAAAACGGTTCCTGATCTTCTGGATCTGGATTTTTTCGATCCCGATACCTATCGCCTGCTGGCTTCTGGGGACACCACCGGTGTCTTTCAGTTGGAAAGCTCCGGCATGAAGGATCTACTCGTTCGCCTGAAGCCCGAATGCTTTGACGATGTAACGGCGCTGGTGGCTCTTTATCGTCCTGGTCCCCTGGAAAGCGGCATGGTGGATGATTTTGTGGACCGCAAGCATGGCCGAAAAACCGTGGAATATCTGGTGCCCGAGCTGGCGCCGGTATTAAAGGAAACCTACGGCGTTATCGTTTATCAGGAACAGGTCATGAAGATTGCGGCCGAGCTGGCCAATTATACCATGTCCGAAGCGGATGACCTGCGAAAGGCCATGGGAAAAAAGATCGCCAAAATTATGGCCAAACACCGGGACCGCTTTGTTCAGGGGGCTCACCAGAAAGGTATTCCCAAGGATAAAGCCAGCCAGCTTTTCGACCTGATGGAAAAATTCGGACTGTATGGATTCAATAAATCCCACAGCGCCGCTTATGCTCTGATCGCCTATCAGACTGCCTTTTTAAAAGCTCATTACCCGGTTGAACTTCTGGCGGCGCTTCTAACCAGCGAAATGAACTCCTCGGACGGCATAGTCAAATACATTGCCGAATGTCGTAGCCATGCCATCGAAGTGCTGCCTCCGGATATCAACGAAAGCGAAAAAAGCTTTACGATTACTGGTTCCAAAATCCGATTCGGTCTGGTTGCTGTCAAGAATGTTGGCGAGGCGGCCATCGAAAGCATCATCGAGGAACGCAAAAAAGGCCGGTTTACGTCTTTATTTGATTTTTGTGAACGGGTTGATCTGAAAAAAGTTAACAAGCGGGTGTTTGAGAGCCTGATCAAATGCGGAGCTTTTGATTCAACTGGTGCAAGGCGTTCTCAGCTCATGTCCGCCGTTGAGGAAGCCATTAACTACGGGCAACTGGTCCACCGAAAACGGTCTGATCCTCAGATGGGCCTTTTTGGCGGAAGCATCAAAGGAGAGCAGAAAATAGGCCATTCTCCGCTTCCCGACATTGTGGAATGGGATGAAAAGGAGCGACTCCTGCTGGAGAAGGAAATTCTGGGATTTTATATTACCGGGCATCCCTTGCAGGGGTTTGAGGAAATTCTGGATAAGTTTGCGACCGCAGATTCTCTTACTCTTTCAGACAAAACCGACGGCGAGGCCATTCGCATCGGCGGCATTGTTCGTAGCGTTAAAGTGATCAAAACCCGGCGCGATGAGCTGATGGCCTTTGTAACCCTGGAAGACATGAATGGCAGTGTCGAGATTACGGTTTTTTCGAATCTTTATTCAGTTGTCAGTGATCTTTTGGCAGGCGATATCGCCATAATGGTTCAGGGAGAAGTTCAAAAAGACGATAATGCGGTCAAAATTCTGGCGGAAATCCTGATTCCACTGGAAAAGGCTGAGGAAACATGGGCGGCGACCCTTCATGTGAATCTTGATCTGTCCAGGATTCAGCGAGAGACCCTGCTAAAACTTAGGGATGTCATGAGCAGCTATCCAGGCGGCTGTCCGGCGATTCTGCGCCTGAACAGCCCGGACCATACACAGATTGTCATATCTCTTCCTGAGCAGTTGAAAGTGAAGGCGGGAAGCAAGCTCAAACGCGATATCGACATGCTTCTGGGATATCCGGCTGTGAAGACGGATTGCAGCCCGGCGGTATCCTCTGTGCGATCCAAAGATGTATATCATAACAGAAAAGGGACATCCTGAAATGACTCATCCCCATCTTCCAGTGCAGGGTTTTTTCTCCCCTGCCCCCAGTACCCCGTCTCTTCCTGTCTATCCGATACTTCTTGCCGGAGGCTCCGGGACACGGCTCTGGCCGGTGTCGCGGGAGCTATATCCCAAACAACTTGTCCGCTTTATCGGAAGTGATTCCCTGATCCAAAGCACCATCAAGCGCCTTTCGCCGGTTCTGGACAGCAGTAAGGTGAAAATTGTCTGCGGCAGGGAACATTCCCTGGAGATATCCCGGCACATGAAATCAATAGGTGTCAACGCCAATGGGAACGTAATCGACGAGCCATGCGGACGTAATACGGCTCCGGCGATTCTCCTGGCGCTCTTTGATATTCTTCGAAACGAATCCGACGCCATTCTCTGTATTTTTCCTGCGGATCATGTGATACAGGATGTGAATAGTTTCCACGGTAAACTGGAGTCCGCCATTCGTCTTGCAGCAGCCAATTATATCGTTACCTTCGGAATCCAGCCGGGGTATCCGGAAACCGGTTATGGCTATATCGAAGGACAAACCCCGATTTCCGAAGGGGCGCTTTCAATCAGCCGTTTTGTGGAGAAACCCGATCTTCAGACTGCCAGGCATTATGTTGAGGCAGGCAATTATTTCTGGAACAGCGGCATGTTCGCTTTTAAAGCATCAGTTATTGCGGAAGAATTTAAAATATTTCAGCCGGATCTCTATCACCGGATAAAAAACCTTGCAGCGACTTCCGGAGCCCTGATGCTGGAAGACTATAAATTGCTTCCCAATATCTCCATTGACGTAGCGGTTATGGAGCAAACCCTTAAAGGCGCGGTTCTGCCTTCGGATTTTGGCTGGAGCGATATCGGATCATGGAAATCACTGTATGATTTTCTGCCAAAGGATGAAAATCAAAATGTTCTTCATGGCGATATCTTATGTAATAATACGCACAACTGTTTTGTCATGGGGCATGAACGGCTGATTGCCGCCAATCACCTGAACAATGTGGTGATAGTGGAAACCCCGGATTCGATTTTTGTCTCGGATATTGAAAACAGCCGCGATGTCAAATCCATTGTTACCACCCTTAAGGAAAAGGGGCGATGGGAATATCAGCAGCATACCACTGCGTCCAAGCCATGGGGAAGTTTGACATCTCTGGAGACGAAGGACCACTACAGGGTTAGCCGAATGATCGTATATCCGGGATCGACAGTTACCGTGAAGACTGAGCCATCGGAATTCAAAACCATCGTCATTGTCAGTGGACTTGCCAGTGCAATAGTTGCTCCGGGCAGCCCACCGATCCTATTCAAAGCCGGTCAATCTCTTCATCTTGCACCGTCAGATCAAGTGGTTATTGAAAATGACAATAATGCTCCGCTGGTATTGATTCAAATTATGAATTATGAATTATGAGTATCTTTCTTAAATTCGATCACCCCATATATGAAAATGATACTTCCCCCTTTGGAAAAGGGGGATCGAGGGGGATTTTTCAGGTGGATAGTCTCATAAATCCCCCTTGGCCCCCCTTTTTCAAAGGGGGGAATCCTTTCGATTTTAGTATTTGAGATTAGCGGGCACAAGAGCGTTCGATGAAATTTAAGAATGATACCATTCATCATTATGTGGGATACACTATGGTCAGACAAAAAAACAATTATGAATTACCTGTAGGTGATGTTAGATGAAAGTTCCCCTTCTGGATTTGAAATGTCAATATCAACTTATCAAGCAGGACATTCTAAGGGTCACGGAAGAAATCTATGACAGTCAGTATTTTATTCTGGGGCCTCATGTTGAAGCATTGGAACAACAAGTGGCGCAGTACTGTCATGTTGCATTCGCCCTGGGGGTTTCTTCGGGAACAGACGCACTGCTCATTGCCTTGATGGCATCCGGAATAACCTCCGGCGATATCGTCATTACAACTCCTTACACTTTTTTTGCAACGGCAGGCTCCATTTCCCGCGTGGGAGCTTCTCCCTGTTTTGTGGATATTGATCCGGCAACTTATAACATCTCTCCTGTTGGCATTTCAGCAGCTATAGAACGGATGAGTCATGCAGAAAGGGAGCGGCTGAAAGCCATCATTCCGGTGCATCTCTACGGGCAGTGCGCAGACATGGATCCGATTCTTGAAATCGCCAGAGACAACCAGTTGACAGTTATCGAAGATGCGGCTCAGGCCATTGGCTCCGAATACAAGGGCAGGCGGGCAGGAGAAATGGGTGATTTCGGGTGTTTTTCTTTTTTCCCGTCCAAAAATCTTGGTGCGTTTGGAGACGGCGGCATGGTAACCACTCCATCCAAAGTCTTTCACAACACCATGGTCATGCTGAGGAATCACGGTTCTCATCCCAAATATTATCATAGCCTGATCGGCGGCAATTTCAGGCTGGATGCACTTCAGGCGGCCATTGTATCTGTCAAGTTGAATTATCTGGATCAATGGACAAAGATGCGTCAGGATCATGCAGCAACATATCGCAGCCTGTTTTCGCAGTGCAGCTTTGAGGATCGGGTCGTGCCGCCTGTTGAAAGAGAAACCCGGCACACGTTTAATCAATATGTCATCCGCGTCGCCGAAAAAAGAGATGAACTTAGGACCTTTTTACTGGAATCGGGGATTGGAAGCGAAGTGTATTATCCGGTACCGCTGCATCTTCAGAAATGTTTTTCTTTTTTGAATTACAGGGAAAGGGATTTTCCGGAAGCTGAAAGCGCAGCCGCGCAGACCTTGGCTCTTCCCATTTATCCGGAACTTACATTGGCTCAACAGGAATATGTTGTGGATAGAATTCAGTTTTTTTTGTGCAAAAAAGATTGACCACGAAATACACGAAATACACGAAATACACGAACAGTAGGGGCGACCGGCCGGTCGCCCTCACTCATTATCCAAGTTGGAGGAAGAGATGTCAGAAAGAAATTCGCGTGATTCATTTAGAGATAAAAAAGGCGCCGCTACTGAACAGGGTTCAGATGAAGATTACTATACAGAAGATGTTTATTCGCCCTGGAAAAAAGGCAATGTGGAAAGTTTTATGTCCAATCTGAGCAAGAGCAGCGGATTACTGTTGGTCATTATCGGTGCAGGGGTATTTATACTCGTGGCATTATTCGTTTTTCTTCCCATGCTGCGCAGTCCCTCCGATACCAAACCGAACACGGAGATGGACACCAAGTTGAAAAAAATGGAAGCCAAAATGATTGAGATGGAACAAAATTACCAAAAAGTCGCGCAGTTAGCTCTCCAGGAGGATCAGGTATCGGGAAGAATAGATAAGCTAACGCAGAGACTGGACCTTATGGCAAGGGAAATCGAGATGACTCACAAACAGCCTGCTCAGGTTAAAACAGAATCCCCGACGAAACAACCAATTGCTCAGGACAAACCAGAACCAGCGACAAAACAGCCATCTGCCCCCAAAATAGAGTCTGGTAGCCCAGCCACAGTTGGCATACCAGAGAAAAAGGTTTCAACTGAAAAATATCATGAAGTAAAACCCAAAGAAACCTTATTTGGCATTGGCCGGACATACAGTGTGACTGTTGATGACTTACGGCGTTTAAACAACATGGGCCCAACAGATGTGGTTCGTTACGGGCAAAAACTAAAGATCAGCAAATGACTTTAGTAGGGCCGCCAACCGTTCACCGTTAAAAATATGCGATACGGTCAACGGCTTTCCTGCCTGCTGGCTATTTTTTTTTAACGACCAGTCCCACGCCCGCCAGGAGGAGCGTAGCTCCGGCATAACCGATTATAGTGGTGCTTTCAGACGAAAGCCATGGAAGTTGGTAAACCGAAAGAAAACCGACAGCAATCAGGGTGATCAACGGGTTCAGAACAATGATGGCGCTGACCTGGTTGGCAGGAAGCAGTTTTAGGGCTTCGCCCAGCGTACCATAAGCGATGAGGGTATTTGCACCCAGGAATATCAGTGTCAGCCAGTCCGAAAGGGCTAGTCCCTGGAATTCATGAAAAGCAGCCAGAGGGGAAAAGACCAGAGCAGCAACTAAGTAAATCAGCAAATTCGTCTGCTGAGGGCTCCAGATTCGGACCAGGAGTTTCTGACATACTGCAAAAAATACCCAGGTTATGGCTGCAAAACCAAGCCAGAGGTTGCCCAGCGAGTATTGCTGAGAAGAAATCACCAAGTGATGCAGTTGATCCCAGTAAAATAGGACAAAGCCTGCTGCCGCAATCCCGAATCCGGACTTTTGAAGGAGGCTGAGATGTTCTTTGAAATAGATAACCCCTACAACCGCCACCAGCAGCGGCGATGCCTGAATCATAATCTGCGCATTGCTGGGGGAGGTCAGGGCCACGCCGATGGTAAATCCCAGATAGTTACCTGCCATCGCAAGTCCGGCGAGAATTCCCAGTATTGGGGGCCTTATCAGAATTTCAAAAAACCGTGGTCGGTGAATAATATAATATCCCGACAGAAATACGAGCGAAAACGTAAACCGAAACCAGATGATGGTATTGCCGCTGAACCGCTGAAGCGCATATTTAAGCACAATGGCCAGTATGCCCCAGAGTACGGCCGTTATGCTGATCATCATAAGTCCTTTTGAATGATTGGACATGAATGCTTTTTACCTCATATTCTTTTCCAATACAGCAAGGGAAGTTAGAAGGTGATTATACGAAAAAACCTCAATGGATACAGTTCCGGTAAATCGTTTAAGTGTGGAGAATATCCTGTCAAGCCAGTTCTGATCAAAGACATCCAGAGATAGGTGATCCTTTCCGTTGTTAACGCCGTGCAAATGAATCATCGTCGTTTGTTCAGCGAATCGGTGATACGTAGTCTCTATATTTTCATGATTCACGATAAGATGCCCCATGTCCAGACACACCCGAAGGTCATATTCCAGAAGAATCGGTTCGATCCATTCCAGCGGGTAATTGAGAGTCTCAACCGAAAGAGATGGGCCCTTTACCCCTGCATCCATCAATCTGCGGATACTTTCTGAAATCCTGACCTGCCAGGCTTTGTCACACAACCTTCCAATCGGTGCTTGATCATAGGGAAGATGAAGGATATATGCTGTAGGTTCCAGAGGTTGGGTGAGATACATGATGCGAAGAGTGTTTTCAACAAACCGTTTCTGCTCCTTGCGTTCCGGATTTCCAGGGTCAAGATCCGATGGAAGATGAACATTATACGTGAACTTGAATTCTTTTGCCAACGATTCCAGTTCCAGTATCGTCTTTTGGGACGGCAAGCAAGATTCATGGCTTTCAAAACACAGCAGCTCTATTTCATCCAGATAGGGCCCCAGCATCTGAACATTGGGGATGTAGTCATCCGGATAAATAAATGAAGGTGCGCTGATCCTGAACGGATAGGCGTTTTTACAGGATTTGGGCAGATGAGGATACATGGTTGCCAGTGTTTTTTTGGAAGGTTGGTAGATAAATCACGAAATATACGAAATATACGAGTAGGGGCGACCGGCCGGTCGCCCTTACTTTAATCATGCGGCGGAAATGGCTGCCAGCAGAAAAGTCCACAGCAAGGAACACAGGAGCATCAGATCGCAGGCTTTTCGAATGTCGTTTCGTGTCACATTATCAAAAGCAACGCCAATATAGGGTTTGTTGACCAGGCGACCGTGATATACGCTGGGGCCGTTTAACTTCACGAACATAGCTCCGGCGAAAGCAGCCTCGGAATATCCGGAATTCGGACTGGCATGGTGAGAACCTTCATGAACAGCAGTATGGAAGGCGCTTTTTCCACTCCTGGACAGGAGTTGCGCTGCGAATGCGATAACCGGAACAGCAAGCCGCGCAGGTATAAAATTGGCGATATCGTCCAGTCGGGCGGAAGCCTTACCAAAATGTAAATATGCATCATTGCGGTAGCCGACCATGGAATCCAGGGTATTCACCATCCGGTAGGCCATGGCCAATGGCGCGCCTCCGATGGCGGCATAAAACAGCGGGCTTACGATGCCGTCCACCAGGTTTTCGGCCACGGTTTCAACTGCGGCGCGAACAACACCCTGTTCCGACAGATGCCCGGTTTCACGGCCCACAATGAAGGAAACTTTTTTACGCGCCTCCTGCAGTCCGCTGGAGTTCAGGGCGGTTTCAACTTCCATTGCCGCTTTTCGTAGGGAAGACGGGCTGATGCAGTAATAGATTAAAATGGATTCAAGAACGGATCGGCAGGTTGGATGAAGCATACCTGCCAGGTGGGCCATAAGCCAGGAAATGACCCACACACCCAAAACCATGGATACGCAAAACAGCGTACCTGAAATGACCAAGGGAATCTTCTGGCATCTGAAAACAGGTTCCAATCGTGAAATGGCCGCGCCCATCCACCTGACAGGATGAAACAGCCAGAGGGGATCTCCCAGTATCAGATCAAGAACGAAAGCCGCAAGAAGGGCGTATGCAATATGAAGTTCCATCATTTGCGACAACTGTAGCAGATTAAACGAATATTTTCAATATGTGTCGTCATAACGGAGGGAAAATGACCCGCAAAACCATCGGAATTACGGCCGGCATCCTGCTGGCCCTTAGTGTCAGCGCTTATCTGGGTCTGACGATCTATATTGAAAATGATGCTCAGGGCCGCATTCAGGATTGGGCGAACCACACGGGCAGGATTTCCGAAATCACTTACCAGTCCATGGATGTAGGGCTTTTTTCAAAAACAATTCAGGTAAGCCAGGTTTCCATTCAGATTAAGGATGTGAATAGCCCTGTAGCCATTGATCGGCTGATACTGCATTCATTCGACACCAAATTTGATAGCATGAATGAAATTCCATCTTTCATGCACGTTGAAATTCAAGGAATTCATATCAGCCATGGCAATTCCTTGATGAAGGGAATATCTCCGGTGTTGGCCCAACTTGGCTATGCCGATATTGCAGCCAGCGTGGAGTATGCCTATATCTATGAGCCGATCAAAAAAGATATGGAGATTAAGCAGTTACGTGTAATCGTTGCAGATATGGGGAAAGTTGAGGTTTGGGCGAGAATAAACAGCCTGGATCTGGCAGCCCTCAAAGCCGTTCCGGACAATCCCTTGTCGCTGATAGCCCTGATCCCGGCTGTGGCGATATCCGGGATTACGCTGGATTATCAGGATAATTCTCTAACGAAAAGACTGTTAGAGTTGGGTGCTCGGCAGTCCGGACAGAGTTTTGAACAATTTATATCCACTATAACCGAGAAATTGAATTTAGAGATACAAAGGCAAAACCAGCCTGCGGTCAAAGATGTGCTACTGTCATTTCAGAAATTTATTGTAAATCCAGGCCATATCAAGGTGGCGGTTTCTCCCACTCGACCGGTTCCCCTGCTGACACTGTTGATGGAAAGTGATCCAAACGAGAGAATTCGTATGCTCAATATTTCCGTGGACTGATGGGGAACATTGCTAATATTTTAAGTAGTCGTTCCATTTCAAGGAAAAACAGGCCGGATTGCTAAGAGTCGATAATGAAAACCGTTGCCAAATTGTCACCATAACGTTATAATGCAGAGAAAGTCGGGAGGGTGCCTATTTGAGTCCCGGGACTGACATGGCAAAGGATTTATTCTTCACCATCGCGTTTATGCAAGTGGATATATCCGAGATGCCTGCCGGACTGAGGAAAAAACTCCCTCGATCCCGTCTTCCCGCAGCGAAGCTGGGTCGTATCGCCATAGACAAAAGTTGCCAAGGGAAGAACTACGGCAGGCTCCTCCTGGTCGATGCCATGCGCCGTGTTGTCTTTGCAGTTCGGACGACAGCAGGTGTTGTCGGTTTGTTTGTGGATGCTAAAAATCCTGAAATTGCAGCTTTTTATCGGAAATTTGGTTTCATCCCCCCAGGAAGATAACCTCTTTCCCTGATGCTCCCCTATAAAACCATGATCGCAGCGTTTCCCGAAGGCAAATCGAATTGAGTTTTCTTGTATGATAACATGGTCTTTTTTAAATTTACGGTAAGCTACAACGTTTTGTCACACAGCGGCTTAAATGCTAAACAGGTAATTGAGTTGTAATTTCTTCAAAATTCACAAACGGATGCAAAGATGGATGAAGCTGAAAATGGTATAGTTATCAACAATCCCCATGACGGGCTTTTTCGGAAAACCTGGAGCGACCTGGAAAACGTCCGCAGCTTCCTGCAGCACTACCTGCCAGTTGATGTGCTGAACC
>Ga0194052_1000350_pt1 | contig 30462 bp, 25 predicted proteins | sample SepL226m_MetaG_FD_160117 | JGI IMG/M metagenome (GOLD analysis project Ga0194052, IMG submission 160117) | Anoxic zone freshwater microbial communities from boreal shield lake in IISD Experimental Lakes Area, Ontario, Canada - Sep2016-L227-6m | ecosystem: Environmental > Aquatic > Freshwater >...
GCTCCGCCTCCCCCACCGGTTCCCGCGCCCCCCAAGCCGCACGCGGCCGCAGCGCCGCATCCGCCCATTGGCACCTCGGCCCAGCTGCGCTCCGCCTGCAGCGAGGCGCTCCGCCTGGGCACGGGCCTCCGGGCCCTGGCCACGGCCCCGCAGATGGCCACGGACCTGGCCTGGGAACCCCCGATCCTGCGCTTCCGCTTCCCGGCCAACGTGCGCCAGACCTTCCAGGACTTCGAGCGCGAGAAGGCCAGCCCCCACCTGCTGGCGGCCCTGGCCACGGTGCTGCCCGGCCTGCAGTCGGTGGTGGTCGAGTTCGACGGGGATGGCACCCCCGCCGCGCCCGAGCGCCCCGAGGACCGCCTGCGCCAGGAACCCGGCTTCCAGGAACTCCTGCGCCTCACCGGCGGCGAAGTCCTCGAGATCCGCAAGGACAGCTGAAAGGCGTTCACCACGAGACAAACTGAAATCTCGTGGTGAGATTTTTTCGCAGGGGAAGGCCGGCCTCACCCGCCGGAGACGGGGGGCATGAGGGCGACTTCGTCGCCATCGGCGAGGGGGGTGTTGCGGTCGGCGAAGGTCTGGTTCACGGCCAGGAGGGCGTCCGGGGGCAGGGCCTCAAAGCGCGGATCGGCCAGCAGGTCACCCAGGGTGGCCGCCAGGGGCAGGGTCACTTCGTCGAGGCCCAGCAGGGGGCGGTAGCGGGCGAAGCACTTCACCGTGATCATGCGGATCTCCTCACTACTTGGGGCTCCAGGTGTGCCGGATCTCGCCCGAGGGCGTCAGGCCCACACCGCCGCCTTTGCTGGCGCCCAGCTGCAGGACGAAGCCGCCGAAGCGCCACTCCACCTGGCCCGAGGTGATGGCCAGCTCACCGGTCTTCCTGTGGGAGACCACGACGGCGCTGCGCTGGCCCAGGAGGTTGATGCTCTTGCCAAAGGTGACTTCAGTCTCCGTGGTCCCCTGGGAGGTGGGCCGCAGGGCGACGCTCACCCGATCCAGCCCCAGGGTGCGCCGGAGCTGATCCTGCAGGGGGGCGAAGGCGAGGGTGGAAAGCAGGCCCGTGCTCGCACTGGCCAGCCCCTGGGTGATGGCCCCCTGGGTGACGCCGGATGTTGCGCCGGCGATGCCCACATTGGCCACGTTGCCCGGGTTGATCAGGATGGACACGATCTCGTCCTGGCGCAGGCTGGGCGTGGACGTGGGGATGATGGTGAGGTTGCTCAGAGTGCCCCGGATGTCGAGGTTGACCGTGTAGCCCGGGATGGAGCTGACGCTGCCCTGGAGGGCGATGATCGGATCCAGCGCCCGGGCTTCGGAGAAGGCCAGGGAGCCCCGGTCCACCACCATGTCGCCGGCGGGAAAAATGTTGGTGAGGCGGCCCCCGGGCTGGAAGACCAGGGTGCCCTTGGGCACCGGATGGGACAGGGTGCCCAGCACCTGGAAGGGGCCCTCAGTGCGGCCCTCCAGCTTGAGGAGGTTGGTGTCAAAGGTCCAGGGACTCTGCAGGTTCAGGTCCAGGTCCAGGCGGATGCGGTCCAGGGGGTCGTCCAGGTCCAGCCCCGTCAGGGCCCCGCTGTCGCTGAGGGCGCTGCGCAGGATGAGGTCCGCGAGCTTCACTTCGGTCTGATAAGTCAGCCGATCCGCCCGCAGCTTCCCCTTCAGAAGGCCGCCGGATTCGGTGCCCTCGAGGCTGGCCTGGAGGCTGCCCTGGAGGTCAAGGCCATCGGGCACATCCCGCACCTGGAAGTTGCCCAGGCTCGCCTTCAGGGCGTAGCTCTCGATGCCCCCCAGGCGCCAGGACATGCCGCCGGTGAGGCGGAGGTCCCCCTGGGCCAGGGTGCCACGGATGGGCTGGTCCTCGGAGATGGTGATGGCCCGATCCTTGAGCACCACCTGGCCCTGGAGGTCCTCGATGCCCTGGTAGCCCCGGAGGTGCGCCTGGCCCTTGTCCAGGGAGAGGGTCCCGTCCAGCAGGGGGTCGAGGTAGCTGCCGTGGGCCAGGATCCTGAAGCGGCTGGTGCCCTGCACGCTCAGGTCGGAGAGCACGTTGTACTCGTCGACTTCCATGACCAGGTCGAGGATGGCCTTGAGGTGGGCCAGATCCGCGCCGCCCTGCGCCTGGAGCGCCAGGGGACCGGAACGGGTAAAGGGGACGGTGCCGGCCAAGCGGAGGCGGGCGGCCCGCCCGCTGGCGGCGTCGGTCTGCTGGCGGGCGCCCCCATCCAGGGCCACATCCACCACCGCCCCCTGGCTGTTGCCACTCAGGGCGGAGGGCCGGGACTGGTGCAGCTCGAAGGCGTTGAAGCGGGCCGCCAGGCGGTCGAGGGAGCCGGACCAGGCCAGCTCCTTCCCATGGTTCCAGCGGCCCTGCACCGTGGCGGAGAGGCTGAGGTCCTCCAACAGGTCCTCGGTTAAGCTGCGGGCCAGGGTCTCCGTCGAGGCGCTCTCCGGGGAGAGGGTCAGGCTGAGGCTCCCCGTCAGGTCCAGGCCCTGCCGCGCAGCCTCGAAGGCTAGCAGGGGCTTGGCCTGGCCGGCGATGCCCAGGCGCCCCTCCAGGCGACCCCGCTCCAGGCTGGCCCGGCCCTCGATGCCGTCGAAGCTGCGGTCTCCGAAGAAGAGGCGGCCCCGCTTCAGGATGAGGCTGCCTTCGGGAAGTTCCAGGGGGCCAAAGGGGGCGGTGATGGGTCCCAGCAGGGTTGCATCCACCTGGGCCTGGAGGTGGGGCCCGGGCAGGGTCAGCAGCTGTGTGTCGAGACGCCCATGGAGGTCCGTCCGCCAGGTCCAGTGGCTGAAGTCCATGTCGGCACTGCCCGTGAGGGCGAGGGCACCTTCCGGAGCGGCCCCCTCGGCTCCCAGCAGCTCGGGGCGCTCGGCGATCTTGACGTTCGAGAGCTTGAGCCGGAGCGAGAGCAGGTCCATCCAGAAGTCGGAGGAAGCCGCTGGAATAGTTACTTGGTAGCACTCCCCTGATTCAACTTGAGCGTTTCCGCTCATGGTAATGGCGGCAAAGGGGCCCTGCAGCCGCACCCAGCCGGACCCGAGGCCCGTGATGGGGAGGTCCTTGCCCTCCGGGGTCTTCAGATCCGCGGCCCGGAGCCCCTCGGCTACAGGCAGCTTGTGGGCGGTGTAGCACATGTCCATCTGGGACTGGCCGGGCGGGAGGGGGCGCCAGGTGAGCCAGAGCTCCCCGCCGCCCGAGCCCTCGCCCTTGCGCACCTGGATGTCCCGGACCCACAGGTCGGACCCCTGGATCTCCACCTGGCCCTGGAGGTGGTCGGCGTGGGCGCCGTGCCAGCGGGGGCTGTCCACGGCCACGGTGCCCTGGAGGTCGAGCCCATTGGCCCGGCTCCACCGGACACTGGCCTGAGCCTGGGCGGCACCCGCCATGTCCAGGTTCACGACCCCCCAGGCGGTCAGGGCCCGGGCGACCTGTTCGGCGCCGACTTCGGCCCGGCCCTGGCCCTCGAAGTGATCCAGGCCGCGGGGACCCAGGGTGGCCTGGCCCGTGCCCTCCAGCTTGAAGGCCTCGAGCTGCAAGCTGAGCTGCTCCAGGGAGGCCCGGCCCCGCTCCAGGGAGGCTTTCAGCCCGCCCGCGTCCGCGCCGCGCTGGGAGAAGCCCGCCTGTAGCGTGCCCTGCCAGCGGTCCAGGCGCCCGGGGGAGTCCCCGACCTTGGGGCCCTGGAACTCGGCCTGGAGGGTGCCGCGGGTCTCCTCAAATTCCGGGAGGTGGAGCAGCCGCCCCAAGGTCGCCAGGTCGAGGTTGGTGGCCTGGACCTTGGCCTGCAGGGGCAGGTCACGGGACCAGGCTCCCTGGATTTCCACGTCACCCTGGGGGGAGGACCAGCGGAGGCTCTCCACCTGAGCGCGCTCGAGGTCACCGCTGGCCTTGAGGTCAAGCCCGCCGGGCAGGAAGACCGCCTTGGCGGGCCGGAGGTCCTGGCCATCGGCGCTGAGGGTCCAGCTGGGCTTCCGGAGGGAACCCTGCAGCGTGCCCGCCAGGTCCAGGGTGCCGGTCAGGGGTGGCCGGGAGGACCCGCTCCAGCGGGCTGCATCCACCAGGTCCAGGACGCCGGTGAGGCGGGCCTCCAGGCGCTCGGGGCTCTTGGGGGTGGTTGCGGTGTAGCGGCCGTTCAGGCGAACCTGGCTGTCCTCCAGCCGCAGGTAGGCTTCGTGGAGGACCAGGGCCGGTTCGGAGACTTCGCCGTGCAGATCGAGTCGGCCTTTCTCCCAGCCACCGGGACCCTTCACGGCCAGCTGGGGCCCGGTCAGGTCGAGGCGGACCTGGTTGGGTCCCTGGCCAACGCCCTTCACATCGAACTGGTAGTGCAGGGCCGGAAGGCCGCGCAGGGCGTCTGGCAGCGTGACCTCCCCGCCGCTGAGGCTGAGGAGATCCAGGTGGAAGCGGGGCAGGGGCTCCGTTCGGGGTGGTCGGCTCTTGAGGTGGATCGCCTGCAGGCCTGCCTCGGTCAGGCGCAGGCGGGGGTGCTCCACGCGCAGGGCATGGATGCGGTGGGAAGGTCCCAGCAGGGAAAGCAGATCAGCCTGGAGTTCCAGGCGCTCCACCGTGAGCAGGTCGCCCCCCAGGCGGACATCGTGGAAGACCAGGGCACTCCGGCCCGGCCGGACCTCCACGCGCCCGATGGTGAGGGGCAGGCCGGTCTCCTCCTGAACGAGACGGTCCAAGTGGCCCAGGGCCCAGCGGACCACCACGGGCCGGGTGGCCAGCCAGGGCCCGCCCATGAACAGCGTGCCTCCCGCTACCACGGCATAACTCACCCGACGGATCCAGCGTCGGCCCCAGAGCCGCTGCACAGCGTCTTTGGTGGGTTGCCAGAGCATCAGTTCTTTTCACCGCAGTTGGGGCAGACCAGGGTCATGCGGGGCATCTGTCGGTAGCAGAACCGGCAGAGCCGGGCCTGGGTGGAAGCCCGGAGGGAGGGATGCGGACCCGAGGAGGAAGACGAGAGCACCGCGGTGCCGAGGGGACGGGTCTCCCGGGCGACGCTCTCCTTCAGGCGACGCAGCGCCTCGAGGAAGGCCTGGGCCGACAGAAAGCGCTCGCCCAGGTTCACGGCCAGGGCCTTCATCACGACTTCGGAGAAGGCCTTGGGGACGATGGGGTTGCGTAGGTGGGGCGCCGTGATCTGCTGGCTCGTGAAGGCCTGGGCGATCTTCAGCGGGTCCGCGTCGTAGAAGGGGACGGTGCCCGTGAGCATCTCGTAGAGGGTGATGCCCAGGGACCAGAGATCCGACTGGAAGACAGCCCGGCCGCGGAAGTGCTCCGGCGCCATGTAGGGCGGCGAGCCGATGCGGGTGGGGGCGTAGGGGACATGCTGCAGCTCCAGCACCCGGGAGGTGCCGAAGTCCGTGACCTTGGCGACGCCGGCCTGATTGACCAGGATGTTGGCGGGCCGCAGGTCCCGGTGGAGGATCTGGTGGCCGTGGGCGAAGGCGATGGCGCTGCAGACATCCAGGCCGATCTCCAGGGCCCGGGTGGGGGGCAGGGTGCGCTCCCGGCGGATCAGCCGGTCGAGGCCCTCGCCTTCCACGTATTCCAGCACCATGAAGAAGATGCCGTTCTTCCGCTCCACGGTGATGAGCTCGACGATGTTCGGGTGCTTCAGGCCCGCCATGATGCGCGGCTCCTTCAGCATGTCCACGATCTCATCCTGCTGCTGGTGGGGCACCTTCAGGGCCACCTTGCGGTTCACCCAGGTATCGAGGGCCAAGTACACGGCGCCGAAGCCCCCCGACCCGAGGCGATCCAGGATCTGGTATTTGCCCAGGGTCTGGTCCTTGGAAAGCACTTTTTTGGGCTCCGCTGCAATGGGTCAAGAATGACCTAAAAAGCCCCGCGGGGGCGGGGCTTTTTAGGTCCGGTGAAGGGCGCAATCAGCCCAGGAAGGCCTTGAGCGTTTTGGAGTAGCGGGGGTGCCTGATCTTTCTCAGGGCCTTGGACTCGATCTGGCGGATGCGCTCGCGGGTGACGGCGAACTCGCTGCCGACCTCCTCCAGGGTGTGCTCGGAGCCATCGTCGCCGACGCCGAAGCGCATGCGGAGGACGCGCTCTTCGCGCTCGCTGAGGGTGTTGAGGACGTTGCGGACCGTCTCCTTGAGGCGCTGCTGGACGACCTGCTCCACGGGGGAGACCACGGTCTTGTCCTCGATGAAGTCCCCCAGGTGGGAGTCCTCCTCCTCGCCGATGGGCGTCTCCAGGGAGATGGGCTCCTGGGCGATCTTCATCACCTTGCGGACCTTGCCCACGGGCATGTCCATGGCATGGGCGATCTCTTCACTGGAGGGTTCCCGGCCCAGCTTCTGGACCAGCTCACGCTGGGTGCGGATGAGCTTGTTGATGGTCTCGATCATGTGCACGGGGATGCGGATGGTGCGGGCCTGATCCGCGATGGCGCGGGTGATAGCCTGCCGGATCCACCAGGTGGCGTAGGTCGAGAACTTGAAGCCGCGGCTGTATTCGAACTTGTCCACGGCCTTCATGAGCCCGATGTTGCCTTCCTGGATGAGGGCCAGGAACTGCAGGCCACGGTTCGTATAGCGCTTGGCGATGCTGACCACCAGGCGGAGGTTGGCCTCGATGAGCTCGGCCTTGGCGCCGCGGCTCACGCTCTCGGCGGCCTTCAGCCCGTTGAAGTCCTTGTGGAAGACTTCGCTGGTGGTCTCGTACTTGATGAAGAACTCGGCCAGGGTCTTCTCGATGTGGGCCAGCTCGTCCTTGTATTTGTCCTTCATCTTGGCGAAGGCGGGATTCTTGATGCGGTCCCGCAGCTCGCGGCACTTGCGCTCGCCGGTGAGCACCTGGCTGTGCTGGTGGGTGATGCGGTCGATGAGGCGGGTCACGGCGAGGCTGTTGAGGCCCAGCTTGCGGATCTGGCGGCTGAGGCGGCCCCGGGCCTGGAGGATCTCCCGGTCCAGCTTGCGGCGCTTGGGCAGGGTCTTGGTGCCGGCGTCCACCTGGACCTTCAGCTCCAGCAGGTCCTGGAGGGCCTGGTCGAAGACCAGCAGCTTCTCGAACTGGTGGTGCACGTGCTGGGTGGCGGAGGTGCTCTCGGCATCCTCGTCGTCATCCACCTCGTCGGACAGGCCCACGACCTCGCGGATCTTGCCCGGGTTCTCCTTCAGCATCTTGCCGATGTCGATGAGCAGGCTGGCGGCGAGGCGGGAGCGCGAGATGGCGCGCATGACGCTGCGGACACCGACCTCGATGCGCTTGGCGATCTCGACTTCGTCCTCGCGCTTGAGGAGGGGGACCGTGCCCATCTCCTTGAGATACATGCGGACCGGGTCATTGAACTTGTCGCTGTCGGGGCTGTCGATCTCGACTTCGGAATCCTTGTCGCCCTTGGGCACGCCTTCCGTCAGCACGAACTCGGGCTCGATGGCCTCACGGGCGGCCTGGGCCTCCTCCTCCGTGGCGCCAACGCCCACCCCAAGCCGTGCGAACAGGCTCAGGAGGAGCTCGAGATCAGCGGGGCTGGAGGCAGTGCTGGGAAGGAAGTCATTGAGCTGGTCAACCAGCAGGAAACCGTTTTTCCTTCCGATGGAGATCAGAGCTTTGGTGAGGGGGTAGTAGGTGTCGCGGGGCGGCGTCGGAACCATTCGTACCTCAAAGAGCGTTTCGGGCATCGATCCAGCAAGGAAATTGGACTCGGCGGTGGAGGGAAATGCAGAATCCGACCGCTGTTACTGGCCGAAAGCGGACCTTTCAGTATAAGAGATCTTCCGGATCCGGCAAGGGTTCTGCTGCGGGGGGCTCAGCGGGGGCCTCGGCGCCGCTTGGAGAGCTCCTTCTGGCGCGTGATCAGGTCGTTCTGTCGGGCCATGACCCGGGTGGTGAGCGGACCATCCACCAGGGTGCGGGGATCCTGCAGGAGGCGGCTATTGGCCTGGAGCTCTCGGTCGATGTAGCTACCCTCGAGCCTGGCGATGAGGACCTCGGCGTCCCGGCCGGCCTCGTCGGTGCTGCTGGCCTTGGCCTCCAGGCGGCGCAGGGCCGCGGTGGCGCCCTCGGGCAGCTGGGTGGGATCGCCCTCGACGTCCAGCAGGGCCTGGAGCAGGGGCGCCCCGGTGAGGTTTTCCCACCAGGCCGCGGGCAGGGCCTGGACCCGACGCCAGTGGCCAGCGGTGCTCAGCAAGATGAGGCCTCGGATGTGGTCATCCAGGTCGAGCGTCACCTGGGGTCCGAGATCCGGCTCCTCCGTGGTCCGCGCGGCCTGCCGGCTCTTCACGGCGCGGTCCAGCTCCTGCAGGGGCACCTGCAGCTGGTGCGCCAGGCTGGTGAACAGCTCGCGGCTCTCGGGCGTGCGCGGCAGGTAGGGCAGGAAGTCCAGCAGGTCCTTGAAGGCCCCCATGCGGTCGGTGATGCGGCGCAGGTCCTTGCCCTCCATGGACCGGTCCACCATGAAGGCGGTCCAGTCCGGCGCCGTGTGCAGCAGCTCGCGGAAGGCTTCGCCGCCCAGCTTGAGGCACCAGGTGTCGGGGTCCTCGCCCTGGGGCAGCTCCAGCAGCCGCACCTCGAAGCCCAGGGGCAGGGCCAGCCGGAGGCTCTTCTCCATGGCCCGGCGGCCTGCGGCGTCACCGTCGAAGCAGAGGATCACGCGGCGAGTGAAGCGCAGCAGCGCCTTGAGGTGCTCGTCGGTGAGGGCGGTGCCCAGGGGGGCCACAGCCTGGTGGATGCCGTTCTGGTGCAGCTGCAGCACGTCGAAGTAGCCCTCCACCACCAGGGCGCCGTCCCGCATGGCCCCCTTGGCCCGGTGGAAGCCGAAGAGCGTACCGCCCTTATGGAAGAGCGGCGTGTCGCGAGTGTTTAGATACTTCGGCTGGCCTTCGCCCATCACACGGCCACCGAAGGCCACCACCCGGCCCCGGGCATCGTGGATGGGGATGGTCAGGCGATTGCGGAGGAAGTCGATGAGGGTGCCGCGCTCGCTGCGGCTGACCAGTCCCGCCTGTTCCAACAGCTCCGCCGAGAAGTTCAGGCCCCGCAGGTGGTTCACCAGGGCGTCCCAGCCATCCGGCGCCATGCCAAAGCCGGCCTCGGCCAGGAAGGGTCCCACGTAGCCCCGGTCCCGCAGGTAGTTGCGGGCTCCCTCGTGCCGCTGGAGCTGCGCCTCAAAGAAGGCCTGGGCCGCTTCCAGGGCGGAGCGCATGCGAGTCTCCAGGTCCACCTCAGCCGAGGGCCGCTCCCGCCGCTGGGGCAGCTCGATGCCCGCGGCCCGGGCCAGCTGCTCCAGGGCCTCGGGGAAGGTCATGCCCTCGCGCTCCATGAGCCAGGTGAAGGCATCGCCGTTCTTGCCGCAGCCGAAGCAGTGGTAGAAGTTCCGGGCCGGGATCACCTGGAAGCTCGGGCTGCGCTCGGCGTGGAAGGGGCAGAGGCCCACGTGGGCCGAGCCCGCCTTCCGCAGCTTCACGGCCTGCCCCACCAGGGCCAGCAGGTCCGTGGCATCCCGCACACGCTCGACGAGCTCCCGGTCCGAGCTCATCTAATTCCCCAGCCAGAGCAGGTGCCGCAGCCCCGGCAGCCACAGGTTCGAGTGGAGAGCGAAGGAGAAGACCATGCCCAGGAGAAGGGCACCACCCAGGCGGGCGATGGCGAAGGGGCGGGGCGTGCGGGCCCAGGCGAGGCCAACCAGGAGCCCAAGCAGCGCCCCCCAGGGCAGCAGCAGGCCCGGTGCGTAGGCGATGGCCAGGAGGCCGATGCCCAGGGGCAGGGCCAAGTCGGGAACCCGCGCAAGACGCAAGCGGAGAGGGCCCACCTGGGCCACCATGGCGCCGAGCCCCAGGGCCGCCCCGGCCAGGGCCCAGTCAGGGCGGGGGCCGAAGTCCCAGCCGGGCTTCGAGAGGGTGAGGCCCATGAGGAAGAAGACCAGGGTGGTGCGGCCCCTGACCGGGGGCGGGTCCAGCGGGAGCGGACGGCCGGGCAGCAGGCCCCAGGCGACCAGGCACCCCGCCAGGCCCGCGCCGACCAGCGGCAGCGCCGGGTCCAGGAAGCCCGTCAGCAGCCAGAAGGCGATCCAGAGCCAGTGGGGCGCGCCGGGAGCATCTGCCTCGGCGGAACCCAGCAGCACCCAGATGGAGCCGAGGCCGCCCGTGGCTGCCAGGAGATCCGGCCAGGCGTCCCGCACGTCCCAGCCGGCCAGGTGCAGGTGGCGGGCCAGCAGCAGCGTGCCGGCCAAGCCCAGCAGCCCCGCGGCGCGCAGGAACGCGGGCGCGAAGAGGCCCGGAGCGCGGCGCCGGAGCGGGCCTCCGCCCAGCAGGGCCAGGATTGGAAGCAGGATCAGCCAGGCCGCCGGGCGCTGCAGGTCGAACCCGTTCAGGGCCAGGAGGTGGCAGAGCCCCGCCAGGTAGAGGAGGATCCAGATGGCGCTCATCGGCCGGTCCCCTTGCGGCTGGCCGGGACGCCCAGGGGCGTGCTGGCGATGGGGCTGCGCCGGCCGCTGCCGGGCTCGTCCACGGTGTAGCGGACCAGGCGGCCCCGGTCGAAGTCGAGGATCCGGTAGCCATGGTAGCTCTGGGGCCAGCGGGTCACCTGCCGCAGCTCGTTGCCCAGGGCTGTATTGACGATGAACTTGGTGCCGGGGAAGTCCACGGTGTCGTCCCGCAGCTGCCCTGCGCTGTCGAAGACCGCATCCGAGTGCCAGTGGCCGCTCAGCACCGCGGGAACGGCGTGGTCCCGGCAGAGGCGCACGAAGGCCTTCTGGAAGCCCATCAGCGAGCCGCCGCTGCCCCCCGCCTCACCTTTGATGGCGCTGCCTGCGGGGAAGACGGGGTGGTGGAGCTGGATGATCGGCGTGCGGCCGTCCAGGGTGTTGAGGTTGTCCTCCAGCCAGGCGAGCTGCGAGGGCGTGAGCTGATCGCGGCCGTGGGCGGAGTCCAGGGTGAGTACCGCGAGGGGGCCGATGTCCACCCGGAAGGTGGGACTATGGCCGAAATGGCGCAGGAACAGCGGCCAGCCTTTCCGCTCATGGTTGCCGGCCGCTACGATGACCGGGATGCCGAGGCGCTCCAGCCGCAGGAACTGGGCCTCCACAGCCGCGTACCAGGCCTCGGTCTCGGCATAGGTGAGGTCGCCCCCCACCAGGACCACATCCGGCCGGAGGGCCGCCATCTCGCTGATGAATTGCTCCAGGAGGTCCGCATGGTCGGGCGGGGCCAGGTCTGCCACAAAGACCACGCGGAAGGTGGGGGCCAGGGGCGCCGCCGGAACCGTGGGCAGGTGCAGGGTCGCACGGTTGAAGCGCCAGGAGGTCGTGGCACCAGGGGTGGCCTGCCAGGCCTGCTGCGTGGCGGCGGGCAGCAGCCAGGGCAGGCTGGTGGTGACTTCCTGGACGGGGCTGGAGCCCGGCGCGGTGGAGAGCGGGTGTCCCGTCCGGGGCCGGTCCACCCGCTGACGGAGGGGCAGGCCGACCACCAAGAGGCAGGCCAGAGCCAGCACATAGGCGCGGAGCCAGGGGATCACGGCTGCTCCTGGATGGGCGGGTTGTGGGACAGCAGGTAGTGGCTCCAGACCAGGTAGGCCCGGGCCAGGGCCGTCATGTGGCGGGCCTTGGCCTGCTCCCCGGCCGAGAGGTCCACGGGGCCCTTGGCGTGGACGTCATAGAGGGCGGAGCGGCCGTCGGTCTCGACGTTCAGGTAGCGGTCGCCCTGGAGGAGACCCGTGCGGGGCGGGCGGCGGAAGGTCGTGAAGGTGAAGGCGGCGCTGTCGGCGGCGAAGCGGGGATCGAGCAGGTCATGGCCCAGGGTCTGGGTCCAGAAGGACTGGCCCATCAGGCTCAGCACCGTTGGCAGGATGTCGGTCTGGGAACCCACGGTGCTGACGCGGCGGGGCGGTAGCAGCGCCGGGGCGTAGAGGATGAGGGGGATGTGGTGGATGGACAGGGTCAGGTCGCCGAAGCGGGGGTCGGTGTTGCCGCGGGGGATGCCGTGATCCGCCCACAGCACGAAGATCGTGTTGGCGAAGTAGGAAGAGGTCCGCGCCTTCTCGAAGTAGCGCTCCAGGGCGTGGTCCATGAGGCGCACGGCGTTGAACTCCTCCAGACCCTCGAAGCCATTGGCCTTGAGCGTCGCAGTGTCCAGGTTGGCGGGACGGAAGTCCGTGTGGTGCTTCGGAATGGTGAAGGGCGGGTGGTTGCCGCTGGTCTGCACGTAGGCCAGGAAGGGGGTCTGCCGGGTGGCCAGGACCTCGTGGGCTTCCTGGAGCAGGTCCACGTCCGAGATGCCCCACACATCCACCACCGGGCTCTTGAAGCTGCCCTCCTCGTGCAGGTGGAGGTCCTTCAGGTTGTTCTTGAGGGCGGCCCTGATCTGAGCCCAGTTGGCGCTGCCGCCCAGGAAGTAGTCCTTCTGGTAGTCGGCCAGCGCCGACAGCGGCGTGTGCTGGTTCACCATCAGCGGGTTGCGGGTGGCGTTCTGGACGCTGCTGACATCGGGGGTGCCGAACAGGGTGGCGAACATGGAGCGGCTGGTGTTCTCCATCACCACGTTGAAGTTCTCGAAATAGACCCCGTCCTTGGCCAGGCTGCCCAGGAAGGGCGTGGGATCGAGGGTGTTCCCGCCGGGCGTGGTCTTGAATGCCGCCAGGCTCTCCAGCTGGATGAACACCAGGTTCGGGCGACCTTGGACCTGGGGCCGGGCCTGGATGTGCCGCTTCAGGGTGGGATTGCCCTGGGCGTCGAGGGCCGCGGGAATGCCGAAGTGCTCGGCCAGCACCGCGTGGCTGCTCTTGACTGCGGCGAGGTCGAAGCCCTCGTCCATCTCCTCCATGTTCTCCAGGAAGAAGAGCACGGGATTCAGGGCGAGTTGGGCGTGGAAGCCGTTGCGGGCCTCGAAGGCCTCGCCCCAGCGCAGGGGGTAGCGGCTCCACTTGCCCCACATGCAGGCGATGAGGAAGACGCTGACCAGAACCCGCGCCAGCACACGGCGGGCTCGACCCTGGGGGGCGGGGGCCAGCCCGCCCCGGAACAGCGCCGCCAGGCCGCCGAAGGCCAGGGCCAGTAGCACCAGCAGAAACAGGGTCAGCCAGAGCACCGGGTAGCTCTGCCAGATCATCTGCAGGCTGAGGCTCGCGTTTTGCAGGAACATCAGCATCGTGCCGTTCAGGCGCGTGTGGATGTAGGCGAAGGTGCCGAAGTCGAAGAAGTAGACGAGCACCGTGGCGGCGAAGGCCACCAGCGAGAAGGTCAGCCAGGTCCGCAGCGCGCCGCGGCTGGTCTGCAGGCCGTGGGCCTTGAACAAGCCGCGGTAGCACCCGGTGAGGATCAGGAAGACCAGCAGCCAGGGCCGCGCCTTGATGTCGTCCACCATGGCGATGACGACCATGACGGCGTAGACCGCCAGGATGAGGGCCAGCCAGGGGGTGGCGAGGGTGGCCCGCCAGCCGGAGGCGCTGCCGCTGGTGCCGTTCTTGAGCAAGAGCCAGCCAGGCACCAGCAGGATGGCCACCCAGCGGGCGTCGAACTTCAGGCCCAGGTAGAGTGCATGGCGGACCTCGGCCGACAAGCCGTCGCCAGGGCTGTGGAAGTGCTGCAGGAAGGCCAGCCGGAACAGGGTCAGCAGGACCAGGAGCGCCAGCCCGAGAGCGAGGAGGGCCGTGCTTTTGGCGGCGGTCGGTCGGGTCATCCGATCAGTCTATCGGGTTATGTGGTAAGTTCGGTTTCCCATGGACAAGTTTATACCTACCCTGCTCCTGTTTTCCCTGCCTGCCTCGGGCAAGTCGGAGGTCCGCCGGTATCTGGCCAGCCTCACTGATGTCCAGTGTCGACAGGACTTCCACATCGGGCCTACGCTCCAGCTGGATGACTATCCCTACGTCCACCTCATGCACCGCATCGACGATGAGTTGCAGGCCGCTGGCCTCGGTTACGCCTACTACCACGGACCCAATCGCCCCTTCCGGGACGAGTGGACCTGGGCCGTGCTCATCGAGCTGCTGAACGACGACTACGCGGACCTCATGGCCAGCCGCCAGGTGGAAGTCATCAGTGCCGCGGAGCACCTCTTCGACCGTCTGGACGCGGCCCACGCCCGGGTGGGGCTGAGCCAGCCCCTGGGGGAACTGCCCCACCGGCTCCGGAAGCGCCTCGCCAGCGCCCTGGAGGCCGAGTGCCGGGCCGAGCTGGACGTCCTCAACCGCCAGAACGCCGAGGACAAGACGGGCCGGACCCTGGTGATCGAAGCGGCCCGCGGCGGCCCCAATGGCTCGGCCTTTCCTTTGAAGCCGCCCCATGGCTACGAGACCGCCTTCCAGACCCTGTCTCCTGCGATCCTCGAGCAGGCTTCGGTGCTCTACGTCTGGGTGGATCCCGTGGAGAGCCGCCGCAAGAACATCGAGCGCGGCCGTCCCGATGGGCAGGGAAGCATCCTCCACCACAGCGTGCCCATGGAGGTCATGCTCGGCCAGTACGGCTGCGATGACATGGCCTGGCTCCTGGAGCAGAGCGATCGTCCCGGCACCATCCGCGTGGACCGGATCATCCCCACCGCCGACCGCTACGAGGCCCGGGCCTATCACCTGCCCGTGGCCCGCTTCGACAACCGGAAGGACCTCACCACCTTCGTGCGCGAGGACCGGAAGCTGTGGAATCCCGCCGACGTGGACGCCATCCACAGCGGGCTGAAGGCCGCCTTCGATCAGCTGTAGGTTTCCCAACAGTGATTGAAAACTGATCACCACCAAGGCACCAAGGCACCAAGAAAAGCAGAAACCAGAGCTTCTTGTCTTTCTTGGTGCCTTGGTGTCTTGGTGGTTTGTTTCGTTTCTTTTCAAGAAGCAATCAGTGCGCGCCTGACCCGGCCTTGGCGCCCCAGATGCGGGTCATGATGAAGGCGCCGATGAGGCTGAAGGGGATGATGGCGCCCACCCAGACCCAGGCGTGGGTGGGCTGATGGCCGTGGGTGGCGACGCCATCCCAGCCCCACTTGTTGAGGATGGAGCCGAGGCCGAAGCCGGTCAGGCCTGAGCCGATGTACTGGATGCCGTCCAGGGCGCCGGTCACGGTGGCCGCAGCCTTCCGCCCCCCGAAGTCCATGCTGGCCGTGCCGCTGAGCATGCCGTGGACGCCGAAGATGAACATGGCCGTGAGGCCGAGCAGGGCCACCGCCCAGACCTTGCCACCCCAGGTGCCCTGGCCCAGGGTCAGGCCCAGGAGGCAGAGCATGACCACCTGGATCAGATAGAATACAAAGGCCACGGGCGGGCGCCGGGACTGAAACAACCTGTCGCTCATCCAGCCGCAGAGCAGGCCACCCAGGATGCCCCCGGCCATGAAGGCGACGCCCGTCCACCAGAACAGATACTCCTTCTTGCCCAGGTGGTAGATCTCCTGCAGGTACTCGGTGAAGTAGAGCATCACGCCCTGGCGCACGAAGCCCGTGCAGAACTCGGCGAAGATGAGGGCGACGATGATGGGATTCCGGAACACCTTCCGGATCAGGTCCCTCAGGGGCATGGGGGCGTCCTCGGCGAGGTGGGCGTCGGAGCCGTCCCCGGTGTCGAAGTCCTTCAGGCCCGCATGGCTGGGGCGGTTGCGCACCAGGAACCAGTCCACACCGAACATGAAGGCCATGGCTGCGGCGGGCACGAACCAGATGACCGTCCAGCTGCCGAAGCTGGCCAGCAGCCAGGCCCCGATGGTGGTGGCCAGGAAGTAGCCCGAGCTGATCATCATGCCGAAGATGCCGCCGAAGACACCCCGCTCTTTCACATGGAACCAGGTGCTGTTGACCTTCACCACCGAGAGCGCCCCGAAGCTCTGGAAGTACATGTTGAGGCTCCAGAGCAGGCTCATGCTCACGAGCACCCGGGAGGCGTCCCCCTTGAGGAACATGAAGCCAATGGCCAGGTTGACCAGGGCAGCGCCGAGGGAGCCCACCAGGATGGCCTTGCGCCCGCCGATGCGGTCGGCAATAGGGCCATTCAGGGCCACGGCCAGGCCGTAGGTCCAGAAACCAGCGGAAGCGATGAAGCCCATGTCCGCCTTGTTCAGGTGGAACCAGACGCCGATGTCGTTCTTCACGATGTTGAAGTTGTAGCGACCCATGTACATGGCCGCGTAGGTCAGGCCCAGAGGGAACCAGTTCATGAAGCGGCGCAGGCGGAAGGCAGGACTGTGATTCAAGGCACCCTCGATGTCTTCAGGAGTCGGACGGAGGCAGCTCCGTCCCCATGCCACCGCGGCAGCGGCCTGTTCATTCAGCCTTGCGGAATGCTTCGTCGGTGCCCGTGAGTTCCCAGGAGCCCTTCCGCCGCTCGAAGGTGGCGTGGCGCTTCTTGACGGAGCCTGGCGTGACCTCGGGGTGCATGGCCTGGAAGAGCGGGAACTGCGCCGTGGGCTTCTCCAGCCGGATCTCATAGGCTACCCGGGCTCCTTCGCGGGTCCGTTCCAGGCTCGCCGCCCGCACGAAGGCGGCCTCGGCTGCGGGTACCTGGAAGCCGGTGGGGGCGGCCTTCACGAACTTGGGGGCGCTGGGCTTGAGGCGGACCGTGCAGGTCTCGGTGCCCCCCGCGGCCTGGACTGTGATGTCGAACCAGCCGGTGCGCTCCAGGTTTTCCTTAAGGGTCAGCATCCGCAGGTGCTCGGGAGTGCCCGGCTTGGCCGAGGTGTGTTCGGGGACGGTGAAGGGGACCACCACCGGGTAGTGCTTGCGGAGCAGGTCTTCGGCGGTGCCCCGGTCGAGCTTGGAGCTGCAGGCCAGGGTGGCGAGGAGGACGGGCAGGAGGAGGAGGGCGCGCATCGGGGGGATCCTTGTCGGTTCGAAAAGGATGGTGACACAACTGGCGGTCCGGCTGGAAACCCCGGAGTATCCTGGGGGCCCGACGACTGAGGAGAGGCTCCGTGAACCCTGGCTACCTGGACCACCTGAACCGCGAGCTTGAGCTGCTGAAGGAGGCGGGGCTCTACAAGACCGAACGGACCATCACCACCCCCCAGCAGCCGCGCATGACGGCCAACGGCAGGCAGGTGGTCTGCCTCTGCGCCAACAACTACCTGGGCCTGGCCAACCACCCCGAGGTCATCGCCGCCGCCAAAGGTGTGATGGATGACCACGGCTTCGGCATGGCCTCCGTGCGCTTCATCTGCGGCACCCAGGACATCCACCGGGAGCTGGAACAGAAGCTGGCGGCCTTCCTGGGCTTCGAGGACACCCAGCTCTACTCCTCCTGCTTCGATGCCAACGGGGCCATCTTCGAAGGCCTGCTGGGCGAGGAGGACGCGGTCATCAGCGATGCCCTGAACCACGCCTCCATCATCGACGGCATCCGGCTCTGCAAGGCCCAGCGCTACCGCTACGCCAACTCCGACGTGGCCGATCTGGAGGCCCAACTCCAGGCCGCGGACGCGGCTGGGGCGCGGTTCAAGCTGGTGGTCACGGATGGGGTCTTCAGCATGGACGGGTATATCGCCAAGCTGGATGCCATCTGCGACCTGGCCGAGCGCTACGGCGCCATGGTGATGGTGGACGACAGCCATGCCGTGGGCTTCATGGGCGAGCACGGGCGCGGCACCCATGAGCACTGCGGGGTCATGGGGCGGGTGGACTTCATGACGGGCACCTTCGGCAAGGCCCTGGGGGGCGCCTCCGGCGGCTACATCGCCGGGAAGCGCGAGGCCATCGAGTGGCTGCGCCAGAAGGCCCGCCCCTACCTGTTCTCGAACTCCGTGGCGCCCTCCATCGTGGCGGCGACCCTCCAGGTGCTGGACCTGCTGGCGGACAGCGGGGACCTCATCCAGAAGGTCCATGCCAACGCCCGCCGCTTCCGGGCGGGGATGGAAGCCGCCGGGTTCAAGCTGTTACCCGGCGAACATCCCATCGTGCCCGTCATGCTCTACGAGGCGCCCCTGGCCCAGGAGTTCGCCCGCCGCCTGCTGGACGAGGGCGTCTACGTCATCGGCTTCTTCTTCCCGGTGGTGCCCAAGGGCCTGGCCCGCATCCGCACCCAGCTGTCCGCCGCCCACACCAGCGAGGACATCGACCACGCCATCGCCGCCTTCGCCAAGGTCGGCCGGGAGCTGGGCGTTATTACGTCCTAATTCTTCGGATCATCCCTGAATTCAGGGAAAGAGTCTCGACACGCCACCCCCAGCCCCGGGGTATTCTCCGTAAGCTCAGGGGCAACCACTCTCGCAGAGAAAAGACGAGGGGAGCGGAGGGGCGCTGAGGGCTGCGAGTTACCCGCTTTTCTCTGCGAACCTCAGCCCTCTCCGCATCCTCTGCGAGAGTGGTTGCTCTTCCCCCACGAGCTGGATGAATCCATGGAGAGCTGGCATTCCCTGAAATCCTGTAAGAACCATTCCCGGAACCCTGGAAGAACTTAGGGCTCAGGGTTTTCTCGGTGCCGTGGCCGCCAGCACCTGGGCGACCAGGAGCAGCAGGCCCAGGTCCCGCAGGAGCACCCAGCGCATGTCGGCCAGCCGTTCGGCTTCGGTGCGGGGACCGGCGGCCCCGAAGCAGCCGCAGTCGATGGGGCGCTGCTGGGCGAGGTTGACCGCCAGGGCCAGGCTGAAGGCGAGCAGCAGGGCCCCCACCCACAGGGCTGCAGCCCGGACCCAGGTGCCCGCCAGCAGGGCCACTCCGCAGAGCAGCTCCAGCCAGGGCAGCACCAGGGCCATGGGATTCAGGACGAAGGCCGGCACCAGCTGGTAGGCCCAGATGGTCTTGGCCAGACCCGGGGGATCCCCGAGCTTGGGCAGGGCCGCCAGGAGGAAGGTCAAGCCGAGGGTGAGCCGGACCAGCAGGGTCAGCCGGGGATGCAGCAGCCAGTGCCTCATCGGGCGCCCTTCTCGACCGGGTGGTTCCGGCTCACCCAGTCCGGGTAGCCCTCGCGGTAGATGAGGAGGTGGAAGTAGCCCTGGGCCAGGAGCTTCTCGGCGAGGAGCTGGGAATCCCGGCAGTCACCGCCGCTGCAGTAGATGACGATGGCATCCCCGGCAGCGGGGCGGCGCTGGGCCTTGAAGTCCAGCAGCCGGTCGTCCAGATCGGCCTCCCAGACCGGGGTGTTCCAGGCGCCCGGAAGGTGGCCTTCGGTGAACTCTCCGCTGCGGCGGGCATCCAGGAAGGGCAGCCCGGCCTGGAAGGCCTGCCAGGCTTCCTGGCTGCTGATCTCGGTGATGGGCGCCGAGGTCGTGCGGGTCTGCTCAGGCACGGGAGGCGCCGCGGGGTTGGTCGCTGGCGCCGCAGCTGCGGGCCGGGCGCCCTGGGGGTGAGGCTCCGGTGCGGAAGGGGGGACCTTCGGGAGGGTCGGGGCTCGGCGCTCCAGCTCCCCAGGGGGCTTCGCAGGCGCGGGACTCAGCGGCAAGGCGGTCCGCCAGGCCAGACGCCGGGCCGGAGCGGCGAGCCGGTTGGCGATGAGGGCTGCCAGGAGCGCCGTTCCCCCGAGGGTCAGGATGCGGAGGGTGGTCGAGTGCCAGGGCGGTCGCATGGTCCGGGGCTGCTCAGAGGACGATATACCGGTATGTTCCCGGGTTCTGCTCCTTCAGCAGGAGCTGAAGGGTCCAGCGGCCGTCCGGGAAGCGCTCGTACATCTCCGCCGTGAGGACCGACTCGCGCAGCCAGGGCCGGATGTCCTCGTAACACGCGAAGACCGGCGGCTCCCAGGGCTCCAGCTCTTGGACCGCCCGCCCCGAACCGGGCTTGATCCGGTCCATCAGCAGCGCAAGACCGGCTTCGGGATCAGGCATTGATCAGCTCCCAGAAGGAATTCATTAACCACAAAGGCCTGAAGAAATGATTAACCACAAAGAACACAAAGGCCACAAAGAAAGGCCCCCGAGAAGGAACCCTTTCTGTTGGGGCCTTTCTGTTCTCTTGATCAATCCTTTTCTGTTTTCAGAAAAGGATAGCCGGGGTTCTCAACCCAGCGTCACGCTTCCCCGGACTTGTAGCCTTCGTCGTGGATGTCCATGACGGCGCGGCCGGAGGGGTCGGCCAGGTTCGCGAAGGAGGCGTCCCAGCGCAGGGCGGTCTCGGTGCTGCAGGCCACGCTGCGCTCGAAGGGGACACAGTGGATGGCGGTGGCGCTGGGGAAGTGGTGCTCGAAGAGCTGGCGGTAGAGGTAGGCCTCCTTGGTCTCGGGGGTCTTCACCGGGAAGCGCTCTGCGGCGCCGGCCAGCATGCGGTCGCTGACCTCCTTCTCCGCATGGGCCTTCAGGGAGTCGATCCAGGAGTAGCCGACACCATCCGAGAACTGCTCCTTCTGGCGCCACAGGACCTCGTCGGGAATGGCTCCCTCGAAGGCCTGGCGCAGCGGCCACTTCTCCATGGGCTTGGGCCGGGGGGCGTTGCGGGGCAGCTTCACATCGGGGTTCATGCGCATGGCCACGTCCAGGAACTCCCGGTCCAGGAAGGGCACGCGGGCCTCCACGCCCCAGGCGGCGCTGGACTTGTTGGCCCGGGCGCAGTCATAGAGGTGCAGCTTCTGGAGCTTGCGGACCAGCTCCTCGTGCAGCTCCTGGCCATTGGGGGCCTTGTGGAAGTAGAGGTAGCCGCCGAAGATCTCGTCCGCGCCTTCGCCGGACAGGACCATCTTGATGCCCATGGCCCGGATCTTCCGCATGAGGAGATACATGGGGGTCGAGGCGCGGATGGTGGTGACGTCGAAGGTCTCGATGTGGTGGATCACGTCGGAGAGGGCGTCCAGGCCCTCCTGCACCGTGAAGTGGATCTCGTGGTGGATGGCGCCGATGTAGTCGGCCACCTTGCGGGCCGGGGCCAGGTCCGGGGCGCCGACCAAGCCCACGGCGAAGGAGTGGATGCGGGGCCACCAGGCGGGGCCCGCATCGCCCTCCTCCACCCGGTTGTCCCGGAACTTGGCCGCCACGGACGAGATGATGGAGGAGTCCACGCCGCCGGAGATGAGCACGCCGTAGGGCACGTCGCACATGAGCTGGCGATGGACGGCGGCCTCCAGGGACTCGCGCAGGGCGACGGCGTCGTAGGGCTCCGTGGGCACGTAGCCCGGCTCCGCCCAGTCCGGCAGGTAGTAGCGCTGGAAGCCCTTGTCCGCCTCGTGGCCCAGGAAGTAGGTGCCGGGCGGCACCTCGCGGATGCGATCACAGTGGCCCACCAGGGCTTTCATCTCGGAGGCGACGATGAGGTTCTCGTGCTTGTCCCAGCCCACATAGAGGGGGATGACGCCGATGGGATCCCGGGCGATAAGGTAGGTCTCGCGCTTGGGATCGTAGAGCACGAAGGCGAAGATGCCGTTCATGCGGTTCAGGAAGTCCCGGGGCTCCAACTCGTCGTAGAGGTAGAGGATGACTTCGCAGTCCGACAAAGTCTGGAAGTCGTGGGCCTCGGTCAGCCCCTTGCGGAGCTCCTTGTGGTTGTAAATCTCGCCGTTGACCGCCAGCACCGTGCCCTTGAGGGTGTCCAGCAGGGGCTGGGCGCCGTGCTCGACGTCCACGATGGAGAGCCGCTCGTGGACGAGGATGGCCCTCTCATCGCTATAGATGCCGCTCCAGTCCGGCCCCCGGTGACGGATCTTCCGGGCCATGGCCAGGGCCTGGCGCCGGAGCTCCGCCGGGTTGGACCGCGCCGGGTCGATGCCGAGGATGGTGAGGATGCCGCACATGAAAGCTCCAAAAGAAAAAGCCCCGATCCGCTTGCGCGAATCGGGGTGGTCCGGGGAAGCAGGAATCTAGGAGATGCCCTCACCGGCCCACGCACGATCCGCGCGAGGGAGCCGATTATTATTGCGGTTGGGCCGCGGGAGGGGTGTGGTCATCAGAATCGCCTGGGTTCACTTTATCGGCTGGCTTCACAGATCGTCAAGTCAGGACCCGGATCCTTGGCGGGGGTGGTGAAATGGAGCCAGTGGAGGGCCCGATGAAAGCACTGCTCAAGTCCAAGCGCGAGGAAGGCATCTGGATGGGGGAGGTTCCCCTGCCGGAAGTGGGCCACAACGACGTGCTGATCCGCGTCCACAAGAGCGCCATCTGCGGCACCGACGTGCACATCTATAACTGGGACGCCTGGGCCCAGAAGACCATCCCCGTGCCCATGGTGGTGGGCCACGAATACTACGGCATCATCGAGCGGGTGGGTGGCGAGGTGGAGGGCTACCAGCCCGGCGACCGGGTCAGCGGCGAGGGCCACATCACCTGCGGCCACTGCCGCAACTGCCGGGCCGGCAAGCGGCACCTCTGCCGGAACACCGTGGGCGTTGGTGTGAACCGCACGGGCTCTTTCGCCGAATACCTGAACATCCCGGCCTTCAATGTGTTCAAGGTGCCGGCCAACGTGCCCGACGAAGCCGCCGCCATCTTCGATCCTTACGGAAACGCCGCGCATACGGCCCTGAGCTTCGACATGGTGGGTGAGGACGTGCTCATCACCGGCGCCGGGCCCATCGGCATCATGGCCGTGGCCATCGCGAAGCATGTGGGTGCCCGGCACGTGGTGATCACGGACGTGAACGAGTATCGTCTGGAGCTGGCCCGCAAGATGGGCGCGACCCTGGCCGTGAACGCCGCCAAGACCACCCTGCCGGAGGTCATGGCCCAGCTGGGCATGACCGAGGGCTTCGACGTGGGTCTGGAGATGAGTGGCAACCGCAATGCCTTCGAGTCGATGCTGGAGGCCATGCACCACGGCGGCCGCGTGGCCCTGCTGGGCATCCTGCCCGGGGACTGCGCCGTGGACTGGAGCCAGGTGATCTTCAAGGGGCTGATCCTCAAGGGGATCTATGGCCGGGAGATGTTCGAGACCTGGTACAAGATGGCCGCCATGCTGCAGAGCGGCCTGGACATCAGCCCCGTGATCACGCATCGCTTCGGCATCGACGACTTCCAGCAGGGCTTCGACGCCATGCGCAGCGGCCAGAGCGGCAAGGTGATCCTCGACTGGGGAGTGAAGTAGCTGTTCCGCCCTCCAGCCCTTCGCAAAATGCGGCCTGCGGCCGCATTTTGATAGCTGCGCACAGGGTGCGCAGCTGGTCTCAAGGCTGGTCGGGACCTCAACGCAACGGCTGGGGCTGGGGCAGAGGCGGGAAGCTGCTCTCGCCCAAGGGCAGGCCATCCTTGATGAGGGTGTCCGCGGCCAAGCCCTCGCCGCCGGGGGCGAGATCCATGCCGAGGCAGGCCAGGTAGTAGCCGTCGTACTTGGTGTTGAAGCGCTGCCGGGCCGGGCCGCGCTTGACAGGCAGGTCCTCGATGGGGCGGGTCACGTAGGGGCGGTAGAAGAAGGGATGCCCCCAGGGGGTCTCGGGTAGGCGATCCAGATACTCCGGCACCAGGTTGGCCAGGGCTCCGGGGTATTCGCCCCGCTTGCCTTTGTAGCGGATGAGGGCGTCGGTGACCCGCTTGATGGCCGCCCGAACCTGCTTCTGGCGGTCGGCGGTGTCCCGGCTCAGGAAGGCCTCGATGAGGAAGAGGTCCCGCTTGGCCTGGCGGGCGGCTTCGGTGTCCGGATACCGAAGGGCCAGCTGCTTCATCATGGCCTTTGCTTCGGCGCTGCGGCCCTCCAGGTTCAGCTTGCGGGCCTCCTCGTAGAGGTTGCCAGGCAGCCGGGGATCCTCGGAGGCGCACCCTACCAGCAGCAGCAGGGGCAGCAGGACGGGAAGGACACGCGTGGGAAGCATGGACCGAACCATAGCAGGACCGGGGGCCACCTTGAAGTAGGATGGAAGCAGCAAAGGGGGCGCGATGACGGACAGGCCGATGCTGGTGGGCATCGTGGGAGGCTCCGGAAGCGGCAAGACCTCGGTGGCCGCCGAGCTGGTGAAGCGGCTGCGGAAGAAGGCCGTGGCCACCATGCTGCTGGACATGGACGCCTACTACGCGCCCCTGGAGCTGGTGAAGTCCCGTTTTGGCGGCATGGCCGTGAACTGGGACCACCCCCACGCCTTCGACTTGGAGCTGATGGCGGCGCACCTGATGGCGCTGCATCGCGGGGAGAGCATCCGGAAGCCGCGCTACGACTTCACCCTGTCCGACCGCACGGGCTGGGAGGAACCTGTGCCTCCCGGCAAAGTAGTGATCCTGGAGGGCTTGCTGCTCTTTGCCCTGCCGGAGCTGCGGGAACAGCTGGACATCAAGATCTTCGTGGACACGGATGCGGACATCCGGATTCTCCGGCGCATCCGGCGCGACACCCAGGAGCGTGGGCGCAGCCTCGAGAGCGTCATGGCCCAGTACGAGAAGAGCGTGCGCCCCATGCACCTGGAGTTCGTGGAGCCCAGCAAGCGCTGGGCGGACCTGATCGTCCCCACGGGGGTCGAGAACCGCACCGCCCTGGACGTCATCACCCACCACATCTGCAGCCGGGTGCTCAGCCACGGGGAGCCCCAGCATGTTTGAGAGTGGCCATAACCTCAGCCCTGAGGCCTACCGGGACCTGCCGGAGAGCGTCCAGCGCCTGGATGTGCGGCAACCCTGGGAGCACGAGCTTGCCCACCTGCCGGGGGCCATCCTGATTCCCCTGGGCGAGCTGCCCGACCGGCTGGGCGAGCTGGACCCGGCCCGGCCCGTAGCCGCCTACTGCCACCACGGGGCCCGCAGCATGCAGGCGCTACGGGTGCTCCTGGGGGCTGGCTTCCGGGACATCGCCCATCTGGCTGGTGGCATCAACGCCTACAGCCGGATGGATCCCACGGTGCCGAGGTACTGATGCGGCTGCTCCACCAGCACCCCGAGGGCTTCGATCCTGCCATCCCCTGGACTCAGGAGTCCGAGAGTGTCCGGCAGGACTCGCGCATCTTCCGGCAGATCGTGGCCCAGCGTCGCAGCCCCCACACGGGGCGCCAGCACGCCTTCTACCGCCTCGAGGGACCTGACTGGGTGAATGTGGTGGCCTTCACCCGGACCGGAGAGCTGCTGGTGGTTGAGCAGTTCCGCCATGGCATCGACGCCTCGACCCTGGAGATCCCCGGTGGCGGCTGTGATGAAGGCGAGGCCCCGGAAGGGGCGGCCCGCCGTGAGCTGAGGGAAGAGACGGGCTACACCTCGGGGCAGTGGGTGGCCCTGGGCTCCTGCACCCCCAACCCCGCCACGCAGTCCAACCGCTGCCACACCTTCCTGGCCCTGGACTGTGAGCTCGAGGGCGGCCTGCAACTGGACCCGGCGGAAGAACTCCAGGTCTGGGCCTGCGCCTGGGCCGAGTGGGAGACCCGCATGCGGCGGGGCGAGATCCACCACGCGCTGGTCCTGACGGCCTTCCAGCTGCTGAGCCTCTGGGATGGCTGGCCGGGGCTGTTGCAGAAGCTGGAGGCCTGAGGTGTTCCGATCCGCCCTCCTCGTCCCCGTCTGCTGCGTGGCCCTGGCAGCCCAGTCCGCGGTGCCCTTCTGTCAGGTGGCCGGAGCGCCCAACCCCCGCTTCGAGGCCGAGCTGGACACGGCCATCAAGGCGCTCGCGCCGGCCGAGCGGCGGGCTTTCTTCAAGGAGCTGCGGACCAAGCAGCGCGAGCTGCAGGTTCGGATCTTCGAGGTGGAGCGGGGCCTCCAGCAGGCCCAGTCGCTGCGGAACACCCTCGAGCGTGAGGCCTCTCCGAATCTGTCCCAGGCTCAGTCCCTGGTGGTGGGCCAGTCCCGGATGCTGGAAGACTTCCGAGAGCTGGACCGGGTCATCGCCCGCCAGCGCTGGGCCGAGGACCCGCTCAAGCTCGACGCCGACGAGCTCAAGGTGGACCTCTACGGAGGCTTCCAGTTCTCGAGCTTGTTCAGCGAAGGGGGGGCCGACCGGGGTTCCTTCTTCTCCAAGTCGCGTCCCTTCGTGGCCCTGGACATCCGGCAGACCTTCCGTCGGCCGGCCCAGGACACCTGGTGGGAGGTCTTCAGCACCCTCGCCTTCCAGTCTTCGAGCTTCGAGACCTCGGAGACCCTGAACGTGATCACCAGCAGCGGCCACTTCCGGGGTGAGGTGGGCCTCTGGTGGATGCAGACCCTCACCGAGCGGGTGAGCTGGGGCGTGGTGGGCACCGCCGGGGTGGTGGGCTTCAGCCAGCCTGTGCTCCAGGAGGACCTGACCGGCACAGCCCGGGACGAGTTCCGCAACCGCTTCAAGCTCGGCCTCACGACCCGGCAGGAGGAGGGCTCGTTCAAGGGTTCCTTCGCGGAGTGGTCCTACCTGCGCGATCCCCTCTTCCGCTACCAGGACCGGCTCTACATGCGCGGTCGGGTGGTGCTGTCCCAGTTCGGCTCCCAGGGCGCCAGCGGCGACTTCTACATGGAGGGATCCGTGAACAAGGGCCGCCACGGGAAGGACGAGGCCGTGGTCCTGGTGGGCTTCCGGCTCAGCACGCTGGCCTTCTTCCGCAGCCTGGGGGCCGGCGCCAAGCCCTGAACCGGGCTTGGAAAAGCTGATCGTTCGGTCTTCATCTTTTCCAAGGCCGCTGCGGGCGGTAGTCTGGAAGCCTGATCAGCCCGAGGAGTTCCCATGGCCAGCGAGTGCTCTTTCGACGTCGTCTGCAAAGTCGATCTGGATGAGGTCAAGAATGCGGTGGCCCAGGCCATGAAGGAGATCGGGCAGCGCTACGACTTCAAGGGCTCGGTCTCGAAGATTGAGCTCAAGGACGACAAGGTGCTGGTCCTGAACAGCGATGACGAGGTGAAGCTCAAGGCCGTCATCGACGTGCTGCAGACCAAGCTGCACAAGCGCGGCGTCAGCATCCGCAGCATGGTCTACGGCAAGCTCGAGCCGGCGTCCAAGGGCAGCGTGCGCCAGGACGTCACCATCCAGCAGGGCATCCCCATCGAGAAGGCCAAGGGACTGATCAAGGCCGTCAAGGACGCCAAGATCAAGGTCCAGGCCAGCATCCAGGGCGACCAGCTGAGGGTCAGCGGCAAGAGCCGCGATGACCTGCAGGAGGTCATCGCCCTCTTCAAGCGGGACGACCAGGGCCTCGACCTCCAGTTCACGAACTATCGGGGCTGACGTGGCCCGCCTCGACCTCTCGCACTACTTCCTCCCCATCGCCCCCAAGCTGGCCGGGGTGGAGGCAGAGCTGCAGCGCATCCTGCAGAGTGACGTGGAGGTCGTCCAGAAGCTGGCCCACCACGTCCGGGGGGGGCAGGGCAAGCGCCTCCGGCCCGCGCTGGTCATGCTCTCGTCGCGGTTCTGCGGCGTACAGAACGAAGAGGATGTCCGCTTCGGGGCCGTTTTCGAGCTCATCCACACGGCGACCCTGGTCCACGACGATGTCATTGACCACGCCCAGCTCCGGCGGGGCATGCCCACCCTCAACCGGCTCTGGGGCAACACCCTGACCGTGCTGTTCGGCGACCTGCTCTACCTCGTGGCCATGGGCGAGGCCATCGCCGGACGCAGCTGGCGGATGATGGAGATCTTCGCGGAAGTGACCACCCGCATGATCGAGGGCGAGCTCATCCAGAACGACGTGCTCTTCAAGCTGGACACCAGCCGCAAGGACTACTTCGATGTCCAGGAGCGGAAGACCGCGCTGCTGTTCAGTGGCTGCACCGAGAGCGGGGCCGTGCTCACGGGCCGCGGCCCGGACGAGTGCCTGGCCATGCGGCAGTACGGCCTGGAAGTGGGCCGCGCCTTCCAGCTGGTGGACGACCTGCTGGACTACACCGCCACCAGCGCCGAGCTGGGCAAGCCCGCCTTCAGCGACCTGCGCGAGGGGAAGCTCACCCTGCCCATGCTCACCCTGCTGGAGCGCGCCCCGGACGAGGTGCGCGACCTGGTCCGCACCATCTGGGACCGGGGCGAGGAGGTGCCCATCCCCGCCGACGAGGAAGCCCGCCTTCGGGAGCTCATCGCCCGGCACGACGCTCTGGCCGAGACCCTGGAGCTGGCCCTGTGCGCCTCCCGCAGTGCCGTGGCACACCTAGCCGCCGTGGCCGGCGATGCGGCCACGGGCGAGCTGCTGCGGGAGATCCCCGAGGCCCTGCTATTGCGAAGCAAGTAGGGACCTGCCCTACAGCTTCTCGAGCAGGCGCTGGAAGTCCGGGAGCTCCCGGAGGGAATCCAGGTCACCGTCGTGGAGCAGCCAGTCCTTCTGGGTGAGCCCCGCGGCCACGGCCAAGCCCAGGCAGGCCAGGGCCTCCGCAGACTCGCCCGCCAGGGCGTTGATGCAGCCCAGGTTGTAGAGCAGCATGGGGTCCTCCGGGTCCATGCTCCGGGCCAGGCGGGCCCAGGCCAGGCCCTTCTCCCGCTCGCCCAGGGCCACCAGGGCGTTGGCGCCAAGGTAGCGGGCGCGCACATCGTCCGGAGCGCGCTCCAGCCGCTGCTCCACCAGGGCCAGACCCTGCCGGCGGGCCCGCTCGGCTTCGTCCTCGACCCCCAGGCTGTGGTAGGCCTGAGCCACCAGGAGGATGGACTGGAAGTCCTCGGGCCGCAGGGCTGCGGCCCACTCGAAGTATTCGATGGCGCGCTCGGGCTTCCCGGCGGCGAAGCAGTGCCGGGCATAGAAGTAGGCCGCCTCGTAGAGGTTGGGATCCAGCCGTAGCGCCGTCTCAAAGGCCGCCTCGGCCTCGTCGGACCGGCCTGCCGCGGACAGGGCCGCGCCCCGGGAGGCATGGGCTTCGGCCAGGGTGGGATCCAGCTCCAGGGCCTTCCGGCTGCAGGTCTCGGCCAGCTCGCGCTGGGTCTCGGTGCGCTCGATGTAGATGTGGGCATAGGCCGCGCAGTTGGCCAGGCCCGCCCAGGCCGAGGCATAGTCCGGGTCGAGGTCCAGGGCCTGCTGGAACATCTGGGCGGCGAAGGCCATGCCGTGGCGGTTAAAGCGGTAGTAGTAGCTCCGGCCCCGCAGGTAGAACTCGTAGGCCCGGAAGTCCACGGCCTGCCGGATCCGGGGCGGCGCGGAGGTCTGCAGGACCCCGGCGACGCCCTGCACGAGCTCCTCGAGGGTTGGGAACAGCTCTTTCCGATCGAACTCGAAGGTCCGGGTCCACAGGGGCTGATCGGTGCTCACGGCGATGAGCTCCGCATGGAGGGTCAGGTGCCCCCCCTCCCGCCGGAAGGAACCTCCCAGGATGGCGTCCGCCTGCAGTCGGCGCCCCACCTCGGTCAGGGAGAGACTCGACCCCCCATACAGGAAGGAAGTGGTCCGGGAGATCACCCGGAGCCCCTCCAGCTGGTTGAGCGCCTGGAGGATCTCCTCGGCGAGTCCTTCCGTGAGGGGCTCCTCACTGCTCCCGGGCCGCAGGTCCAGGAAGGGCAGCACGGCCACCACCGGGTGGGCCTGCCGGGATCGCGGGTGCACGGGCGTCCTCGAACGGAGGGCAATCTGTTGAAACCGTGAGACCTTGCTTGATCGAACGGCCATTTCCAACCTCCCACGTTATACAGCATGGGAAGCCCGCCTCACCGCGCAAGGGCGGCCTCCTGGCTGGGATTCGGAGGAGACCTGCCCGGGTTTAGGCCTCGGGCTCGCCCAGGCGGAGGTCGAAGGGGATGCTGGCCCGCTTGCAGGCGGCGATGAAGGACTCCTTGTCGGGGCACTTGATGTAGGCCTCCATGGCCTCGACTTTCCGGTCCTTGATGAGCTCGACCAGGGCATCGTTCATCAGGCGCTGGCCGTAGCTGCGGCCGGTCTGCATGGCGCTGGCAATCTGGAAGTTCTTGCCCTCTCGGATCAGGTTGGCGATGGCCGGGCTGATGAAGAGGGTCTCCAGGGCTGCGATGCGGCCGCCGCCAATGCGCTTCAACAGGGTCTGGCTGACCACGCACTTGAGGGAGTCCGCGAGCATCACCCGGATCTGCTGCTGCCGGTCTGCGGGGAACTGGTCCACGATGCGGTCCACGGTGCCGATGGCGCTGCTGGTGTGCAGGGTGCCGAAGACCAGGTGGCCGGTGACGGCGGTCTCCAGGGCGATGGCGATGGTCTCCAGGTCCCGCATCTCGCCCACCATGACGATGTCGGGGTCCTCGCGGAGGGCCGCCCGGAGGCCGCTCTTGAAGCTGTCCGTGTGGGTGCCCACCTCGCGCTGGTTCACCAGGCAGCCCTTGCGGGGATGCACGAACTCGATGGGATCCTCGATGGTCAGGATGTGGTCCCGCCGCTTCTGGTTGGCCAGGTCCACGATGGCGGCCAGAGTGGTGGACTTGCCGCTGCCTGTGGGGCCGGTCACCAGCACCAGGCCCTTGGAGAGTCCCGCCAGCCGGCGCACCGGGTCCGGCAGGCCCAGCTTGGCGGGGTCCGGCAGCTGGTTGGGGATGACCCGGCAGACGAACCCCGGGCCCACCCGGTCCTGGAAGTAGTTCACGCGCAGGCGGCACCCGCCGGCCTCGTAGGGATAGGCGAAGTCCGCGTCGTGGTGCTCCTGGAAGCGCTGCCAGGCGGGGCCCGTGGCGAGGGACTCCATCATCTCCAGCAGGGTGGCGGGATCGAGTGGGCCGAAGCCCTCGAGCTCCTGCATGTCGCCGTGGATGCGGGCCAGGGGCGGCTCATGGGTGGTGCAGTGCAGGTCGGAGCCTTGCTTCGCGAGGAGGGTGGACAGGAGGCGCTCTGCGAGGGGATGGCCCTGGGATTTGCGGCTGGGGCGGGGG
>Ga0194052_1000359_pt1 | contig 29931 bp, 25 predicted proteins | sample SepL226m_MetaG_FD_160117 | JGI IMG/M metagenome (GOLD analysis project Ga0194052, IMG submission 160117) | Anoxic zone freshwater microbial communities from boreal shield lake in IISD Experimental Lakes Area, Ontario, Canada - Sep2016-L227-6m | ecosystem: Environmental > Aquatic > Freshwater >...
ATAAATACCTTCTTCTTCCCAAGTAAAGGAGGAACAAAGATAAACATACTTAAATGTTTCAAGAAAATTGGACGGGGTGAGTGTAGTAAATCATAAAGGGTGGTATTTCACCGTTGACTCCATCTAGACCAAAATCCAGACATCATAGTCTCCCACCTATCCTACGCAACATGATTCACGACACAATACCAAGTTATAGTAAAGCTTCATAGGGTCTTTCCGTCTTGCTGTGAGTAATCGGCATTTTTACCGATATTGCAATTTCACTGGGTCTATGCTTGAGACAGTGCTCAGATCGTTATGCCATTCGTGCGGGTCGGAACTTACCCGACAAGGAATTTCGCTACCTTAGGACCGTTATAGTTACGGCCGCCGTTCACCAGGACTTAAATTCAGAGCTTGCACTCCTCCTCGTGATCTTCTGGCACTGGGCAGGCATCACCCCCTATACATCGGCTTACGCCTTAGCAGAGAGCTGTGTTTTTGGTAAACAGTCGCCTGAGCTCGTTCGTTGAACCCACTTGCATAAAATATACAAATGGGAGCCCTTCTCCCGAAGTTACGGACGCTTTTTTGCAGAGTTCCTTAAGCATAGTTATCCCATACGCCTGAGTGTACTTACACTTGTCTACGTGTGTTCGATTACGGTACGGTTTTGTCTACTAATATAAGAAGCTTTTCTTGGAACCAAATTATCGTAGGACACAGATGCCAACCTTGCCGAAGCAAGACGACACCAAGATCACAAGCTCACCCGAAGATTCGCTTGCAATAACCCAACCATTACGGGTCTCCGATAACACAATCCGTCACATCTTATACACATGTAGAGTCAAAGTTCAGGAATATTAACCTGATATCCATCAGCTGCCCCTATCGGGTTGACCTAAGGACCGACTCACCCTGCCATGACTGCCATGGGACAGGAAACCTTAGACATTCGGCGATGAAGGTTTTCACTTCATTTACGTTACTCATACCAACATTTTCACTTCCCGTACCTCCAGCAAACCTCACGGTTCACCTTCTTCGGCATGGGGAACGCTCCGCTACCACGCATAAATTATATTTTACACATCTCCAACTTCGGTTTTCAATTTAGCCCCGTTGAATTATCGGCGCAGAATCACTCGACCAGTGAGCTGTTACGCACTCTTTAAAGGAATGGCTGCTTCTAAGCCAACCTCCTGGCTGTCTGAGTAATTCCACTTCCTTTACCACTGAATTGAAAATTAGGGACCTTAGTTAGGAGTCTGGGCTGTTTCCCTTTCGACTACGGCGCTTATCCGTCGCAGTCTGCCTCGTATACCATGCATGAGGGTATTCGGAGTTTATCAGGAGTTGCAAAGGTTATTCACCTCAACTAGTCCAAACAGTGCTCTACCCCCCTCAAAAGACATATACGGCTATACCTAAATATATTTCGCGGAGAACCAGCTATCTCCAGGATCGATTAGCTTTTCACTCCAACCCACGAGTCATCCAATAGACTTGCAGCTCTAAATGGTTCGGGCCTCCATGCTAATTTCTCAGCACTTCACCCTGCTCATGGGTAGCTCTCCTGGTTTCGGGTCTAGTGTACGTGACTTAGCGCCCTATTAAGACTCGCTTTCGCTTCGGCTCCGGATGTTTCTTCCTTAACCTTGCCACATACAACTAAGTCGTTGGTCCGTTCTACAAAAAGTACGCAGTCACAAAAAAGGATTGCTCCCTAATGCTCCTACTCCTTATCAGCACACAGTTTCAGGTTCTATTTCACTCCCCTCTCGGGGTTCTTTTCACCTTTCCCTCACGGTACTAGTTCGCTATCGATCATCTATAGTATTTAGCCTTGGATCATGGTCGACCCAGATTCGAGCCGGATTTCACGTGTCCGACCTTACTTGAGGATATATTGCAACGCGTTAACACACTTTCGAATACGGGGCTTTTACCCTCTTTGGCTTACCTTCCCAGGTAATTCTTCCTCGTGGAAAACACATTGTCTACTTTACAGATTGTAGTAAATATACCTCGCAACACCACCGCACCAACGGTCTGTCCTTACAGTGGGGTGGTTTAGGCTGTTCCCGTTTCGCTCGTCACTACTAAGGGAATCTCGTATTTGATTTCTTTTCCAGAGCTACTTAGATATTTCAGTTCACTCTGTGTCCTCCCTGCAAACGCAGGGTCACCATTAAAATGGTGGGGTTTCCCCATTCGGAAATCCTGATGTATGACGCTTCTTAACAGCTTCACCAGGCTTATCGCAGTTTAGTACGTCCTTCGTCGGGTATAGATGTCAGGGCATTCACTGTGTGCATTAATGTAGTATTTCTTTCATCGCTTTTGTGTACACTCTTACTTACTTATTGCTTTTTTACTCATCACAACTTTTTCTTAGGGTATGTACAAGAGCAAGCTCTCATAATAATCAGTATACAAAGAAGGTGAAGGTTTCAAATAAAAGAGGTAGTCCATCCGCACGTTCTCGTACGGATACCTTGTTACGACTTAAGCCCAGTCAACGTCTCTACTATGGGCCCTCATATTACTTAAGGGACTTCCAGTAGGTACATCTTCCATGCTTTGACGGGCGGTGAGTACAAGACCCAGGAACATATTCACCGTGACATATCTGATTCACGATTACTAGCAATTCCAACTTCATGTAGGCGAGTTGCAGCCTACAATCCGGACTGAGATCGGCTTTATGAGATTAGCTTACTGTCGCCAGTTTGCAGCTCTTTGTACCGACCATTGTATCATGCGTGTAGCCCCAGACATAAGGGCCATGCTGATTTGACGTCATCCACACCTTCCTCCTGATTAACTCAGGCAGTCTCATTAGACATAATAACTAATGACATGGGTTTCGCTCGTTAACGGACTCAACCGAACACCTCAAGGCACGAGCTGACGGCAACCATGCAGCGCCTGTCTTAGGATTCCCTTGCGGGCACCCCCATATTTCTACAGGGTTTCCTAGATATCAAGTCTGGGTAAGGTTCCTCGTTCAGTATCGAATTAAACCGCATGATCCACTGCTTGTGTGGGCCCCCGTCTATTCATTTGAGTTTTAGCCTTGCGGCCGTACTACTCAGGCGGATGACTTAACGCGTTAGCTACGGCACTGATCCCGAAGGACCAACACCTAGTCATCATAGTTTAGGGCGTGGACTACAGGGGTATCTAATCCCTTTCGCTCCCCACGCTTTCGTCTCTGAGTGTCAGTAGAGCCCCAGTATGCTGCCTTCGCTTTTGGTGTTCTTTATGGTGTCAACGGATTGCACTCCTACTCCATAAATTCCGCATACCTCTTGCTCACTCGAGAAAAGCAGTTTCAGATACAAACACGGGGTTGAGCCCCGGTCTTTCATATCTGACACACTTTTCCACCTGCAGACGCTTTACGCCCAGTAATTCCGGATAACGCTTGGGACCTATGTATTACCGCGGCTGCTGGCACATAGTTAGCCGTCCCTTATTCCTCAGGTACCGTCATTATCGTCCCTGAGAAAAGAAGTTTACAATAACAAAACCTTCATCCTTCACGCGGTGTCGCTCCATCAGACTTTCGTCCATTGTGGAAGATTCCTCACTGCTGCCACCCGTAGGTGTATGGGCCGTGTCTCAGTCCCATCGAGGCTGGTCGTCCTCTCAGACCAGCTACCCGTCATTGCCTTGGTGGGCTATTACCCCGCCAACTAGCTGATAGGATACAGGCTCTTCCCCGAGCGCATTGCTGCTTTACCCTTGCGGGACCATCCGGTATTAATCCATCTTTCGATGGGCTATCCCTGACTTGGGGGGAGATACCAATACATTACTCTCTCGTTCGCCACTCAGACCGAAAAATGTCATACTCATCCAGGCAAGCCCTTCAAAGTAATTCAAAGTAGTCCGCGTTCGACTTGCATGTGTTAGGCGCACCGCCAGCGTTCATCCTGAGCTATGATCAAACTCTTTAAAACTTTTTTGAATATTTTTTTCTATATTTAACGTGCCGAAGTTGCACGGAAACCTCACCTTCTTTGTATACTGATTATGTAAAAGAGCAACGCTTTCTCGAAAGTTTGAGCTTGTCGAGAGAACGAGGCGTAATATAGAGAAAAAAAGCCTCCTGTCAAAAGTTTTTTGAAAAATCTCTCTTTTATCTTCAAATAAAGAAGAAATGGGTGAAAAACTTCTCATTTTACGACCTTTTTTTGAAAAAAAATACTACCAAAGCCTTCTCAGTCATCAGTTTCTAAAAAATCTCTCCAATTTTTCGGACCAAGTGAATACAATTTGTGTACAGGACACATCCTATTTTTTGCAAAAAAAATAAACACTCTACAATACCTCTATGAATATCCTTATTACTGGCGGAGCTGGATTTATCGGCTCACATCTCGTGGATGCTTGTATCACTAGAGGACACAGTGTGGCAATCATCGACAACCTCTCGACAGGCAGACAAGACAATCTAGAGGAAGCACTTCAAAGTGGAAAGGCGACACTTTATACTCTTGATATCACAGACAAAGAAGCACTTCTTTCCATTTTTGAATCCTTCAAACCCGATGTTATCTATCATCTTGCAGCACAAATCAATGTGCGTACTTCGATGAAAGATCCGGTGCACGATGCAGAGATTAATATTATTGGTGGACTCAATGTACTCGAATGTATGCGAGCAGTAGGCTGCAAACGAATTATTTTTTCCTCAACAGGTGGTGCTCTCTTTGATGATGACAGCCTTCCATACGATGAAACAATGACCCCTTCACCGAGTTCTCCTTATGGTATTGCGAAGTTAACTTTTGAGCGATATCTGGATTTTTATAGTCGGCAATATGGATTTGAAACAACAGTTCTCCGCTATGCTAATGTCTATTGACCACGCCAAAATCCTCTCGGAGAGGCTGGTGTTGTAAGTATTTTTTGTGATATGATACATAAATGAGAAATGCCAACTATCTATGGCGACGGTGCACAGACGCGCGACTTTATCCATGTCTATGATGTCATCTCGGCAAATACACATGCTCTTGAGAAAAATCTCACAGGTATCTACCATGTCGGGACAGGTATTGAAACTTCAGTCAACGAACTCTGGAATATACTCAATTGAAATAATCCAAATCCAGCAACACCGCGCTATACTCACGCCCTTGGTGAAATACAGAGAAGTGCGCTCAATCCTAAAAAATTGATGAATACAGGGTGGCATATTTCTCAGTCACTCAAAGACATGCTCCCTATAGAATAGTTCAAAATTCTATTTGCATTTTGCGTGTATAAATAATATACTATACATATGTCTCTCAATACTTCCGATGAAAGTGCCGAATGACTCGGCCTCTGAAATAAAGTCGCTGAACAAAGCGAACAACAACGCGAAGAAGCTGCTCAGACCCTTGCTGGTATTCAGCGTACACAAAAGGATGAAAAAAAAGCGCACCGATATGATGTCTGGCTTTCTGAACTTATCAAAATACTTCTCCAAAATCAAGTCTACGATCATATCATTAGTCAGCTGGTGCCCCTCCTCAACGCACGTTGTCCATCACATATCCTCCTCGCCTATATCCTCCCTCTTTCAGATGATATTCTCTTAAAGGTCCGAAATGAGCTCTGAATGGAGATTATGGCAATTCCCACCAAAACACAGTTTACAGAAAGGGCTGCTTATCAAGAACCGCTCGATAGCAATATAGCTAAACATCTCAATATTTGGATGGACACCGTAAGAGGTTGTCTCACGATAGATCCGTCTCAGACATCAACAAAAAAAATACAGGACATGATTAATACGACGTATGAAGAATGACTTGTAAGACTCGTCGCTCATACACTTGCTCATTTTCTCTATGACAGAGGGGTCAATATCCAACCTGCCGATGCAGCAAAAGTCGCAAGAGGTATTATCAAAAAGATGCTCCTGCTCGTACAAGGAGTCAAGGTAGATGAATTCTTTATGACGCCAGTGGAAGATATGATAAAAGAGTCCTAATTCATGTCATAACAAAATTCCCCTGTAAAATAACCAGCATGCACATTGGGCATATTGTGTTTTTTGAAAACATCAAGAAAGTTTGGGACCGAAGGGTAAAATAAACGCGCCTTTTGACGTCACAATTTTGAATCATAAAATAATTCTTCTTCTATTTGCTGACAATTGAGATGCCTGCCATCAGTATGGTTAATACCTATCAACTCATTTGTTGACATCGCAATACCATATTTATCACCATAATGAACTATAGGACTTGCTGAAAGAACTGTCACAGAAAGAGCTCAGGCCTCCAACAACATATCCACAATAATTTTCATAGTAGTTCACCGTACAATCGAGTCATCCACGAGAAGTATGCGTTTTCATCATACCTGTGAAGGATCTATCAAAAATTTATCTCGCACCATTTGCTCTCTTTCTTTTTGAGTACCAGCCATAAAAGATCGTCCAGAATATGGCTTTCTTATCATCCCGTTTGGAATGCTGGGATCAAATCAATAAGCCTTACAAACTCACTCACGCATAATATTGGCACCGTTGGGAACACCCATAATATGATCAAACTCCCAATCAGGATGGTTCTCTCTGAGCTCAGAGGCTGCTGAAAAACCAAGATCAAAACGAACCTTACGCACCTCAACTCAATAAAGTATTGAATCATCTTTTGCTAGGTAGACAAACTCAAAAACATCAGGGCGTTGAGAAATATTTTCTGTTAAAAGCGATACTGGTTCGCATCCTGGAAATATAAGCGAACCATTTGGGAGTTCTCCACGATATGTATATCATATTCTATCATAAAAATATGGTTCCGAAGAGAAAATATGATATCATTCACCTTTATCACCGTAGGAGAGAGGACGAATTCAATACATGTCCTTAAAGATAAATTCCTCTTTCCCATACTTCGCAATAACCGAATATCATCCTCGGAATACTGCCAATACTCTTTTTACAGTTTCCTCTATAGCATTTCGGACATTGGACTGTCCGGATTGTCTCAAAATGGCTTCAATATTGTGAAATATAAAACGCGACAATGTCTCAGTATCTCCACGAGTAGAATATGTATATTTTTCTAGGTGTTCTCGACGTACTCTCTCGTGATCTGCAATATTACCATTAAAAATAAGATCAAGCTGACTGTCATCATCAGCAACTGTATAAGGCTGTGAATTGAGAGCACGTGCCTTGCCTCGTGAAGTCGTATAGCGAGTTTGTCAAAGAGCTATAATCTTCTCATTTGGACCTACCTCTCCTTCTTCTGGTCACATTAATCGTATCTGTTGAAGTAATTTTGGAGTCACTCTTCGTCTTTTCACAATATCCTGTAACTCACCATTATAATACATAAATGCGCCCACCGAATCATCTCATCGATGTTTAAGTCACTCGGTAGAAATAGCTAAATCTTCGGAGATATCCAGAAAACCACGAGATGTAATACCTACAATTCAGCACATATCTCCATCTTACTTAGATTTTTTGACAATTCAAATAAAAAATTATCTATCTTATTTATTACTATTTTCTTGAGCTAAGGAAATCAATCTATCAAGAAGCTCCGAATATCCAATGCCAGTCGCTTCCCAGAGTTTTGGATACATACTGAATTTCGTAAATCCTGGCATCGTATTTATTTCATTAAGATAACACTCTCCCGTTTCTCGATCAACCAAAAAATCTACTCGCGAAAGTCCTCGTGCACCGATAGCCTGGAATGCTTTTTTTGCCATTCATTGAAGTTCTCAGAGTTGTTCTGCGGAAATATTGGCTGGTATCATCAATTCAGCTCATCATTCTGTATATTTTGATTCATAGGAATAAAACTCATGTTTGATATCTGGCATGATTTCCCCAGCAATAGAAACAATGGGTTCATCATTTCCAAGAACAGCCAGCTCTACTTCTCGTGGGCGATTAAGTCCTTTTTCCACAACAATTCTTTTGTCATAGATAAGCGCCTCCTCAATAGCACTTGTGAGTGTTTCTCGTGATTTTACTTTTGAAATACCCACCGAACTTCCCATATTTGCTGGTTTCACAAAAACGGGATATCACAGTGCCTCTATTCCCTCAATAACGGAAGCTTGATCTTTTTTCCAATCATACGCGTTAAAGTCATAAAATGGAAGTTGTTTAAGTCACGCCTGAGAGAAAAGCGCTTTGGAATAAATCTTATCCATACCGACTGCCGATCCACCCACACCACTTCCCACATAGGGAAGTCCTATCATATCGAGTAATCATTGCAGCCGTCCATCCTCTCCATAGGGGCCATGAAGCACAGGAAAGACAACATCGATTCACATCGCACGGAAGTCTGGAAGAGAAGTTCATTCTGCTGTTTCTGTCCCTCCAGAAAGTATCTGCAAAGCAGTATCGCTCGCTATCCATCGACCTTTTTTCGAGATAAGAACAGGGGTGATATCATATTTTTCATGGTCAAGCGCCTCCACGACCGAACGAGCAGAAATAAGAGATACATCATGTTCACCACTTTGTCCACCGAAGAGGACAAGAACGCGGATTTTTGTCATAGGAATAATATTAAAATACTACGGAAAGTATAATAACACCCAATTGAAAGCAAGAAAAAAGCACGTATATTTGCAAAAAATGGTTGAGAATGATATAATGAAAGCATGACTAACATCCAAGATTTGCAACCAATTATCGAGGCATATACACCAGTCGTTCAAATACTTGCTGCTGGTATCTGTATCAGCATTGGTCTATATTTGTTCACTGAATGGGTTTTTCATATTACTGGTATAGAGAAATTGCTCTTGAAATTTTTGGGACAAAGAGCGCACATAGGAAAAGATAATCTCCCGAAAGCTATCGGGAAATATATCGCAGTGTTTGTTTTTTTACTTTTCCTCCGAAGTGCAGTAGATAGAGCAGGTTATCCAGAAATAGAGCAATTCCTCTCTCGCGTGGTAGAATACCTTCCCCATCTCCTTCTGGCACTCTTAATCACATTCTTCGGAATCCAATCATCAGAAACCGCTTATAATATCATTTACAATGCTGTCCGATTTGAAAGTAAAAAAACAGCAACACTCCTCGGGAATATCTGACGAGTAATTATCCTCTTTTTCACATTTAGTATTACGCTGGGGCAAATAAACGCTGGGGTAGATATTATTCCTGCTTATTTGATTATCTCTATACTTATTGGTATTGTTGCTGCGACCAGTCTTGCCTTTGGTCTTGCCTTTGGTCTTGGTGGGAGACAAGCTGCTACGAAAATTATCAACGATTTTTTCATGAAAAAAAAGCCACTAACAAAATTACCAGAAAAAAACTTGAAAAAATAAATATATCCCTATAGTACACCGTGTCACTCACGTGCCCAGGTGGTGAAATTGGTAGACACGCAGCCTTGAGGTGGCTGTGCCGCAAGGTGTGGAGGTTCGAGTCCTCTCTTGGGCACCATGTAAGAATCTTAAAATACTCACGAAAATGGGTATTTTTTTGATGATGAAAAACAACCAAAGGAAAGAAGTGATTTTTCTGCCTTGCCTGTGGGCATGCTGACTGCAACAAAGTAGCAACCGAATCCTCTCTTAATAACACTAATCAACGTATGAAAAAACACTTCTCTTAAGAGAAGTGTTTTTTCATAAAGAAATCGAGTGCTGTCATTCTTTAATTCGTAGCAACAGTGTTAACGCCAGGTGGAGGATTATCTGTACCAATACATGATGAAAGATATGGTGAAAATTTAATACTAAATTTTGTATCTCGCGCAACTGGAACAGAAAACTCTCGTTGAGTAGTTGTTATAAGAGTAGTAGGGTTACCATAATTGTAGGTGGTTCATACCAAGTTTAATACGTTTGCAGTATAAATAATAGATATTTTAGCTTGTGAACCCGCTGGTAAACTCATAGTAGTTCCCCTTGTGTTAATAGATTGATCATTAACGCTTATACTCTTAATATAGCTAAAACACTTTCCATAACCCGAAGTTGTGATGACAATATTATAACTTTTAGTAGTAGTAGTTGGTACATGTGTCTTCAAAGGAAGTACAGATGTCGTAGGAACATTGGTAGATGATGGCGTCGTCGTGGTAACAGGAGCTCTGGTAGAAGATGATATGTTTGTATTTAGAGCAAGAGATCCGAGTGACGATGGTGTAGAATTTTGTGACACAATAACATATAAAAGAGCCAAAATGGCTACGATTCACACTATAAGAAGTGATTTCTTAGTAAGCATAGTAAAAGAAATAAGTAAAAAATAAGTACGGTAATATTACTGATATTCTTATGATGTCAAAGATGTGCAACTCTATTTCGTAGAAATTATTATATTGACATAATATTTTTATATGGCAAAATATGTACATGAAACATCTTACTTACAGTTTTTTCCACAATAATAGAGAACAACTCTCTCATCATGGAAAACAATTTGTTCGATATGCATGTGTTGGGGGTCTTATGCTCATAATCAGTCTTGTAACAGTAGGTGGTTTAACGGAATTCTTTGGGGTACATTATCTCTTAGCCTGTGGGGTAGCTTTCATAATAGAGTCATTTGTCGCTTTTTTCATTAACAAATATTGGACATTTGGGTCAGATGTGAGCTTTATGAAATGATATATGCGATTTGTGATAATTGGTTTTTATAGTACTGTTATTATGCTTTTTATAACCTATGGGCTCACTCATTGTCTTGCGCTTCACTATGTTTGGGCACGAACAGCTTCAACAGTTATTATGGGAATCTGTGGATATTTTATGGATATGCGTCTCGCGTTTAGAGTATAAAAAATCCCACAAAAAGTGGGAAAATATCTGGAATGGTGCCGAGGAGTAGAATCGAACTACCGACACAAGGCTTTTCAGGCCTCTGCTCTACCACTGAGCTACCCCGGCACGCGAACACTCTATGAATTTTTGGTCTTTTGCAAGTCAAATTTTAGTGCTTCACTTTTATCTGAGCAAATTCAAGTTCAACTGGCGTATCTCGACCAAGGAGATTGACAGTGAGCTTGAGTGTACCCTTCTTTTCATTCACTTCAATAATCTTTCCTTCACTTCATTTGAAAGACCCATCGAGAACAGTCGCATAATCTCCGATCTTGATAGGCGTTTTGTATTCCGCATTCTTTTCATCAACCATACCATGAATTCGTTCCAGTTCTGCCTCAGTTACTGGGACTGGAGTCGTACCAGCTCCAAGAAATCCTGTTACATTTGGAGTATTGCGGACCACATACCACGATTCATTGTTCACAATCATTTTAACCAAGATATACCCTGGAAAGACATTTTTCTTCTGTTTCGTTGTTCATCCACCTTTTTTCAGTGTCACAACATCATGAAGAGGAACAAAACAATCAAGAATATATTTTTCAAGATTGAACATCTCACGACGCTGCATCAAGGAGGTACGCACATTTTCTTCCGTACCAGAAATAACGCGTATTACATACCATTCTGCCTTTGGTGCGAAGAGTTTTGACATGGAACAAAAAGGATAAGAAATAGGAAAACTATTTTTTTGCAGGAACCGTTGGCGTTGTAATAGCCTTTGGAGTCAAAGTAACCGACTTGCCATCAGCTGACTTAGTATCCAGCTTAATAGCATTTGGGTCTATTGTTGGAGAACCAGAAATGTCTGCTTTAGCTGGAGCATGAATTCTAGTACGAATCTCAAGTAAACCGTTACTAAAAATCAGTGTAAGAAGATAGACAAAAACGGACATACCAGTTATTGTATAAACAACAATTTGAAAGAATTTTTTGGTTTCTAGGTGCGTAGGCCAGACCACATGCTCGAGTTCTGCCATTGAATCTTTGAAAAAATTTGCCATAGGAAAGAGGTAAAAGTGAGAGGAGTATAGAAAAAATACAGGAAGAGTCAAATTTTGTCAGATTATCGTTGCTGAATAGAGGTGATAATAGAAGTCGTTGATACTGGCAGGAGGGGTGTATCCTTTTTGAGAACAACAACTTCGATACCGTATTGACTACAAAAAATCCTTTTTGCATCAACATTCTTATCATCCTCAGTAACGGCTAAAATAGCTGGTTGAATATGTGTGATGTGCGTCCGAAAATCAAAAACAGGATCAATATCCGAGCTCGATACAGCCATATCAACACAACGTAGAGATGACAAAATAACCATTTTGTGCGAATCAGGAAGTGAGGGTTTGCGTTTTTTGGCTAAAAGCAGTACCTCTTCACTCGCAAAACATACCGTAAGATGATCACCGAGAGCTCGCGCTTGTTGGAAGAAATGAATATGCCCTCCATGAAGAATATCATAACAACCAGACACAAAGACTTTTTTAAGAGGTTTTGAAGACATAAAATAATTTGAAACATTATGACATTTTTCCTTCTTTTACAAAAAGTTTATAGAGTATGGGTATAACAAAGAGAGTTAGAGCACCAGAAGTAGTAAGTCCAGCTACCAAAGTAATGGCAAGAGGCTGCCAGGTACCTGGGACAAGAGCAAGGGGTACATTTCAGAGAATCGTCACAAACGAGGTAAGAAATATGGGCTCGAATCGTGAACGTCCAGCATCGAGAATAGCATCAGGAATTGAAAGTCCTGTGCGACGATTGAGATTAATCTTGTCTATCAAGACAATGGAATTATTCACCACGATACCAAAGAGGGCTACAAGACCTATCAGTGATGGAAAAGATAAGGTAGAATGCGTCACTGTCAATCCAAGAAATACACCAATGAGTGAAAGTGGAATAGGCGCCAATACGAGAATCGATTGCTTGTAGGAGTTAAATTGGAGCACAATAGTCCCCACAATCAAAAGAAGACCAAAACACATTGCTACTAAAAGTGAATTAATGGATTTAGCATTTTCATCATTTACTCATCCAATAATAAATTGATAATTTGGATTATTCTTGGCCAAGTCAGCCTTGTAGGAAACAGTACGAGCATTAAATTCTTTGAGCAATGTTTGAGCATTGGTGGTTTTGTCAGCAGCGACACTGAGTGTCACAGATCGTTTCTGATCAATACGCGTAATAGATTCCACAGAAGATTCAAGATTATTGGTCATGAGGTCACCAAGAAAAACATACTGTCCTTTTGCATTCCGTATTTTCAATCATTTTATCTTTGCAAGAGTGTCAACCGATTCTGGAATATACTGAGCGCGAACAATGATTTCGTCAGAGCCACGAAATATCTTCGTAACATCGATTCCATCGACAGCCATTTTTAAGAAGGTGGAAACTTGTGCGAGAGAAAGTCCATTAATAGCGAGTTTTTGTGTGTCAAATTTATAAGAGAATTCAAGTGGTGTTGCCTGGACAGATGTAGCAATATTGATAGCTCCAGGGATAGTCGCAGCTATACCCTTGATATCACGCAAGATTTTATTAAGCACATGAAAATCATCCCCCGTTACACGGACTTCGAGATCGGCACCAGCTGGTGGACCACCTTTGAGTTCGACAAGATCAAACTTCACACCTGGGAATTGAATTTTCTGTAGGGTCGTTCGAAGACGGTTGGCAAAATCAAAAGAAGTCTCTTTTCGTCCATCATTTTTTTTCTTCAGATTAATAGTAATACTTGCCAAATTAGTTGAACTGCCACCAGCTCTAACAGATGATGATGATGCTGCGCTTCATACTGTTGTTGTAAAGCTCGCAATAATATCGACTGGCTCTTTGCGGAGAATATCTTCCACAGCAACAATCTGCTTGCTTGTGGTCTCTAGTTTTTGTCATGGTTCTGCCGTCATATTAACATAGACAATGTCTTGATTATCTGCAGGAAAAAATTCCGTCTTCAGGATACCAAGTGCTGGCATGGCAATAGCAACAAGAAATATACCAACCACCACTCCTATAAACCTCCAGAGACGACCACGAACAGCCATAAGATAAGTAATAGCTCTTTCATATTTTACAATAAATGGTTCCAACGAAACAAATCGACGAGACCAGAAAGTTTCTTCTTCATTCTTAGTATGTTTGTGAGCATTATCTCCTTGGAAAAAAAGTGTTAGAGTGGGAACGATAGTTAAAGAGAGAACCAGAGATATCAGCATCGTTGTCATAATAACAAACGGAATGGAAAAAATGAATTTTCCAATAATTCCGGACATAAAAAGCATTGCCGCAAAAATCCATGCTGTCGTCATAGTGGTGGAAATATCAGGCCACTTCAAGTCCCGTATAGCGAGAAGCATCGCTTGTCGAGCAGTAAATTTGTTGGATTTATAGTATTGGTCAAATCCAGTGACTATCAAAATGGCATCATCAACCAAAAGCCCTAATGAAAGAACGAGTGAAAAGAGCGAAAGAAAGTTCAAAGTCTGACCGGCAATTCTGAGAACAACAAATGTAAGAAGAAATACAAGTGGTATAGTGAGCGTTGGGACAAGAGCCTCCTTGAAACCAATAAAGAAGAGCAATGTGCCACACACCAAGAAAAGTGTAATGGCAAAATCACGAGTGAGCCCAGAGAGGTCATCACGAATCTGTGCAGAAAAATCCGTTGTTGTCTGAACAACAACATCAGATGGTATGGCTCCTGAATCTTGCATGGCTTTTACGGTTTTTTGTCCACTATCAACCAAATCAATAATAGACCCTCCTGATTTTTTAATAACAGAAAGTGTCACAGCTGGAACTGGAGTTTTCCCCCCAATAGAAAGTCGAGATTCAGTTTCTCGTTTTATCGGACTCTCGGTAATATCAGCAATATCTCGCAGAAAGAGAATCCCAGGATCACCAATATTGGCTACAGGAATATCTCGAAGAGTCTGAAGACTGTAAAAACGATTATCCACACTCATGGTATGTTTATACCCATCCACGGCATAATCACCTATTGGAAGGGTAAAATTAACACCAGAAATGGCCTGATTCGCTTGATCAGGAGAAATACCATAGGTTTCGAGTTTTGTCGTATCATAATTGACACGATATTCAATCTCATCCCCTCAAGAGATATTCACAGAGGAAACATTGGATATTTTTTCAAGTTCATCCTTAATTTTCTTGGCAATTTGATTGAGCTCGAGTGGTGTTTTATTTCCAGAAAGAGAAAAGATCCACACAGGTGTATCACGGAAATTCAATTCACTCACAGTAGGGTCTTTAGCAGAATCAGGAAAATCTTTCTTTGCAATATCTACCTGTTCTTTAACATCCTGAAGCATCTGCTTCATATCAGCTCCTGTTTTAAATTGGAGAACAACAGAAGCAACGCTATTGAGAGATGTAGATGTCATCTTATCTATATCCTTTACCTTGCTAACATTTTTTTCTATTTTTTTTGTTACCAAATCCTCGACGCTTTCTGGGCTCGCTCATGGTAATAAAACATTAATCGAAATAATTCCCAAATCTACCTCTGGCGTACTCTCCAGTGGGAGACTTCTCAGCGATATAACACCTGCAACAATAAAAACTAAAATCATGAGGAATACAACGCGGTATTTATCTGTAAAGAAAGTGAACCATGACTTATCCAATTCCGGGTCATAAGTGAGTTTAGAGATATAGCGATTGTCTGAAGACATAGGAAAATATTAGAGAGTGGTTGTCTTGGTGTTGGTAGTGACCTCAGGTTCAGCAGGTGCCAAAACTGGTGCTGCTGCTGGGATAATAGGATTATTAGGATCAATTGGTATTTGGACATAGTCACCGTCATCCACACCCAGGGTTCCAATAGTAACAATTCGTTCTCAGACAGTGAGTCAATCAAGAATCGTCACACTCGATTCATTCATCTGACCGATTTTTACAACACGTTCGTGCAGTGTCCCTGTTTGTTTCTTTTCATCCTCTACTGTCATCACATAGACCGCATAAACTTCTTGTCACAGATTTCGAAGAGCAGTGTAAGGAATAACAATCTGAGTATCCTCAGGATTCTTTGAAAGAGGAGCCCCAGGGAGTATCACATCAACAATATCGCCCAGCGTCACTGATGGATGAATAGTTGGTAATGAGATCTCAACTTTGTAGAGATGAGATACCGGGTCAGGACCAGCAGAGAGATTTGAAAGTGTTCCATGAAATGTCTCTCCGCCAAAAATCAATGGAACATCTTGTCATGCTGCGAGATATTTATGTTGTTCTACGCTCACATCGGTTTTGATAATAAGATGAGAAGTATCACCTAAAGTAAACAAATTTGATCCCGGACTCACCAAACTTCAGATTTCAACATTTTTAGCAATAACAACAGCATTAAATGGAGCCTTTACGATTAAACGAGCTGCATTTCCTTGAGCATCATTCAGGCGTAACGACGCAAGTCCAATAGACTGATCAACCTGAGACGTACCTATTGTTTGAGCTTTTTGAGCAGCTTCATACGCATTTTTTGCCAGTTCCAATCCTGCAGAAGCAGCATGAAGACTATTATCAACAGATATTTTTGTTTGTGCGAGAGTATTAAGAGCATTATCCGACGCAATTTTAACTGCTTGTTCTCGAGAGGTTCTTTCATCTTGATAGGTCGCCAGGAATGTCTGAGCACTATTAAGGAAATTTACTAATCCAGATGAAAGTCCATTGTACTGAGTCTGGTAAGCATCTATTGTAGCACGATCAGCAGCTAACATGGAAGGAGGAAATACCGCCGCATCACTCACGGAATTAATCAAAACTACCCTCACTGCTGAGATGAGATCACTGGTAAGAGTCTGAACCTTCTGGAGCTCATTGACCCGATCAACCAGTGTCCCTTTTGAATCTGGAGACCATTTTTTATACGGGAGAAGCTGAGAAAGCAGAGCATCGGCCTTTACTTTTTGCTGTGAGTCAGTCGCTGAGAGAAGATATTCATAGGAATCATTGAGATTTTGTTTTTGTTCAGAGACTCCGAGAAGTGTATCTGTCATATCAAGCACATTCGTCAGGAAAGATTGAAAAGACTGAAGCTGATTTGCATAACTGGCCTCAAAGGCATCGAGTTGTTTTTGCTGAGACGCAATATAATTATTGAGGTCGAGTTGCGCCTTTGAAACAACCGTATCTGATGTTGTGGAAGTTCCAGCCTGGAGAGCTGCGGTATTTCGTTCCGCTTGGTCAAGTGTTTCTTTGGCATTCAGTTGAGCAGCATCATAATCTTTTTGAGCTTTATCAAGTGCAATCTTGGTACTCGCAACAGCCTGACCGAGAGAGACTAGAGTATTATCACGGGTCAATTCGGCCCCTGACACACCGAGAGCCGCCGTACTAATAGCGTCACCTGAGAGACCGTATGTATCAGCTATGGTTGCCAATGTCTGACCTGCCGTAACAATATCTCCTATCTCAACAGGGAGCGCGCCAATAAAACCAGTTCATTGAGTGCTAATAGTCGTTTCTTTATCTGCCGCCACACGACCTGTCACATGAACTTGTTCTGAAAAGAGACTTTTCCCAACAACTTGTGTTTGAACAATCTTTGCAGCACGAGTTGGAGTTGAAGTGACTACTGCAGGCGTATGGCTACTCAAAACATTTTTGAGAACCAGAGCAATAATGATTATTCCGATGATAGTTATAATGGTACGTTTTTTCATAAAAAGAAAGATAAGGGGGTTTGAGATTTAATTTTTCGCCATTTCAACTCGCATATATTCCATAAATTCTGCCATATCATCTGTTTTGACCATACCAATAGCTTTGCCATGCTTTGTCACTACCATGAGGGAATCTCCCGGTTTGATATTGAGCATTTCACGGACATCTTGTGGAATCACAATTTGTCATTTTGTGCCCACAGTCACTGTAGTATGCATTTTCATATAACACTCTGGGTGCCATTTTTTCTCAGCTTTCATAAAAGTATGATTAGTTATACCAAGTATGTCTAAGTATACCAATAATACTGGCGTGTCAAAGAATTACAGTAGCTCTTTTCGTATTTTATTTCCAATGATAGTCATATCCTCTGGACTTTCTCGATGTGCCTTGGAGGAATCTAAATCACCTTCTCGAAAAAGTGGAATGATATGAAGATGGAAATGATCTGGAACTCCAAATCCTTCTGTGAGGAAACTTATACGAGCACAGCCTGTTGCTCGCTGAATTGCTGGTCAGAGAATATTTTTCCCAACCAAGAAAATATGTGTCATAAGTGCATCGGACAAGTCCAAGATATTTCCAATCTCTTCTTTGGGGACAATCAGGGTATGCCCCAAATTATGTGGGTCTATGGAAAGAAACGAAAAACAGAGCTTATCCTCATAGATCTTATAACAAGGAATCTCTCCATGAATAATTTTGGTAAAAATAGAGGACATAGAAAAATATTAGAACCTCATCATAGTAAGAAGAAATAAAAAGATTGGAATATTTTCTTATAAAAAATCTCACCTTTTGGTGAGATACCCTTAAAGCTTAATGATATGATTCCTTGTTAAATAATCCAGAATAAAGCAAGCCGAAAGATATCCTGGTATAAAGATTATAAATCCAATGGCTGCTCAACCCAAATTATTTTCGTTAATAAACCAAGTTAGAACTGTATAAACTCCATACACGAATCCGCCTATCCAAAGATATTTATATACACTGTTTTTAAATTTTTCCTGATAGGATGCTATTTTTGTACGCTCTTCCGCGTTCTTTGCCCTCACAAAACCCCATGCTTTCCATTTAGGCCACATTTGAACGCATGCAACGCCTATAAGAAGAATAGCCACGAGCATGCCGCCAAATATTCCAATAATAAAATTATTATACATATTGATAATCTTTAGGACTTTGCGGATGCCAAAAAATCAAATTGTAAAAATGGTGGGTGATAGTGGACTCGAACCACTGACTTCTTCCATGTCATAGAAGCACTCTAACCAGCTGAGCTAATCACCCACGTAAAGTGGATTGTAGGAAAAATCGATGAATTGCAAATAAAATACATTCGATTCACTTAAGAACGCCATAATTCTATCATTCGTTCTTGTTCTGCAGTCAGTTTTTTTGGCATCCGTGCTTCTATTTTCAGATAGAGATCGCCCACCTTTCTCCCGCTCTTCTTGCCTTTGCCTGTCACCTTGAGACGAGTACCAGGCCTGGTACAGGCTGGAACAGTCACACGAAAATTCGAACCACCAGCCTCCAATGAAAGTTTAGTTCAGAGCAGAATATCCCACAGAGGAATTTCTACCGTCTGTGTAATATCCAAGTCCTCTACTTTCTGTGCTTGATGTGAACGCGAAGTTCATTGTCTCGCAAAACCTCCAAGTATATCTCCGAGGTCAAATTCAAATCATTGAGTCGAAGAACGTCATCATCACATATTGCCAAAAATATCTCCAAAATCAAAGCCAGCTGAGCTTTGTCTTCCAAAACCTTGTCCCCCGCCACCACCCATATTTCCAAAATCAGTATTACCAAATGTATCATACTGTTTCCGTTTTTGGGCATCAGAAAGTGTCTGATAGGCTTCATTGATTTCTTTAAACTTTGCTTCTGCCTTTTTATCTCATTGATGGCGATCAGGGTGCCATTGCATAGCGAGCTTCTTATAGGCTTTTTTGATATCTGCAGCCGTTGCTCATTTAGTTATTCAAAGGGTCTCATAGAAATCTTTTTTCATATCAAAAATAGTATTAAATTATCACCAAAATGCAAGAGGTGCTAAATTATTGACAAAATAGATAAATTTATCATAATCCCATAAAACTGTCAATTTCCATTTTTTTACTATACTGTCACAAACCAGGTAGATTTTATTTTTCAAGATTTTTATGAAAAAACCGTACGTACTTATCGTCTGACGCCCTAATGTGGGAAAAAGTAGTCTCTTTAATGCCTTTACAGGGAGAAAGATTTCTATTGTTGATGAAGTGGCAAACACCACTCGCGATGTCATCGAATACCCAATGGTAGACTTTGCAACAGAGTTTCAGTGGACAATCGCTGATAGCGGGGGTCTCAACTTTGGGACGCAACATCAAATCCTGCAAGACGTCAATAAGCGAGTTGATGAATGTGCAAAACAAGCTGACCTTATTCTCTTGATTGTCGAATACGATCGTCTGACAGATGTCGATGATCACATCATAGCAACGCTCAGAAAAACAGGAAAACCTATCTGGATAGTAGCCAATAAAGCAGACAATTCTATTCGAGCCAATGAAGCGTACCAGCATCTCTCAACAGGATTTCCTGTTTACCCTGTCAGTGCCTCTCATCGCAAAATTGATGACCTCGAGGAAGCGGTCGTGGCATTTCTCAAGAATAAATTTCCAGAACAAAAAGCAAATCCTGAAGAAGAGTGAATCCGTATTGCGCTGGTTGGTCGTCCAAATGTTGGGAAAAGTAGTACCTTCAATGCGCTCATCGGCTATGACAAAGTAGTTGTATCGCCAGAAGCAGGAACGACACGAGACGCTACGGATACACGACTTGTCTACAAAGACCAAGCTATTACATTGATTGACACGGCGGGGTTTCGAAAACCAGGAAAAGTCGGTATCTACAATGTCGAAAGCTGGTCAGTTCTCCGAACCAAAGCCGCTGTCGAACGAGCTGATATTTGTGTTCTCTTGATTGACTCTGTCGAATGAGTTGTCCAACAAGACAAACATATTATCGCCGAGGTCCTTGAACAAAAAAAAGGTATTATCATCATGGTGAATAAGTGGGATCTCTCTCAAAAGAAAACAGACATGGAACTCGATATGTTTAAGAATCGATACCTCGCCTATCTCCAGAGAGAATTCGCATTTTGTCCTTGGGCGATGACTGTTTTTGCAACTGCAAGTGAGGGCAAGGGTGTCAAAGAAATCCTCGACCATGCTATTGGTATTTATGCTGAGCGACATAAAAGAATTTCAACAGGGGAATTCAATCGATTCCTGACACGCACTTGTCTCGAACATGCTCCGAGAGGAAGCAGGAAAATCCATAACCCTCGTGTCTATTACGGTTCACAAGTCGCTGTCGATCCACCAAAATTTGTCATCAATGTCAATAAATCTGAGTCCATCCATTTCAGCTGGAAACGGTTTCTTATGAACCAAATACGAGAAGTATTTGGATTTTACGGAACACCCATCGAAATCGAATACCATGGAAAAAATCCTGACGAGAATCCCTACAAGCCAGTAAAAGTAATGTCTAAAGCTGTTAAGATACCAAAAAAATAACCACTACGCCATATACTGGCAGATGAAAATAAGTAAAAATTTTGAAAAAAAAATATCATTCATAGTATAGGAGCAAATTTTTTACTCTCTTTTCTATTTATATTATGCGTATTTTTGAATCCTTCGACTCTATTATAGACCTCCCATATCCAGCTTTTGAGAAAAAGTTGGATAAGCTCGAGGAAACTCTCGGAAAATTTTCTGTTGATGAACTCAATGAAGATATGCTCGATGAATATTTCCTCAAGATCAAAGAAGAATATTCGACGCAAAAACTTGATGGGGCAAAAACTCGTCTTGGCCTCCTGGGTTATGTTGCACATTTTGATGTGTTGGTGGAAAAATATTTTCCAGATTATGTCGCTCTCTTTCAGGATGTTTTTGACCGAGAAGATTTTGAAAATATGGCACCCGTTGCCTATACTTTTCTCGAACATCTCGATGAAATACTCCGAGACTATACTCATCGCCTCAGCGATCCAGATAATTATCCATCCTACACCAGCTATATCCAAGAAGTTATCCGAGATAGCATGATTGGGCTCTTTTTCTGGCTTCAAGAACGTGAGACAAAGAGGGAAAAGAAGGCAAGTGAAAAAGACAAAAATACTGATATTGCTATCAAGATGAGCTCAGAAACTGATGACTACGAATTACGATTTATTCGACAATGCCTTGAGCTCCTCGGAGAATGAGTCCTCGAAAAAATCTTCTTTGATTTTGAATATCCAATTAAAATATCCCCAACTCATCCTGATTTACAACTTATTGGTCGATACGAGAGGAAACAAGCATAATAAAAAACCCTTCGATGCAAAATAAAATTTTTGCATTTTAGCTACTCTTAAATATAGTGGAGATATTCAATAAGATACAGCCCCCCCAAGGGATTTTCTCTTTGTTTTCATACTCCGTCAGTATTCCTGAAGACAAACCATACTTCCTTTATTTTGTATTCATAATTTAGCTCTTATGCCTCTTTTCAACTCTACGTAAACAATCTGGATTTACACTGATAGAACTGATGGTCGTGATGGCAATAATTGCCATACTCGCAACAGCTGGCCTCTCGGCGTATACGGGATATATTCAGAAGGCGAGGGATGCGAAGAGAATCTCAGATATACGTGCAATCAATAATATAGTGACGAGTATGCTATCGACAACTGGTCAGCCTCCACAAACAGCAAAAGAAGTCTATGATGCTGTAACTGTTGCTAATAATGGACAACCCCTTGTTGACCCTATGGTCACTGTCGCTGGAGGAATCGTGACAGCAGGAAAAAAAGTTTGCTATTGAACAGGGACGTCTAGTGGAGGCGCAACCGGATTCCCTTATACCTGTTCTTACTCCTATCGACTCTGTGATGGTGGGATAGGATATGCAGTCGGTGCTCGATTTGAGAGCTTAGCAAATACGGGACTCTATGGGACTACAGGAGTACCACCTAAAATGGTTCCTGTATTGGGTAATTATATGATCTATGAAATAGGATCTTGTCAGGTTGCATGTGTAAGCTTAGCTTTCGGTTGCCCATCAAATTTTGCTAACCCGACAAAATTAACAGGGAATTCAACTGTCGCTGACATGTTATGAGACCCTTATTAAATATTACTGCTTTGCTTGTTTCTGGCTCCTCACGATAGTAATCATGATAAGAATACTCCCGCGATGATCTGTCAGAGATCAGGGGTTTTAGAATTTATTATTTTCTCAGACAGATAATCTCTCCAGAGTTCTTAAGTGCAACTTGAAAAAACTGCCGAAGTAAATACACTACTCCTATGTCTGGACTTCACCAATTATTTTTTAGTCGATATCTCGGAGAATGAGATGAGATGCGAGCCGTTTTTCATCGGCATTTTTTAGCTGTATTTCCAAATATTTTTTTCTGGTTAGCAGTACCAGTCGGTGGTGTTTCTTGGGGTATCTATAAATGGTTTTATCCTGGTATCGTTGGGACACCTTTTCTCTGGCTCTTTGAATGATACCTTTTTTTGATGTTTATCATTGTTCTCTACAAGGTAATCGATTGGTATGCGGATGCTTGGGTATTGACCGACCGTGGCATTATCGATGTTCGTTGGTCACTGATGATGCTCGACACATCATTTACCGAGTATCATGATATTTCCTCAATCCAATATTCTCAGGAGTCACTCTTTGATAAGATGTTTCAAATTGGTGATATCACCATGCATAAAATGGGCGATGAAACACGAATCGCCTATATGTATAAACCAGATAAAATAGCAGAATTTGTACAAAAAGAACTTCATGTTGAACATGAGAGTCATGACGATAAAGCGACACCAGAAATGCATATCTATGTTGATGGATTTCGTCAACAACATGAAATGACTCGCTACAAAGATGGCTATCGTTATATGCCTCGTATGAATACTGAGGAAGATGAATTTGTGGAAAAAGTACGAAGTCAAAAATGAACAATAGATCTCTCTGGTTGAATACAACAAAATATTCCAGAAAAACCTCCTGAAAAGCATGGCAAGCATTAAATCATTTCCTTTTGAGTCAATTCTCAGATGGTACAGAGAAAATGGTCGACATGATTTACCATGGAGAAAGATTTATCATCTCTCAATAAAAGAGAGACTATATCGAGTTTGGATTGCAGAAGTGATGCTCCAACAAACACAAGTAGACAGAGTTATCGGGTACTATAAGCGTTTTCTTGAAAGATACCCAACTATTGAATCACTGGCAGCAACAACATATGAAGAGCTTTTCCCTTACTATCAATGATTGGGGTATTATGGTCGAGCTCGGAGAATGATTGAGCTAGCACGATTTGTCATGAAAAAATATCATGGAATATTTCCTAAATCTTTTGAACTGCTTCGAAAACTTCCATGAATCTGAACATACACCGCTCAGGCACTTCTGGCTTTTGGATACAATCAATCAATACTCGCCCTCGATGCCAATCTCGTGAAAATATTTTTACGATACTATCTCGGAACACGCTATGGTGATAAAAAAATGCAGGAAACTATTGCCACAAAACTTCAAGAGCAAGTTCAGAAAGAAAATATTTCTGGTCGAGATATCAATAATGCCTTGATGGATTTCTGAGCTCTCATTTCCACCAACTATGAATGATTAGACAAGAAAAAATATCCACTGGTCGAGTGCGAATGGTTTCAAACAAAAGGAAAGAAAGAAATTAAGGAATCAAAAGAAAGAAAACAAAGTCTCAAAAATACCTACTCTTGTCTCGTTTTTCTCCATGAGAATCATAAAAAATATTGGAGTAGTCTCACGGAATATTACGAACCTTTTCTCATTACACCAACAAGCAAAGACGATCGGACAAGTATCCAGGATTATTTTTCTGCTACCTACAATCTAGAGACCTCCGTACGCCCAAGTTTTGGGAATGCACTCTACGGAGATTTACATGTAAAACTATTCCATGCACAGATCCAAACTGGAGATATAGCACTTCCAGAATTTCCAAAAGAGAAAAAAGAGGACTGGATACAACGCTGCCTTATTACTTCTTAACTGAGACATAAACCATTTCGCCTGGAGTAAATACTTGTTTTTCTAAGAATTCATTTCCATCAGCGTCTCCAACTGTGATTTTTCTTCACATATTTTTCCCGCCTCCAAATACTTTAACATAATGAAGACGGACACCATCTGGGATTCATCAATTTTTTACTACATAACTATAGACTTTTTCTGTTTCAGTTTCATAAAGGAATGCAAATGTTCCAGGCTGTTGTTCTCCTGAGACAGTATCGGAAACAGGTGACACTGGTGTGATGGAAGACGTAGTTGGCGGGATACTGTTGGTAGAAGAATTCTTAGGTGTAGTTGTGATGGTATGAGTTGAACATCCTCCAGTAGTATTTCTCCATGCATCCAGTCGTGTTGCAATAACAAAGAGTTCTTGTCTTAAAACAGGTTCTTGTGGTTTAAACTCAGTCCAGCTCTTAACGGTAATACCATTTTTTTGAGCAACATCATATACTCTCTGCTCCCAAGTCGAATAATTACTTTGGGAAGGATCCATACATACTCACTTCATCAACATAGCAAATGCCTCCGCACGGGTAACATCAGCATCAGGACGGAAAAGTACATTGTCAGTAGAGATAATTCCAAGTGTAATTCCTTTGTCTACTGTCTGAGAAATCCATTCTGCCTGTCATTTCTTACCAATATCCTTAAAATGAGTTTTGGAAGGTTTTATCTGAATAGTATCTTTCCCATTGAGAGCTATCTTAACCGCTACTCCTAAGAGTTCTTTTCTTGGAGCAAATTTTTGATATTCGTATTCAGAATCGGAAATCCTCTTGGCAATAAAATCATGAGATACCATATAGTCTTTGAAATCTCAGAAGGCTGCTTGAGCACCTGGAACAGGAGAAATATTCTGAGAAGAATCTTCGTCAGGATGAGGATTTGTACCAGTATTATCAGTTATTGATGGTTTTGGATTGGTTGGAGGAACAACGACAGGCGGCGTGACCACAGGAGGCAAAACTACTCATCCACCACCGCCACCACCTCCTCAACCTCCCCCTCCACCACCTGGATTAACTGGAGTTTCTGCAACCACTGTGAAAGATTGACTCGCCTGGGAAGAATCAGAACCAAACTGGACGTTCAGATGGAACCAGTAATTTCCAGGAGTAAGTCCATTTGAATTTAATACTGTATCAAAGTTTTCTCCTGGCTGAATCAATTTTGCAGCTGTCGAATCAAAGATATCATCACCTCCGCCACAGAGATTAGATTGAGAATTTGTTACACACCAGGTATATTGATAGTCATATGAAAATTAGCTGTAGCGGAAGCCAGAACAAGAGTGCTCACGCTTAAGAGAGAAGCAATAATAATTAAAGCGCTCAAAGCAGTCGGAATATGGAGATTTCGAAGAAAATGGTGGTGGATAAGTCGTGGATGATATCGATACATACTATGCATGAGGAAGTGAAAATCACTTAACAAACATATTAAATCATATTTATATTATTTTGTCAATTACAAGAATCTATTACCCTTTATATGTCTGGAAAAGTGATCCTGGTTTATATGAATGGAGTGCATCTTGTCATGGAGACAAAATAGTAACTTTCGGATTTAATGGCGAAACACAGAGTCGAGTGAGTCTCCGTTTAAGACCGTGAATATGAGTTTCGATAGTCTCTTCTTTACTTCATTTTGGACGTCAAGAAAGACGGCTAATTTGCTCATGCAACTCATTACGCGCATAAATATGTACCTTGTGTCGTGGATTATTGGTATACGCTTGCAAGAGTGCGGGGTGCACATTTGCATTACCAGAGACCAATCCATCAACACGTTCAAATTCTTCCACAGAAAGTTCTCCATATGCTGGCTCACTGCCATGAAATACTTGAAAATATTTTTGTGCTTCTTTGAGAGACAAAAGCCAAGAAAAAAAATCTTCATTCCCAGAAGAATCTTTAAATCATGCTACTCTTGGGTCCTCCAGGCAGGAAAGAATAAAATCCTTATCAGCAGGACGAAAAGTAGGAAGATTATAAAGGAACAATTTACTCGTTGTATCAAGGGCTTCAAGAGCTGCTTGAAATCTGACTGTATTATTTCAAGTGTGATTGAGGCCGAGTACTATGTTACCAATCCCGAGGGATTGTGCTGAACGAATTTGATCCGACACCATATTGTCTCCACCAAGCACCCCAGCATACATAGAAATATTGGACGGGCACGCTCTTTGCATAGCAGAAAGAAGTGCTCAGTATTGCAAAGGTCAAAGTCCTATTCATTCTCCTGTTGTTCATCAAACTAAGATACCTGATGCCCAGTCTGCAAAAGTGCTCAATAACCGTTCGCACGAATCATGAAAATCCTGTGAAACTCAGTTGGTAGCAACCTCTTCCCATAATGTACCCTCAGCTCCGTGCATAATTATTTTCCCGGTATGTAGAGCTGTTGCTAAATCCTTCTCCGCAGGAAGAACGGGAGTAATAACTGGAATAATCAGCGATTTCATAAAACTATAAATACTATTATATATTTATATACTATGAATATTACTGTTTTGTCAATTTAGATATCCTTCATGCTCTCCACACCTGAGACGATTTCTGAGATTTCTTTCGTAATTGCCGCTTGTCGGGCTTTGTTGTAAATCAGAGTAAGTTCTTTTACCTTAGTCCCAGAGCTTTCACGAGCATTTTTCATCGCTACCATACGGGCTGCATGTTCACTTGCTTTTGCCTCGAGAAGCATCTCATAAAACATCAGGTCGAGAATCAATGGCACAATAGCATCAGCAATAATTTTCTTTGATGGTTCGAGTTTATATTCTCCTGTTTGAGTCATTGGGGTAATAAAACTACCAGTAATTTCCTCTAAGAATGAACTGAGTTTATCTTTTGAAACTGGGAGAAATGGTCGAGTTACTGCTTTTTGAGCAATCGCGGAAATATAGAAACTATAGATGACTTTTACTTCGGAATATCCTTCTGCAAGAAAAAGCTCACGAAGACCCATTGAAATAGTCTTGACTTGTTCTGCCGTTGGATCATCTTTGAAAATACTAGAATAATCAGCGATAAGATGATTGCCAGTACGAGTGACAAATTCACGAGCCTTTTTACCAATCGTCACAAAATCAGCAGAAGCACCAGCAACTTGCTTCAGTGCTTCACGAAAGACATTGATATTGTACGCTCAGCAAAGTCCACGATTGGATGTAACAACCACGATAAGCACCTTTCCTACTTTACCTGTAGCATCTTCTTTTTCAGCTCCCTCAACATATGGACTCATAGAAATCTCATCAGCTACACGAGAAAATATTCCACTCGCTTCCATCGCAAAAGGTCGAGCACCAATAGCAATATCGGCAGCTTTTTTCATTTTTACCGTCGAGATTAACTCCATTGCACGAGTGATTTTCCCCGTGTTACGGACAGATTTGATACGGTCGAGAATTTGTTTTCAAGCAGGCATGAGCTTCGCAATTAAGAATTAAAAATACAAAAACAGAATGAAGGAAGAACTGGTGTGGGGTCTATTAATTTTGTACTTTGTCTTTTGTGCTTTGTATTATTTTTACGCTAACTCTGATTTCACAGCATTAATAATCATTTCAAGTGATTTTTTGGTCTCATCTTCGAGTTTGCCAGAGGTTCGGATTGATTCAAGAATTGTACCTTCTGCATCGAGAGCGGAATAGAGCGTTTCTTCAAATTTCTTTACTTCAGTCAGTGAGAGAGAGTCGAGGAATCCCTTTGTGCCAGCATAGAGCGTGCACACTTGTTTTTCCATGACTACTGGTGAATAAACATCTTGTTTGAGAAGTTCCACCATTCTCTGACCTCGCTCGAGCTGAGCACGAGTTTCTGGATCCAAGTCTGAGGCAAATTGTGAGAACGCTTCCAGTTCACGGAATTGAGCCAAATCAAGTTTAAGCGTACCAGCAACTCATTTCATCGCTTTTGTCTGAGCAGAACCTCCAACTCGCGATACAGAGAGACCAACATTAATCGCAGGTCGCACACCAGAGTTGAAGAGGTTTGTCGCGAGCATGATTTGTCCATCTGTAATAGAAATCACATTTGTTGGAATATACGCTGAGATATCGCCCGCCAATGTTTCAATAATGGGAAGAGCCGTCATAGAACCTGCACCGAGAGCATCATTCAATTTTGCAGAACGTTCAAGAAGTTTTGAGTGAAGATAGAAAACATCTCCAGGATATGCCTCTCGTCCTGGTGGTCGTCGGAGAAGAAGAGACATTTCGCGATATGCATTCGCATGTTTTGAGAGATCATCATAAATGATGAGTGCGTGCTTACCATTGAGCATGAAATATTCTGCCATAGCACATCCAGTATATGGAGCAAGCCATTGCATCGCAGCAGGAGCAGAGGCTCCGGCATTAACGACGATAGTATAATCCATCGCGCCTGCTTTCTTCAATTCTTCAGTAATTCGAACGACTTTTGCATCTTTTTGACCAATAGCCACATAGACACAAATCATGTTCTGACCTTTTTGATTCAAAATTGTATCGATAGCAATCTGTGTTTTCCCTGTTTGACGGTCTCCGATGATAAGCTCACGCTGACCTCGACCAATCGGCACAAGAGCATCGATAGCCTTGATACCTGTTTGGAGTGGTTCATGGACTCATTTACGACTCATAACCCCTGTAGCTACTCGTTCAGTAGGATATTTTTCGAGAGCCTTGATAGGACCTCGACCATCCAGAGGATTTCCGAGCGCATCAACGACACGACCGATAAGAGCATTCCCGACAGGGACTTCCATCACACGACCAGTTGCCGTCACGGTTTCACCTTCTTTGATAGATTTAAAACCAGAGAGAACCACGACTCATACAGAAAATTCTTCGAGATTGAGTGCGACACCGACGGCGCCAGATTCAAACTCCACCATTTCATTGTAGGCAACACCAGAGAGTCCATCGACTCGTGCCACACCATCTCATACAGAGACGACGATACCAGTCTGTACTTTCTCGGGGGTCATATCCAGAGTCTGGATTTGTTTTTGGATGTCCGCAAGGACGCTGTCAAAGGAAATAGAGGTCATAGGGGAAGAAGTTAATTGTTAGATGTTTTATTGAGATAAATTTTAGGTGAACTAATCTTTATTAAGCGCCAATTAGGGTAAATATAAACAAAGCTAAATTCAGGCTCAAAGATTTCTTTCTTAGAATTTTGTATCTTAGCAACAAGATCAAGAACCAAAAAATTTCTAAATCACGGTACTCATGAAAGTTCTGCAGTACAATTAATAAGATTTGGATTCCCCGAAAATAATTTATAATCAATATCGGGTATAAATTTCTTA
>Ga0194052_1000360_pt1 | contig 29894 bp, 18 predicted proteins | sample SepL226m_MetaG_FD_160117 | JGI IMG/M metagenome (GOLD analysis project Ga0194052, IMG submission 160117) | Anoxic zone freshwater microbial communities from boreal shield lake in IISD Experimental Lakes Area, Ontario, Canada - Sep2016-L227-6m | ecosystem: Environmental > Aquatic > Freshwater >...
GTGTTTACTGGCCATGGGAAACGACTTCCTGTCTTGATAAAGCGACCCGGGCAGGTAAATTGGAGCCATTTCTGGTTGAAAGATTGGATGATCTTGCAACCCACGGTGTAAATACTATCTGGACAACAAATGGGCCGGATTCTGTAGAAGAAATCGGCTTGCTTTGCCGGTTGGCAGATGCCCGCGGGATTCGGATAGTAGTGGGCAGCGGATGGTGGTCGATGCAGGGGCATAACAATACCGATGCCGCGGCAGTTGACATGGTAGCAAAACTTAAAAGCGTATGGACTGGATTGGAAGGTAAACCGCGTCCGATAGCCTTTACCATTGCCGATGAACCCCGCGTTTCATATATGGATGTTTTTGGACGCTACGCGAAACAGGTTGCCGATGCCGGCATACCGGCTACCACAGTCGCCATGTGGGGAGATTATCCGTCAGTAATTGAAAAGGCTACAACGCTTCCAATTATCTGTCAGGACAGCTATCCGTTTTTTAATAGCCCGCATGGCCCGCGCGGTGACAGTTCATATAGCTGGTATACCGGAAATATCGGTGGGCTGGTGCGAAAAGCTGATGCTGCTGGAATGGTGCCATGGGCGATGCCACAGGCTTACCAGGAGATATGGGGACCGGGGAAAATTGATGAGAACGGACAGGCTATCGTATTGCCAGGTGGCGGCAATCATTGGCTGATGCCAACACCGGCACAGATCCGCTGGCAAACCTGGGCTTCAGTGGCACTGGGAGCAAAAGGGGTATTGTTCTTCACTTATGCAGTTACAGGAAAACCCGACCCCAATGCAAAACCACTTACCGAAAATTGGGCATACAAAGAAGAAACCAGTACTGGCGGCCCTACTGGACTGACAACCTGGCCGGATTTCTCACCCGGTCCGCAATATCGTGCCATGGGAACGGCATTTGCTGAAATAAAAACAATGCAAAAGCTATTGCCGGAATTGCAGGCAGTAACTGATGACAAGCACATGGCACGCCTTGTTGAAGGAAAATTACTGGCTGGCGATATGGTAACACTGCTGAAACGCCACGATGCAGATGAATATTACATAGCCGTAGTAGCCAGTCCAAAAGAAGGAAACCGTACGTTGCAGTTGCTGCTGCACCCGGATGTAGTAAGATTGCAGCCAATGGCAGGCTCACCATATCCTTTATCTGTTGCTTCTGATATTCAACCTTTTGTTAGTTCAGCAATTACGCTCGAACCCGGGCAAGGTGGTATTTACAAGTTGATTATAAAGAAATCAATAGAAGAAAAAATACTTGCGTCAGAAGATTTTTCATCTGCTGATTATGGAAAACGTGCAGTGGAAGTGAATGGAGTTAACCCCGAAGGAGAGGCAGGCAAACCACGTGTTTTGCGGGCATCCCATGGTGAGACTGAAGTAATGGGTCAGGAATATCCTGCTTGTGGATGTTATATAGTTTATGACATGCATACAATTTTACCTAAAGATGAAAAACCGGATGTTATAAGAATCTTTGAATATGATGGGTATGGTGGACCTGCCAGTAATGGTTTAGGCGTCTATATATGGGGTGGTTCAACATTGGATGCTTTAAAACCTATATCATCATCAATGGCACCGAAAAAAATGTTTCCGCTAACCCCGGAAATGCGTTATATAAAAATTGGCATATCATTCAGACAAGCCTCTGCCGGATACGCTGGCTTGAAATCATGGCGGGTGACGGAATGGCAAACAATTAACAACCAGACTGAAAAGCCTGGTAAAGTTTCAATTCAACGCAGTCCGGAGTTCTTTCCGTTAGGTGTATATTGGCCCGGAGAATATATTTTCAGGACTAAAGATAAACAGATGGATTGGGAAAAAAATGAAGAAATATTTTCTACATTAGCGAAAATGCATTGCAACACCATCTGGCTAACTCACACCGGGGCGGCCGCGGCAGAGACGATAGAGTTTGCAACACGTGCGGCAAAACATGGCCTTTACCTGGTGCATAGCCCAGGTGATATGGACGGTAGTGTGGCGCACTTGCGTACTGAGAAAAATGCCAAATTTATGGCGGAAAATGCCGTGAAGGCATGGGAAAATGCCCCGGAACCAATCGCCTGGGGAATGGGTGATGAACCGCGGGCAGATTACATTGGCGAAATGGAAAAGTATGTAAATGCATTTAAAGAAACATCAAAACAGCCAACTACACTTGTTGCAATGGCTGGCGACCTGCCTTATGTCGCGGAAAATCTTAATCTCAGTTTCCTTTGTTCAGATATATATCCGTTTTTCAGCACGAATAATCCAAACGGTCCGGATAACATATCAGAGTCAACAGAATATCTGCGCACGGCGGGAAACCGTGTGCAATATTTCGCAAAGAAAAAAGGAATTGAGTGGTGGCTGATGGGCGGTATTTTTCAGGAACCATGGGGTAACCGTGACATTGATGAAAAAGGGAATATCGTATATTTGCCCGGTGCCGGCCCGCATTTTCGCCAGCCATCCCCCGCAGAAGTACATTGGCAAAATTGGGTCGGTCTTTCAACCGGCGCACGCGGGTTAATTCATTTCTCTCTATTATTTCCCGGTACAGCCGCAAATGACCCGAACGCTAAACCGCAGCCATTTGGTGTAACAGAAAAATGGAACTCAGAAGCACCAGGCGGTATTTTATATAGTGATGGCAGAATGACAAAGCAAGCGGAAGCAATGGGGGAAAGTTTTGCTGATATGGCAAAAATTTCACCAATTTTAAAGAAAATTGAACCAATTGACAGCATGCTGGCATATCACAGCAAGGGCTGGGTTCCGCCGGGAGATGTCGTACAGGTGATGCGAACAGTTGTCGGCAAAGATGGTAAATTACCGAAAAAATCTGAGTATTACGTTCTGGTGGTGAATGGTGATATGGAAACTAAAGAACGTGATGTGCCAGTAAATATTGGTCCTGAAGTTATTAAAGCTGTTGATATGTTGACTAATAATGTTTTGCCCATGTATAACACCGGCAAATGGGTTTGGGAACCAGTGGGTCCACCGTTTAAACAACTGCGCGTTAATTTGAAACCGGGTCACGGCACCTTTATTAAACTGGAAATATTGAATACAGAAAAGAGTACTGTTCCGATGGTTTCAAATACGCCGCGTCCTGATTTGCCGTTAAAAAACGGTGAAAATGGCAGCAAAATTCTTGAGTTTTCAGAAAATATACAACAAAAAAATGGTGCGGTTGATTCCCTTACTACTGGCAATTTTCTTGATATGGGACCAGCAGCTAAACATGTGAATGGCATCCGAAATGGTGAAACGGTATATCTGTTTGAAATGCCGGGTGAAATAACCCGCATATCTGCAACAGGGCATTACGGTAATCACCAGGATGGAAATGAACATAATTATTATATAAACTACTCGTTTGACGGCAAAAAATTCCAGTCGTTAGTAGCGAAAAAAATTAAACAGGGTGATGGAATTGCAATAACAGGTGATTTGCCAGTGACAGACAATAACCGTCGTGTATGGGTAAGTTTCGGTATGGATAACGGCGCATTCATAACCTTTAAGAATGCAGAAGTAAAAGTTAAGTTTAACCCTGATAAGAAATAGTAGATTTTATTTACTTAACACGTCCACATGACTCGCGAATAATAATAGACTTGTCCGCAAATAATGAGTCCGAAAGATGCCGCTTATTATTTACGGACAAGTCTAATATTTGGCGCAATGAAAATAATCGGTGACATCGGCGTCCTGCGCGACAACGGCATCGAAACCACCGCCAGCGTTTACTAGCACAATAAAACCACCACCTTCGTAAGCGATATCCCCGGCGAGGTGGAATTGAACCCGAAACTGTGGGGATGGATAATGTTTAAGAAAGATGAAGAAAAATAATTGCGTTATTTTGCAAATTCAGAAGGTAAACATAAATTTTTACATATTCTTCCATATTTATGTTTTTTATCACTGTTTCGTTAAAAGTGGATCTTGTGGCATGAGTAGATTTATGAATTGTTGGTTGAAAAGATCTTAATAGGTATTTCGATACCGCCGGCACGATATTGCTGGGGTGTGATTTGCAACTGCTTTCGAAAACATTTGCCAAAGTATGACACCCCATTGATACCGACCTTGTCACTGATGGCACTCACCGTGTAATCGGTGGTCAGGAGTAATTGTGCTGCATACACAATACGAATTGTCATCAAACGAGTCATTATTCCCTGACCCATAACTTTATGATACAAACGATTGAGACTGCGGGTACTAATGCCGAAATGGGCTGCAATATCGGGTGCTTGCAGCGGATGCGCCAGGTGCAGGTTCAAATACATCTCGACGGCGTCTACCAACAGTTGTTCAGCAGTTGGGAGACAGTGCGTAATTTCCGGAAGATCTATTACTCCAAGGAGATATGAGGTGAGGGTGGTTATGCGGGCGATAACGCGTTCCTGCCAACCAGGCAGCCTGGCACGATAATCCTCAAGCAATAAAGCTGTTTCCCAAACTGCCACAGGAACACATGGCCATGCTGGTGGTTCTGGTATCAGTATAGGTGGGTCTATTTGCAGCCAGAATATCATCCAGCCCATAGGTAAATCGCGTGTTTCCCATTCATGCTCCACATCCGGTTCGTGAAGTATTAAGGTACCCGGTCCTAACAGGCGTGGTGTTGAAATTGTATACCAGGCTTCGCCATTTAGTACCAGATGCCCTTCATACACGGGTTGAATGTGACGGGGAAATTGCAGGTGTGGGATAGTGGGACCTGCTTGCATGTGCAGTATGCGAATTTGGTGACCACGCAGTGTCATTGATGGCATAAATTTTGGCAAGGCCAGGCATAGCTCTCTAAGGGTTTCCAATTCCGGGTTCGTGAAAGTTGGAAGGCGATGCTTTGAAAAATTATAACGTATCATGGCGCAATTTTACCATATATTGGCGTAACAATCTCTTGTTTTCATTCAGACTTGATTTATAATTAAATAAATAATTACATATCGTTTCGCGGGATGTGTATTTTCACTAATAACCTAAAATCCCGTAAAATCTTACTATGCTACTTTTCAAGCTTGCTCCGGCAAATCAACTTTCATTGCTGTGTATAAATCACACTGCTTTTTTGTTAATTCAGTAATCATTGATTTTCCGTCGGATAATTCTATTTTTTTCACTTTTTTCAATTCGGCAAAGATTTCTGCTACTGAATACGTTTTGAAAAGCTGAGCATCTCGACAGGCTTGTTCTACTGCACAACGCAGAATCATGGCAAGAAACATCATAAATAATCTTCCTTCCATAGCTTCTTTTCCATGCACACGCAATCGTTTTCCATCCATCTCGTGCTTCATGCTGTCGATAATTTTTTCAATCATATCGCGTTGCCGATAATGATGCAGACATGCCGCCGGTTTCGTAAAGTTTTCCGTGGTAGCAAGCAGAAGAAATCCCATCCGATTTAAACGCCGCGATAATGCTTTCGGCTTTCTTTGCAATTGGACAATTTCGTCTGTGCTGATTATTTCAAAGCAACTGCGAATGTCCGGCGCAGAGTTGTTAAGAAACTGCTGCACTTTTGATATTGAGCTGGTACCCAATTCGGCTACTGCATCTTCGATATCAAGGATTCGCCGCCAGAATGTGTTCTCTTCATCTACCTGCCTCTGATGATCATAATAAATATGGGAGTTTAATGATACTGTATCCATTACCAATGGCATTTTCTGATGATAGTATATGCGGTTTTGAACACGCAATACGTTATTGGGACAACGGAGTGTATGACTCACCTGCGCCATCAAATCAGTGGCGCAACTGTTGGCAAGTGGTATTGGCATTACAAACCGCAAATATGCTTTGTTCATGTAAGAGATGTTCTTCTTGCTCCAAAATCCTCTGTCCATCACATACAACGGACTGGAAATCCCCAGACTTTTTAAATATTTTATTGTTCCCTGCAGAGTTGACACATCTGACAAGCTTCCAGAGTGAATACGGTACGCCAATGGAATCTGTCCAGGCAGTGTGCATACCAAGCCCAGATTGATTTGTGGTAATTTTTCTCCATCACGATTATACCCCCATTCACACAAATCTATAAAGCGGGAATGAGAGGAAATAGAAGTAATATCGTAAATGACAGCTTCAGAATCAGCGTGTTTCTTCATCCATTTTTGCATGAAACTTTCGCGTTTTCGATCGTTTACCCCTAACTCCTGTAATAACTCGCTTAATCTTGCAGAACTTGGTATCGTCTTCAATTCATGAGTCACATCATCAGCCCATGCAGGAAAAAGATACATTGGATCTTCTTCAATTACTTCATACATCGCAAGAAGAAGAAGTAATTCTGCATCATCTGGTAAAGCCTGCCTTAGAACGTCGACCAGTCCGATACGTTTAGCAATTTCTCTTAACAGATAAACGTTTCCAAAATCGCAGCATAAACGCGGCACAGTCGTAGCAGCCACTCTTTTAGGTATCAGCGGTCCATCAGCTGTCTTCTTCTTACCGAGATAAAGCCGTCGCTGCCGGGGTTGTTTCTTTTCAGAATCCCAATAGCTTTCAATTTCATAGACGTAGATACTACTACCCTTCTTCTGTTCAACTATGTGTTTCATAGTAAGAATCTTACTATGTTTTGATAGTTTTGTCAAGTACTTTTTTGCAAAATTTGAGATTATTTTTAAAATAATTTTGAGGGTATAGTAATAATTAGCGAGATTTTAGGTTACTATAATCTTTCTCGGCATTGGCCCTTCTGCAACAGTATTTTCTTTGCCGTCTAAATTATAGTGCCATGGCCCGCGGCCGGTTATTGTTTTTTCGAATGCGGTGATGCTTTCGCCATCAGGCACTACGGCTTCTATTTTGCCGTTTTTATACTGGCGAATCCAGCCGGCGCGGCCGGTGAACTCCGGCTGGTACACCATGCTATTGTGCAGGAATACATAATCAGTGTATTCGGGTGTGGTAACTTTCATCCCCGCGTCGCCTACCGCCTCAATCCGCACATCCCGTCCGCGTTCCTGGGCAAACAGCAGTGTGCGATAAATGCCATCATTATGGTTATACAGACGGAACCATTTTTGCGCGTGGTTCTTGCGGTTTTCATCTCCACCGCAACCAGGATGCAGGTTTGGAACCAGTTCGCCGGTTTGCATCTCAAACTCGGTTGGGTGCTGAACAAATACCTTCAGGTCAAGGTCAAACCTGCCATCGGCACTCAGCAATTGTCCGTCGCGCTGAAGATTGTCGCCGGTTACGTGCAGGCAATAACGATGGGGGATATCGCCATAAATACGGTCAAATATCACCATGTAGTCTGGCTTTACGAATAAAATCTGCCGTACCTTCCAGCATTTTGGACCCACCGGGTTGCGGTCGCCGATATAAAAATAAGGGCATTTCAGCCAGCTATCCGAACCTTTTAAATTATCAACTTCGTCAAAACTGCGCGTGCGTCCCCACAGCAATTTTAATATCACCGGCATTTCGCAGCGGGTGTAATCCAGTGCATTAGTAAACAGATGGTCGGCCAGGTAGCCGCGTCGCAACGGGTCAAGGTCGGGAATATCAATGATATTATGAGCATTGCCCACACCAACTTCGCCGGTGTAGGTTCCATAATCCATACACAACGGCGTGCCTTTTGCGTACCAGTTAAAGGCGGTTTCATCGGCTTCGTAATGGTCCTTGGCAAAACCTATTTTCTGGAACAGGTAGCTTTCATCCGGCTGGGTGTGCTTGTCGCGCATGGCAACGCCAATCTCATCCATATTTTCGCTGCCCAATAGTCGCAATGGCAATTGCTCAGTTACTATTGGTGCCATTGCGCCCATCACCGACGGGTAATGTTCACCCAGGCTGCAATTCACCTCTAATCGCTGCCATACCGCTATGCAGTCGGCGCGCAACGGGTCGTCTATCGCCAATTCGGCAGCATAACACAGCATATATTCACCACCACCAGTGGGACATACAGCATTGCCGACACCTGGCCAGGTATATTTATTCCAGCGCTTGTCTTTTGGCCCCAGGAAGTGGCACAACCAGGACGCGTATCGGCGCACCCGTTCATCATTAAAATAATCGATGCCGCAGCGGTTTTTCAAAGCACGGAAGGTAATTATAAAGTAGGAGAATGTATATAGCGCGTAGTTAATTGATTCTTCCCAAGCACCGCTTTTTCCGCAATAGGCATTCAACTGGTTCTCAATATCATCAATAGCAAAACGCTGCCACTCGCTGGAATCCGGATGGTCGGGGAAGATGGCGGAGAGTTGCGCCAGCGCGCACATCGGGTCACCCTGAAAGTTTGGCAGACTGTTAGTCCAGTACAAACGGTCGGGTTTGTGTTCACCGCCATAGTTGTACAGGTCACGGGTAGACTCCGGGTGGTCAGGATGTATCGCGGTGCGGGAATGTGGCCAGCGGCCTTCATCTTTTATGCGGCGGGCAGCAAAGACGAAATAGGCATTCAATCGGCCAACCTGCTCACTGGTTAGCACGCAATCGCGGCGCAATTGCTCGTAACCGATGAGCATTCCCCGCAGAAATCGCGAGAATCCGATAACATTTTTCATGTAATCGTTTTGTTCTGTCCGATATCCCTGGAATTGAAATACCCATCGCTCGAAACGGGCAATCAACTGGTCATACAGATTCGCGGCGTTATCAGCGTTCGGCTCCAGCAGGTAGCGGAAACAGGCAATGTGCATGCCGCCGTTTTCTTTCAGCCAATCGTTAGGATCAGGCAATACCGCCTGCAATGCCGGGAAAGCTGCGAGTCGTTTTTTTGCATCCGCGTGATAGTTCCCCACGTCAAACATTCCAGGTGCATCGGCAACGCTGGTGTCATATTCAACCTCGCCGGTCAGGTCGAGGTGTTCATCAAGCCGGAGCGCGTTGAACTCAGCATGCAAACGATGGAATATCAGTCGATGGTCGGGTGTGAAACCCTTTTCTACCGCACCGGTGTAAATAAGCCAATACCGCGCACCACTTTCCAACGACGCATTCCACTCGATAGTGCCTTTACTGTCCAGCAGTTCCGGCATATTTTCTACTGGCTGCTGCCACCTGGCTCCATATAACCCGAGTATTCCAAACATTCCCTGCTTTTCGTCACGCTGATTGAAAAATGAGAACCAGCCGCGGTTGTTGGGGATGAAATATTCGCTGAGTACCGGCATTTGCAGGCGGCACAGCACGTCGCGAGGATGTTCCTCGCCCAATGGCTCAACTGTCGGTTGATTGTCGCCTTCAAACGAATCGCGGGAAATTATATGGGTGAAGTTATTATCAGGATTTATAGTCCAAATCAACTTTGAACCCATCTGCAAGCCAAACCGCTCTGCCACTTCGATATATGAATTATTTTTATAGCAGCGAAAGTTAATGGTATAAAAACGATGCCCGGCATAACGATACGCCAATTCATAATCAGTAAACAGCGGCCCATCATTGATTCGCGACAGGCTGGCACCTTCAAACGCCGCGTCGCAAACAATACGGCTTTTCATATTCAACCCGGCAAATCCGACAAACGGCGCGGCATCACCAACAATTAATTCCCGGCCTGCAACACCAATCGCGGTCTTATCCGACAATGACAATTCCACCCGCGCCAAATCCGTTTTTTTATCAGCACATGGCGTAAATGTCAGAGTTTTGCTCTCATCCTTGCCGAATCCGAGACACAACATTATCTCCGCGCCGTCTCCGCGCTGCTCCCCGGTATACTGAAAATCAACGGCCACGCCATTAATATCAAGTTTCAACGCGGTACCCGATTCAATACCAGGCAGAGCAATTTTAATATATTGCTCCGACCAGTCGGTAAATAAAGGGCTTTTCAATATCAATTGTGTCATAAATATATCCTCTGCCACGATTGTACACCGGATTACCTGTGGTTGTAAATATGGTTACAGAAATAAATTGCAAATGGCGAATGGCAAATGACAAATTGAGAACGAATTAAAAATTAAAAATGCAAAATTAAAACACCATCATGGCTTCGCCATTCGGTGTCAATCACTGAAAGTCGTTCTTCCCCTCTCCAACCGGGGAGGGGCTTTTAAGGAGCCAATCTCTAATTAAAAAAACATGTTTTATAAAGCCTTTTGTATACGATAAACATAATCCGATAGTATCACCTTATCTCTTACACCGGCGCATCTCCCCAGTCTGCCACCATGACCGTTTCGCCATCTTTAAGCGCGGATTGATGTGCCGCTATGCCCATTGCCATATATCGCACCGATTCCCAGATATTTATTTCCGGGTGGCGCTTATTATATACCGCGTTAACAAACTCATTCACCAGGTATGGGTGAGAACCGCCGTGGCCAGCCGGCTGGAAATCTACGCTTAATAGTTCCTCTTCGTTAAGGTTTTGATTCATCAGCCGTTTGAATGCCAATTCTACATCCGGCGGCAGCGGGTCGAACATCTCTGCGGGTGCAAGCGATTCGGTTTGCGGCACCGGCAAAGCATCCATATTTATCTGCGAAAAATCAGGACGTCCGGTGGAGAACCAGCGATCCTCGGAAAATGCTCCACGGGTGCCAAAAATGCGGAATGCTTCGCTGTCTTTTCCAACTAAACCGGGGGTTTCACGGGCTTCAAATATCCGCACCACTGCACCGTTGCTCATTTTAAACAGCGCCATTTCATTACTGAAGATATCTTTGGTGAAAAACGGGTCATTTTCCTGGTTTTTATATCCGTAGGCGTTTACTTTCACAGCGTGGGCATTCATTACACATACCGGACCGCTGACAGAGTGGGTCGGGTAGTGCATCGGCCCGCCTAAAATGCCGCGTTTCTGGTATTCCTCAGATATTTTCAACCATTCCTTGCCGGAAGCACTCGATGTGCGGGATTTTACTACCTGTCGCAGATTACAATAATTATCAACATCATGAGTATATTCGCCTTCAGCATAAACAAACTCGCCAAAGGCGCCTTCCCGCGCTTTGCGCCGGCAAAACATCGATTGCGGGTGATAATAGGTGGTTTCTCCCAGCATGTAACGCTGACCGGTACGGCGAACGGTATCAACTAACTTGTCGCACCAATCCAACGTTTCATCATCATCAGGCAGGCTGATAATCGGCACCGCGCTATAGACATCTTTACCGCTTTCCATCGCCTGGATACACTGCGGCGCGTGCAGCCACGGCTGAGTTATTATAACCAGCGCATCAAAATCCGCCTTGCATATATCATCAAGCGATTCGTAGCAATCGCGAGGGTTCAATTTATCATGGTAGAAAGGGTCATTGGCAAACTTCGCCAGCAAACTCGCCTCGCGGTCGCATAACCCAATGCGGTCAACCAGTGGGTGGCTCTTAAATAATGGCGCGAAACAACTGCCAAACGAACCTAAACCGACCAAACCTATGCTGATACCCATGATGATTCCCCCAATAGATGTATCTATATTATGCTGGTATTATATCGTTTATTTTGTGATTCGAATTGTAATTATTTTATTTTTCCAGAATTATTTTAATAATTGATGCTGCTTATAAATTTTTGTTGCAAAAAATATAAAATATGTTTAGAATCAACTCCAACGGGAATAATTGGTAAGGTTTTAATACAACTGATACAATTGTTTCAGTTAAAACTTTACGTTTTTAGACTTTGGCCATGAAAGGCTGATAACAAACAAAGCTATCAACGTTTAAGAGATAAAGGAGGTCTATATGTTTTTTACAGTAGCTATGTGGATAGCTGGTGTAATACTGGTTCTCTGGTTCATAATCTACTTGATTGGAATCCGGGTAATCAGATCCACGGAAGTCGGGATTGTGGAAAAATGGTGGTCAGGCAAGGGTTCGCTTGATAAATCCATTATTGCCCTGCACGGAGAAGCTGGTTTCCAGCCGGAGCTTTTGCGCGGTGGCATTCACTTCCGTTCCCCATTCATCTATCGTGTTTACACGGTACCCCTTATCACCATCAACCAGGGTAAAATCGGTTACCTGTTTGCCCGCGATGGCCAGCAGCTTTCACCGACGCAATTGCTGGGTAAGGTAGTCAGCGACTTTTTAGATGCCCGCGAGTTTCTTGTTAAGGGTGGTCAGCGCGGTCCTCAGCGCGGTATATTGCGTGAAGGTACCTACGCGATTAATACAGCATTGTTTGCGGTTATTACCGATGAACGAGTTCATTACCTGCCGATGGGCGGACGCGACGACTCCAAAGAAATGGAAGCGATGCGCGACCAGATTGATGAAGTGGATGGATTTACCCCGATTATCATCGATGGACGTGACGACCGGATAGGTATTGTCACTGTTAACGATGGTTCTAACCCGGGTGAAGGCCACATTATTTGTCCGACAGTCGGCAACAACTCGCGTGAGTCGGCAACTTATCATCATAGCTTCCAGGACCCGGAAAAATTCCTGATTGCCGGTGGTCAGCGCGGTAAGCAAAACCAGGTGCTGCTGGATGGTAAATATTACATCAACCGCCTGTTTGCAACCGTGAAATACGTGCCAAAAACAGTTATTAATGTCGGTTTTGTCGGCGTAGTCATCAGTTATTTCGGTGAAAAAGGCGACGACACCTCTGGCGACAGTTATACCCATGGCGAGTTAGTTGATGAAGGCAAACGCGGTATTTGGAATACTCCGCTGATGCCAGGTAAATACGCCATCAACACTGACGCCGCCAAGGTGATACCAATTCCCACCACCAACTTCGTGTTGAAATGGGACGCTTCATCGTCTGGTGAACATGGATTCGACCAGGGCCTGTCAGCCGTTAAACTGATTACCAAAGACGCATTCGAACCGGAATTACCGTTGTCCGTTGTGCTGAGCATCGATTATAAAGAAGCCCCGCAGCTTATCCAGCGATTTGGCGATGTTAAACTGCTGGTGGAACAAAGCCTTGACCCGATGGTCAGCGCTTTCTTCAAAAATGCCGGTCAGACCAGGACGCTGCTCCAGTTAATTCAGGAGCGTTCGGAACTTGGCGTTGAGGCACTCGACAAAATGAGTACACGTTTCAATGAATACAACCTGAAACTGCATGATGTCCTTATCGGTACACCGCGGTCAGTTTCCGGCGACGACCGTATCGAAACCATGTATACCCAGTTGCGCGACCGGCAAATAGCCACTGAACAGGTGGAAACCTATAAGCGCCAGGGTGAAGCCGCTGACCAGGAAAAACAGTTGCGCCTTGCCCAGGCCGCCGCGAAACAGCAGACCCAGTTAACCGAGTCCGAAATTAACATTACGGTACAAGGCAACATTGGGCAGGCTCAGCGGGCGAAAACGGTACAGGACGCGCAAAGCAAGGTTATCATGACCGAAGCGGAAGCGAACTCCACCCTGCTGCTGGCAAATGCTGACTCTACCCGGGTAGCCAAGATGGGTGTTGCGGAAGGTATCGCAACCCAGCAAAAGGTAAACGCATTCGGTGGCGCGGAATACCAGGTTTACACCACAGTATTAACCGCCTTCGCAGAAGCGCTGAAAATAGGCAAACAACCGCTGGTTCCGTCTACCCAAATAACCATGGGCGGCGAAGGCAACACCGGTGGCGGCAATGCCCTCAGCCTGCTGCTGAATCTCTTATCAATGAAACAGCTAAGAGAACTCGCTCCCGAAGGCGCGGATAAAAACATAACCCCGGAAATGCAGCACCAGATTGATGAACTGACCAAAAGCGTAATGTCATCAATCAACCCGAATCCGCAGAAATAAGAAGAGAGAAGAGTGAGGAGAGAAGAGTGAGGAGAGAAGAGTGAGGAGAGAAGAGTGAGGAGAGAAGAGTGAAAAAAGGGTAATCCGCAAGGATTGCCTATTTTCACTCTTCACTCTTCCAATTTTCTCTCTTCCTCAATCTCCTCCGCCGAAACTTCCTAATTCCTTCGATGTGATGCCGCCGGCGAGAGTTCCGTTCAGCGATGCGGAGCCTTTGGCATTTAATTGGGTGTCTATCTCTGCTTCACCGCTCAGGCTTACCGCGCCAATTCCTAAATTTCCTTCAGCTTTGGCACCATAACCTTCCTTATAGGTTCCGTTTTGAAAATCCCATTTTGTCCATTTGCGGGCAAAATCACCTTTACCTTCCGCTTTCACCCCTACCCCTGCAACTTTCACTCCTACTTCAAATTTCGCGCCGACACCAGTGTACGTTTCCATTGTTTCGTCCACCATATCAACCTTAATCCCGGCACCAGGACCGAATACCCAGGCGTTCAGTTCTATGGTGCGTGCAGTTATTTTAAATGTAAGAAATTCGGCGGATACTTCAAATGACAAGTGGTCTTCAATCCATTTCATCCAGTCGCCATCCGGGGTGGCGCATTCACCTTCAAACTTTTTCCGTTCCCATGGGGCTTCTTCTTCTGCTTTTGCCAGTAATGCTTCCAGCTCTTTTTCTTCTTCTTCAGTCGCGGCATCATAAGGGAAAGCGACACCAATCATTATATGTTTTGCGGCTTCCATGGCGTAATTCATATAATTATCTTTCACCCGCAGATACTCGCGTTCTATCACCTTGGGGTCGTTCATATTGCGCAGGTATAACGCCTCAACATACCAGTAATCTTCCAGCATTGGTTTCATCTTTTGCGCATACTGGGGCATATACAGGTTTACCCACTGTTTATAATATTCGTTGCGAAGGGTATTCATCTCGCGAATACAGCGTATTCTCTCTCTTACACACGGTTCATCTTTATCATTATGTGCAGAATTCTTGCCACTTGCTGCATCATGCTGTTGCTGCATTTTATCCAATTGCGCATTATGAGCGTCTTTAAGCTCTTTCTCTTTTTTTGAAAATACGTCGATAATATCTTTTTCTTTAGCATTATAATCTGCAAAGAACTTGCGGATATAACTCTCGTAGGAACGGGAAATAATCAGGTAATCCGAGTAATTCGCACGTGAATATAGGCCGCCGCTATCCCATCCTGCAGGCACATCCGAAATGGGTTGTTCTGCACCAGGTTTTGTAGTAGATTCAAACTTGTATTCCTTTTCTAATTTAGCAATTTCAATTTCGGCTGTTTTTATATCGCTTTTATTAACCCCCGGCATATTTTTCACCATAGCAAGCTGCTTTTTAGCCATATCCAATGCAGCCCGCAGCTTTTCACGAGCAACTTCTTTGCCTTTAGCTTCTACCGCCGCGTCATCATCGCTTCCTGGAATCATGCCTTTAAATTTTTCTTTCACCAGAAAATCTTTCTGTCGATCGACAAAAACATTGATCCATTCTGTAAAAATCGGTTTATTATCTTCATAATCTTTATTGCTATTTGTTTTTCCCTGTGGCAATTTTGGCATTTTCATCTTTTCACTATCCAGCAATTTGCCGTATTTTTCCCGTATCTTTTGCGCTACCATTGGGAAATCGTCTTCAATAGCATCTGCGGTGGTCAGCGGAACTTGATTTTTCAATTTATCAATCTTAGTTTCCATTACAGGCAGCCCATCTGCTTCATTAACGTCTTCTTTCCGTATATCTTCTTCATGTTTTTTCGATGCTTTTCTCACCATACCCACAACTTGCCCAGCTTTATCCAACATTTCTTTCGCTTTCATTTTGTCATTTTTTTTATACCAGTATAATGCCAAAGACAAATAGCCGTCGCGATTAGTTGGTTCTTTCTTCATTACAGCGTCCAGCAACGGTTTTGCTTTGTCAGTTTTATCTAAATCCAGGTAAACATTGGCAAGGTTCAGCATAATCAGCATGCTTTCCTTGTCTATTCCGCGTGAATATTCCAGCAGTGCTGCTGCATCATCATATTTTTTAGCAGAATGTAGAATTGATGCAAGCAGGTTTATTGCCCGTGGATTCTCCGGTTGCGCCTTCACCAGGTAAGCTGACGATACCGTCAATGCATCAAGAGATTTCATATTTGCCAGACTGAGTGTAAGGGCATTTATAGTTTCATTTACCAGTTTAACCAGAAAAACCGGATTGTTCTTTAACGAGTTTAAATGAAATTTAAAACTATCAACAGTGGTTTTATTAACGCCACTCAGTTTTGCTTCCCGTGCGGAAATATAGCGATCTGCCAATGCAGTCACCGTTGCCTTAGTCAGTTGAACTGCTACTGGCACAGTCGGTTTCGCAACTCCAGCGCATATTCCGACGAGTGATATAGCAATTAAAATAGCAAACAATACTATAATTCTCATTATGTAATCCTCTTTGGCAGTCATTATATCTAATGTGGGTTTCACCCACAACCCAATATTTACTATTCACCGCGAGAGAACACATAGAACACAAAGAAATTTTTATTATTATCTCCCTTTGCGTTCCTTGAGTTCCTTCGCGGTGAATATCTTGTTATTACATTAATTTATAAAAAACATGTTTTTATCAACATTTTTGCGGTTTAAGGTACTAATGTGGGATAATCTCACATTAATATTTAACACGTCACCGAGACGGTGACGCCACGGTTTCACTTTTTACTTCCCATGCAGCACATCATAACAAACCACCCAATCCTCGCCACGAATATACAGGCGGCCATTGGCGATAGTGGGTTGTTGCGGGTAGCCAAGTTCTAATTTGTGCTTTACGCTGCCGGTTTCTTTGCATCCGGCGGGAGTTACTTCAGCCAATACTACATCAAACGGAGTCAGCGCAAAAACCAGTCCGTCAGCCATGATTAGTTGAGATGCTGTGCCGATTTTCCCTTCTTTTCGCCACAGCAATTTGCCATCTGCCAGGCTGGTGCATTGCATAGAGTTGCCGCTTAACCCATAAACCGCTCCATCAGCAATTGACGGGGTATTGTACAGGCTGCATTGCAGATGGTTATCGCGATACAACTCCCGCGCCTGGATTTTACCCTTGGCGACATACATTTGCAGACAGGCGGAAAAAGGCGGGATGGCGTCGCAGAGAAATACCTGGGAATCCACCGCCACCGGCGAGGGAATCAGGCCGTAATGCGCGTTCGGCGCGTATCGCCAGAATATTTCACCGGTTTTTGCATTAACACCCCACACTTCATTAGTGCCAGTGTTGTATACCGATATGATGATTTGCGGCATACCATCAATAATTTGGTAAGTCGGTGAACTGATGCCGGATCCGCGTCGTCCGGTTTTTGGTGCTTTCCAGATAATTGTTCCGGTCATTTTATTAATAGCCGCTAGTGGCGAAAAAGGTGTTTCTTTGGCGCTGTAAAGGCAGCAATACAAGACATCACCGACAATTAACGGGGTACTGCTGGATTCGGTGAATTGCAGGTCGCCTTCGCCGCGCCAGATTATTTTGCCATCATTTGCCCCCAGGCAAACGATGGAGTCGCCTAACTCCTGGCTTTTACTGTTTGGCACAATATATACCCGGTCGCCGTCAACGATGGGGCTGGAAATAACTTCGGTGGCGTCGACATCCTTGCCGGCTATTTCGGTGCTCCACAAAATTTTCCCGGTTTTCGGGTCAAGACAAATGGCAACCTGTATACCGTCAACCATGGCGGCGGTAAAAGCGCGGCCATTTGATTCCACCACGCAACTTTTCCCTTTTCCCACCTTCATACGCCACAACTCTTTCGGACCGGTTTTCGGCCAACTGCGCAGCAGACCCTTACCATTGTAGACATTGTTGCCATCGGCAGGGATAAACCGGTCAAGGTCGGTATTTGCCGCCAGCAATGCGCGAACCGGGGTAGATGTAGGTATAGTGATCGGCATGGTGCGGGTGGTCAGCGTCTCGCGTGCCATGTTGCAGTAGTTTTTATAGGCATTTCGTTCAATATTGGTGCGTGCCGGGTCGGTATTCACTGTCGCCTGTATGCTATCAAGAAACTTCAGGTCATCGGCAACACCAACTTTTGCCAGTGCGCGGATAGCGGTGAAAGATACCGTTAAATCCGGGTTCAGTGCCAATGCGCGAAGTTGCGTTGAATATCCCAGTTTATATTTTTCATTCAACAGGTTTACCAATGTCAGCACGTATGGGGATTCATCCATGGCAACTGCCGGGTTATACACCGCGTCAACGCCTGCCTTCACCGCATCATCATTCTGTGTTGTGAATAATAATACCGACAGGGTCTTTTCGCGCACATTCGCGGATGCTGTTTTCATCAGGCTTTTTACAGTTGCGACATTCAGGGATACCCCCTGCATACCATCCCATGACACCATATCCGTAAGGCGCGTGTTGTCTATTTTGCCGATAGCTTTTTGCAGGTCGATAATTTTGGGAGCTTCGCCAAATAAAGCCGAAAATGTTTTGGGCAGCGGTTCATTTTGCAGCATTACTGGTTTGGGTTGAGGTTTAGTCGACAACATGCCGTATAGATTAGGAAAAGCGTGAACCATGCCATCGCCAAATAAACGGTACAGACCGTGGTCATTTGCCCAGCCATCTGTCCAAAGGCGAATATTGTAATCCTGATCCATCAGTCCTATGTCGATGCCGATATATGACGGCAGCTCTTTTATTTTCAAGTCGGTTAATATTGAACGGGTATCCAGCCGCATTTCATAAGCAATGGCGCCTTCTACCGGTATCGAGGTGTAATCTACTTTCCAATTAATGCTGCCTGCGGTATTTAATACTTTGGGGGTAACCTGCAAGGTGCGCGGACGGAACCCGAACTGGCCCATTCCCGGCGGTGTGTGCCATTTCTTGGTGTCTTTATACCAATCAGGGATTTCTTTATCACGGGCTTCCCGTCCAAAATCAAGGAAAAATTCGATATAATCCCCTGCCATCCACTGCGCGCTGTCTTCGTCAAATAACTGCGAATCCTTCACTATTATAAGAAAATACAGGTCATTGCCGCCTTTTTTCATCCCGCAGCGCAATGATGGCGCAAAGCTATCCGACGGGGTAATCGCTTCATTTTTCATGGCAAATTTAAAATTATCCGCTGTTGCCGACGCCGGAATCCCGTTCCACTCGTCAAACTTGCCATCTACCGCCGCGCTATCCGGCAGCAGGTAAATCGGCAGTGTGGTAGTGCGCGGGTCAAGCGATTTACCCGCTAAAATTAATAATGGCATAATCAGCAGCAGCATAAAATAAATGAAACGCATTCGGGGATCCTCATTCAGCAAACAATCTAAGTTTATATTACTGACTGGCGCATTGAGTGTCAAACGGAATCTGCTGGGATACAATCTGCCGAGGACAGGCAACAAAACTAACCATATCAAATACTCACCATATCATTGTCAAATCACTCAATTATCTGTAGACTTTTTCAATATTGATTTTCAAAGGAAAAACTTATGAAAATTTCGGGACGGACCCAGCCTTTATCAAAATATCCGATTGGCGAATGCCTTTCTATAATTAAACATCTCGGGTTTGACGGCGTGGAGATTTGCCTGGAAAATCCTGACCTGGCGCCGGATTTGCTGACACTGGAATTGGTCGCATCTATACGGAAACAGGTTGGTGATTTTGGGCTTCATCCACATTCCATCAGTTATCACAAAGATTTCATTTATGACGATGATATGTTTCAGCAAAGCTGTCGGGCAATTCGATTAACGCCGGATTTTGGCACAAACATCTTTATCATCTCCAGCGCCTGGGCACGCACAAAAGACGACGCGGAGTGGAACCTGACGGTAAAGCGCACTGCAGAATTGGTAAAGGTTGCCGAGGACGCGGGTGTAATACTTGCGCTGGAACCCGAACCGGGCATGGTAATATCCAGCACGGCAGACCTGCTGCGCCTGTTTGACGCTGTTCCTTCGCCGCACCTTGCCGCCAACCTCGACCTGGGCCACGTATTTCTCACCGACCCCGACCCGCTGCAGTCAATCCGCCAGGTCGGCGCAAAAATTATCCACTGCCACATAGAAAACATGGCAACCGGCATCCACAATCATCTGCTGCCGTATGAAGGCGACATGAACCTGGCAGAATACCTGAAAACCCTCGCCGAAACAGGTTTCACCGGCAGCCTGGCGCTGGATTTATACAGCTATGATTACGAGGAAATAGCAGAAAAATCTATTTTGTATTTGCGTGGGTTGGTGGGATAGGAAGAAGAAAAAAATGGCAACAAAAATTAAACAAGAAATACCTAATCAAATAGAAATTAATGAAAGTGGAAATTTTTCAGGTCTTGCATTCTTGATTCCAGGACTTGCGCTGGTGTTGATTGGCTTTGGCGTAATAATGATAGACGAAAGTTTTGTGCCGGGTATGGGCTTTTTTGGCTTAATATTCTTCATAACAGGCATTCATATTGTCTCTAATAAAAAACGAGTTGCAATTGATATCCATTACCAGGATATTACCAGTTCACACGGGTGGTTTGTACCATCTATTGAAGACAAACATTTTAAGTTGAGTGAATATAAAGGTGTCAATATAGCATATCATCTTAAATATGATGATAATATAGATGAAGAATCTTTCTATTATGTATTGTTTTCTTCTGATGATAGTTCAAAAAATATTTCTATTGGTCATTTTAAAACCTATGGTGAAGTTTATGACCAGGCCGCGAAAATTGCCAGTTTTATTAACTACCCAATAATCGAATGTGAAGATATTATAAAACCTGAAGATATATATAACCCATTGCAGGCAAGATTAAAGTCAGATACCAGGCTAAATGTTGATACACCGCCGCCGGCAGATATGAAGAGCAGAATACAGGGAACAACTCTTGGGGTGATTATTACCATACCCATCCAACTCACCGGGCAATGGGTATATATTATAGCTCAATTCATCGTGTTCACCATAACACTATTGTCTTTAGCAAGCGTTGGTTTTGCTGTTAATCTAAAGGGATTAAGCAGGGGAGAATTAATTTTCACCTGTATCGTGATATTGCTGATATTTGCGCCAATGATTACCTTGTATTTTGCATACCTGAAAGCGAAAAAATCACGGATTGTGGTGTCAGTTGATAGTCAGAATATAACCATAGAACACCTATTTTTCAAAATGAAATATAAAAAGATAGATATTCCTATAAAAGAAATCGTGGATGTTTATTGCGATAGCGCTAATTCAATTACAATTTATTCGTCAGGAGTTATTATTAAAACAAGAGACACTTTTTATTATTTTGGTGCTGCCTTGCCATTAAAAGAAGTCGAATATCTCACCAAAGTGGTGAAGAAACAACTTGTAGAAATATCATAAAATACAGTCACCGTTTGGAACTGGGCGGGAGCCCGGCTGATTTCATTTAATCAATCATTTTTATCACTTGCCAATCAGGAGATTGGCGTTCCCTGGAAGAGCCGGGCTCCCGCCCCTTTCCAAACTGTGACTATATATTCAACTGTGACTGTTAATTTAAAGGTATATTCTTTCACTCCCCCAGTATCCTCATCGCATTTCTATATAGAATATTCCTGCGGTCTTCATCAGTGATATCAGCGCCGAGGATGGTGCCTATGCAGTATGGCTGGTTAAACCAGGGGAAGTCGGTGCCGTAGATGATTTTTTCTGATGTTACTGTTTTCATCATTGTTTCTATTGCCCCGCGTATCTGTGATGCAGCAGTTAATTCCAGGTAGCAGTTGGGGAAATTTGCACCGAGTTCAGCGGCGATGTCCCAATCGTCAAACAACGAATGTCCCAGCATCGTTTTTGCGTCGGGGTATTTTTCCAGCACTTTTCTCACCGGTTCGTACCCATTATATGGACAGCCTTTCCAGGTATGCAGCAGGACGGGAAGTTTTCTATCGTTTGCCATCTCCCACACCGGCTGATAACGCGGGTCATCCACGCTGATGCGGTGATAGCCGGACAACATTTTAAAACCGACAAATACATCCGGGTAGCTGTCATATTCAGCAAGGTCTTTTTCTATAACTTCCGGGTAATTCGGGTTTATCGCCATATAGGCGCGTAAAATCTCTGGCAGTTGCTGCACCGAAGCGATATTTGCGGCGTTTCCAATATCAGGCGAGTGCAGGCTGTGGTGATGGCAAATAACCAGTCGTTTAACACCCGATTGCAACAGCAGCTTTTTGGCAATATCAAATTGAGATGCCGGCATGCTGATGCCGCTGAATGAACCCCAGTGTCCATGCATGTCATAAATAGGGCAGTCATCAAGAGTTCGGCTGGTTTTAAATCGTTCCCATAAAGTTGATTTTATGCTCATTTGCCTGCCGCCTTTTTAATCAATTTCATCAGATTTCCCGCTGCGATTTTTGCTTTATCCATATCAGAAATTTCTGCGTGCAGCACATCCAGCACCGCAGCGTGGGGTGAATGGATGGGGAAACCGCTGCCGAATATCACACGATCAGCTCCCAGTGTTTTCACCGCCGTTTCCAATCCGCCAGCCAGCAGCGACACCAGGCTTGATTCCAGGTAAACATTCGGATAATTTTCAACCAACGGCCAACTCTGGCGGTCTTGTCCCCATAACCCCAGGTCGCAAAGCACAACAGTTAGTTTAGGATATTCTTTCATCAGGCTGTAAATGATCGGCCATTCCATGGGGTATAAAAATGACATCAGCAATGGTATACCGCGTTCGCTGACATCATCAAGAAAACTGCCAAATGTTGCGCGGGATAGCTGGAACCGCTGGTGATCCGGAAAAGCGCGTAAAGCGACAATCTTGTCATCTGCCATGCGGTCAAGGAAATCGGCAGTCATCACATTCGCGTCGGTCAGCGGTGGTAATATGGTCCAGCACCCGAAAGCGCGGTCATCACCGGCAATGGCATCGCTTATCATGGCGTTTCCGGCATCCGCCCCGCATTCGCGCTGAGCAATATGCCACACCACTCCGCGGGTAATACCAGTACCATCCAATTCCTGAAATAGTTCCGCAACGGAAGATACCGCGCCAAACTGGCGGATGGAAGGACGCCCTATTTGCAGATTAACATCAAAAAATTCCATACTGTTTCCTTTTTTGCCTTAACCTTGAAAAATATCTATAACACCACACTCGCAGCTTCGCGAATCTTGCTGATTAATTTCTTTATTTCACCTTGCCGCATATCTGGCTTCAGGTTAATCATTACCGTGCGGCTGAGAATATCAAGGGAACGTGGGAGCATATCTTTGCTGTATGTCATGCGGCAATCTTTGTTTTGCGGCATCAGGAACGGATCCATGGCGGGATGATGGGCGCCATGATGCTCCAGAATCGGGTCCCATTCATTATAGGTGTGGCGGCCAGTATTGCCGGCAACGCCGCCGCCAACCCGGGTGGCAAAATCCTGTGCCTGGATAGCGCTGGAAAAACTGAACATGACGTTAGTGGCGCACTCGCCATCCGGGCTGTTCATGGGTGTTGCCCATAGTTTGGTATCAGCTACCCCGATCAATATCTGCGCTTTAATCTTTCGTAATTTTCGCAATAAAGCGTCAATCTGGTCAAGCTGGACGTTCATCAGTGCTCCATCAAACTCGCTGGCTCGGGAACCAACTGCCGCGAATTGCTGGAAATCTTCCTGGCGACCGGTCCAGTAGAAACAACAACTATCCACCATACATTCAGCACGTTTGGCGGCTATATCGTCGCGCATTGTCACCGCACCACCTTCGCCGCAGGTCATATTTTTAAAGAAATTAAAGCTGAATGCGCCGGCATTACCGATGCCGCCAACCATTTTTCCGTTATATGACCCGCCGGCACACTGGCAGGCGTCTTCCACCACCAGCAGATTTTTCTGTTCCGCGATGCGCATAATGGCGTCCATATCACACACAGCACCCCACATGTGTACCGGGATGACCGCCCGGGTTCGCGGGCCTATCGCGTCATCCAACGCTATCGGGTCCAGCATGATAGAGTCGTCAACATCAACGATAACTGGAATTGCCCCTACTCCCAGCACCGCCAGCGCGGTTGCCATGTAAGTGTGCGCAGGTACAATAACTTCGTCGCCAGGCCCAATGCCATATCCCGCCAGTGCTGCCATCAACGCCGTTGAACCGCTGGAGGTAAGGAGCACATGCGGCGATCCCAATTTGCGGGCAAAACGCTGCTCAAACCGTATACATTCGCTGCCTTCACGGTAACGAAACAATTGCCCGGACATTGCCACCCGGGCAAACGCCTCAATCTCTTTCTTTCCAAATCGCAACATGGCGGATACTCCCCTTTTCACCTCTATTATTTCTAATGTGGGATTTGCCCACAACCCATAATTATTCACCGCAAAAGATCGCAAAAGAAGAATTTATTAAAACTCTTTGTGTTCTTTGTGTTCCTTTGCGGTGAATAATTGCCCATTACATTAATTTACAAATAACTTGTTTTATTTTAACGTTCTTTGGGCTTTAGGTACTAAACATCTTATAACTAATCACGTCTAATTACAACAATTTTGTATTTATGAAAATTGCTATTTATTGATAATTATTGCTATTTATCTTCTATAATGACGTATCAACAAGTAACAATATGTGCTATGATATTTCCAGATGGATAATAATTTCTTTTCTGATTCAATATTGCAGTTAATGTCGCAGCCTGACCGCTGGGCAATGGTTAGTTCGTGGTTTACACCTGATATCAGCCATGCCGTGCAGCCGCGCCATACCGCCTGGATGGCTGATAATTCCCACTCCCATCCGCACCGCGAGTTTTTAATGACGCTGGATGGCGGCGGGTGGCAGGGATATCACGGCAAAGTTTACCCGCGCCGCCCGGGAAGCATCTTTTTCTTTGACGCATTTGAATCGCATGATTTCTTTGCGCCAGACTGGACGCCGGACGAAGACCAGTTATGGATAAGCCTGCTGCCCCAGCATATTGCCATCTGCATGTATTCTTTTCGCGATGGCAAGATTGATACCCGCCGGGAATGCCGACGCATTTTCACATCTGACGAGTTAGGATTGAGCGAAAGCGCGCTGTTAATGCTGAAACCAGGCATTGCAATATCATCCGCAGGTTTGTTGCGTTTGCACCTGTCTTCTTTTATCGGCTTGCTGCTGAGCGCCATCATTCATACCGGCTACATGGCAAATGCGAACCGTGATGAAACTGAGGGTTTGCAGCGCCGCACAGTGCAGGCTATCCAGCATCATATCGAGGCAACTGCTGGCAACGGCGTCACCCTGGACAGTCTGGCGCAACTCACCGGCTACAGCAAGTTTCATTTCATGCGCCTGTTCAAGCAACACACCGGATTGTCTATCCATACCTACATAGACCAATGCCGTCACCAGCGTATAAAGGAAATGCGTGTTGCTGGCAGCAGTCAAAAAGAAATTTCCTATACCTTGGGATTTTCCTGTCCGGCCGCATTTTGCCACTGGCAAAAACAATCTTATAGCAAAATAAAATAGATTTTTACAACAAATATTGATTTTTACAGCATAAAATAATATAATGTATGAAAGATAATTAAGGTTAACAGTAAAACTGTAAATTATTATCTTATTTTGGAGGTTAAAACATGTCAACAGACAAAAATCGTCGTGGTTTTACGCTAATCGAGTTGTTAGTCGTAATTGCCATTATCGCCATTTTAGCTGCGATTCTCTTCCCGGTGTTTGCCCGGGCACGAGAAAAAGCGCGTCAGACTACCTGTACCAGCAATCAGCGGCAAATAGCTGCTTCATTGCAGATGTATTCCCAGGATCATGAAGAAACATTGCCTGATACCAGTACTATCTGGTCCAATATCAGTGTTGATCCCAATGTGCTGGTATGTCCGACATTGGGGAAGAATACTCCTAATGGTTACGGATACAGCAAACGCGTGGGCAGCCTTTCCATTGGTACTTTCAATGATCCAACCCAGATTATTTTGATCGCAGACGCCACGACAGGATTAGCGGGCAATGTGCTGACAAAGCCAACACAGATTGACAAACGCCACAGCGGCAGTGCGATTTGAGCGTATGCGGACGGTCATGTCGGACCCGAAAAAGAGCCGCTGCTTTTCCCATATCCATCAGTTCCAATTACCACCGGTCTGGCTTTCTGGCTGACTGCTGATTCTATCACTGGTATGTCTAATGTCACAAGTTGGAAAGATTCTGTTTCCGGCAGTTCATTAACCGCAAACTATGGTGCTGGTACAGTCAAGTATCTTCGCAGCGGAATGAATGGCAATCCTGCAGTTTCCATTGTTGATACTCCATCTTATTCATATCTTACTACATCAGATTTATCCAGTAAGTTTAGCGGAGCAACAGGTGGTTCAGCATTTATCGTATTCAATTCCGTATCAACCGTAAGCAGTCAGATTGAACCATTTTGGGCAAGTGGACGCAGCGATACATTTACCTCGTTTGGCGGTTCCGGTTATTCTGGATGTTTCTTAAGCAACCGTATTGAAAATAAATATTCTGGAATGCCAATTAACGGTTCAGGACCATCACGGGTTGCATATACTGCCACCACCACATCCGGTGCAGGTTCATATAATGTTTACCTTAATGGTACGAGCGTTGCATCTTTAGACTATAGCGCAAGCAACAGTAATACTTGGAGAGCACCCACTACTTGTCGTGTAGGTGCAAATGGTGTAAATGGCGGTCTTAATGGATATATCAGCGAAATAATTCTGTTCAACCGTGTAGTAACTCCCGCCGAATTAGCAACAATTGATGCATACCAGAAAGATAAATGGGGAATGTAACCCCCTAAAATAATCCTTATTCACGACTGTCGGCTTAATTGCCAACAGTCGTTTTTTTTGTATAGACAGGATTGATATCGAGTAGAAATTAAAGATGGTTCACTGGTAGGGGAGATGTCCTCATCTCCCGCGACAGGGTTTGTAATATAAAAACAAAGCGGTTGTAACGACAAAACAAGGTTCACATTTATAACACCACTCAAATGTTCCGTCGCTATTTCGCTTATTTATATCATTATACCGGTTCATCGCGGGAGCTGAGGACAGCTCCCCTACCGTTTGCTTACAATCCTGTGACTGACAACCACTACCGGGGCAGGCTGGAAGCCTGCGGTCCAATACTTTACTGCACTATAACCTTCACCCCGCTAATTGTCACTTCGGCCTTGCTGGTGGTGGTCAGGCGTATTGGCACTATTCGCCATCCGTTACCGTCGCGGTATGGGCCGGTTACGCCATCGGTTTTCCAGCTCAGATATTTTGTCATAGCTGCTGCCAGGTTTAATAAGGATGACTTTTCCTTTGCCCAGGGTTGCGGCCATCGGTGGTAGCAAATCCGCTGATATGCAGCAATGGACGCGCCTTTTGACGCGACAGCCAGCACCCGCAACGGCTTTTCATAACGCAGCATCGGCCAGGTGGCGGCGGCAGGCAGTCCGGCAGTAATAACAACCGGCCCAGGAAGATCATCCAACCGCGGCCCTGCCGCAACAGCACTGGTCATATTAAAAGAGAAAATAATGGTTAAAAGCAAATATAAAAATTTCATAACAACCCCCTGATGTGTAATCCGGTTAACGTTTATGATAATTTTTAGTGGTGATGTTGTCAATGAAAAAGTGGGTGATTTTTTCACATCGATTAATAGGATAAATCAGGATAATAATCTTTACAATCCTGTAAATCGATGCAAAAAAAAATCACACCCAGTCATCCGGCGGAAACGCGAACTCGATAATGTCTAACTGCCGATGCGCTTGCTGGCGGGCTAAGTTTGCGATATGAGTTAGTAGTTCTTCAGAGATTTCAGCATTTGGAAACGACGGGCAATAGTGGAATATCGCTTTCCAGATGGTTGCAGCGTATGTTTCACCAGCACGGTTAGTGTCTACCGAGCCGGGGTGCGGCAAAGCGGGAAAGAAGAATTGTTTGCCGCGCAGGTAGATATCACATCCGCGGGCGCCATCAGTGATGGTAATCAACGGGATGGCATTGATTATTTCTTCCCGCCGATGCAGATGCGACCATTCCAGCGCGTTCATTGCCAGGTAGTCAATTTTATTAGCCAAATCTGCAAGTGGGCAATCGACATCGTCAATATTCCGCATTGCCGGTGCGAACATCACCGGAGCAGTAATATCGCAATTAAGAATTTTTATCATGGATGAATTCAGCACACCGCAAAAAATGATATATTTTGCACCTTGTGCCATGGTGATATCATCTTCGCCGGGTTGCCAGTTTATCAATGCATCGCGAAATCCTACTGCCAATTTATCGCCGGTTTGAGATTGAATCAATAGTGAAGAATCACTGCTGTGTCCGGGCAATATTGCCGGTTTTGATACTATTCCGTGGCTGAATAGAATATCGCACAATCGATTGCCCAGGGAATCATCTCCCAATGGCATGCGTAACAACCCGCCAGTTGCCTTGGCATAACCCGCACCCATGCCGCCTAATTGCTGAAAACAGGCATCAGCGAAAATAGTGTTGATTATCGGTTGGCAATCTTTACCGCATCTTCGCGATAATATCGCCTCTCGCAGGTTATATGTTCCACCAATATCTGGTGAATTCACTGGTAAATTGATAACTAAATAATCGCCGATTTCACTGGTCAATCGTATCGTTAACGAATTATCTGGAAATATTGGCTTCACCGGCAGGCTCTGGTCTAACGGAAACGGCAATTCAGGCACAATTGGTCCCGGTACCTTAATTACCGTGTCTAAATATGCCGGTCCAAAAATAACAGTATCCGCATAATCAATCATAGCTGAATTATGATACCATTTTTAATAAAAAACGGCGCACCCCGAAGGATGCGCCGTATATAAATAAAAATTGTAACAAATGATATTTTATAAACCGTAAATGTCTGAAGTAATATAAAATATTGAGGTTGGCATGCGTACCGAGGTGCCTGATGGAGGCGTATAGTTATATGACGCGTTGGCTGCTCCACCGAACTCGCCGTAGAACAATTCGAAATCATATAATCTGTCATTTACCAGGTTGATACTGCCGCTTACCGTGGAATTGTTTGTAAAGCTGTAAACGATGGTCTGAATACCTGTTACTGGGTCGGTAATTTTTAGTGATGCGCAGTCATCAGCCTGCCCGGTAAATATGTAGCTGCCGGATACAGGAACCGCCATCTTCGCTTTCCAGACGATACCAAAGTTAGTTGCAGGACCGCCAGTCCATGCCGCAACATTGTTACCCCAATCAAGGCTTGCAGTTCTGGTGAAATCATAAGTTGTCATGGTTGTATCATAATTCGGGAAGTACATGCTTTTGTTAAAAATCGAACCGCCAACTATAGCAGCAGTACCGCTGGCTATTACGTAACCGTTAATTGATGAATTATTATTTAGTGGAGAGTTCATATTCGGTGCTACATGTCCATCAACAAACGAATAAAGACACTGTCCGCTGTGGCGTTTTGCACTGTCAATAGGCACTGACCATACATTAACAACATCGTCGCTATCGCAACTGATAAACGCTTTGGTCGGGTCAGTTATAGTGCCAATTGCTTTTGAGTTAAGCAGGTTGTTATAGGCGTAACCATTAGGGGTGCTTTTACCTTTTGTCGGGCAAACCATTACCCCCGGGTCAACGGCGATATTCTGCCAGAAAGAAGTCGTTGCCGGAAAAGATTCGTCGTGATCCTGGCAATACATCAGCGCAGAAGTGGCAATCTGCCGCTGGTTGCTGCTGCAGGTGGTCTGGCGCGCTTTTTCGCGGGCACGAGCAAAGACCGGGAACAGGATAGCGGCTAAGATGGCAATAATCGCAATTACAACCAGCAATTCAATCAGGGTAAAGCCTTTTTTTGTTTTAATTAATGACATATATGATACCTCCAACTTTAAATACCGGCTTATAATTAATAATCCGGTTAACATTCATTTTAAATTTTATAATTCAGAATGTCAATAGTTATTTACCCTTTTTCATTAAAATTATCACATATTAATTAACAGGAAATTTATCTTTAGTTTCTATGTAACTATTCAGACTCGTCAGTTTTAACCAATGCAAAAAAATAAAAAATATTTTAAAAAGACCAAAAATCACCAAGGACTTTCTATGTGAGGCGTAGAATTCCTTATAT
>Ga0194052_1000361_pt1 | contig 29840 bp, 22 predicted proteins | sample SepL226m_MetaG_FD_160117 | JGI IMG/M metagenome (GOLD analysis project Ga0194052, IMG submission 160117) | Anoxic zone freshwater microbial communities from boreal shield lake in IISD Experimental Lakes Area, Ontario, Canada - Sep2016-L227-6m | ecosystem: Environmental > Aquatic > Freshwater >...
GTCTTGGATAATCGCGATTCGACTAAACAAGCAGTAACTGTTGATTACTATAACATAAATAAGCATTTGTATCAATAGTGAAGAGTGAGATTAAATATGGTATATATAATGTATATTTAATGACAAATTTATCCTACCAATTCGGTACGGATAGTATCATAATACTCAAGGAATTTTATGGCAGAAATCAAAAATGATAATCCAACCGCCGCTAAAGCTATGGATGACAGGATGGAAAAAATTATTTCATTGTGCAAGAGACGCGGTTTTATATATCCAGCCAGTGAAATATATGGTGGCTTTGCCAACGCCTTCGACTTTGGTCCGCTTGGCTCACAGCTGAAGAAAAATCTAAAGGATCTTTGGTGGAGACGATTCGTCACTGAAAGAGAAGACATAGTCGGCCTTGATTCCGCTATTATTCAAAATCCAAAAGCTTGGGTCGCTTCTGGCCATGTTGGCTCATTTTCTGATCCGCTCGTAGAGTGCAAAAAATGTCATCAACGTTTTCGGGCTGATCATTTAGAAGAATTCGAAAATTGGTTCCGCGAGATTGCTATTAAGACCGGCGTGGGAGCGGTCAACCTAACAGACGAGCAGAAAAAGATGAAGGTTTGTCCGATTGATAGACATGGACATGATTTTGCAGAAGCCAAAGAGTTTAATCTAATGTTCAAGACCTTTGTCGGCGTGACTGAAGATTCTGTTTCAACCGCATATTTGCGGCCAGAAACTGCTCAGGGCATATTTCTAAGTTTCAAAAATGTGATTCAGTCTACTCGAATCAAGCCACCTTTTGGCATCGCTCAAATCGGCAAAGCTTTTCGCAACGAGATTACTCCTGGAAATTACATCTTCCGCACTCGTGAGTTTGAGCAGGGCGAGATTGAATTTTTTATCAAACCTACGACTGAAGAGTCCGAGAAGTGGTACAAGCTTTGGCTTGACGAATGGATGAAATTTTTCTTAGACTTGGGCATCAAAAAAGATAATCTGACGATTCGTGAGCATGCGAAAGAGGAGCTTTCTCATTATTCATCCGGAACATCTGATATTGAATACAGCTTCCCATTTGGTGTCTCAGAGCTCGCTGGCGTTGCACAGCGTACCGACTTTGATTTGAGCCAACATGAGAAGCACTCTGGGCAAGATCTCAAATATTTTGATGAAGCAACTGGTGAGAAATACGTTCCTTTTGTTGTTGAGCCTACGATGGGCATCGATCGTGCGATGCTCGCTTGCTTGGTAGACGCATATGATGAATCCGATGGTACTGATGGACGACAAGCTGGTGAAGTGACGATGAGATTGAGCGCAAAGCTCGCTCCAATCAAAGTTGCTGTATTTCCTTTGGTCAAAAAAGAAGGGCTTCCTGAAATTGCACATGGAATTGCTACGGAATTGCGCGGACTTGGCATCGAAGCTTTCTATGATGAGTCTGGTTCAGTTGGTCGCCGTTACCGTCGTCAGGATGAGATAGGCACGCCATGGTGCATCACTGTAGATTTTGATTCATTAGCTGATAAGACTGTAACACTCAGAGATCGTGATACGATGAAGCAAGAACGAGTTGCAATCAAAGAGATTAATGATTTGATCATTTCTAAACTCAAGTAGTATTTTAATCAGTATCAGAGCTGATAAATCTGAATATATACACAATTTTTTAGATCTGTATTTACTAAAGAATCCACAGGCTATCCACAGTCGAGTGGGTTCTTTTAGTTGACGGCACTTCAATATGGGCTTATTATGTGAATAAGTGGGAAGAAGTGGGAGAAAATGGGAGGCTGAGCGTCCCTGATATTACGCTGAGCGTAAAGGAACACTAAGTTCGCACTACCAAGGGGATATGATCACTAAGCTGCACGTTCGTATGTTCATAGGTGAATACAGTCACACAATCGATGAAAAAGGCAGAATGTCAGTACCGGTCAAATTTCGCGGTGCTCTTTCGGCTGGGTGTATTCTGACGCGTGGGCTTGATGGCTGTTTATGGCTATATACAGCTGAAAAATGGACAGAGCTTGCAGACAAGATTGCGGCGCTTCCGATCACTCAGAAAAATGCCAGATCATTTTCACGTTTTATTATGTCTGGAGCTGTCGATTGCATGATTGATCGAGCGGGCCGAGTAAACATTCCAAAGTATCTTTCAGAATATGCCGGCATGAAAAGTAAAGTCGTTGTTACCGGCATGTACGATCACATAGAGCTTTGGTCAGAGAAAAGCTGGGCAGAGTTCAAGAAGTCGATGGAGGAAAATTCTGAAGAGGTAGCCGAAAATTTGAGCGAGATTGGTTTTTAGGAGTTCATCAACAATTTATCAATGATTTGGTTTTTTAGGTCAACAGCCAGCACCTATAAGCCTCATCCAATGCTCATTTGTTATATGCTTACGTAAGGTGGACGTCCCCCTACGCTTAGGTTCGCCTCAAATCTTTCAGGTTTGTAGTCGAAACTTCGCTACAAGGGACTCACTCCTGACGGAGTTCGGAGGAGGGCAAAGGAGGGGTGGGGCTTATGCGAGGCGATTCATTTCGCCATCAAAAACAAAAGATTTTTCAAAAGAAAACCTGCCCACGTAATTTGGGCAGGTGATCACTTCAAAGGATATTATATCCTAAAGTGCGAAAAAACAAAAATGCTGGCTGGTGACTCAAGAAACCAAAATGTAATGACATCAAGATGATTCGGAGGAAAATTGGGACGAAGTTTCGTAATTACAAATAGCAACAACAATAATGCCGGCGTCAAGAAAAAGACAGTTGGGAGGCAGATTGTTATCGGTCCAAATGCGATCAAGTTTGTCACACTGACAATTATCGCTGTGCTTGGTATCGTTTATCTCAGCCAATCAACGGCTGGCGCATCTCGAAGTCTAAAAATTCGTGACATTGAGGGCAAGAAGAGCGAGCTAATTCTTCAAAAAGAAAGACTTGAAACAGAGCAAACAAGACTCAAAGCTTTACGCGAAATTGATAATGGGGTCGACAAAAATACTTTAGAACCTGTCTCTAGTGTTGGACATCTCCAAGATAGTACTTCAGGTAGTGTTAAAGCGAACTGATTTTTTGGTATCATATAAATATGAACGACTACACAAGGACAATTGACGCACGTCTAAAATGGTTTGGCGTGGTTATTATTTTGATTATGGTGGTTTTGTTTTGGAGAATGTATATTCTTCAGATTTTGCAGCACGATAAATATCTCTCCCTCGCGCAAGGTCAGCAACGGTTTGAAACGACGGAGATGGGCCAGCGTGGGAGAATCCTGGTCCATGATTCGCCATCAGATCCAACAGCCTACTATCCTCTTGCCTTCGATCAAAAGAAGTTTGCCGTTTGGGTTGTACCACGACAGGTTGGTAACAAGGAAACGGTTGCGAAATCCTTGAGTGAGCTTCTTACAATTCCGGAGAAGGATATTTTTGATGAAATAAATAATGACAAACTCTATATCCCACCGATTAAGCATGGCTTGACTCTTGATGAAGCAAATGTTATCAAGGCGAAGAAATTTAATGGTGTCTTAGTCGTTCCTGAGTATAGTCGATATTATCCAGAGGGAACGCTTGCCTCGCAGGTCCTTGGTTTTGTAAATGCTGAAGGTCAGGGAATGTATGGCTTTGAGGGCAACTACAACGCGGAAATGCAGGGGAAAGAAGGGGATGTGAAGGGCGAGAAAGACACCCTTGGCAGAATTATCAGCCTGCTTGAACAGCAGGACCCGCAAGATGGAACCAGCTATGTCCTTACTATCGACCGATCTGTTCAATATTTTGTTGAGAAGAAACTTAGCGAGGCGATTACCAAATACCAAGCAGACTCAGGCACAGTCATCATCATGGACATCAAGACTGGGGGGATAGTCGCGATGGCGAGCTCGCCGACTTTTGATCCAAATAATTACCAGGATCAGGCAAAGCTGGACGCGAATTTGTTTATGAATCCAGCAATATCATATACTTTTGAGCCTGGCAGTATCTTCAAGCCGATCGTGATGGCAGCTGCTATCGATGATGGATTGGTCACAAAGGACACGAGCCAGACATTCGGTGAGTCAATTGATGTAGGTGGGCACACGATTCATACGGCGGAAGGTAAGGCGTTTGGCCTTGAAACGATGACACAAGTTCTAGAAAATTCTGATAATGTTGGTATGGTTTGGGTGGCGGAACAAATTGGTAACGAGGTTCTCAACAATCAGCTGAAGAAATTCGGTTTGTATGATAAAACGGGTATCGATCTTGAGGGAGAGGTCAGTGGTCATCCTGCATATCCAGTCAAAGATTGGAAAGATATTAACAGAGCGACGATTGCCTTTGGCCAGGGTATTACGGTGACGCCACTTCAAGTTCTAACCGCTTATGCGACAATCGCCAATTCGGGAAAATATATTTATCCTCATCTTGTTGACAAGATTATCATGCCTGACGGAACCGAAAAGAGCGTGCCGAAGCAGGAGGGCGAGCAGGTTATTAGCGTTCAGACCGCGAAGGATGTTGGCGAAATGCTCAGATCCGTTGTGCTAAATGGAACAGGAAAAAAAGCGAACGTACCTGGCTATAAAGTCGGCGCTAAGACTGGCACGGCTCAGATTGCTGATCCAGTCAATGGTGGCTATTTGAAGAACGATAGTGGCTTAGGAATATTTATTCACACGGCGGCTGGTTTTGCGCCAGTCGATGATCCTCAATATGCGATGCTCGTGAAACTTGATAAACCAAAGTCAAATCGGTATGCTGAGTCAACGTCTGTTCCTTTGTTTGGCGAAATATCCTCGTTTCTGCTAAACTATCACTATAGAATCGCGCCGACTGAAGCAATAGTAAAATAAGGTGTGAATAAATCATAAATCAAGATGAAAAATGTAATTCTAAAAATTATTTATAAGGTGTTAGCGGCTTACGCCAAAAAGGTGATTGATATTCATCACCCTTTTGTGATTGCGATTACTGGTTCGGTTGGCAAAGGTTCGGCCAAAGAGGCGATATATCAGGTGATGAAAGACCATTTCGGCGAAGATGAAGTGCGGGCGAACTATGGTAGTCTTAATGCTGAAATCGGTATACCCCTGACTATTCTGGGCTACAAGAGCCTTCCAAGTAAATTTCTTTGGCTTCCATTCCTTGTTGGAGCGTATTTCAAAACTAATGAAAAAAAATATCCGAAATATTTGATACTTGAGATGGGTGTTGAGCACTTGGGTGACATCGATTATTTTACAAAAATTGTTAGACCAGATATTGCTGTCATAACTTCGTTAAGCGGTGCGCACCTTGTAAACTTTACCAATCTCCTCCAATACCAGGAGGAAAAAATTAGCTTGGTCGGGAAGGTGAAGAAAAATGGTGTTGTTATCGCAAACATCGACGATCTTTATATCAAGTCTAAGCTTCGCAACAAAGACATTCTTTCTATCGGTATTACCGACAAGAGCGCGGAGTATTGCGCTGAAGATATTCATGTTAGTACCAAGGGTACTGATTTTCGAGTAGTCAGCCTTGGTCAAAAAATTTCTATAAAGTCAAAGGTTATCGGTAAACACCTGATTTATCCATTATTGATCGCATATGCACTTGGACAGTTATTTGAGATTCAATCGTTGCAAGTGAAAAAATCACTTGAAAAAATTGCATCAGTCAGAGGAAGGATGAACTTTGTTGAAGGTAAAAATGGCATTTCGATCATCGATGACACTTACAACGCTAGCCCAGTCGCGGTCAGGGCAGCGCTTGACACCCTTCAAGAAATTTCATATCAAGGTCGCAAAGTGTTTATTATGGGTAATATGAATGAGCTTGGGGCATCTGAAGCATCTGAGCACCGATCGGTCGGTAAATATGCAAGAGGGAAGTGTGACATTGCAATCTTCGTCGGTCCGAATGCGGGCGAGATGGTATCTGGGTATGATGATGGCAAAAGCTGCTACCAATTTCCAAATAGAATCGAGCTGATTACCTCATTAAATAAATTGCTTAAGCCGAATGATCTTGTTTTGATCAAAGCTTCCCAGAACCGTAATTTTTTTGAGGAGGTAGTTAAATCAATTATGAAAAATCCGAGTGAGGCGAGTAAGCAACTTGTTCGCCAGAGTAGCTTTTGGTTGAAAAAGAAAAATAATAATTTTTAATTTTGTAAATATTGGAGAAAGCAGCAATGGAAATATTATCAATTAGACCTGAAGATTTAATAAAAATGTTCTGGTTTGCCCTCGCCTCTTTTTTGATTGCGATTGCATGGACACCTGTTCTCACAAATTTTCTTTACAAGAATAAGCTTGGCAAAAGAATTAGAGACAGCAAGGATGCACCTATCATGGCTAAGCTTCACGAGAAAAAAGCTGGCACACCGACGATGGGTGGTCTCTTGATTTGGGTGACAACTGCTTTACTCACTGTAATCTTCAATCTGACTAGACAGGCGACCTGGCTGCCACTTTTTTGCTTGGTTGCTACAGGCATTGTGGGCGCGATTGATGATGTTTTGAACGTGCGCGGCATCGGGGAAAAGGGGGGTGGATTGACCCTGCGACAGAAATTTCCGATGTACGCCGTAATTGCGTTAGCCGGTGCTTGGTGGTTTTATGAAAAGCTTGGCTGGAACTCGATTCATTTGCCAGCTATGGGAGATTTCACAATTGGAATTTGGTATATCCCCTTGTTCGTAATTGTTTTGGTCTGGATGGCTTTTGCCTCAAACGAAGCTGATGGACTTGATGGCTTGGCTGGCGGACTCTTTGCTCTAGCCTTTGGCGCATATTCGGTGATTGCTCTTACCAACGGTCAATCTGGCCTTGCAGTCTTCTGCGCAACTATCATGGGGGCTCTCATGGCCTTCCTGTGGTTCAATATCCCGCCCGCACGTTTCTTTATGGGAGATACGGGCAGTATGGCGCTAGGGATGACTCTGGGTGTAGTCGCCTTTCTAACAAATTCTGTTGTTGCGCTGCTTGTTATTACTATTCCTTTTTCGATCGAAGGTCTAAGCTTCATCATCCAATTTGTCTCGAAGAAATTACGAAACGGTAAAAAAGTATTTTTATCTTCCCCTATTCATCATCATTTTGAGGCCATTGGTTGGCCTGAACACAAAATAACAATGCGGTTTTGGATACTTGGCTCTGTGTCTGCCGTAGCAGGATTGGTTATTGCGCTATTCGGTCGGGGCCTAAAATAAAAGCGGTTTTTCGCGACTAAGGAGTATATGGATCAATCGAATAATGTTCTTTCAACATTGAAAGATAAAAAAATAGCTGTCATTGGACTCGGTATCGAAGGCGTTGCCCTCTGTGATTTTCTTATTGGCAGGGTTGAGAGTATTACCGTGCTTGATAAATTATCTCCATCTGAGCTAAAAGACAAAGTTTCTCCAGAACTCTCCTCGAAGATTGATAAAATACTTCATAGCGATGAAATCAAATTTCATTTTGGTTCAGATTATCTCAGCAATCTCAGTGATTTTGATCTTGCCTTCAGATCTCCATCTGTTTATTTTGCCGATTCGCAGTTGAAACTAGCCGAGGAAAACGGCACCAAAATATCAAGTCAGATTAGTCTGTTTTTTGATCTTTGTCCTTGCCAAATCATTGGCGTAACTGGGACAAAGGGCAAAGGGACGACAGCCTCGTTGTTGACGGAAATCATATCAGAGAAGTTTGAAAGTACTGGTTCAGGCACCAAAGTTTATCTTGCAGGAAATATCGGCTATCCAGCTATCACCCTAATTCCAGAACTATCGGCAGATGATCTTGTGGTCTTGGAGCTCTCCAATTTTCAGCTGGCAGATCTTACAAAGAGTCCGCATCTAGCGATTGTCACTAATCTTTCGGTCGACCATTTGGACTATCACAAAACGAAAGAGGAGTATCATCTGGCCAAAGCTAGCATTGTTAGATATCAGACAGAGTCAGACTTCGTCGTGCTAAATGATCAGTCTACGTTTAGCAATGATGTGTTGAAAAACGTTAAATCGAAGAAATATTATTTTTCAAACATGGACTCTGTCTCAGCTTCAGCGGTCGTTGTGGATCGAGATGGCCACGATACTGTTGTCTTGGACCCAAACAACCGAAACATTACAATCTGTAACGAAAAAAATATTAAATTACTAGGCCGTCATAATCTAGAAAATATTGCAGCTGCGTCTTTGGCCGCAGATATTTTAGGCATAGAATCCACCATTATTTCGAGCGTGGCCAAAAAATTTGTTGGCTTGACTCATCGCCTTGAAATGGTTAAAGAAATCCACGGTGTCAAATATATTAATGACTCGTTTGCCACAAATCCTGAGCCGACTATTGCTGCTGTCAAATCTTTCAGAGAACCAAAGATATTGATACTTGGCGGTAGCGAAAAGGGTGCAGATTTTGACGAGCTTGGACGTGTGATTGCAAACAGCAATGTTAAGGCAGCTATTTTGATTGGTGTCGAAAAAACTCGTATTCAAAAATCACTTTTAGCAGCAAGCTTCGCAGGAACGATTATCTTACCTTCTGGCAATATCGATACTATCGTCTCACAGGCTCAAGCTCTAGCAGCGCCAGGGGACGTAGTCATTTTCTCGCCAGCCTGTGCAAGCTTTGATATGTTTAAAAACTATAAAGAGAGAGGGGATAAGTTTAAAGCAGCAGTCTTTGGCTTGTCAGATAAATAATGATAAATAAAGCGCGACAGCAACATGCAGATTATTGGTTGTCACTGGCAGTATTCGGACTGATCATTTTTGGATTGATCATGATTTATTCTGTTTCCAAATACTACTCTCTGGATATCACGCACGGAGCAACAGATAAGTACTATTTGAAAAAACAGCTGGGGAGCTTGATCATTGGTATACTTGCCTGGGTGGTATTTCAGGCAATCAATTATCAATTTTGGAAAAAACATCTTGGTCACCTTTTTTTTATAACTTTGGGTCTGTTGCTGTTGCCTTTGATTCTGTCGCCACTCGGTATCACTGTTGGCGGTCGCTGGATAGTAATAGCTGGATTTAATTTCCAGCCAGCTGAGCTCGCCAAGCTGACATTTGTCATTTATTTGTCTGGATTATTCGCAACTCATGACAGAAGCTTGAAGGATATCGCAAAGCTATTTTGGCCGTTTATTATGATCATTGGCTCTATCGCCGCGATTATGTTGGTGCAAAAAGATCTAGGGACTCTGGCGATATTTGTTGTGATAGCTGCATCAGTTTTTATTTTTGCCGGCGCACCATTTTACCAACTATTTGCTGCAAGCGGATCTGCCGCTTTTCTTCTTTGGCTAGCAATTAAAATTGAGCCTTATCGAATGCAGCGATTAACAACTTTTCTGAATCCTGATAGCGACCCTTCTAGCTCTGGCTATCATATTAAAAATGCGTTGATAGCAATCGGCTCAGGCGGTCTTTGGGGTTTGGGGTTTGGCCAGAGCAAACAGAAATACTTATATCTACCAGAAGCGCATACTGACTCGATTTTTGCTATAATATGTGAAGAGCTGGGAATGCTGCGGGCTTCGCTAGTTATCTTTGTCTTTGCCTTCATTGGTTATCGGGGGCTCAAAATAGCTCGTAATGCCCCAGATACTTTTTCGCGGCTTATGGCTATTGGTATTACATCGTGGCTCTTCTTCCAAATGGCCATCAATATTGCAGCTATGTTTTCTTTGGTGCCGTTGACAGGTATCCCGCTGCCTTTTATCAGCTATGGCGGTACATCGTTGATTGTTCTTTTGTCTGCAGTTGGAGTATTGTCTAATATATCTAAATATCAAAATCATGAAACGAAAAGATAATTCAATTATGCTTGTTGGTGGTGGAACTGGCGGTCATGCTGGTCCTATTTTGGCTATTTATCAAAATTTGGTGAAAAGAATTCCTGATATAGAGATACATGTAGTTGGTGTTGGCAGTGGAGAAGAGAAATATTTTTTTTCGAAACTTCCTCATTATCATCAGATCAAATCAGGCAAGCTTCATCGCTATTTTACGATTAAAAACTTATCGGAAGCGGTGAAATATGCTATAGGCATTGTTGAGTCCTTCATAATGATAAAGACGATTAGACCAAAACTTATTTTTTCGAAGGGTGGATATACATCTCTGCCCGTGATTACGGCAGCCAATCTTCTCAAGGTTCCATACTTTTTACATGAGTCTGATATTGAAATGGGAAGGACTAACAAGATTATGTCGAGGAACGCAAAAAAAGTCTTTGTTTGTTTCCCGACAGAATACTACTCAGACATCGATAAAGATAAGCTTGTTTGGAGTGGTCCAATTTTGCGAGAAGACGACAGCACTGGTAAGTCGCATAAGTCGTTTTTTGGATTTGAAAATGAAAAGCCTATCATTTTTTTGACTGGAGGAAGCCAAGGCTCGCTCGCTCTGACTAAGGCTCTCTTGGATATTGCTCATAAGCTGTTTCCGAAATACAATATTATTCATCAAGCAGGTAAACACAGTATTGAAGTGGCGCAGAAGTTTAGGGATTCTCTCGATGAGAGTGAGAGAAAGAGCTATCATTTGGCGGAGTTTCTTGATCCTAGCGGCAAAGTTGACATGATGTGGGAGGCGATTAAAGTTGCAGATTTGGTTATTACTCGTGCTGGTAGTACGATTGCTGAAATTGCAATCCTTGGTAAGCCGATGATTTTGGTTCCATGGAAATATGCAGCGCAGAATCATCAGTTAAAAAATGCTAAATATCTTGTTGAAAATAACGCAGCTGTAATGATCGATGAAAAAGATTTTACTTCTGAAAAGTTGCTACAGTCAATCATAGCTACGCTTACAAATAAACCCGATCATACAAATTCACACAAAGTCATATTCCCTACTGATGGTGCTGAAAAAATATGTGACAATATTATTAAAGAAATCGAGGACAAATGAAGTATCATTTAATCGGCGATAGGGGCGTCTCGATGCGTGGCTTGAAGAAATATCTAGCGAGTTTAGGGCATGAGGTGACTGGCTCTGATTTGAAAAGCGGTGGACATAGTGCTGATAATATCACGCCTGATATTGACTGTGTCGTTCGAACCTCTGCCGTCAATCCTGGTAGCGAAGGCTGGGTTGAAGTTTCAGCCGCAAATAAATTACATATCCCAGTTATAAAACGTTCTGAATTGATCGGTCAGCTAACAAAAGACAAGAAGTTAATTGCTATTTCAGGCATGCACGGCAAAACAACAGTTACGTCTATGGTTGGCCTGCTTATGGTTGAGGCTGGCTTTGATCCAACAGTTTTGGTCGGAGACGAAGTCAAAGATTTTGATAATGACGTCATTCGACTTGGAAAGTCGGACTGGTTTGTCCTTGAGGCATGTGAATATGATCGTAGCTTTCTAGATTTTTCGCCGAATATTCTGATTCTTACAAACATTGAAGAAGAACATCTCGATACTTATCCTGGCGGAATTTCAGAGATCAAGGACGCCTTCGTTCAGTACGTTGATCGAATTCCAGACGATGGTCTTATTATTGCTTGCGGTGATGACAAAAACGTACTTGATATCCTCACAAGAATTAAGACAAAAGCGACAGTTATTTTTTATGGTTTTTCTGCAAAAGTTTATAATCATCTTGACTATAAATTGGCAGTGCCCGGGAAGCACAATGTTCTAAACGCTCTGTCAGTAGTTGCTCTGGCTGACTATTTGAAGATTGATAAAGAAATTACGAAGTCTGTCTTGAGCAAATTTACTGGCGCTCATCGGCGTTTCGAATTGAAGGGTAATTTTCATGGCGCTGACTTGATCGATGACTATGGTCATCATCCGTCAGAGATAAAAGCCACCATCAGCGCACTCGCTGAAAGGTATCCTGATAAACAAAAGTTTGTTGTTTTTTGGCCGCACCAATACAAAAGAATATTGCCACTTCTTGACGAGTTTGCTCACGCTTTTACTGAGGCGGACAAAGTTGTCATTAAGCCAATCTATTTCGTGCCTGGTCGGGATGAGATATTGGATGTTGATTCGGAGGTTTTGGTGTCCAAGATTAACAAAGTCAAGGACAATGCAATTTTTCTCGAAACTGATGAAAAAATAATCGCGTACCTAGCTGCTAATTTGAACGAAAATTCGGTTTTATTGACTATCGGCATTCCGCCTGTTTATCAAATTTCCGATATGCTGCTGAAAGGTGATAAATGAACATTGATAAAATACTAGAGGATGAGCTGGGCGAAAAGCTTGTGAAAAATCATATTTTGAAGGAGCATGTCAGTTTGCGCGTTGGCGGTGTCGCTGACTACTTCTACACCGCTGATGATATCGCCGAGTTGACGCATGCTGTCTCTCTGGCACACCGTCTCCAGCTTCCATACTTTGTTCTGGGTGGTGGTTACAACGTCGTCCCATCAGATTCTGGGTTTCACGGCTTAGTGATCAGAAATCGCAGTTCAAATATTGTTTTTAGCCCCGATTTTTCGACGGTTATTGTTGATTCTGGCGTAAATCTTGGCAAACTTATCAATCTCGCGGCTGGTAGGGATCTTGGTGGTCTTGAATTTTTATTCGGCGTGCCTGGAACTGTCGGTGGGGCTATCTATGGTAACGCCGGTGCTTTTGGCTATGAGATTGGTGATTTCGTAAAGTCAGTCACCCTTTTGGTGCCGAGAGATGATAAAATGGTCATAGTTCGTCATACCGCGGACGGGATGAAGTTCTCTTATCGGAGCTCAAAATTAAAAGAAAAAAATACTTCAGAAAAACCAGTAATTTTGACGGCGACAATACAGCTGGTTCAACGCAGAAAAGATGAGATATTACGAATGATGCAAGAGAATCTTGCGGCAAAGAGAAAAAGCCAACCTTTAGACGAAGTCTCTGCTGGAAGTTTTTTTAAGAATATTGGACTCGGAAGAGACAACGCTGCTGGGTATTTGCTTGAATCAGCTGGGGCAAAAAGGCTCCATGTTGGCGATGCTGCTTTTTCGAAGAAACATGCGAATTTCTTGATCAACAAAAAAAATGCGACTGGAGCTGATGTTCGAAAGTTGGCTGAAACAGCAAAAGAATTGGTTAAAGAAAAATTTAATAAAGATATTGAAGAAGAAATCGAGTACATCGGACGATGGTCATAAGAAGAAACAAAGATTATTCACGAATGAAAGTCAAAGGTTATGGTCAATTCCGTAATCCTTCGCTTTATAATGCTCGGAAAAGCCCAGAGAAAAGAAAGTTTCATTTTTCTTTTGCAACATTCAAACTAATCTTGCTTGTTGTTGCTTTGCTTGTCGCTGGATACTATCTTTTCCTCTCGCCGATTTTCATTGTGAACGATGTAATTGTTGAGGGTACCAACCTTGTTTCAAAGGATGAAGTGGCAAAAATGATTCCGAAAAATCAGAATTTATTACTTCTAAACACACAGAACGTTTCAAATAATATCAAGGCAAGATTTTCTGAAATTTCCGACGTACAGATTTTTCGTGGTTTGCCAGATGCAGTCAAAATAGTGGTTTTGGAAAAAGAGGGAAGTATCGTTTGGCAAAGTAACGGCACGAAATACTTGGTTAGCACACAGGGGGACGTTGCTCGTCAGATAATTGGCGACGAGGGAGCGGGTTTGCCAGTTGTTGTCGACAAGAAAGATTTGCCATTGAAGGCTGGTCAAAGAATCGTATCGGCAAATTTTATCGTATTTGTAAAAAATGTATACGATAGCTTCGCGGCGGAAACAAACATCAAGCCGACGTATTTTGAGATAAATGAAACGACCTTTGATGTGAATTTGTTTACCGAAGCCGGCTTTTACGTCAAGCTCGATAGTCTTCGCTCGAGTAAAAAGCAGATTGACAATTTGAAGTTGGTCTTGGCGGGGAAGAGATCAGACATTCACGAATACGTTGATTTGAGGATCGATGGCTGGGCATACTATAAATAGCAAAAGAGTGCGTAAACAATGACCAAGTTTTTCTCAAGATACTCAATCGAATTTACATTATTTGTCACTGGAACGGTCGGCATGGTTTTGGAAATAGTCGGCTCGAGATTGCTTGCGCCATATTTCGGTAACTCAATTTTTATTTGGACGGGCTTGATTGGGGTAATCCTAGGCTTCCTAAGTCTTGGTTATTTTCTCGGCGGAAGATTAGCCGACAAGACTGCTAACCATGCTGGCCTGAATTCGCTGTTATTCTTCGCTGCTGTTTCAGTCTTTTTTGTATTTGTCTTTGATAAAGTTTTGCTGCCACAAATTTATTGGGCAGGTGATATTAGATTTATTTCTGTCCTTATCTCGATCTTATTGTTTGCGGCTCCTTCGACTTTTCTTGGAATGATCACCCCCTATGCGACTCGTCTTCTGATAAAAGAAGTGAATAATGCTGGCGCAATTATTGGCAGGGCCTATGCTGTTTCAACTTTTGGCAGCATATTTGGTACTTTTTGTGCTGGTTTTATTTTGATCACTCTGGTCGGGTCAGAAAAAATTGTACTCTGGCTCTCTCTTGTCTTGACTGTTACAAGTATATTTTACCTTCAAAAGAAGAGTAAAAATAAATTGATAATCGCTGTTATCTTCATCTTATTGAATTTGTCATTACTTATCTTCAAGCCTAATAATAAAATCGTTGACATTGATACAGCTTATGATCGATATCAGATTATTGATGTGACTGCTACGGCCAATACCCGACCAATGAGATATCTCACAAGAACTCACGCCTCCGCTGAGTCAGGTATTTATACTGATATAAACGATGATCTTGTTTTTGATTATACAAAATTTTATCGTTTAGCAGGTTTGTTCAATAGCGCACCCAAAAACTCTCTGGTTATCGGTGGTGGAGCGATGACGCAGCCAGTCGATATTCTTCGCCGATATCCTGAAAGCCACGTCGATGTTGTTGAAATTGATCGTCAACTGTCGCAAATATCGAAGGATTATTTTGGCTATGTCGATACTCCAAATATATCGATAAATATTGGCGATGGACGAGTCTTTCTTAATGGAAATAAGAAAAAGTATGATTTCATCTTTCTTGACGCTTTTAAGTCGAACGAGTCTATTCCTTTTCAGCTGACTACAAAGGAATCTCTCGAAAAATGTTCAGAATCTATGGAGCCGAATGGTATTACTTTTGCGAATATAATATCATCTCTCGATGGGAGTACGAGTAAATTTTTGAACTCGGAATATCTCACCTTTAGCGCCGTGTTTCCGAAGGTATATTTATTCGCGGTTACAAAACCATTGGACAGTAAGTTGGTTCAGAACTATATTATGATTGGTGCGAAAAATAAAGATACGGTTCTTCCAACAACTACTGACGTCGAGCTAAATAGATATTTGAAGAATAACATTAGCAGCGATTCGAGACTCGGTAAGGGTGGTATGATCTTGACTGATGATTTTGCCCCAGTAGAACAACAATTAATCGGTTTATAACTATGAAAAATATTTGGGAAATATCTCAACGCCAACACAAAAATATTATCGATCAGCTTCTTGCTAATCGTGGGGTTGTTCTGACTGGTGGTTCTCGAGCGAAGAAAGTTTTTTTCGAACCAGATTTCGAATCTGATCTTCATCCTTTCGCGAAAATGAAAGGTCTTGAAGGTGCTGTATCGAGAATTGTAAAAGCAAAAGAATCTAACGAAACTATTGGCATCTTCTCTGACTATGACGCCGATGGAATTCCTGGGGCAGCCCTTTTGTATCGTACGCTTGAACAGATTGGAATTAAGGCTGAAGTCTATATTCCAAACAGGGAAGTCGGCTATGGACTTTCTGAGGATGGTATCGATTTCCTAATCTCAAAAAAATGTTCTTTGATTGTCACTATTGACTTGGGCATTAGGAGTGTTCTTGAAGCCGTTTATTGTCGTGAAAAAGGTGTTGATCTTATTATTACCGATCACCATTTGCCTGGAGATGAAATTCCTGCGGCCACAATTGTTGTCAATCCGAAGCAACCTCATGATGATTACCCGTTCAAAGAGCTCTGTGGCTGCGGAGTGGCATTTAAATTGATAACTGGACTATCGACACGTTTTCCTAAAGAGCTAGACTCTAAGTTCCTCAAATGGAGCCTTGATTTAGTTGCGATTTCAACGATTGCTGATGTTGTGCCGTTGCTCGACGAAAACAGGACTCTGGCGAAGTTTGGTTTACTGGTTATCAATAAAACCAAAAATGTCGGTCTAAAAAGTCTGATTAAAGTCATTGGACTTGATGAACAGAAGAAGATCGATGCATATCAAGTTGGATTTCAGATCGCACCGCGAATCAATGCACCTGGTCGCGTGGATCATGCAACTAAATCATTTGAACTATTGATATCAAACGATGAGAATGAATCGCTTGAGCTCGCGAATTGGTTGAATGAAAAAAACATGACAAGACAGGATCAGATGGAAAAGGCTCAAGCAGAGGCGGTTAAGAAAATCGAGTCAAAGAAATTGTTTGAGAATAAAATTATTATCGTCTCAGGCGAGTGGCAAAGAGGAATAATCGGACCGACTGCAAGCCGCTTGGTTGAAAAATACGGCAGACCTGTAATCATGTTTGCGCGCGAAGATGAAACGATGACAGGAAGTGCAAGAAGCGTCTCTGGCGTGAATATTGTTGAGATCTTTGAGCTATGCAGCTCAGAGATTGCTAAGTTTGGTGGACACAAGGGAGCAGCGGGCATTACAGTGAAAAAAGATAATTTTGAAAATTTTTGTAAGAAGATATATGACGTTTCAGAAAAAAGCATTACTAGGGATGCTTTGATCAAAAAAATAAAAATTGATGCTGAGCTTGCTCTCACTGATTTAACGATGGGTTTGCATGCTGACCTGACAAAATTTGAGCCATTTGGGATGGGCAATAGCCGCCCAGTTTTCTTGGTTAAAGGTGTGTATTTCAAATATGCAAAATTTGTTGGCAAGACCGCAAATCATTTCTCAGCAGTTGTTGAAGATGCAAATCAGAAATTTAAGGTCATTTGGTTCAATTGCCCAGAACAAGCCGATTTTTTTCAAAATGAGAATAAGTATGACATCGTATTCACTTTGTCTGTGGACGAATGGCAAAACAAAAAAACTCTATCCTTAAATATTCAAGATTTGAAAATATCAGAAATATAACATGGCTAAAAAAAATTCAACAATTTATCTTTGTAACAGCTGCGGAAATGAATTTTCAGTCTGGGCGGGCAGATGCAGCGCTTGTGGGGAGTGGAATTCTCTTGTTGAGATAAAAAATACAATGGTCAACTCGATAAATCAGTCATCAGCTGAAGTCACAAGCTTGACCGATATTGTTTTATCGAATGACTATCGGATTGCTACCGGTCTTTCTGAATTTGACCGAGTTCTTGGTGGCGGACTGGTTCCTGGATCAGTCATCTTGCTTGGTGGCGAGCCTGGAGTCGGCAAGTCAACTCTAATTTTACAGGTTGCTGATAAGGTGAAATCGACCTTATACGTCTCTGCAGAGGAGTCAACCTCTCAAATAAAACTTCGGGCTGATCGTCTGAAGATTTCTGGCGAGATGAAACTTGCCTCCGAAGCGAATATTGAAAGTGTTCTATCGACTGTTTCCAAAATAAAACCAGATCTTTTGATCATCGATTCTATCCAGACTGTGTTTACTAACACTTATAATTCAACTCCAGGCAGCCTTGTACAAGTTCGAGAGTGTGGAATGATACTCCAGCAGTATGCAAAGGCAAACAATATTCCGATCATTATCATCGGCCATGTTACCAAAGAGGGGAATCTAGCAGGACCAAGAATCTTGGAGCATTTGGTTGATGTCGTTCTTTATCTCGAGGGAGATCGTTTTACTGATGCTAGAATTTTACGAGGCACGAAAAATAGATTTGGCGCTACCAATGAGGTTGGAATTTTTTCGATGCAAGAAGAGGGGATGATCGAAATCTCAAATCCATCTGAGATGTTTTTATCTGAATCAAAAACTAGTCCTGGGAGCTGCATTACAGCGACACTTGAAGGTACTCGACCAATTCTGATCGAGATTCAAGCCTTGGCCATGCCGACACATTTTGGCTATCCAAAAAGAACAAGTTCCGGCTTCGATCTGAATAGACTTAATCTTCTAGCAGCAGTCATTTCGAAAAAAACAGATATGAATTTATCTAATTATGATATTTATCTCAATGTGATTGGCGGGATCAAGCTGAGTGAGCCAGCGGTGGACTTGGCCGTTTGTGCTGCTATCATCTCTTCTTTTACTAACAAAAGTTTACCAAAAGGTGTTTGCGTTTTTGGTGAGGTTGGATTGCTCGGAGAGGTTCGAAAAGTTACTCGACACAAAGATCGATCCAAGGAAGCAATATCGTTGGGCTATAAGACCTTAGAGAATGTTATTTCTATCACAGAGATATCAAAATTACTTGTGACTTAATTACTTGTGACTTAGTTTTGGATTGATTGTCCGGAGATCTCAGGAGTACTAACGTTCGCAGCTGAGGAGTTTAGGCTTGAATTTGCTGTAGCCGGAGTTGTGAAGTCGTAGGTCTGACTAACTGCTGTATTGCCATCGCTGTCTGTAGCATTGATGGTCAGGAAGTATTTTGTGTTTGGCAAAAGATTTTGCAAAGTAACTTTGTGCAAAAGCGTGGAATCTGTGCTTTGGGCAGTTTGTGCTACTGTAGTTCCACTTGGAAAGTACGTTATTGTAGCGGTCGACTCCTTGTCAGTCATCCACGTAATGTCCTCTGTCGAGATGCTAGTGCTCTTCATTGTGACCTGTGAAATTGTTATAGGATTTAAATCCTTTGTGGTAACGGTAATTTCTACGGTTCCTGTTGTACCTTGGCTATCCGTAACTATTGCAGAAATTTTGTGGCTACCGTCTGCTAGAAGTGAAAAGTCATATTTAAGATTATAAGGGGCAGCAGTTGTTTCTCCAATAGAAATTCCATCAATGAAGTATTCGACTTTCGCTGTAGGATTAGCTCCGCCTGTCGTAGAGGTAAGATCAGCAGATCCCGAAACAACAGCATTGTTTGTTGGTGACGTTATTGAAATGGTTGGGACAAGTGAAGTGATATCGCAAGTACCTGTCGGCACTTCTGAGACCATGCCGTGTTCGGTGGCCCATGCAGTCACAGGATTTTCCCACTCTGGATTGTCTGGCTTTTCGGAGTGGATTACGGTAATGACTTTGTCCTCGACCAAGCTTGCTGGTGCGTTGTCTGGTGCAAGATTGTTCGTGCCTTTGCAGACCTTGACCGTTTTGTGAATGTTATCCTTGTCTTTCGGCACTTGCCAAGAGGCAAAAATATCAGTAACCATCTCGGTTGAGCCTGTGTCTGGGAGTTTGTTTGACCATTTTTCGACTGTTACGTCCTGGATTCCAGCCGGTCTGACGAACTCTTCATTTGGCGTGTTTCCAAGAGCGCTTACTACAAAGCTGTGAAAAATCGGTGCGGCAACAACTGAGCCATCTGCTCCAGATTTCATTTTGTCGCCGTTGCTATTACCAACCCAAACGGCTACCGAAATCGAAGGTGTGTAGCCAACGGTCCAAGCATCTTTGAAATCACTAGTTGTACCAGTTTTGGCAGCAACAGTTCGGTTAGAAAAAGCGAGGGCCGAACGCGTACCAAATACTAAACTTCGAGCGTTGTTATCAGACATAATGCTTGCAAGCTCATACGCAATCTGAGGATCTAGAGCCTGCTCGTTTTTGTCTTTGGAGGCGTCGTATTCAAAGAGCGTTTTATTGTTTGAATCAGTAATCTTTAGTACTGACGTGAGAGGGTGCTTGATGCCGCCAGTGGCAAAGACAGCAAATGCGTTGGCCATTTCAACCGGTCGGACCTCGCCTGCTCCAAGAACCAGAGAGAGACCGTAGTCTGATCGGTGAGTGAGCGTCGTGATACCCATATCGCTGGCAGTTTGTAACACGTTGTCGATGCCTGCAAGCGCCATGACTTTGACTGCAGGGATGTTCAGCGAGTTGGAAAGTGCCTGGCGCATCGTGACTGGACCATTTGTCTTGCCATTATAATTTTGTGGGGTGTAAGGAGGAGTTCCACCAAAGTTGGTCGTTAGGTCAAAAAGAATTTTTGAAGGGGAGTAATCAGGGCTCTTGAAAGCCGTCGCGTAAGCAAAAGGCTTGAACGATGATCCGGGTTGTCTAAGGGAGTCGGCGACATTGACCTGACCATCAATAGTATTATCAAAATAGTCCTTTGATCCGACCATCGCCAAAACCTGACCATTTTTTGGATCCGTTGCAACCAAAGCAGCATTTGTAGCGCCATATTTCGTATTTTTTGGAACACCATCGGCCACCGCTTTTTCAGCTAATTTTTGCTTGTCATAATCAAGTGTGGTGATGATATTCAGGCCTTCTTTTTGAATTTGGTCATCGCCATAATCATTTGCAATTTGTTCAAGCACGTACATCGCAAAATGTGGTGCAAGAATTGAGTCTTTGCGAGGTTTTACGACTAAGCCAATCGTGGTAGTGTCTTCGGCCTTGGCTTTAACTGCTTCGTCTTCGGTAATTTTTCCATTCTTGACCATCTGATCCAGGACATGGTTGCGTCGCGCGATCAGAGCATCGACATGAGTGCCATATGGCGAATAATAAGTTGGCGACTGGGGTATGGCAGCCAAAGTAGCTGCTTGAGCAAGAGTTAAATCTTGAGCACTCTTGTCATAGTACATCTTGGCCGCTGCTTCAGCACCAGCCGTGCCGTTTCCATAAGGAATCTCGTTTAGGTACATGGTCAAAATTTCGTCTTTGTTGTACATAAATTCGAGCTCGACCGCAAGGATTGCCTCTTTGATTTTTCGGGTAATTGAACGGTCTGAAGTCAAAAGGGCGTTTTTTACGTATTGTTGGGTGATAGTTGAGGCGCCGCGTGTGACTTTTGTTCGTCCTAATAATTTCTCAACAACGGCAGCAGCAATTTGCTTGAAATCGATACCGTGATGCTGATAAAACTGTGCATCCTCGATGGAGACCGTTGCGTCTTTTAGAGATTGGGAGATTTGGTCACTCTTAATGATCGTTCTCTTCTGTTCGCCAGTTTCAAAAAGTAGTATTTGACCAGTGCGATCATATATTTTAGTTGAAACGGCAGGTTTTCGCCCAGCGATTTTCGATGGTGTTGGTAGATCTTTTGAGAACCAAGCAAAGGCGGCCGCGGTGCAGAAAATTAGCGCTAAGAAAAGGTACATCAAAACGAGCAAGCTGCGTCTCGTCACCTCTTTCCAAGTATATTTCTTTCTTGGGGTTCTCTTCCCGGAGCCTCTGTGTTTTGAAAAATTAAATTTTTTAAAAATGCTTATTCTCATAGTTGTTCCTTTTCTTTACATTATACGAGTATATTGATATTCTGTAAACATTAATGACAGCGTATCGATTTCTCTGTTTTGGAGCTTGTTTAATTCCAAAGATGTGAGAAAACGCGAAGCAGAGAGATTCTGCCTTATATAAGTATTAAAGTCAAGGAAATATATGAATGAAGAGTTTTTTGAAAAAGGTATCGCCGAGATAATTGACGAGAAGTCGCTTAAGGAAAAACTTAAATCAGGCAAAAAACTTAGAATCAAATATGGTGTAGATCCAACTCGCCCAGATATACACATTGGCCATGCAGTCTCAATGTGGAAGCTCAAGGCTCTTCAAGATGCAGGTCATACAATTATTTTTCTAATTGGTGATTATACCACGAAAATTGGCGATCCATCCGGTCGTAATACGACTCGCCCGATGCTTTCTGATGCAGAGATCAAGGTCAACGCCGCTTCGTATTTTGAACAGGCAAGCAAGATACTTGATCTTGATAAAGCCGAAGTTCGCTACAATTCTGAGTGGCTTGCTAAGCTCACTTTTAATGACATACTGCAGATAGCCGGGAAATTTACTGTTGCGCAAATCATTGAGAGAGATGATTTTGAGAAGCGCCTGAAGTCAGGAAATGATGTTGGTTTGCATGAAATGTTTTATCCTTTGATGCAAGCGTACGATTCAGTAATTCTAAAAGCCGACGTTGAATTTGGTGGCACAGACCAAAAGTTCAATATTTTGGCAGGACGCGATCTTCAGAAGAAAATGGGCCAAGCTCCACAGGACGTTATTCTGGTGAAGCTACTCGTCGGAACTGACGGAAAAGTCAAAATGAGCAAATCAGTAGACAATTACATTGGTATTACCGAAGAGCCAAATTCAATATTTGGCAAAACAATGTCAATTCCCGACAATATGGTGATTGAGTATTTCACTCTTGCGACCCTTTTGTCGATGAAAGAGGTAGCGAAGATCGAAGACGAATTGAAATCTGGGGCGAATCCGCGTGATCTCAAAATGAAATTAGCGGGTGAGATCGTCGAGCTTTACTATGGGAAAGAAGCTGCCAAGGCGGCGAGAGAAGAATTTATCAACGTTTTTTCTAATAAAGCCTTGCCATCTGACATTCCTGAAGTGAAGATTGAGGAAGGTAGCTACGAACTTCCAGCATTTTTGGTGAGGCTAGGCGCTGTCTCTTCTAACAGTGAGGCTAGACGTTTGATCGAACAGGGCGGTCTCAAAATCGATGAAACAAGAATCACTGACTGGAAGTCGCCGATTGGCGTAAAAAGCGGAATGTTGGTTCAGGCTGGAAAAATGAAATATTATAGGATCAAATAATGATAAATAAACTTAAAAAAGATGTCGCATCAACACTCGGCAAGCTAATAGCATCTGCTTTTGATGTGAATATGCCAGATATATCTTTGTCCTTTCCGCCAGATCTTCATCTTGGTGATTTTGCGCTAGAGTGTTTCTCGCTATCAAAAGAGCTGAAAACAAGTCCAGCTCTTATCGCAACTACAATTGCCAATTCCTTTACCGAGGATGACCTAATCGAGAGCGTTACCGCTGCTGGACCATATTTGAATATCAAGATTAAAAATAACCAATTGTTTTCGATGATCACTAAAGAAGTTTTGACCAAAGGCGATAAATTCGGTGATCATACTTCAAATTCTAAAGAAACCATCATGGTGGAGTATCTTTGTCCAAACACAAATAAGCCACTTCATGTTGGCCATCTGCGAAATGGTGCACTCGGTATGGCTGTTTCGAATATATTAGCCGCAAGTGGGGCGAAGGTCATCAAAGCCAATCTGATCAACGATCGTGGTGTTCATATTTGTAAATCCATGCTCGCTTGGCAGCGTTGGGGTGACAATTCTACTCCAGAGACCATGAAAATGAAGGGCGATCATTTTGTTGGATATTGGTATGTTCGCTTTGCAGAAGAAGCAAAAAAAGATCCAACGCTTGAAGATCAGGCTCAGGAAATGTTGCAGCAATGGGAAAACGATGATGCTGACGTTTTAGCGCTCTGGCGTAAAATGAATGGTTGGGTTTTGGCTGGGCTTGAGGAGAGCTGCAAAAATTTAAATTTTATTTTTGATAAGGTTTACTACGAAAGCAAAACTTATAAGCTTGGCAAAAAGCTTGTTATGGAAGGTTTGGAAAAGGGAATTTTTCAGCGAGACAAAAATGGCTCAGTCATTGCAACTCTTCCTGCTGATAAATTTGGGGTAGAGAAGGATGGCTCCGAGAAGAAATCTACGCTTATTCGCGCAGACGGTACAAGTCTTTACATCACGCAGGACCTTGAAACAGCGAAGCTGAAGTTTGACGAAAACGGTCTGACCCAGTCTATATATGTAGTCGGCTCTGAGCAGGAGCATCATTTCAAAATCTTGTTCAATCTGCTGGAACGACTTCATTTCGATTGGGCAAAAAAGTGCTTTCATCTATCATACGCAATGGTTTATTTGCCAGAAGGTAAAATGAAATCACGCGAAGGCAAGGTTGTTGACGCTGACGAGCTGCTAGCTGAAATGCATGCGCTAGCGATTGAAGAAATGAAAAAGCGCGATACAAATGATGAAATTTCTGAAGCTGAACTTGATGTTCGTGCCCATGTCATTGCTGATGCCGCAATCAAATATTTTCTTTTACAATTTAGCCCAAAGCAAGATATTCATTTTGATCCAAAAGCTTCTTTGGCCTTTGAAGGCAATACGGGCCCATATTGCCTGTATACATATGCCAGAGCAAAAAGTATCCTTGCAAAAGCTGAGCCAGCTATCGATAGCGAAATAGACTTTGGGGCTTTGGGTGAATACGAAGAGATTGTCTTGGCTAATTCGATTATTAATTTTGATGACCTATTGCAGAAGGCCGTTATCGAAATGAATCCTGCGCGAGTCGTCCTCGGACTCTATGAGGTTGCAAAGGCTTTCAATCAGTTCTATCATGCGCAACCCGTTCTAAGTATTGAAGATGAGACGAAGAAAAAGGCGAGATTGGCCATAGTCCAAGCAGTTTCTGTTGTGATCAAAAAAGGTCTAAGTTTGCTAAATATTGCTGTTATCGAAAAAATGTAATTGCTCACATAGTATAAAAAAATAAGCTCATAATTTGCATGAGCTTATTTTTTTTTAAAGATTACCTTCGTAGATTTTGCCCTTAGAGAGAGCCCAGATTTTTTGTAATTTTGGATTGACGACGAAATCCTCAATCGTCACGCCATCAAAGAAATATTGATTGAGGAAGCTGCCAGATTTGTCAAATTTCAATATTCTATTATCGCCAGCATCTAGTACAAAAATATTTGCTGTATCCTCATCGGTATAGATTTTGACTGGTGTGGTGATTTTATTATTTGGGGCTGGAATATCTCGCAAAGAAAAATCTTGTTCCAGCGAACCTTTGACAAATTTGGAAACGGTTCCATCGTTCATCAGTACATATATATTTCCGTCAACTGCGAAATCAATGGCATTTTTCAAATTGATTTTCTTGGTATCGACATATTTTGTTCCCTTCGCATAGCCACCTTCTCTTACAACGTGTTTCCAAACTTCACCAAGGTCGGTATCGAGAAGATAAATATTCGAAGAGTAAGTACTGATTGATTTGCTGTTTTCCCATTTTTGACCTTCGTCGACGATCGTCATATTTTCGAATGCTTTGCTAGAAGGATCAAATTTGAAAAGCTGGTTTAGGTTTGTGCTAAGGAAAAATTTGTTTTCATAAGTTGAGAAATAAAGATTTTCGGCGATTCCATATTCTTTTGAAAGAATAGTAACGAGTTTTGGCTCCTTGTCCCTCATATCGATGGTATATAGCTTACCATCTTCGCCAAAGCCATATATAGCAGTCCCTGTCACAGTAATCTTTTTCACATTCTCTTGAAGAGTGGCAGGATCAGTAACATAAAATCTTTTGGCCTTTATGTTTTCATCCAGTATATCGTTGATATCTTTCATCAATAGGACAGCTTTGTTGTGGACTTTGTCAGAACTAAGCGCTTTTGTGGCGAGCGCTAGGGCCTCCGAGAATCGGTCGTTTGTGTTGCCTTTGCCCAAATTCAAGTCGATTTTTGTCTCGTTGAACAAGCTGAGCGCTCGGTCATAAGATGTGTCAACTTGAATTTTTGAGAGTGTCTCTTTTCGGTTCGTATTATTTTCTTTAATCTTGTTGTAGCCGATTGAAAGAACAACAAGGATCAAGACTATATAGAGATATTTGCGATTTTCTTTTTTGAATAATAAATAAATATTTTTGAATGCATTTCTAGAAATCCTAATTGCAGAAGTGAAAAACGCACCGTTTTTGGACTTAGCATAATGTACGGCGGTAATTTTGACTTTTTTGTAATGAGGATGTTCTTTGAGCTTTTCGAGCTTTGGCTCAAGCATTAGCTTAGTCTTATCTGCTCCCTTGCTGATCTTCTTTCCGAGGGTCCCAAAGGCTTTAGTCAAATCTTTGCTATAGCGGTCTTGCCAATTTTTTCTGAACTGCTTGTAAGCGGCTTTTGTAACCTTCCAAGCCTTTGCCATTATTGGCTTCATTACTTTCATGCTTTGATCATAAGCTGGTTTGATATACTTCTTCGCTTTTTGCAAAATTGTCTCTTCAGGTTCGTCAAGATAAAATTTGTCGATCTCGTCAACATCGGAGTCAACAAAAATTGGATCTCTGGACTCGATGAAAATCGCATTTACATTTGTAACTTTGCGTTTTCGAAGGATTTGGTTTAGTGCTGAAGTCGCTTCTATCGCAGTTGGCAATTTTAGCAGCTGTCTTAGTCGGTCAAGTGGTAAGTGTTGAAAAAGGGGAGTGTTGGTAAAAACAAATTGATCGTCCTCGGCGAGTTTTCCTGAAGTAACGTCGGTAAAAGTTTTGATAGGATTTTCACTGATTTCTATGTCTTTGCTAGTAATTGCAGAGATTTTGTTTTTACGAAAAATGTAGCCAACGATGTTGCCGGAGTATGAAAGAACAATCTCTTTATCGTTTATCATCCCGACGATTGCGTTGAGGTGGCCGATCCATTGTCTCTCTCCGCCTTCTGCGAGTCGGCTAACGCCTTCATTTAGCGCGGATAAGAGTCGGTCAAAGTCTTGGTCAGTAATATCGCCTGAAGTAGTTTTTGCTCGATTTTTTACGATCTGAATGATCTTTGTCGTTATTTTTGAGTTTGCATAAGGTCGGTCTAGCTCAACCAAGTAGAACAAAAAATTATTGGCCGAATTTTTGCTAACGATTTTTTCGCATGCTAGCTCTCTGTCGCCAATTTTATTTTTTGTGATCAGGAATGCTGACTTAGTAATAAGCGTCGGATGATTCATGTTTTTGTTTGTGTTTATGTCTTATATTTTACCAAGACAGGACACTATATGCAAAATTTATTAGCCCATAAATTTATCTGACCGACAATTCTATTCAAACAATTTTTTATTTGCTACGATGTTTCTGGCACCTATCGGACATAAATTGGGCTATCAATTAGATTGCGAAGGGAAATCAATATTTGATTGCACTGCGGTGTAATCGTGAGATTACCCACTTCACTTTTTAGGACCAATTTCCCCCGGTAGGGCCATTTTTTTATTTAAATTTATTCAAATTCAGTCAGAATCAAGTCTAGTTTGATCTCTTGTGGGCCGCGATCGTCTCCTTATATAGTTCGCAGATTGCAGCAAAAGCCTTACCCATCGCATGATGAGAAGCAATTTGCTGTGAACCACGGCTGAAGTCTTCGGCCAATTTTGGATTTTGCAATATTTTTATAATATATTCTGCCAGAGCTTTATCATCACCAGGACGAAATAGGTAGCCGTTGATACCAGGCCGTACGATCTCAGGTAGCGCGTTTGCATCGGCAGCAACGATAGGAGTGCCTGCAGACATCGCTTCGAGTGTAACTAAGCTTTGTGTTTCAATAGTTGAGGCGATCGCGAAGACTGAAGCAGACTTGTATAGGGCTACAAAATCAGGGGACTCTTTGTCTAAGCGTCCCAAGAAGGTTACATCTTTTCGGACGCCAAGAGATTCTGCTAGCGCTTCCATCTCTTGCATTAGATCGCCTGTGCCAGCAAGGACAAAGTGTGCATTGGTTTTTTTGACAACTTCGGGAATCGCTTTCATTACAACATCGATACTCTTATCCTTGTCGATTCTGCCAGTATAAAGAACGATCGGATTTTCTGGTAAGTGATATTTTTCTTTGAACTTTTCGATTTCATTTTTGGAAACATGAACTGAAAAATGATCATAAAAAATACCATTCGAAACGGCGATAACCGGAGTTTTCACGCCCCAAGAGCGAATTTGCTTAGCGATCGTTTCGGTCGGCGTGACAACGACGTCACACTTGTTGTGAAAATGAACGAGATAGTTAATCAATATTTTTCGTGAGAGAGGCAGTAGCGGCTTGAATTTTATATAAGAAAGGGCAAATTCCAAGCTAAAATGATTCGTGATAATGACAGGAATGCCGAGCTCGTTGGCAACGTCTCGAAGCATGATGCCGATAGTTGCTACGTCCTGAAGATGGATGAGATCAGGGTTGATTTTTTTCACCTGCTCGCGAATTTCGTTTTTCGAGGCTGAGGTGATGCGGAAACCTTTTCGAAACGGATTATTCATCGATTTCAAACGAAGCACTGGATATTTGGTGATTGTTTTGTCCTTGTAAGTGTCTCTGCCGTCGCCTGGGCAAAAAACATGGACTTCGTTGCCGGAATTGACAAGATTATTAGCCAAAATTTCAGTTGCAACAGCCACACCAGAAATATTTGGGATAAAGGACTCTGTTCCCAAGATAATTTTCATTTTTCCTCCGAGTAAATTGATCTAATTACTTATATTATACCACTCTCTCAATCATTCACAAAGCGAACTAATTTGAATAATCGCCTGATAAGAGTTAAAATTAGAATATAAATATTAGGAGGGGCATGAATAAACAAATCTTTGGTAGCTTGGAGCATCTCTTTCACAAAAATTCATGGCGTATAGCTACTGTTTTTATCGTTGTCGCGATTCTTTCGACTGCAATATTTCTTTTGCCTCGTAGTGCAGCCAAGACAATCCAGCTGACTGGCGAAGGCAAGGTTACTATCATGCCTGATACATTGCGCTATAGTGCGATCGTCGAGAGCAAGAAGTTGACTGCTGATGAAGCGAGCAAAGCAACTTCGGATCAAGTCGCCTTGATCGCAAAATTGCTAATGGCCAAAGGCTTATCCGCTGATGATATCAAAATGCAAACTGTTATTGTCGCTCCAGAGTATCAGTCAACGCCAGCTGGTGCCAAAGTTAGCAACTATTCGGGCCAAGAAACTCTAGCTGTAACTTTTGACAATTCAATAAAGCAGGGAGAGATAGCGCAAATTTTGATTGATAATGGCGCCTCAAGCCTGATCGGCCCGACGCCAATTTACTCAGCTGACCAAGTTAGCTCGGCACGAAAGGCTGCAGAGGCCAAGGCAATCGCTGATGCCAAGAGCCGCGCCGCAGCTGTTGTCAAAGAGAGTGGTTACAAGCTTGGCGAGGCCATCAAGATTTCTGAGCCAGAAATTGCAATGCCAACACAAGTTGGAGCAGCAGAGATCACTGAGGGGCAAGCAAGTTCTGGTAGCTCAACTTCTCAGAGAATCGCGACAAATGAAAATGAAATTACTGTTCAAATTACAGTTATATATCTACTCAAATAAATCTAGCTAGAACCATATCCCATATGTTTCATTATTTTTTTTGTTATTTCTTGCTTAAGCGAGATTTTATGTTTAGAATAAAATAAACATAACTAGGAGAGAAATGACAACCAAAATCATCGCAACTATAGGTCCGTCAACCGTGAGTCTTAGAGTATTTAAGGAGCTTGTTGACGAGGGGATGAATATAGCCAGAATCAACACAAAATACGGTTCAGATGAGCAGTACCAGAAAATAAGAGAAAATTGTGATGCGACTGACTGCGAGCTGATGTACGATGTCAAAGGTTTGTCTAAAATTGATTCCCTTCGTGATGTAAAGTTTGATTATTTGGCAATCTCTGACGCTGAGACACCTCAGCAGATTGAGGGGATTAGGACATATTTTGAGCCAAGAAAATTGAAGATAATCTCGAAGATTGAAACGCAAAAGGGGATAGACAATATCGACGAACTGATCAAAGTGAGCGACGGTATTATGGTCGCGCGTGGAGACATGGGCAAAAATATTCCTTTCGAGCATGTTCCGATTGTACAAAAAATCATTATCAAAAAATGTAACGAAAAAAATAAGATGGTTATTACAGCAACAGAGATGTTACTCTCGATGACTGAATCGACGATTCCTGAGCGAGCTGAGGCAAGTGATGTAGCGAACGCCATTCTTGACGGCTCCGATGCAGTGATGCTCTCTGAAGAGACCTCGGTCGGGAAACATCCGATTCTAGCTGTCCGTGCAATGAAGACCGTGATAACCGAGATCGAAAAAAATCGTAAAATGTTGGACTAAACTGGCACTCCGAATAATGTCAACGCTGATTGACAGATATACCATTTCTCGACAAATAGTGGTATAGTAGTATTA
>Ga0194052_1000362_pt1 | contig 29823 bp, 22 predicted proteins | sample SepL226m_MetaG_FD_160117 | JGI IMG/M metagenome (GOLD analysis project Ga0194052, IMG submission 160117) | Anoxic zone freshwater microbial communities from boreal shield lake in IISD Experimental Lakes Area, Ontario, Canada - Sep2016-L227-6m | ecosystem: Environmental > Aquatic > Freshwater >...
ACCTGGTGATCACCCCCGGGAACCCCGTCAACGGCATCAGCCGCAAGATCGAGAGCACCGAGGAGCGCCGCCACTTCAAGCAGCTCATCGACACCCTGGAGATCCCCGAGGACATCGGCGTCATCGTCCGCACCGCGAGCCTGGGCGTCACCAAAGAGGACTTCCAGCGCGATTTGGACTACCTCCTGGACTCCTACAAGGAAGTGCTGGCCCGCTACAAGCACCGGCAGGGACCTGGCCTCGTCTGGCAGGAGGATGACGTCGTCACCCGCACCCTGCGCGACACCTTCAGTTCCGACGTGGAGGAAGTCCAGATCGACGACCTGGACACGTTCCACGCCGCCCAGTCCTTCTTCAAGCGCACCATGCCCCAGTACCTCGACGTGCTGAAGCACTACACCGGCAAGAAGCCCCTGTTCTCCCGCCACCAGCTGGAAGAGCAGATCGACCGCATCTACGGTCGGAAGGTGCCTCTGCCCAGCGGCGGCGCCCTGGTGTTGGACCAGACCGAGGCCCTGGTGGCCATCGACGTCAATAGCGGCAAGACCTCCGGCGACGGCGTCGAGGACATGGCCTCCAAGACCAACCTGGAAGCTGCGGAAGAAGTGGCCCGGCAGCTGCGCCTGCGCGATCTGGCGGGGCTCATCGCCATCGACTTCATCGACATGAAGCGCGAGAGCCACATCCGCGCCGTGCAGGACCGCCTGGTCGAGTGCCTCAAGGCCGACAAGGCCCGCATGGAAGTCGGGAAGATCAACCGCTTCGGTGTATTGGTCATGACCCGCCAGCGCATCCGCCCCAGCCTCCAGCACGTGAACCACGAGACCTGCCCCACCTGCACCGGCACCGGCAAGGTCAAGACCATGGAGGCCCTGGTGCTGTCCGTGATGCGCCGGGTCCACGGCATCCTGGCCAAGGGCGGCATCGGCGAGATCCGCATCAAGCTGGCCCCTTCCATCGCCGCGGCGGTGCTGAACCAGAAGCGCCGTGAGCTGATCGCCATGGAAGAGCAGAGCGAGGCCAGGATCCTCATCCAGGCCGACTGGTCCATGAGCTACGGCGAGATGGCCGCCGAGATCGAGCGTGCCGAAGAGGCCCCGGTCGAGAAGGTGACGACGCCCAAGCCGCCCCGCGAGAAGGGCTCCCCCGAGGACGAGACCGTGGTCCTGGGTGGCGACAGCCCCATCTCCTTCGAGAAGGCCCTGGGCGAAAACACCAAGGACGCCAAGAAGGAAGCCTTCAAATACGACCGCCGCGATGTGCAACGGGCGGCCCTCGATGAGCGGGAGCGCCTCCGTGCCCTGTTCGAGAGCGCCAAGCCCGAGGATGAAGAGTCCGAGGAGAGCTCCGAGGACTCTGCGGACGAGGCCAAGGGCGATGGGACCAAGCGCAAGCGCCGCCGTCGCCGCCGCAAGGGCGGTGCCGACCGGGCCGAAGGTGCCACCCAGGCCACGGGTGCCGAGTCTTCCGAGTTCCAGGACGACTCCCAGCCGGAGCCGCCCACCTTCTCGGCCGACCTGGTCGCTAGCCTGCTGACACCCAGCCCCCGGCCCCGGATTGGCGCCGCTGCCGTGGCCGCCCCGGCCGAGCCTGCCCCCGGCAAGCCCCGGCGCACCCCCCGGGCCAAGGTGGCCTCCACGCCGGAGCCTGCTCCTGTGGCGGCTCCCGAACCCGTGGCCGTGCCCCTGCCTGTGCCTGTGGCCGAGAAGCCGCTGAAGAAGAAGGCCGCGCCCAAGGCCAAGGTGCCGCCTGCCAAGAAGCCCAAGGCTGAGGCTCCCGTCGCGGAAGCTCCCAAGCCCAAGGCGACCCGAGTCAAGAAGCCCAAGGCTGAGTAGCCGCCTGTGTCCGTCTACTGGCTGGCGCCCCTCGCCTCCCTGGCCACCCTCCTGGGTGGCTGGGGGGTGGTGCGCTTCCTGCAAGGACGGGCTCAGTTCATGCGCCTGCTTTCGGGCGTGGCGGCCGGCTACCTGCTGTCCCTGACCCTGGTGCGCATCATCCCCGAATCCCTGGAAGCCACCGGGGGCGAGGGCAACGCGCTGTGGGTGCTGGGCGGCTACCTGCTGGTCCACGTCATGGAACACGGCATCACGATGCACTTCCACTACGGGGAAGAAACGCACAAGGACGGGAGCCCGCTGAGCGGCGTGCTGGCCCTGGTGGGCCTCTCCCTGCACAGCCTCATGGATGGCGTGGCCATCGCCGCGGCCCTCTCGACCAGCACCAACCTGGGCCCCCTGGTGGTGCTCGGCATCCTGCTGCACCGGATCCCGGAGGGGGGCACCATCTCCTCCATCTTCCTGGTGCGCGGCTTCGGCAACCGGGCGGCCCTCCTCGCGGCCGGCACCCTGGCGCTGGCCTCGCTCGTAGGTTCCGCCGGCCAGTCCCTCATGCACCTGCCCCTCGGGCCGATCCTGGGCCTGACCGCGGGCCTGGCCCTCTACGTGGCCAGCTCAGACCTGCTGCCTGAGGTGCAGAAGGTCTCGGGTCTCCGCGGCACCGTGGCGCTGCTGTCCGGTGTTGGCATCTTCCTCCTAAGCGCGCGGCTGCTGCCGCACCACCACTGAGCGGCCCATGCGCCGGATCGGGGTGGCGTTGCTCCTGTGCACCGGAACGGTGCTCCTGAAGGCCCAGAGCCTGCCGAGCCGGCCGGTGCTGGAGCTCCTGGATGCGCCGACCCCCGCGGAGCTGCTGCCTCTGCGCCCCTTCAGCCTCGAAGGTGGGCCGGGCACGTCCCGCGTGCCCTTCGACTGGCGCGGCGAGCGGGTGCGCGAGGCCGCCGATGTCTGGGTGCTGGAGCAGGGCGCCATCCAGGCGGAGGGCCTCCTTCTGCTGGCGGACCGCATCGAGTATCACCTCCGGGAGGGGCGCCTCGTCGCCCAGGGCCACATCCGCCTGGAAGGTCCGGACCTGAGGCTGCGCTGCGAGCGGCTGGAGATGGGCTGGACCACCCGCTCGGGCCAAGCCTGGGCCCTGCAGATGGACCTGCCGCCCACCTGGACCCTGCGCTCGGGCCATGTGGCCTTCACCACCCTGCGGACCTGGGCCTTCGACGCGGTGGAGCTGAGTCCCTGCCCGGAAGAGAAGCCGGGCTGGCGGGCCAAGCTCTCGAGCCTGAAGGTGGATCTGGACGGCTTCGCCACCCTCAAGAACGCGCTCATCTACCTGGGGCCGGTGCCCACCTACTACTACGTTCCCTGGGCCATCTACCCCGCCCAGGCGAACCGGGCCTCGGGCCTGCTGCCGCCCACGCTGGGACTGTCCAGCGCCTTCGGCACCACCGTGGGGCTGACCTACTACCAGGTGCTCGGTCCCACCGCGGACCTCACCCTCGCGCCGGAATACTTCAGCAAAGAGGGCACCCTGCTGGGCGGGGACCTGCGCTGGCGGCCTGACCTGACCCATGAAGGCAGCCTCTCCGGCCAGACCATCCACCAGCGCAGCCTGGACACCACCCGCTACCGCTACACCCTCAAGGAGGTCTGGCAGCGGGAGGACGGCTGGCAGCTCACCGCGGATGTGAACCAGGCCTCGGACAACCTCGTCGACGCCGACTTCGGGAAGGGCCTCGGCTACCTGGGCAATACCAGCTTCGACTCGGCGCTCTACCTGGGCCGCAGCTTCAGCTTCGGGAACCTCAGCCTGTCCGCCGCCGAGCAGCGGAGCTTCTTCTTCACCAAGGACCAGGGCGACCCGTTCTACAGCAATGACTTTCCGGCGTCACTGCGCCGCCAGACGCTGCCCCAGGCCGAGTTCCGGTTCTTCCCTGTGCCCACGTTGGGACCTCTCTACCTGGACGGCGGCGTTCGCCTGGGGCGGTTTGCCTACCGCATTGAAGGCAGCGCCACCGGCAACGACCAGGGCTATGCCTGGGACCGCCAGGACGCCAACGCCCGGCTGCACGGGCGCCTGGGTCAGTGGGGTCCGTTCCGGGCGGACTTCGAGTTCATGGGCCGGGGGACGCACTACAGCAATACGCTGGCCTCGCCGGTCTTCGATCCCGCGACAGGGGTGAACGGCTCCAGCGTGAACCCCGCCACCAGTCCCTTCGAAGTGGATGGGGCAGCCGCCTCAAGGTTTCTTCTCTCCAGCCACCTGCGGCTCTCAGGCCCCCAGGTGGGGCGGTCGTTCACGGACGTCTCGCTCCTGGGCTATCACGGTGAGCTGAAGCACGTGGCCGAGCCCTATTTCGGCTTCACCGAAACCAGCCGCTACGGCCAGGTGGGCGTGGTGCCGCGCTTCGATAGCGTGGACTCGAACCCCGGCGTCAACGACAGCGCCTCCGGCGAGCGCAGCTTCGAGCTGGGCCTCAAGCAGCACATCCTGGGCCGCTCGGGATCTGGCGTGACCTTCACCGATCTCGCCCGCCTGACGGTGTCCACCCGCTTCCACCTGACGCCCATCATCCTCAGTGACGGGCGCTACAAGCAGGGCTGGTCCTCCGTGAACACGGACCTCGATGTGGAGCCGGACAACCGCTGGCGCATCAGCCTGCGCCGCTCCTCGGATCTTGGCACGGGCGGCTCGGACAATGCGGTCAGCGTGGACGTGAAGGGCAGCGAGGGGAACCGCTTCAACCTCGCCTACTTCTCCACGGGCATCAACAGCTTCCTGGTGCGGCAGAGGGGGATTCAGTTCGGCGGCATCCAGCGCTTCCTGGACGATCGCTGCCGACTGGAGTTCACGGCCAGCTACGACTACCAGAACCACGGCTTCGCCTCCAGCCAGGTGGCCCTGGCCTGGGTGGAGCCCTGCGTGGCCTACGTGCTGAAGTTCACCCACGTGGCGCTGAACACCTCGCTGCTGTCAGGAGGCCGGGAGGACCGGGTGGACCTCACCCTGACCCTGCGCGGTCTGGGCGACCTCTTCAGCTTCCGCTACTGACCGCACGCATCTAGGGCTTGCTGTCCGGCGCCGCGGTAGGCTCGAGCCCCCCGAAGACCACCACGCGGTTGCGACCCAGGCTCTTGGCCCGGTAGAGCGCCTGATCCACCTGGGACAGCAGCTCCGAGATAGTGGCCGCCCCGGGACCTCCCACGCCGAAGCTCATGGTGGGGAAGATCGTTTGGCCGTTGGGCAGCACAATGGGTTCTTCATCGATGCGGCCGCGCAGCTTTTCCCCGACCTCGGCCCCGGCCTTCAGGCTGGTCTCGGTCAGGAGGATGGCGAACTCCTCGCCCCCGATGCGGAAGGCCAGATCAGACTTGCGCAGGGCGGAGCGGAGCCGGACCGAGAGCTGCCGCAGCACCTCGTCGCCCACCGGATGGCCGAACCGGTCGTTGATGAGCTTGAAGTGGTCCACATCCCCGATAAGCAGGACGAAGGCGCGGCGGTGGCGCTCCCACTGCCGCAGAGCGTGCTCCATGTTCTGGTCGAAGGCGCGACGGTTGAGCAGCTCCGTGAGCGGGTCCGTGAGCACCTCGTTGCGCAGGGTCGCGGCCTCGACCTCGAGCAGGCTGCGGTGGGCACGGAGGTCATGGAGGGCTGACTCGTACTCGGCCTGGACGCGCCGCGCATGCAGGACCTCAATGGCGCGCCGGCAGGCATGGATCAGCCGGGGCGCCGGGAGGGGCAGGGGCACCCAGTCCGAGATCCCCGCGAGGATCAGCTTCCGCTGGTCCGCCTCCGTCTTCACCTGTCCCACCAGAATCGTATACAGCAGGTGGTTCTGGTCCCGCAGCTGGGCCAGCACGGACAGGGCGCCCGGCACGCCGCCGGCGGAGAGCCCCAGCAAGAGGACGGGGGACTTCAGGCTCTGCTGGGCTTCCACGGCGTTGCGAGCGGGGGGCGTATAGAGCTCCATGCCGATGTGCTGGAGCATCTCCCGGGCCCGCTGAGCGAGGTCCCCCTGGAGGCCTACCCCCAGCACAGGTACCCGCTGGCCCCCCGCCTTGGTGTGCCCCCCGGCCATCACGGGACCCAGGCGGTTCAGGAGCTGCTGGATGCTGCTGGTGGTGAGGATGAACCCGTCCCCTTCGCTGGCCTTCAGGGCCAAGCGTTCCTGGTCGCTGGGTGGGTGATCGATAATCAGGAAGATGGGCAGGTTCTGGAAGAGCACCCGGGCCTCACCGCGCAGCAAGCGCGTGAGCCGGAAGCCGTCCATGGGCTCCCCGGTCGAGTCCACCACCAGGACCTGGACCTCGCCCCAGGCATCCTTGGCCAGGGCCTCCAGGGGGTCCCCGGCCTGGAGGATGGTGTGCCCAGCTCCCTCGAAGGCCATGCGGAGGCGCTCGACGAGGTCATCATGTCGGGAAATGACAAGTAGGTTCATAGAGAGGCCATAAGCAAAGGCCACCCCATGTTAAGGCAATCAGAACCTGATGCCGAAAAAAACGACTAGATTTGAATCTTGTTACCCTACTCGGCGAGGCCCTTTTCGACCAGCCAGCGCTCGGCATCGATGGCGGCCATGCAGCCGCTGCCGGCGGCGGTGATGGCCTGCCGATAGGTGTGGTCCTGCACATCACCGCAGGCGAAGACGCCTTCGATGCGGGTGCGGCTGGAGCCCTTCTCCACCTGCAGGTAGCCCGTCTCATCCATGGGCAGTTGGCCCGCAAACAGGCTGGTGTTGGGCTGGTGGCCGATGGCCACGAAGAGGCCATCGATGGGCAGCTCGGAGATGGAGCCGTCCAGGGTGTCCTGCAGCTTCAGGGCGCGGACCTTCTCGACCTTCTCACCCATGGGGGTCTCGAGGATGGTGGTGAGGACGTCCAGGACGGTCTTGTTCCAGACGGGATGGATCTTCTCGTTGGCCAGGGCCCGGTCCTGCATGGCCTTGGAGGCCCTGAGCCGATCGCGGCGGTGGATGAGGTGGACCTTGGAGGCGAACTTGGTCAGGAAGATGGCCTCCTCGGCCGCGGTGTCGCCCCCACCCACCACGGCGATCTCCTTGCCCCGGTAGAAGAAGCCATCGCAGGTGGCGCAGGCGCTGACGCCCCCGCCGGACCGGGAGAGGTCCTCGTCCTTGCCGATGCCCAGCCACTTGGCCGAGGCCCCGGTGGCGATGATCACGGCGTCGGCGGTGTACTCGTCCTGGTCCGTGGTGAGGCGGAAGGGGCGGGCCTGGAGGTCGGCTTTCAGGACGGTCTCAGACTTGATCACGGTGCCGAATCGGAGGACCTGTTCGCGCATCTCGTCCATGAGGGCCGGGCCGGCGATGCCGTGGCGGAAGCCGGGGAAGTTCTCGACCTCCGTGGTGATGGTGAGCTGGCCGCCGGGCTGGGCGCCTTCGAGCACCAGGGGTTCCAGGTTGGCCCGCGAGGTGTAGAGGGCCGCGGTATAGCCTGCGGGGCCGGTTCCGATCACGACGACTTTATGGTGGCTCACGAAGACTCCTGGCGATGAACGGGACCCTCGGTCCCGCCTCTCAGTCTACCGCGCCAGGCCCCGCTCCCGGAGGAGGGCCTCGACGGCCGGGACATCACCCGGAACGTCCACGCCGAGACTCAGATGGGGCGTGTCAGCCACGCCGATGGCCATGCCCGAGGCCAGCGCCCGGAGCTGTTCCAGCATCTCCAGCTGCTCCAGCGGGTGTTGCGGCAGCCGGGTGAAAGCCTGCAGGGCCTCGGGCCGGTAGGCGTAGAGGCCCAGGTGGCGGCGGAAGAGGGCCAGCTGCTCCGGGGCCAGCCAGGGCCGGAAGTCTGCTTCGAAGATGGTCGAGCTCCGCAGGTAGGGGATGGGGCTGCGGCTGAAGTAGAGCGCCCGCTGCCGGTCATCCACCACCACCTTCACAGCATTGGGGTTGAACAGCTCATCGACGCTCGCGAAGGAACAGGCGGCGGTGGCCATGGGGAGGTCCGGCTGCGCCTGCATGAGCGCCACCACCGCGGCCACGGTCTCGGGATGCATGGCGGGCTCGTCGCCCTGGAGGTTCAGCACGCAGTCGTAGGTCTCGCCCAGGGTGGCCAGGGCTGCTGCCACGCGGTCCGTGCCCGAGGGCAGGGCGGCCTCGGTCAGTACAGCCTCGCCCCCAAAGCCCCGCACGGCACTGGCGATGCGGTCATCGTCAGTGGCCACCACCACGCGGTCCACACCCCGGGCGCGCTGGGCTGCCTCGAAGACCCACTGGATCATGGGCCGACCGGCGATGAGCGCCAGGGGCTTGCCCGGGAACCGGGAGGACGGGAAGCGGGACGGGAGGACCGCGAGGGTGCGCATGGGACCAGTCTATCGGGAGCGCCCAGATTCCAGCGAAGGCGGCCGCCTGCCGAATCGGGATCTATCGGGAGCTCCATTTGGATCAGTCCTTCGACGATGTCTGGGCGGAATGCGAGGACCTGTTCGGGCAGGCCCGGGAGACCCTTGCCACCCTGAAGGAGCCGCAGCCGGCCCACGTGGTCCAGGCCTCGGTGAATGCGCTGTTCCGGACCACGCACACCCTCAAGGGGATGGCCGGGATGCTTGGCTACCCCGTGTTCAGCAAGGCGGCCCACCGGCTGGAGGACATCTTTGACCTCATGCGCAAGGGCCGGCTGCGCTCCACGGACTCCCTGATCGAGACCCTGGAGGCGGGCGTGCTCGCCCTCGAGTCGGGGCTCGACGGCCTCCGCCGGGGGCGGCCCGAACCCGAGGACTATCTCCAGCCCGTGCGCCGCCAGATCGGGGAGCTGGAAGCCATGGCCCGGCCGACGGAGGGGCAGGCCCAGGACCTGACCACCCTCCTGGACCTGCCTCTGGAGACGCTCAAGGCCCTGTCGGAGTATGAGCGGACGCGGGTGACGGCAGTGCTCCTGGCCGGGACCCCCATCCATGGGCTCGGCATCTGCCTCGACTACAGCACCTTCGATGAGCGCCTCCGGGCCATCAGCGAGGCCCTGGGCACCCGGGGGGAGCTGATCTCTACGCTGCCCTGGGACCTGCCGCCGGACCGGGAGGGGCTGGCCTTCCTGCTGCTCTGGGCGGGAGCGGCCCTGGAGCCCCTCCCTGTCGAGGCGGGAGAGGTTCTGGAGAGCCGGCAGCTGGTGGACCCGGCCCTGATTCCGGCCAGCCTGCGGGCGCCGACGCCGCCGGAGTTGGCGACCGCCAGCTCGCACGAGAGCCCCGCCGCGCCGGTGGCCCCGGTGCACGATGGCGAGATCCTGCGCCTGCCCGCCCAGCGGGTGGAGGCGCTGGAGGCCCGCCTCATGACCGTGGGCCAGCTCCGGGACAGCGCCAGCCGGCTGCTTCGAAGGGTCGAGGAGGCCGAGCTGGACGCGCCCCGGGCCCTCCTCTCCGAGATGGAGACGGGGCTGCTGGACGTCCAGAAGTCCCTCCTGCAGATGCGCATGGTCAAGGTGGAGAGCCTCTTCTCGCGCATCGAGCCCATGGTGAAGAGCCTGAGCCGGGACCTGGGCAAGCCGGTGCGCCTGCAGTTCCAGGGGGGGGAGCTGGAAGTGGAGCGGAGCCTCCTCAGCCGCCTGGCCGATCCCTTCCTGCACCTGGTCCGGAACGCCCTGGACCACGGCCTGGAGCTGCCCTCCGAGCGCCTGGCCCAGGGCAAGACGGAGACGGGGACCCTGAAACTCTCCGCCAGCCAGTGGGGACGCAACCTGCGCTTCGACCTGCGCGATGATGGCCGGGGCTTCGACCTGGCCCGCATCGAGGCCCGGGGCCTGGAGCTGGGGCTGCTGGAGGCCGGGGAGCGGCCCGACCCGGAGCGGCTGCTCCGGCTCTCCCTGGAGCCGGGCTTCTCGACCCAGGACCAGGCCTCCCAGATCTCGGGGCGTGGCGTGGGCATGGATGTGGTGCGCTCCGAGGTGGAGAGCCTCGGCGGCGAGATCCACCTCTCCACGGAGCCGCGCCGGGGCAGCCTCATCCGCCTGACGCTGCCCCTCAGCCGGGCGGTGGTGAACTGCCTGAAGGTCCGCTGCGAGGGGCAGGTGTTCGGCATCCCGCTGGCCAGTGTCCTGCGGGTCCAGGCCGGCCGGGTCCCCCTCCGCGGAGGCGAGCGGGTGGAAGTCCTCGGCACGTCCATCCCCCTGGAGTCCCTCCAGGCCTGCCTGGGCCTGCGGGAGCCTGGGGCGCAGCGCACCTTCGTGGTGCTCACCCAGCAAGGGGGACCGGCCGGGCGGGGCAGCTTCGAGGTGGCTATCGGCGTGGACCAGGTGCTGGGCCGGGGCGACGTGCTGCTGAGAAGCCTGCCGGAGCTGGCCCAGACGCCCGGCATCATGGGCGGCAGCCCCCAGGAGGACGGCATCCTCTGGGTGGTGGACCCCGAGGCGGTGCTGGGTCTGGCCATGGATTCGCTCATGCGGCGGGTGGCCAGTGTCTGAGTCCGGGAGCTGGCTCCTGGTGAGGGCCGCCGGGCGCGACCTCCTGCTGTCCACCCGGGAGCTGCGGGAGGTGGTGGATCCCTCGCCGCCGAGCCCGCTGCCCGGGGTGCTCCCGGGCATTCAGGGGGTCGTTCTCCATCAGGGGGAGTTCCTGCCCGTGCTGGCCTGGGAGGAACTGCCCGGTGGCCGACGGCCCGAGGGTCCACCCGAGGCTCTGGCGGTGTTGCGCACGCGCCTGGCCCTGCCACTCGAGCGGCTGGTGGGGACACTCGATGAGCTGCCCGGGCCCTGGGTGGAACCTGAGGACGATGATGCCGCGCGGGGCTGGCTCGGGGCTTCGGTCCAGCTCCGTGGGTTGGCGGTCCGGCAGCTGAATGTGGAAGGGCTGCTCGAGCTCCTGCGCCGGTTCCGGAGTGAGCGCTGACGCGGTGCGCCCTTCGTGCGACAATGAGCGTTTCGCTCCGGAGGCCCCTTGAACCGTCGCCTTGCCGCCCCCGCGGGAATCACCGCCACCGGGCAGTGTTTTCCCCCTCGCGTGGTCACCAACGACGATCTTTCCAAGATCATGGAGACCAACGACGAGTGGATCCGGAGCCGCACGGGCATCCGCGAGCGGCGCTGGGTTGAACCCGGCACGGGGGCTTCGAAGCTCGGGGCGCCCGCCCTGCAGATGGCCCTCGACAACCGGGGCATCAAGGCCACGGAACTGGACGCCATCATCGTCGCCACGGTGACGCCGGATACCCTCTTCCCCGCGACGGCCTGCCGCATTCAGGAGATGGTTGGAGCCACCAACGCCTTCGGCTTCGACCTGAGCGCCGCCTGTTCGGGCTTCCTCTACGCCCTCACCACCGCCGCCAGCCTGGTCGCCGCTGGGGGAGTCAAGTGCGTGGGGGTGGTCGGCGTCGACATCATGTCCACTGTCATCGACCTCGAGGACCGGACCACCTCGGTGCTCTTCGGTGACGGCGCGGGCGCGGTCATCGTGGAGCGCGTGGAGGAGGGCCTCGGCATCCTGGATTTCGAGCACTGCATTGACGGCTCTGGGGGCTGTTTCCTCCATATGCCCGCGGGCGGTTCCGCGAGTCCGGCCACGGCCGAGACCGTTGCGGCCCGGGATCACTACATCCACCAGTCCGGCAGCGAGGTCTTCAAGAAGGCCGTCCGGGAGATGGCTGACAACAGCCGCCTGCTCATGGACCGAAACGGCTTCACCGGGGACCAGCTCAAGCTCTTCGTTCCCCATCAGGCCAACATCCGGATCATGGATGCCGCTGCCAAGCGCCTGGAGCTGGACCCCTCGCGGATGATGGTGAACATCGACCAGTTCGGGAACACCACGGCGGCGACCATTCCCACGGCGCTGCACCAAGCCTGGGAGCAGGGCCGCATGGCGAAGGGCGACCTGGTGGCCTTGGCTGCCTTCGGCGCCGGCTTCACCTGGGGTTCCACCCTCCTCCGCTGGGCCTACTGAGCCAACCGCCATGCGCGTCGTGGCCGGCACCCTGAAGGGCCGCCGCGTGGTGGCGCCCCCGCCCGGAGACCTGCGGGTGCGCCCCACCTCCGACCGGGCCCGGGAAGCGCTCTTCTCCATCCTCCAGCGCTGGCCCCAGGGTGCCTTCCTGGACCTCTGCGCCGGCACGGGGGCGGTGGGGCTCGAGGCCCACTCCCGGGGCTACGCGCCCGTGGTGTGCCTGGAAGCCGCCGAGCCCGGCTGGACCTGCCTGCAGAAGAACGTGGCGGGCCTGCCGGTCCAGGCCCTGCGGGGCGACCTCCGCCGCCTCGGGCCCAAGGCCTTTGCCGGGCAGGCGGTGATCTTCCTGGATCCGCCCTACGAGGGGGCGGCGGACCTCTGGCTCCGCTCGGCGGCAGCGCTCCGGGCCTGGATCTCCTCAGACGGCATCCTGGTCTTCGAAACGGGCCGTGACACCGCGCTGGAATTACAGACAGGCTGGAGGCTGGCCGAAATACGGGAATATGGCTCAGCCCGATTCCATCTCTGGATCCCCGCCTGAATTCAAGGCGGAGCCTGTGGTTCAGCTTGGGCAGGCTGACCGGGAGCAGGTCCTCCGGCATCTGAGCATGGGGACAGGCATCATCTGGGTCCTGCTGTTCATGGTGACGGCCATCCTGCTGGTCTTCGTGGCGCCGCCGGGCTTCCACTTCACGGCCAAGGGCGCCCTGGTGGCCCTGGGCTGCCTCCTGCTGACCAGCGGTGGGAGCCTCCTGCAGGTCCGACACTTCGGGCGCCACTTGGCCACGCGGGACCTGGGCCCCGAGTCCTACCGGCTGCTGACCCGCTTCCCGCAGTCCTCCTCACTCCTGTATTTCCTGCTGGGCTTGGGCCTTAGCGCTGCCGGCTACCTCTGGATGAAGCTCTACCTGGGCCAGAGTGTCTGGATCAGCTTCATCAGCGCGGCGATGTTCTCCACCCTGGTGGCCGTCAGCGCCATCTGCCACTACTTCATCGCCAAGCAGAACCTCATGAGGCTCTTCAAGCTGCTGGCGGGGCAGCCCGGCTTCAACGATTCCTTCGCGCGGTTCTCCACCAGCCTGCGTGCGAAGTTCGGCTTCGGTTTTCTGGGCATCACCGGTGGGGTCCTCCTTCTCTCGATTCTCGTGTCCGGCCTGACCCTGCAGTCCTCCATCCGGGCGAAGGCCGCCCGGTATGCCCAGAACGAGCTGGTGAACCTCGCGGATTCCGTGGCCTTCGTGGCGGAGATGAACACCACCCCGGAAGACCTGGAGGCCTTCCTTAGCACCCTGAAGCTCGGCGCCGGGGGCGGCGTCTCGCTCCGTCTGCCGGTGGCCCGGGGCGGCCGAGTGCTCGGTTCACGGCTTCAGCCCGCCGGGGGCGGGGACATCCTGGTGGTCCAGGCCCTGCCGGACGGCTCGGAGCTCCGTGCCGTGATCCCGGAAGCGGAGTATGCCGACGCCATCTGGAAGGCCCTCCGGCCCAACCTGGCCATCCTCATCCTGGCGGCCGCCTTCCTCGCCTACTTCATTCCCCTGATTTTGCGGGATGTGCAACAGCCACTCCTGCTCCTGACCCGCAACACCCAGCGGGTGGGCGAAGGTCGCATCGACCGCCTGGACCCCGTCTACAGTGACGACGAAGCCACTGCGCTGGTGCAGGGGTTCGGCCACATGGTGGGCAGCCTGCGGGGGATGGTGGTCCAGATTCGCTCCGCCAGCCGCGACCTGGCGAAGGCCAGCACGCTGATCCGCGAATCCGGCGATGGGGTCCGCCATTCCAACTTGGGGCAGCGCCAGCTCATCGAGGCCTTCCACCACGAGATCAACGAGCTGACCGACACCTCCATCGGCATCAGCGCGAGCTCCATGCAGCTGAGCCTCGCCTCCGAGAGCACCAACACCACCATTGTGGAGATGGCGGCCAGCGTCCAGCAGATCAACCAGAGCATGGATGAGCTCCTCCTGGTCGTGGAGGGCATCACCTCTGCCATCCGGGACTTCGATGTCGCCATCAAGAACGTGGGCAAGAACATCGACCATCTGGCGGGCCATGCCGAGCACACCAAGGAGTTCGCCGAGAACCTGGAGCAGAGCACCACTGCCATCGATGACAGCGTGAAAATCGCCCAGCGCTACACCAAGAAGGTCATCCACAACGCGGGCCGGGGCATGGAGCTGGTGGCCCGGAACCGCGAGAAGATCCAGGTCATCGAGCGCGTCGTGCAGGACTTCCACGGCACCACCCGCACCCTGCTGCAGCTCGGCGCGGACATCGCCAAGATCCTCGACTACATCGGCGACCACACCCAGCAGACCAACATGCTGGCCCTCAATGCGGCCATCATCGCCTCCCAGGGCGGTTCCGGCGTGGACCAGTCGAAGGGCTTCTCGGTGGTGGCTGACGAGATCAAGGTGCTCTCGGAGCAGACCAGCCGCTCGACCCAGGAGATCCAGCAGATCATCGGCACCCTCCAGGCGGAGATCCGGAAGGCCTACCAGCAGGTGGAGCTGGGCCTGGACGCCGTCCGGGATGGTGCCGACTCCGTGGGGCAGAGCGAAGTGGCGCTGCAGGCCATCCTGGAGTCCGTGAGCGAAACGGACAGCGTGGTGGAGAGCATCCATGCGGAGACCCTCCAGCAGGCCGGGCAGGCGTCCCTGATCCACGAGGCCAACCGCAACATCCACAACCAGGTGGAGACCATCCGCTCGGTCATCGAGGAACAGCAGCAGACCAGCAACTACATCCTCTCGCTGGCCATGAACGTCCAGCAGGCCACCTCGGTGGTGCGGGACTCGACCCGGGAACAGAGCACCGGCAGCGACGAGATCGCCAAGGCCACCGAGCAGGTCCGAGCCCTGGCAAGCCACCTCCACGAGATCCTCGCCCGTCAGGAGGACCACGTGGTCTCCCTGAAGGCGACGATGAACCGGGTCCTCGGCAAGGCCCTGGAGAGCGAGCGGGCCATCGAGGCCTCCAACGGCGCGGTGGAGCAACTGGGCCTGCAGGTCCACATGCTCAACCGCGAGGTGAACCTCTTCAAGTTCTAGGGTGAATGCTAGGCTGTAAGGCGATACCCCGGGCTTCGCGCATGTTCCGTCTCTCCATCAAGACCAAGCTGAGCACCGTCATCAGCATCCTGGTGCTCTCCTTCATCTCCTTCAACCTGCTCTACTACCCGCGCTGGGTGGAGAAGCAGATCCGCACCCAGGCGGAGCTCAGCGCCCGCCAGGTGGCGGAGACCGCCAGCTATGCCCTGGGGCCCGCTGTCAGCGCCGGAAACACCCGGGACATCGCCCGGGTGCTCCAGGGGGTGCAGAACATCCCGGCCTTCCGGTTCAGCGCGGTGTTCGGTTCCCAGGGGGAGGCCCTGGACAGCACCCCGACCACGCCAGAGTGGGCCATGGGGCAGCTCCTGAAGGACGGCATCTCCCACACCTACGCGCGGCGGGAGGACAACATGCTGGTGGCGGTGGCGCCGGTGTTCTACGAGGAGCCCCGGGCTGATCAGGTGGGGACGCTGGTCATCGGGTTCACCACCGAAGGCACCCAGCGGGCCGTGCGGGAGAACATCAAGGCCAGCCTGACCCTGGGCCTGGTCACCCTCGTGCTGGGCATTGCCGCGGCGGTCCTCCTCTCCAACCGCTACCTCCGCCCGGTGATTGAGCTCACCGAGGCCGCGCAGAAGGTGGCTTCAGGCAGCCTGGAGACGGTCTCAGTGAAGGTCACCACCCGGGACGAGATCCAGGACCTCAGCCACTCCTTCCAGGTGATGACCGACAAGCTCCGAATTTCCCGGGACGAGATCGAGCGGCAGACCCGGCTGCTCGAATACCGGGTCCAGGAGCGCACCCGGCAGCTCATGGAGACCATCTGGGAACTGGAGGAGATCCGCTCCAACCTCGAGCAGCTGGTGCTGGACCGAACCCGGGGCCTCGAGCAGAGCCGCACGGAGCTGAAGGCCTGGGCCGACACCCTGGAGGAGAAGGTCCATGAGAAGACTCAGGAGCTGCGGGACCTCAACGAGAACCTGGTGGCCAGCTTCCAGAAGCTGAAGGAAGTCGACCATCTCAAGGATGAGTTCCTGGCCAACATGAGCCACGAGCTGAGGACACCGCTGAACTCCATCATCGGCTTCTCCGGCATGCTGATGCAGGATCCCCAAGGCAGGATGGGCGCAGAGGCGAAGGTGGATCTCCAGATCATCTACCAGAACGGGCGGTCCCTCCTGGGCCTCATTGATTCGATCCTGGACCTATCCAAGATTGAAGCGGGCAAGATGGAACTGCTGCTGGAGGAGGTCGATCCCGTGCTTCTGCTTGATGAGGTGAAAGCCATGGCGGTCGGACTCATCAAGGGCCGCCCCATCTCCCTCGAATACCAGCGGCCCGCCGGTGCCATCCGGGTGATGGGCGACGCGGATCGGCTACGCCAGGTCTTCACGAACCTGGCCGGCAATGCCGTCAAGTTCACGGAGGCAGGCCGGGTGCGCATCTCGGCCGCCCAGGAGGGCAGGCTGTTCCTGGTGCGCATCGAGGACACCGGCATCGGCATGAACGAGGCCGAGCTGGAGCGCCTCTTCGTCCCCTTCCAGCAGGTGGACGGCAGCATCACCCGGCGCTTCGGCGGCACGGGCCTGGGCCTCGCCATCAGTCAGAAATTCATGGGTCTGATGGCCGGTCGCATCACCGCCAGCAGCCGCAAGGGTGAGGGGAGCGTCTTCGAAGTGGAGATGCCAGCCCTCCAGGGTGAGCGCCCATGAGCGGCCCGGTCCGCATCCTCTGCATCGAGGACAACCCCATGAACTGGCGCCTTGTGCAGCGGTTGCTGTCCCAGGCCGGCTACGAGATGCACTGGGCCGCCGAGGGGCTCAAGGGCTGCGAGATGGCCCTGGCGCTCACGCCCGAGCTCATCCTGCTGGACATCAACCTGCCAGACCTGTCCGGGTTCGAGGTGGCCACGAAGCTCCGCCAAAACCCGAACTTGGCGGACACCCTGATCGTGGCCCTGACGGCCAAGTCCATGCGCCACGACCGGGAGACGGCCCTGGTCACGGGCTGCGATGGCTTCATCTCCAAGCCCATCGATCCCTTCGTCTTCGTCGCCCAGGTCCAGGCCTACCTCGGGGGGCAGCGCGACCGCCTCGAACTGGGCCGGGAGAAGGCCGCCCTGCGCCAGTTCAGCCAGCAGGTGGTGGACCATCTCGAGGTTCAGCTGCGGGAGGCCCAGGAGAGCAATCGGAAGCTCCTGGAGGTCCAGGGTCAGCTGGAGCAGCGGAGCCAGAGCCTCTCCCGGTTGCTCTCCCTCAGTCAGGACATCATCCCCATCCGGGATGCCCAGGCCATTCTGATCCGGGTGCTGGAGCAGCTGGCGACGGACCTTCGGTTCGAGCACCTCTGCTGCTACCACCTGCATGAGAGCGAGGCCTATTTCCAGGGGCTGGTCCGCACCCCGGAGGGCTACTCCGAGACCTCAGTGCTCTCCCTGGACCATCCCCTTGCGGCCTGGACCGAGGGGCTGGCTGGGGGCACCGTGCTCTCCGGTACGGAGCTCCGGCAGTCCGGCTGCTGGCAGCAGGGCATCGAGCTGAAGCTCTGGGCTCCCCTGGCCCACCCCCTGCTCATCCCCCTCCGCAGCCGCTCGGGCAACGATCGGCTCTGGGGCCTCCTCGCCGCCGACAGGGCCCAGGAGGCCTATCAGCCCTTTGAGCTGGAGCTCGCCGCCATGCACACGGGCCTGCTCCATGTGAGCCTTGAGAACGCCGGCCTCATCAGCCACCTGGAGGAGACCAGCCGCGCCTTGGGAACCAGCTATGAAGGGATTGAAGTCGCCTATGTCGAGCTGAAGGAGGCCCAGCGGGCCCTGGGACACCAGAACCAGAACACTGCCCTCGGGGGCCTTTTCCTGAACATGGCCCGGCGCCTGGAGGGGCCGGTGCAGCGCCTGCGGCAGGAGAGTGCCGCCCTGGCGGAGTTCATGGACCGCCCCGAGGTGCCCGCCCCGGAAGACCGCGTGGAGTGCCACCGGTCCATGGGCGAGATCCACGGGGCCCTCGACCAGGTCGATCGCCTGGTCCGGGCCATCCTCCGGCGGGCGGGCCAGGACCGGGCCAGCAGCCCGGAGTGGCTGAACCTCCACGAGCTCTTCCAGGAGGAACTGGAGCTGTCCAGGGCGGCAGGTGCGCTGCCCGACGCGGCGCAGGTGGTGCTGGAGCTCACGGCTCCGGTAAGCCGGATCTTCGGGGTGAGCACCGATTTCACCGATGTGCTGGGTCACCTTCTCGAGCACGCCCTGGAAGGCGAGCCTGAACGGATCACCCTGCGCACTGCCTTCGCGGAGGGGCGATTCCTGGTCGAAGTCGAGGACGATGGTGCTCCCATCGATCCCGCCACCCTGTCGGCCGCCTTCGAGCCCTTTCCGACCCTGCGGCCGGAGCCCATGGAGGCGGGCCGCAGACCCGGGCATGGGCTCTCCGGCTGCGTCCAGCTCATGAAAACCTACGGTGGAACGGTGGAGATATTGCCCCTGGAACGGGGCTCCCGGGTGCGGATCAGCCTTCCGCTGGAATGACGGGAAGGCCCCGACTCTGGCATTCTGCTAGATAGCTGTTCGTACGTGAATGAGGAGTCTCCATGAAACGCCTGCTGCTCGCCCTGCTGTGCCCGCTGCTCCTGGCCGCCCAGTCCGGGCCCGCCATGACCCTGGCGGACGCCCGGGAGACCCACCTCCGCAACCCCGTCAAGCTCACGGCCACCGGCTCCAACGCCGAGGCCTACTGGTCCACCGACGGAAAGAAGGTCATCTTCCAGAGCACCCGGGACGGCTATCCCTGCGATCAGCTCTACACCATGAACGCGGACGGCTCAGGGCAGAAGCGCGTCAGCACCGGGAAGGGAAGGGTCAGCTGCGGCTGGTGGCTGCCGGGCGACAAGAAGATCATCTTCGCCAGTACGCACGGCGCCGGTCCCGAGTGTCCGGAGGGGCCGCCCTACACGCCGGGCAAATACCAGTGGCCCGTGTTCCAGGGCTTCGACCTCTACATCGCCAACGCGGATGGCTCTGACGCCAAGCCCTTCCTGCCGGCCACAGGCTACGATGCCGAGGCCACCACCTCCCCCAACGGCAAGTGGGTCATCTTCACGAGCGAGCGGGGCGGGGATGTGGATATCTGGCGCGTGGACCTCGACGGCAAGCACCTGATCCAGCTCACGGACGGCGTGGGCTACGACGGCGGTGCGGTGTTCAGCCCCGACTCCAAGCTCATCGCCTGGCGCACGAACTACCCCAAGGGCGAAGAGGCCACCGCAAAGTACAAGGGGCTTCTGAAACAGCACCTTGTCGAACCCATGGCCATGGACATCTGGGTGATGAACGCCGACGGTACCGGCAAGCGGCAGGTCTCGAACCTGCCCGGAGCCGCCTTCGCGCCGATCTTCACCCCGGACGGAAAGGGCATCATCTTCGCTTCCAACCACCACGACGACCAGGGCAAGGGCCGCGGCTTTGAGCTCTTCCGCATCAACCTGGACGGCAGCGGACTGGAGCGCATCACCTGGACGGGAGGGTTCAACTCCTTCCCCCACTTCAGCCCCGACGGCAAGCGCCTCCTCTGGGTGAGCGGCCGGGCGCCCCGGGGTCCCCGCCAGTTCGACGTCTGCGTGGCAGAGTGGCTGCCTTGAAGCCAGCCATCTTCCTGGACCGCGACGGCACCATCAATGAGGAAGTGGATCACCTTTGCGACCCTGACAAGCTCGTCCTGATCCCGGGCGCCGCAGCTGCCGTCGCCCGGCTCAATGCCCTCGGCATTCCCGTGGTGGTCGTCACCAACCAGAGTGGCATCGGCCGGGGTCGCTTCAGCTGGGAGGACTTTGACGCGGTCATGGACCGCATGGGGGTCCTGCTGGCGGCGGAACACGCCCGGGTCGACGCGATCTACGCCGCACCCCACCACGAGGAAGGGCAGGGGGAGTACGCCGTCGCTGACCACCCAGAGCGGAAACCCAATCCCGGCATGCTGGTCCGGGCCGCGGATGAGCATGGCCTGGACCTCTCCCGCTCCTGGATGGTGGGGGACAAGGCCATCGACCTGGATGCTGGGCGCCGGGCCGGGTGCAAGGTCGCGCTGGTCCGAACAGGCTACGGGCACAAAGTCGATGGCTCCAAGGCGGATCTGGTGGCGGCCGATCTGCCCGCGGTGCTGGAGCAGATCCTGGCTCAGTGGCCATGATTCTGGTCGAGAAGACGGGGCTGGTCCCGGGCCTTCTCATCGAGCGCTACAAGCGGTTCCTGGCGGATGTCCGCCTGGCGGACGGCAGTGTGGTCACGGCCCACACCACCAACACCGGCTCCATGAAGACCTGCTGGGAACCCGGCGACCGGGTGCTGCTGGAGCGGGCGGCCAACCCCGACCGCAAGCTGAAGTTCACCTGGCTGGCGGTGGAGCGGGGCGGCGGCTGGGTGGGGGTGGAGACCGGCATGCCCAACAAGGTGGTGGCCGAGGCCGCCCGGCGCGACGCTCTGCCGGGGCTGCCCGGCCTGCGGGAGGTCCGCACCGAGGTCAAATACGGCTCCGAGCGCAGCCGGATCGATGTGCTGGCCCTGGACGGGGAAGGGCGCCAGGTCTTCATCGAGGTCAAGAACACCACCCTCAAGGACCGGGCCTGGGGCCTCTTCCCGGATGCGGTCACGGAGCGTGGCACCAAGCACCTGCGAGAGCTCCAGGCCATGGTGCGTGAGGGCCACCGCGCCGCCATCGTCCTGTTCGTCCACCGCACCGATGTGGACTGCTTTGATGCGGCCCGGGAGATCGATCCGGGCTATGCCGCAGAGCTGGACCGCGCGGCGGCGGCCGGGGTCCTGGTGCTCCCGCTGGCTGTGCGCCTTGTCACATCTGAGGATGCCAGTGGTCTGTGGAGTCTGGGCTGGGGACTGCCAGGTCTTCTACCATGGGTGCGGCGGGGCTAGACTGGACCTCACGGAGTCCTTGATGTCTGAGCTGATGAAGACCCCCCTCAATGCTGCACACCGGGCGCTGAACGCCAAGATGGTGGACTTCGGGGGTTGGGACATGCCCGTGCAGTATCCGGCGGGGATCATCGCCGAGCATGAGGCGGTCCGCACCAAGGCAGGTCTCTTCGACGTCAGCCACATGGGTGAGATCCGCGTGAAGGGACCCGGCGCCCTGGCGCTGGTGGAGCACCTCACGCCCAATGCCGTCTCCCAGCTGGTCCTTGGCCAGATCCACTACACGGCCTTCCTGTATGAGAACGGCACCTTCGTGGACGACCTGCTGGTCTACCGCGAGGGCGAGGAGGAGTTCTTGCTGGTGGTGAACGCCGGCAACTCGGACAAGGACTTCGCCTGGGTCCAGCAGCACGCGGGCGGCTACGACTGCACCGTGGTGAACGAGAGCCCGGCCACGGGCCAGATCGCCCTCCAGGGGCCGCTGGCCCTGGGCATCCTGCAGCCGCTCACCCCGACGCCGCTGGCTCCCATCGGCTACTACCACTACACCCACGGCGAGGTCGCCGGGATCAAGTGCCTCATCAGCCGCACCGGATACACCGGCGAGGACGGCTTCGAGCTCTACTGCGCCGCCGGGGACACGGAAGCGGTCTGGAACGCCGTGATGGCGGCCGGAACGCCCCAGGGGCTGCTGCCCGCGGGGCTGGGCTGCCGCAACACCCTGCGCCTGGAGTGCAAGATGGCCCTCTACGGCCACGAGATCGACGACACCATCCAGGCCCTGGAAGCGGGCCTCGGTTGGATCGTGAAGCTCGACAAGGGCGCCTTCATCGGCCGCGAGGCCCTGCTCGCGGCCAAGGCGGCCCCGGCAACCCGCAAGCTCGTCGGCTTCAAGACCCTGGAGAAGCGGGACATCGCCCGGGACCACATGGCGGTGGTCCAGGACGGCCAGTCCATCGGCTTCGTCACCAGCGCGGCCCCCTCACCCACCTGCGGCATCAACCTGGGCCTGGCCTACGTGCCCACGGCGCTGGCCAAGGTGGGCGGCCGCATCCAGATCGACATCCGCGGCCGCGCCGTCCCGGCCGAGATCATTCCCACGCCCTTCTACAAGCGGCAGAAGTAGCTCTCGGCTGTCAGCTGTCGGCTCTCAGCCAACCCCCCAGCCATTTTCACCTTTTTTGGAGGTCCCATGTTCCCGGCCGACCTGAAGTACACCAAGGACCACGAGTGGCTCAAGCCCGCCGCCGACGGCACGGCCCTGGTGGGGATCACCAGCTACGCCCAGGACGCACTGGGTGACGTGGTCTTCGTGGACCTGCCGGAAGTGGGCGCCGCCTTCGGCCAGGGCGAGGAGTTCGGCACGGTGGAATCCGTGAAGACGGTCTCCGAGCTGAACCTGCCTGCTGCGGGGGAAGTGCTGGAAGTAAACACCACCCTGGCGGATCACCCGGAAGCGGTGAATGAGGATCCCTTCGGCCGCGGCTGGATGGTGAAGATCAAGCTGACCGGCGACCTGGCCGGCCTGCTGGACGCCCAGGCCTATGAGGCGCTGGTTAGCGCCGAAAGCCACTAGTGCCCTTCCCGGTCCTGGCCGCCCTCCTCTGGGGGACGGCGCTGGCGCAGGTTCCGGCGCCGGCGCCGCAGTCGGCTGTGGCCGCGCAGGTTGTGCCGGCGGTCGAGTCCGATGCCACGCGGGTCCTGCGTCTGCGGGCCCTGGTGGAGGCGGCGGAGCGCGCGCTGGAGGCCGACGATGAGGAGGCCGCCGCGGACCGTGCGGACGAAGCCGATGTCCTCACCGCCGACTGGCCCCTGGACCTGCTCAAGCTGCTCGAGGTCCAGGCGCTGCTGCAGCGCCTGAAGGACGTCCAGGACCAGGTGGGAGTGGAGGAAGCCGCGGAAAGTGAGCCTGGGCTGAAGGCTCCCGAGGAGATCGTCACCCTCAGCGGGGATGAGCTGCGGGCGGAGCAGGAGCGGGTGAAGGCTGCGGAGAAGGGCGCCACCTACGACTACCCCATCGACCTCAACGACCGGGTGCTCACCTGGGTGAGCCTCTTCACCACCACCAAGCGCGGCTTCATGGAGAACGCCCTGGGCCGGGCCTCGATGTACATGCCCATGATCCGCCAGGTCTTCGCCGAGGAGGGCGTCCCCGCGGATCTGGCCTATCTGGCCGTCATCGAATCGGGCTTCCGCAACGACGCCAACAGCAAGGCCAAGGCCGTGGGCATGTGGCAGTTCATCCGCTCCACGGGCCGCATCTACGGCCTCAACGGCAACGCCTGGCTGGAGGAGCGCCGCGACCCCATCAAGGCCACCCGCGCCGCCGCGCGCTACCTCAAGCGCCTCTACCAGATCAGCGGCGACTGGTACCTGGCGGCCTCCAGCTACAACGCCGGGCCCCTCACCCTGGACCGCGCCATCCAGAACGTGGGCAGCCGGAACTTCTGGGACCTGGCCCGGTCCCGGTGGCTGCGGACCGAGACCAAGAACTACATTCCAGAGCTCTGCGCGGCCATCCTCGTGGGCCGGAATCCCGAGCGCTACGGCCTGCGGATCGTGCCGCTCATGCCCTATTCCTACGAGACCGTGGCGGTATCCAGCATGACCAGCCTCACGGTGCTGGCCCGCTGCGCCGACACGGACGCCGCGACCCTGAAGGCCCTGAATCCCGAGCTGCTGCGGGGCTCGACCCCGCCCGGCAGCTACCTGCTCCGCGTGCCGCCGGGCCGGGCCATGGACTGCCTGCGTCAGCTGGCCCGCATGCCCGCCAACAAGCGCCTGGACTTCCAGAACTACACCGTCCGCAAGGGCGACACCCTGGCGAAGGTGGCCAAGCGCTTCAAGGTCACCGAGGAAGACCTGCTCATCGCGAACGACATCACCGCCAAGCAGTTCAAGCCCGGCAAGCGCCTCCTGGTGCCGCCGGCCCCCTCGCTGGCCCTGGATGACCGGGATCTTGCCACCAAGAGCGCGAAACCCAAGGTGCTCGGCGATCATCCCCTGCCGCCGCTGCCCGTCGTGCCTCGGGATCTCACTGCGACGGAAGAGGGCGAGAAGCCTGCCCCTGAGCCCCCTGCCGTCGCCCCGTCCCGGGAGCTGCCGAGTGCAGCACCGGCACCGGTCGCTCCCGTGCGGGAGAGTACGCCAGCCCCCCCGCCAATCCCCGCGCCGCGCGCGCTGGAGGCCGCCGCCCCCAGGCCCCAGGTCAGGCCGGCGGGCGAGGCTCCCGCCAGCGTGCGGGCCAAGCCCGGCGACACCCTGGCGAGGCTCGCCCGGACCCACGGCCTGACCCTGAGCGAGGTGCTGCGCCTGAATCCCGAGGCCGCGAAGGCCCTGCACCCCGGGGACGTGGTCCGCCTCTCCAGTGCTGTCGCCCCGGCCAAGACGGCTTCCGCTCCGGTCAAGGCCGCTCCCGCCCCAGCGTCCGCCCTGCATCGCGTGGTGAAGGGGGAGACCCTCGCGGCCATCGCCCGGAAACACGACGTCGAGCTCAGCGATCTCCGCACCTGGAACCACCTGAAGGGCGACCGGATCCAGGTGGGTCAGAAGCTGCGGGTCGCACCCTAGGATCTGTGCTTGCAGAGGCGCAGAGGGAGTGGGATACTGGGTCTTCCCGATTGGGGCCATAGCTCAGCTGGGAGAGCGCTTGCATGGCATGCAAGAGGTCGTCGGTTCGATCCCGATTGGCTCCACCAAACAGAAGGCCACCTCGCGGTGGCCTTCTTGCTGAAAGTTTCCATGCTTGCTTCCCTCAACCACGTTGACCTGCGCTTCGGCCCCCAGGAGGTGCTGAAGGACGTGACCTGGGCCATCCAGGAGGGCGAGTGCTGGGGGGTCATCGGCCGCAACGGCGCCGGGAAGAGCACCGTCTTCAAGCTCCTACTGGCCCAGCTGGAGGCCGACGCCGGCACCGTGGTGCGGCCCACGAAGGAACGGGGCATCCGCATGGGCCACTACGCCCAGGACCTCATCCCCGAGACCCAGGGCAGCGTGCTCGAAGAGACCCTGGCGGCCTTCGGCGACGTGGAGCGCCTGCAGCATGAGATGCGTGACCTGGAGCACCGCATGGGCGAGGTCGGCGGCGACCTGACGGAGGTCATGGACCGCTACCAGACGGTAACCGAGGCCTTCGAGCACCTGGACGGCTTCACGATCCGCGCCCGGGCCGAGAGCATCCTCCAGTCTCTGGGCTTCAGCGCAGCGGACTTCGAGCGGCCCGTGGAGACCCTCTCCGGTGGCCAGAAGAGCCGCGTGATGCTGGCCAAGGCCGTCCTGCAGGGCCTCGACCTGCTGCTGCTGGACGAGCCCACCAACCACCTGGATCTGCCCAGCCTGCGCTGGCTGGAGGGCTTCATCCAGGACACGGACGCCACGGTGGCCGTCATCAGCCACGACCGCTACTTCCTGGACAAGATCGCCACCGAGATCCTCGAGCTGGAGGCCGGCCGCTCCCGCGCCTACGAGGGCAACTACTCGGAGTTCATGCAGAAAAAGGAGCAGGAGCTGGAGCTGCTCGAGCGCCACTACGAGCAGCAGCAGGCCTACATCAAGAACCAGGAAGAGTACATCCGCCGCAACATCGCGGGCCAGAACACCAAGCAGGCCCGGGGGCGGCGCACGCATCTGGCCCGCCTCGACCGCATCCAGCAGCCCCTCCGGGACCGCCGGAAGGTGAAGTTCAGCTTTCCCGAGACCCAGCGCGGCGGCGACGTGGCCCTGGTGCTGGAGAACGCCAGCGTGGGCTGGGATGGGAAGGCCCTGTTCACCCCCCTGGAACAGCTCCAGATCAAGCGCGGGCAGAAGCTGGGCATCGTGGGCCTCAATGGCACCGGCAAGTCGACGATGCTCAAGGCCATCTCCGAAGAAATCCCCTTCATCACCGGCCAGGCCCGCCTGGGCAGCCAGGTGAAGCCGGGCTACTTCGACCAGCACCACCGCAACCTGGACCCGCGCAACACCGTGTTCCAGCAGATCCACGCGGTGACGCCCAACGCGGTGAAGCAGGACATCCTGGGCTTCCTGGCCAAGTTCCAGTTCCGCGGCGATGAGGTGGACAAGCCCGTCACGGCCCTGTCCGGCGGTGAGCGGGCCCGCCTCAGCATCGCCACCCTGATCCGCAACGGCGTGAACTTGCTGCTGCTGGACGAGCCCACCAACCACATGGACATTCCCAGCATGGAGGCCATGGAGGACACCATCCTGAGCTTCAGCGGCGCGGCCATCGTGGTGACCCACGACCGCTACTTGCTGGGCCGCGTGGCGGACTCGCTGCTGCGCATCCACGAGGGCCGGGCCGAGCTCCGCGAGGGGGGCTACGAGGAGAACCAAGCCTGGGTGGATCTGGATCTGGGGCAAGAAGACGAAGCGGGCAGCCAGGAGCCCGAGGCCCCCAAGAAAATCGACCGCAAGCCCGAGCAGGCCAAGGCGCCGTCCCGGCCCCAGGCAGCGCCCAAACCCGACGCTCCGCCGAAGCCCCACCCTCCCATCGACAAGGACAAGCAGCGCTCTCTGAAGCGCGCCGAGCGCTTGGTGGGCGAAGCCGAGGCCAAGGTCGCGGCCCTGGAGGCCCAGCTCACGGAGCATCAAAAGGTCCTGGCCGCCATGGACCCCGCCGACTGGCAGGCCTTCAGCGCCCGCCTGGATGAGCAGAAGGCCCTGGAAGGGGACCTCGCCTACGCCATGAGCGACTGGGAAGCTGCCCAGGGCGCCCTGGAAGAGCTCCAGCGCTAAAAGGGTGCTAGGGTATTGGCGACCTGGTGGGTTCCAATGACCAATTTCTTCGACGCTCACGTTCTCATCACAGGTGCGGCCTGTGGCCTGGGCCGCCTCATGGCCCTCGACGCCGTCCGCCGGAAGGCCCGTGTCACCTTACTGGACCGAGACCCCGAGGGGCTGGACCGGGTCTGTGCGGAGCTTCGCCTGCTCGGAGGCGACGTCAGCGCCTTCGTGGTGGACCTCGCCGACCGCGCGGCCCTGCAGGCCGTCTGTGCCCAGGTGCTGGCCACCCGGGGCGGCGTGGACATCCTCATCAACAACGCCGGCATCGTGTCGGGCCAGCCCCTCCTGGAGACCAGCGACGAGGCCATCGAGCGGACCTTCCAGGTGAACACCCTGGCCCACTTCTGGACCGTGCGGGCCTTCCTGCCAGGCATGCTGGCGCGGGGGACGGGGCACATCGTCACCTTGGCCTCAGTGGCGGGCCTGGCGGGGACCTCCCGGCTGAGCGACTACTGCGCCTCCAAGTTCGCCGCTGTGGGCTTTGACGAGTCCCTGCGGGTGGAGCTGAAGCGCCTCGGAAGCCCGGTCCGGACCACGGTAGTCTGCCCCTTCTTTATCGACACTGGGATGTTCGATGGGGCCAGCACCCGCTTCCCCTGGCTGCTGCCCATCCTCCAGCCAGATTATGTGGTGCGACGGATCATGAAAGCCGTTGAAGGGAACCGTTCCCGGCTGGTCCTGCCCCGCTTCATCCTGGCACTGCCCGTGGCCCGTGCGCTGCCGCCCTGGCTCTTCGACGTCGTGCTGCGCGTCCTGGGCGTGAACCGGAGCATGGACCACTTCCGCGGACGGCAGAGAGATCAAACAGAAAAAGGGCTTTTACCACCGATGAACACCGATAAAAGCTGATGAACACCGATAAAAGATACAAAAAATAATCTTCAATATCTATTAAATAATTCTTTATTAGCTTTTAATCAGCTTTTAATCAGCTTTTATCGGTGTTTATCGGTGTTAAATCTTTTGTTCTGTTTCTGAATCCATAGCCCAGCTCTCAGCCCCCTGCGGCGGCCTTGAGGAAGCTCACGCGGTCGCCATCCAGCAGGGGGGTGTTCTGGGCGCGTCCCTGACCGACGAGGACGCCGTTCACCACCAGGGCCGTCACCCGGGTCAGCTTATCGAAGGTCGCCCCCTCGGCCCCGAAGCGGTCCCGAGTCAGGGCCAGGACCTGCCGGAGGGTGGGTGTGCCCTCCAGTTCGAGGCGGCGTACGCCCAGGGCCTTGGCCAGGTCATAGGTCAGCTCGACGGTTACGCTCATGTCCGCACCTTGAGGCGGTCGAGGGTGCGCTGCAGCGGCACTCCCTGTGCGTCCCAGCCCCGGATCCGGTAGTAGGTCGGCAGCAGCTGATCCAGCGGGTGGCCCGAGTCCAGGTGCGGGAAGGTGGACTCGTGCAGCATCCGGTGGGGCAGGGTGTCGTCGGCGCCGGTCAGCCCTTCGCGCAGGTTGTACATGCGCTCGAGGTTGAAGATCCGCTCCCCGATCTCCTGCAGGTGCCCCGAGGTGAAGGTCTGGCCGGTGACGAAGGTGAGCCACTGCTCGAACCAGGTCAGAGGCCGCAGCTTGAGCTTCGTGATCAGACGGTACATGGGGCCGCTGCGCTCGAACAGGTAGGTGATCGTGCGATACAGGCGGCTCTTGGGGTCCAGCTCGTGGACCTGTCTGGGGATCATGCCGTAGGTGGTGAAGATGCACAGCACCATGGAGTTGATGGCGCAGGCCAGATTCTGCTGGACCACCGGAATCTCAGCTTTGAGGCGCAGGCTCTGGGGGTCGATGGTGAGGGGGCCCGTGGACTCGAAGTACATGCTCGCGCCCTGGACGTGGCACCCGCCCCGGTTGGTGGTGGCGTATTCGACGCCCTGGGCGTAGGAGCCCCGGGGGTCGTAGGCCGAGAGCTCCAGGCCCTTCACGTGCATGGCATAGGCCTGGCCGCCGTGCCGCACGCTCATCCGTTTCACACCGTCCGCCAGGTCGTTGCCCAGGCCCCGCCGGTGGGCGATGTCCTGGATCATGGCGCTGACGCCGGTGGCATCCCCGAAGGCCAGGCCGGACTGGAGCAGGCCCTTTTCCTGCAGCTCCATGGCGAAGCCCAGCGTCACGCCGAGGCTGATGCTGTCCATGCCCAGGTCGTCCGCCAGCTCGTTCCACTCGTTGACCCAGCGCAGGTCCGTGATCTCGAGGTTCGGTCCCAGCAGCGCCGCCGTCTCGTATTCGGGGCCCTTGACCCGGCCCACCCCTTCCACCGTCACTTCCCGCCCGCAGGCCACGGGGCAGTGGATGCAGCTGGACTTGACCCCGACGAGGCCGTGGTCCTCCAGGTATTCGCCCGATACCGCCATGGCGTCCGGGTGGTGCCCGAGCTTGAAGTTGCGGGTCGGGATGATGTTGCGGGCATTGGTGGTGTTGACGATGCCCATGGTGCCGTAGCGCCGGAGCTTCTCCCCCAGCACCGGGTGAGACCGGAAGAGCTTTCGCAGCCACTTGGTGTAGTCGTTGAACTTTTCCTGGTCGTCCACTTCCAGCCTGCGGGTGCCTGTCACCGAGACGGCCTTGAGGCGCTTGGAGCCCATCACAGCCCCCACGCCGGTCCGCCCGGCGATGCGCTCATCGGACACGATGCCCGCGTAGAGCACCAGGTTCTCCCCGGCAGGGCCAATGACCGCATGGTTCCGCCCCTTGCCGAGGGCCGCCTGGGTGGCGCGGGCGCCCAGGCCCCAGAGCTCGCCGGCGTCGAGGAAGATGACGCTGTCCCGGTCGCCGTCGACCTCCAGGCGCACCGGGGTGGCCGACTGGTTCCGCACGATCAGGATGTCGATGCCCGCCTTCTTGAGGCCGAAGGCGAAGGAGCCGCCGCAGGCGCCGCTGCCGATGCCGCCCGTGAGGGGACTCTTGCAGATCACCGCAAAGCGGTTGGACTGGGGCGCCAGGGAGCCATTCAGGGGACCCGTTGCGAAGATCAGCGGATTCGCAGGACCCAGCGGGTCGATGCCCGGCGGGGTCAGGTCGTAGAGCAGGCGGGTGCCGTAGCCCTTGCCGCCCAGGTAGAGTCGGGCGGTCTCCTCGTCCAGCGGACGGAAGCTGAAGGACCGGTTGCCCAGGTCCACGTCGAGGATGCGACCGGCATAACCCTTGATCACGACGGCTCCGGGTTGCGATCTCCCAGCCTACCCCCAGCCATTCAAGATCAAAAGCGGAACCACAGATCGGCGTCAGCCCATTCCTAGTGCGTCCACATCAACCAAAGAAAAAGCATGACGGGGATAAATGGGATGGACGGTGATAACTGCACAGGCGAACAGGAACGCTGAGGACGGCCGAGGAGCGGAGGGGGTGGGGAAGGGCGGGGTCGCAGGAAA
>Ga0194052_1000363_pt1 | contig 29808 bp, 20 predicted proteins | sample SepL226m_MetaG_FD_160117 | JGI IMG/M metagenome (GOLD analysis project Ga0194052, IMG submission 160117) | Anoxic zone freshwater microbial communities from boreal shield lake in IISD Experimental Lakes Area, Ontario, Canada - Sep2016-L227-6m | ecosystem: Environmental > Aquatic > Freshwater >...
GGCCCGGAGCAGGGCCAGCGACCCGTCGAACCTGCGGTCGAGGGCGGCCTGCTGCTCACGGATGGCAGCGAGCCCCTGGCCTCGGTGCTGCGGGAGCTCGACCGCGTGGCGGCCTCGGAACTACCCGTGCTCATCCTGGGCCCCACTGGCAGTGGCAAGGAGCTCGCGGCCCGGGAGCTGCACCGGCGCTCGGGCCGGCCCGGCCCCCTGGTGGCCGTGAACTGCTCGGCCTTCGCCGAAGGCCTGCTCGAGTCCGAGCTGTTCGGCCACCTGAAGGGCGCCTTCACCGGCGCCGACCGCGACCGCCGGGGCGCCATCGAGGCGGCCCGGGGCGGCACCCTCTTCCTGGACGAGGTGGCGGACCTGTCGCCGCGCCTCCAGTCCCTGCTGCTGCGGGTCCTGCAGGAGCACGAGGTCCGCCGGGTGGGCTCGGACCACTCGGTGAAGGTGGATGTCCGTTTCGCCGCAGCCACCCACCGCGCCCTGGAGGACCTCACCACTGCGGGCACCTTCAGGCGGGACCTGCTCTTCCGGCTCCAGGGCGCGGTGCTGCGGTTGCCACCCCTGGCAGCCCGCCGCCACGAGTTTCCCTTCCTGATCCCGCGCCTCACAGCCCGGGCGGCGCAGGCCATGAAGCGGCCCCTCCCGGCCCTGGCCCCGGGCCTGCCCCAGGCCCTGGCGCGCCTGCCCTGGCCGGGCAACATCCGCGAGCTTCTGCATGCCCTGGAGCGCGCCGTGCTGCGCTGCGAGGAGGGCACCCTCCGGCCCCGGCACTTCCCAGAGCTGGAGGCGCCGGTTCCGCAGGCCCGCTCCTGGGACGAAGCCACCCGGGCCTTCCAGCGCCGCCTCCTGCTGGAAACCCTGCAGGCCTGCGGGCACCGCGCCGCCGAAGCCGCCGAGAGCCTCGGCCTGGCCCGCCCCGCCCTCTACGCCACCGCCAAGCGGCTGGGCGTGGACCTGGTGGCGGCGCGCCTGCAGGGGCAGGACTCGGCCCCACCCTCAGTCGGCTAATTCCCGCTCCAATCGAAGCAACTCGGTCTGACCCGGGAACGCAGCCAGGCCGCGGTCCAGCACTAACCGGGCCTCTCCGGTCGCACCCTGAGCCTGGAGCGACCGCACAACGATCTGGTGCCAGAGCCCACGACCCCCTGAGGGAAATCGGGCAAGCGCACTCCAGGCATCCCGGGCGGCGGCGGGCAAGTCCTGAGTGGCGGCGCCCAGGCCCACCAGCGCCTCCCAGAGCAGGAGGTCCCCGGGGTTCTGGTCCAGCCCAGCCTCGAGGATGGCGTGGGCCTCGCCCAGCTCGCCCTGGTCCCGGAGCAGCGCCGAGAGGCGCAGGAAGGGCAGCGTGAAGGCCGGTTGGTGGTTGATGGCCTCGAGGTAGGCCGCGATGGCTGCCTCCACCTGCCCCATGCCGCCCAGGATCTCTCCCTTCACGGTACACAAGGCCGGCAGGGCCTCAGGCCCCGAGGGCCGCGCCAGCAGGGCGAGGGCTTCCTGGTGTGCTCCGAGGGCTCCGAGGGCCCGGGCCCCCGATAACCGGAGGCGCAGGGGAGGCTCCGGCTCCAGCCGCAGGCAGGCTCGGGTGGCCTCGGCACAAATGGCCCACCGCTCGAGCATGGCCGCTTCCTGCATGAGGTTGAACTGGGCACGAAACTCCCCTGGGTGGGCCGCGGCCTCCTCCTGGGCGATGCGGAAGTAGCGATCCTGCTTGGCCCGGTCGAGATCAGCATCGCCCTTCCCCAGGTGGTGGATGACCACAGGCAGGGCCTTCGGCGCGAGGCCCAGCGCCTCGAAGCTGGGCTCCACGGTCTCGTGGATACGGCCCCGGTAGCGGATCCGGGGGTCCCTGCGGAAGAGGCGGAGCGCCAGGAACTCCGTGACGAAACCCAGGCCCTCGGTGCCCTTGGGGCCGCCGGGGTTGGGCCGGGCGCCGCCGTGCAGGCCCAGGTGGGCCCCGCTGGCGTGGTAGTTCCGCATGAGCAGGAAGTGGCCGAGTGCCCCCTCCTCCCTCATCGCTCGACGGATCACCGGGAAGGCTTGCCGATCCAACCGCTCATCGGCGTCCAGCACCAGGATCCAGCCCCCCGAGCACCGGTCCAGGCTCTCGTTGCGCGCCCAGGCGAAGTCGTCCCGCCAGTCGACCTGATGCACCCGCGCCCCCGCGGAGGCCGCGATGGCCTGGGTCCCATCCGTAGACCCCGTGTCCACCACCACCACCTCATCCGCCAGCCCCGCCACCGACGCCAGACAGGCCGCCAGATGCGGGGCCTCGTTGCGGACGATCAGGGCGAGGGAGAGTTTCAGCAGGGGGGGACTCCGGATGCACTACGATTATCGGGGAATGAAGGACTTGGAATGATTCCTGCCCCGGGGGAAGGACTTCTGCCCGGAAGGTGCCAAAAGCGAGCCAGCACCACCAGCCTGACCCCATGATCTGACCGGAGGCATTCATGCCCGAACAGAAGAGCGCGCTCATCACCGGCATTACGGGGCAGGATGGCAGCTACCTCGCAGAGCTGCTGCTCGCCAAGGGCTACGAAGTTCATGGCCTGATCCGCCGGGCTTCCACCTTCAATACCGAGCGCATCGACCACATCTACCGCGACCCCCACGAAACGCCCAAGCTCAAGCTCCACTTCGGGGACCTCACCGACAGCTCCGGATTGCAGAAATTGATGGAGGATCTCCAACCGGATGAAGTCTATAACCTGGGGGCGCAGAGCCATGTCCGGGTGAGCTTCGACCAGCCGGAATACACCGCCGACGTCGTCGGCATGGGCATCATCCGCCTGCTGGAGGCCGTCCGCAGCTATCAGAAACACGCGAATCGCCAGGTGCGGATCTACCAGGCCAGCAGCTCCGAGATGTTCGGAAGCGCGCCGCCAAGACAGAGTGAGGCCACCCGCTTCCAGCCTCGCTCTCCCTATGCCTGCGCCAAGGTCTACAGCCACTACCAGATGATCAACTACCGTGAGAGTTATGGAATCTTTGCCTGCAACGGCATCCTCTTCAACCACGAGAGCCCGCGACGCGGCGAAACGTTTGTGACGAGAAAAATCACCCGGGCAGCGACCCGGATCAAGCTTGGACTGCAGAAGAAGCTCTACCTGGGCAACCTGGATGCCCGGCGGGATTGGGGTTTCGCAGGGGATTACGTGGAAGCCATGTGGCGCATGCTCCAGCAGGACCAGCCGGATGACTTCGTGGTTGCCACGGGCGAGAGCCTGTCCATCCGAGACTTTCTGGTCCTCGTCTTCCAGCGCCTCGACCTGGACTGGGAGCAGCATGTGGAAATCGATCCCCGCTACTTCCGGCCCGCCGAAGTGGACCACCTCGAAGGGGATGCCGCCAAGGCCCGACGGATCCTGGGTTGGGAGCCAAAGACCGATGTGCGCCAGCTCACGGCCATGATGGTCGCCAACGATCTCAAGCTCGCGGAGCGGGAGCTCCTCCTCAAGCTGGCAGGTCGAGAGGAGAGCCCGAGGGGCAGCGAATGAGCTTTCAGGAGACCTTCCCTCTGAAGGACAGGCGGATCTGGGTCACCGGAGGCACGGGTTTCCTGGGCCGGGCGGTGGTGGCAGAGCTCCTGCGCCGGGGGGCGAAGCCGATGGCTACAGGCCGACGGGAGGTGGATCTCCTGGACCCGGGGGCCGCCGAGGCGTTCTTGGACCGGGAGCGGCCGGAGGGCGTCATCCATCTGGCGGGCATCGTCGGCGGCATCGGGGCCAACCGACGGCAGCCCGGGACGTTCTTCTACGCGAACATGGTCATGGGCCTGCACCTCATCGAGGCCTGCCGGCGCAAGGAAACCCCCAAGCTCCTCGTGGCCGGCACGGTCTGCGCCTACCCGAAACACTGTCCCGTACCCTTTCGTGAAGAGCACCTCTGGGATGGCTACCCCGAAGAGACCAACGCACCCTACGGGGTGGCAAAGAAGGCCCTGCTCGTCCAGTTGCAGGGCTACCGGAAAGAGTTCGGGCTGAGAGGAATCTTCCTGATTCCGGTGAACCTCTATGGCCCCGAGGATCACCTCGACCTGGAGAGCAACCATGTCATACCCGCGCTGATCCTGCGCCTGATCACGGCTCGAAACCAAGGGCTCCCCTATGTCGAGCTCTGGGGGACCGGGACCCCCAGCCGGGAATTCCTTTATGTGGAGGATGCCGCGGAAGGAATGTGTGATGCCATGGCCCGCTACGAAGGCGCCGACCCCGTGAACCTTGGCACTGGTCGAGAGCTCACCATCTGCGCCCTGGCGGAGACCATCCGCGATCGGGTGGGCTACCGAGGGGAGCTCCGCTTCAACGCCAACTTCCCCGACGGCCAGCCCCGCCGTCAACTGGACGTCACCCGCGCCAAGGAACGCTTCGGGTGGGAAGCCCGCGTGGACCTGGAAGAGGGTCTCCGCCGAACCATTGCCTGGGCCGAAGCCGCGCTGCGGGGCTAACCTCCAGCGATTTTGGACATCCGGATGGTCCCGGGTGCACTCTGGCTATCCTGGTGGCAGGGAGACGCCCATGTCTGTGCTGGTCGAGGTGAGCTGGGGTGAATTGATCGATAAGGTCACGGTCCTCGACATCAAGGCCGAGCACATTCAAGACCACGCAAAGCTGAAGAACGTGCACGCGGAGCGGGAGGCCCTCGCGGAGGCCTGGAGCCGGGCCCATGCTTCCACTCCAGCACTGGCAGGGCTGGAGGCCAGGCTCAAGGGTGTCAATGCAAGGCTCTGGGACATCGAGGACTGGGTCCGCGACTGCGAGCGCGCCAAGGACTTTGGCCAGCGGTTCGTGGAGCTGGCCCGGTCGGTCTATGTCACGAACGATGAGCGGGCTGCCCTCAAGCGAGAGATCAACCTCCTCCTGGGCTCGGAACTCGTGGAGGAAAAGTCCTACCAGCCCTATGACTGATCCGTGCAGAACCTAGAGCACGCGCAGCCCGACCCGCCGGACCTTCTCATGCTCGTTTTCGGCTGGGTTCCGAAATTCCGCTTGCTCCCCCGGGTGGCTGAAATAGTGACCAAGCAGACTGGGGATTCGGACCATCCGCATGCCTGACTCGATCAGGATCTGCCACCAGAGGGCGTCGCCGATGATCTTCACCGGGCTGTCGTCCCCAAAGCGCCATGGGTAGTGGGGGATCTTCCGGTGCAGGGCCATGCGCCAGGCTGTGGCTGGGCCAAAGGTCCCCCGCTCTCCTGAGCCACTCCCCAGCCGGACCGAACGGCCAGGAACCGGCGGCCACTCGGGATGAAAGGGCAGCGACTCCGCCGCATGACTGAAGGGGGTGGCATCGGTCTCCTGCTGGGAAAAACAGATGCGCCACTCGCCTCCAACCAGGTCTGCACCCTGGTCCAGGGCCTCGATGATGCGGGCCGCGGCGTCCGGACAGAGGCGGTCATCGAGGTTCAGGTTCATGACGTAGGGTGTGCGGATGGACTGGAGCGCCAGGTCCCAGGCCTCGTAGAGCGCCAAGGGGCGACTGCAGGCCAGGAAGTCGGCGTCCAGGCCCGCGGGGGGGAGATCTCCACCGTCGAACACGTAGAGCGCACGCACCGGTACTGTCTGGCGGGCCAGGCAGGCCCGATGGCCCCGCAGCAGGGCCTGGCGCTGGGGGTCCTTGTGCCAGACGCCGCAGAACACCGTGAGCACGGGTTCCAGCCCTGGCAGGTCCGCCAGGAGCACCGTTGCCGGTTCCACCTGGACCAGCTCCACCAAAGCGGCATCCAAGAGGGGTGCGAGGTCCAGAGGCTCCGGGTCCTTCCCGGGTCCGGGGGCCGGGGGCGGAACGAAAAGTCGGGGCCGGTCCCCGATCCCCGTGAGGGTGGCCCGAATGGCGGCGGCCAGGATCTCGGGTGCCACGTCCGTGATGCAATGGGCGCTGGCATAAGGGCAGGCCCAGTTGCAGACATAGCAGGTCAGGGGTCGGGCCACGAGCGCGCTGAGGGGACTGTAGGGCAGGAACCGGCCAAAGTGGCCACCCCCGATGACCACCACGTGCGGCGTGCCCAGAGCGACGCAGGCCTGGGCGAGTCCCGACTCGGCCCCAATGGCCAACGGCACACAGGCCAGCAGGGCGATGGAGGCCCGCAGGGGCAGCTCTCCCGCCAAGTTTGCCGAGCCGCCAAGTCCTTCCAGCTGGCTGGCGCACAGGGTGCGCTCGGCCTGGGTCCCGATGGCAACCACCCGGAAGCCCGGCGGTAGGGCCTGCCGCAGGGCCTCGCCATAACCGCTGTAGCGACGCGGCGCGTACTGCGCCCCGGGGAAGAGCACCACCGTGTTTTCCGGCGTTAGTCCCTGGGCTGCCAGCGCACCCCGGGCCTCGGCGCGATCGGCCTCTTTCAGCCAGACCTGCGGGCTCAGGGGATCGTGAGGGATGCTCAGGGCGTCCAGGAAGGCTGCGTGACGGTCCATCTCCAGGGCCGTGGGCTCCAGGCCAGGAATGAGCTGGGTGTAGATGGAATCCAGTTGGTCATGCTCGGCCTGGGTCATGTTGCAGAGGTCGTCACCGAATCCCACCCGCACTGGCGCGCCGGACGCGTGGACCCAGATGTCCCCCAGGGCCTCCCGGCTGTGCACGCTGTGCAGGCACTGGTCGGCATGAACAGCCATGATCCGCCGGGCGATTCCCAGGCGGTAAGCCTCGTCCTGGAGCGCCCGGGTGCGGTCATAGGCAATGATGTCTGTGACGTGGGGACAGGCCTCGTAGAGGGGCGCGGTGAAGGCCTGGCAGACCACGGTGAGCTGCAGGCCTGGATAAGCCGCCGCCAGGGCTGGCAGCATGGCGTTGGCGAGGACTGCATCCCCGATGCTGTCGGTGCGGATCCAGAGGACCCGGGGGCCGTTCTGTCTGGGCCGCAGACGCGCCGGGTCGGGACCCACCCGGCGCGCCAGCAGACGGATCTCTTCGCCCAGGCCCATGGCCTCGAACCCTGCGACACGGGTCTGGAGGTCCTGCTCGGAGGCGCCGGGGACCGCTCGCTTCAGCAGGTTGAGGGGGAACGCGGGACCCAGGTCCCCGCTCCGGGTCTGGCAATCGAGGATCTCGAAGCCCGCCTGGATGGCCATGGCGCGCAGCGTGGCCCGGCTGAAATGGGTGTAGTGCCACTGGCGCTCCAGCCAGGGCCAAGCCTCGCCCATGCCCCGGAAGCCGAGGCTCTCGATGTTGGGCACGACCACGGCCAGGATGCCTCCCTCGCGCAGGATATGCGCTGCCTTGTCGAGGTAGGTCTGGGGGTCAGGAACATGCTCGAGGCTATGGACAAAGGTCACCAGGTCCGCAGAGCCGCCAGGAAGCTGGGCCCCCGGGAAGGCCTCGCTCCGGATATCCAGCCCGAGTGCAGTCCGTCCATAGGCCACGTTGGGCTCCGTGAACTCGAAGCCGGTGCCGGCCAGACCCCGCTTCTGGGCGCCCAGGAGCAGGGCGCCCCAGCCACAGCCGACGTCCACGACCTTCTTCGCCTGACCCTCCAGGCGCGCCAGCGCTTCGGTGACCAGCGGTTCCCGCCGAGCACCCAGGAAGGCCGGGCTCTCCTCCAGCTCCTGCAGCGAGGATGGCACCCGCACCGAGGGGGCGGCGGTGGGCTCGCCCACGGCGTAGACCTTGCGGTAGTATGCCTCCATGGCAGCGGGGTCCGGCCGTTCCTGAAGGTAGGTCAGCCCACAGTCGGAACACTGCCCGATGTCTGGAGCCAGGAGCAGTTCAGAGCGCCCGCCGCCGCAGCCCGGGCAGGCGATGCGCTCGCGCCCCCTGCCGGTGGCGCCGAGGGAGACGACGCGGCTCTCGAAATCAGGAAGCGACGCTGCCCCGGACAGCTCCAGGGAAAGGGCCTGCAGCGCGGCCCGGTACCGACCCTCGGAATACGCGAAGCGGCGCCGCCGATGGCGGCCCAGGCCCGCCGTGGACCAGTGCTCACCACGAACGAATTCCACGGAGGGGACGTCCACTCGACAGGCCGTGCTGCCCGTGAGGGCGCTGATGCCGCTGGAGATCCCCAGGAAGGCATCGCAGCGGTTGAACAGTTCGGCATTCAGTCGCCAGGGGAGGCCGCAGTGAACGGCGCGCCCGCCCAGACTCTGAATCCGAGCCACCTCGGCGGGGAGGTCCCGGGCCGTGAAGACATAGAGGGGATTCAGCCCCCCCAGGAGCTCGTGGACCAGGTCCACGGTGGTCAAGGACCAGGGGCTCTGCTGGCTGTGGGCATCGCATTCAATCAAGATCCGTGGGCCGGGCTCCAGGGCATCCCACCAAGCCCGGGCCTCCTGAATTTCTTCCGGCGTGAGCTGCAGCACAGGCACCACCGGTTCGGTCCAGTCGAGACCCGGTGCGGCCCGGTAGAGGTCCCAGAGGGACCCGCCGGGAGCGGCTTCGTAGTTCAGGTAGGGCGCGGGAGCGTAAAAGTCGTCGAAGTCGCCAGACTCCGCCAGAGAGAGGATGCCCGCATCCAGGTCAGCCCACTCACCCTCTTGAATCACGACCTCATCTAAGTCCGGGTTGTGCCGCAGGGCGGGTTCGCACGCCTTGGAGGTGAACCACTGGATGTGCGCCTCCGGGTGATCATGACGCAGCTGCCGGGCCACCGGCGTGAGGTTCAGCACATCCCCCAGCGCGTGGTAGACCGCAATGCCGATTCGGTAGCTTGTTGTCTCTGCCATTGGGAAGTCTCATCTCTTTTAGAATCGGGCAACCCTGATCAGGGAAATAAGAGGGATCCTTGATGATTATCTTAAAATATTTTGATATAAATTGATTAATATATTATTTATTAATATTTTTTAGTTAAGATGTTTTTAAAACTGTTTCATATTGAAATTCTTGTGCTATATTAAAAAATTGATCAATTTGAATTTCAGTCAATAATGGCGCTTTTCTGAAGGCCTCGATATTATTCACAATATCCATCAAAATGAGTTCCGTTTTTTCAACTGGAATATTTCGCTCTTGAGCATAGTTCCAGTATTCGGTGCCTGGGAACACGGCGGCAATATAATTAAGTGGTTGGAACATTTTAGTATATCGATAGGCTCTTTGGAACTCTAGGGTCATTCTTAGATCTTCTATCGTCTCGGTAGGATTCCCAATTAAGAATGAAGCCATTACTGGGATATTATATTTTACGGCTAATTTAATTAAATTGTGATGCTGTTCTACTTTGACAGTTCCTTTTTTCAAATAGGTCAGCATTCGAGGAGAAGCGCTCTCAAACCCTGCACCCATTACAACCACGTTCATGTCTTGCAATGCCTGCATAACTTCTTCGTCTGTGGTGTCACTTCGAACCAGGCACATCATGCGAACTCGCTTATTAAGACCCTTTTTAACCATCAAATCTCGAATTTTGAATAGCCTTTTTTTATTGGCCGTGAATAAATCATCAAATAGATGAATGATTTCTATATTATATTTATTAACAATTAATTCCATTTCTTCGACCACGCGCTCTGCGGAATGTGCTCTAAATTTTTTCCACTGGATCTTGGTGCTACAAAATACACAAGAAAAAGGGCACCCTCTGGAAGAAAGAATTGACATAGTTCTTCCATGATTATAAGGAATAAGGGTGCGTGGGGATCCATAATATTCAGTATTCATAAGATCACGATCTGGAATAGGAAATTCATCTAAATTGTCAACCAATGGTCGTGGTTCTGTAAAAATTAATTCACCATTTTGTCGATAGCATATACCCTTGACGTTAGTCAGACAATTTGGAGATAAATTAGGTAATTTCATTAATTCCAATAGAGTTAACTCACCTTCTCCTATGACGCCTATATCAAAAGGTTCAGGTAATTCTCTGGCAGTAGTTACATGGACACCACCTAAAATAATTATTACATTAGGTTGCTGGGATTTTGCGAAGACAGCATAATCTATTGCAGCTCGGATAGTTTGCGTTACAGCCGTTATGCCGAGAATTTCCGTTTCAGCGGGCAACCCATAAATGTCCTGGCAATTCCCATCGAGCAGTCGAATATGGCTGTAGCCATGCTGCTTTAAGTAGGCAGATAAGGAGGCCAATCCCAGGGGCATCAAGCCATCGCAGAAGCCGCCCGGGGGATTCACAAGCGTCAACCGCCTGTTTTTATTGGGCTCAGCCTTCTCGCTTGTGCCTTTCAACTCACTTAAAGTCTCTCCCTGAACCGCCTGATCGACTGGTCCGTTAGGTGGATTTTCAGGGCCGGATTGAGTGGGGCCCGAAGCCACAACCAATTTCACCACGCGATGATCCAAGAGCGGCTCAAGATCAAGTGAATGCGGACCTTCCGAACAACCAAAGGCAGGATTTGGGACTACGATTCTCGGCCGGTCAAGGGTGGGTTCCAGGCAATTGCTCCACGCGACCTGAAGAACGGCATCTGGCAGGTCTTTTACGCAATGCCGTCTGGGAAAGGGGCAATCCCACCCACACCCAAAACAGGCCAGCGGACGACAGGCCAGAACGGTTTCAGAAGTGGAAGGATGGAATCGTCCGAATTCCCCCCCGCCCATGATGACCAACTGACGGATACCAGCGGCAGAGGCAAGGGACGAAAGGGGCCCCTCGCCACCAATAGCTACCTTGGCACGACAAAGGAGGGCATAGGTCACCCCAAATGAAGCACTCTCGATCATAGGTACAATGGCGCCGAGCGTGGTCTGCCACTCAGCCGCCAGAGCGGCACCTGCAGGCGTGTGGAGGATTGCGACCTGATGACCACCGCCGAGGAGGGGACCCTTCAGCGCCGAGGCAAGGTTGGTAGGAATCCCCTGCTCGGCCTCCGCAAGAAGGAAGACGATGTTGCCTGGAGAAAGCCTGTGATCTCGGAGTAATTCTCGGGCCTTCAATTCCTCTTCAGGGGTGCAGAAGGCCAGGCTGTGAAACTCTTTTAACTTGCCTCCAACGGATTTGAGTAGTGCGAGATTTCGGTCAGATTCAGGCGCGAGGGGTGAATCTAAAGGGAGGCACTTCGTCCAGTTTGACCCATACCCAATTCGGTTAGGAATTTCACTGATGGAGGCAAGGCGTTCTACCACGGGTTGGCCAGCCCTACCGGGACTGAGCATCACTCCCGCGCGCAGGTCTTTAATTAGCCGTCCAAATTCTTCGACATACCCCGAGTCCTCCTGTGCACGCTGTAAATCATAGGCCAACACCTGCCAAACCCCAGGAAAGGCTCTGTGCAGGCCCTGGGTGGCATTTGGGCAGATCGCAACAACTGGCCGCTCCGGGAACAGTTCCGAGAGATGCGGAAGAGACCCCAGGGCCACAATTGCTGAAGCGGAATCCTCTGGGGCCATCCAGACAAGGGGGGCATACCGGGTGTGGTGGTCCCTGTCTTGGACCTTCATGGGCTTTTCGATCCAGAACCAGGCAAAGGTATAGTCGCGATTATCATAGTGGATGGTCTGCTCCTGGGCCGTGTAGGCCGTGACCCCCGAGACTCGCAAGCCCCAGTTCTCAGCATCCTTAAAGAACTGCTGCAACTCTTTGGCAGAAAAAATTCTCCAACTAAGACCAAAGATTTCTTTACCCTCGGTGGGGATCTTGGTTGGCCAATAATCTACAGAGGCGATAAATACGCCGCCAGGACGAAGGAGGCGGCTCACTTCTCGAAGGAGGTTCTCTGGCTCGAAACCATGCTCGATGACCGAAATGGCTGTGATGGCATCAAAGCTCTCGTCCGGAAACCCTGTCTGATGGAAATTACCCTCAACATAGTTGACCTTGTCGGCGAAGGGCATCAGGCCAATCTTTGGATTGAGATCGATACCGCTAAGGGACGTGAATCCCATCCGATGAAGGATTGGCAGAATCTCGCATGAGAATGCTCCTATATCCAGCACAGCTGCGTTGCGGGGGAAGCGGTCCTCTATGAATTTCACCGTCTCGAGCACGTCCCAGCTTTTTAGAGGGTCACCAATGGGACCCAGGCCGGCAACCACCTGTCCCGGGTTTGTGAAGCTCAGACCCCTGGCGCACAATTCTGTCCGAGCTACTTCAACATCCTTCCTCGTCTGTAGGGTCTTCAGGCTGTGAACAGTCCGCAAGGGTGTCGCTTGTTCTGGAACGCTCGGTGCTGTTGACACTTGCCCGAGGATACGGTCGAAGACTTCTTCCACGCCCTTGATAAAAGCGCCCTCACTCCAATCATTAAGGAATGGCACAAGTGGCGCTGTGCCGGCCTCTAGGATTTCCCTGAGAGTGTGATCACCCAGAGTAATCGAGGGACTAGCCCCGTGCACGTGGCGGAACATGCCGCTTCGACTGACCGCAACCGGACGCTGAACCGCTAGCGCCTTCTCTACCACGCTCGATATGCCTGCCTTCTTGTGCTCGTCGTAGAGGAAGACGTTCAGGCTCTTGGTAGCCAGGAAATCCAGCAATTCCACTTTGCTGAAAAATCGTTGATTTGTTAGGACCTCGATACCTGGCTTCCGAACCACGGCCTTGATCTCTTGAAGAATTGAAATAAGGTCCGATGGGACAAGGTCGTTCTCCGGGACGTGGAGGTAGATGCGGGCGCGGTCGAATTCGGCCTGGACCTGCTCAACCAATCGGACGAACCCCTTGTCCTTGAAAGCGAACCCAAAGCTTCCGATGCTGAGCACCTCCGGAGGGGGTTCCACGTTCATGTAGGTTTGAATCAGCCGCGGAATGCGATGGCACAACGGGTTCCGATCCACCAGGGTGGGGTCAGGACAGAAGTGGGCATCGAACAGGCTCGAATCCGCTGCGTCCGCAGCCTCCTGGGTCACCTCATGCATGACGCCCATCTGGGGAATGCCCAGGCTCCGCGTGAGGGCGGGAGTCACCCAAGGCATGGTCCATGAATAATGATTGTAGAGGACCGCAAGGGGATGCACACGCTGGACAGCCTCTCGGAGTTCAGCGGCATCGCTGCACTCGATATAGATGAATTCATAATGTGAGGATTTTCCCAGGGCTGCCGCGATGTCCAGTCCGTACTGGTGTATCCCACATTGCTTCTCGGAATGGTTCACTAGAAGAATGGGCTTCCTGGGGGCGGGCTTAGGTCGGCACAATCCCACTTCCCGTTCTTGCGGAGCCAGGATCCCTGGGTGGCTAGCATCTCTTCAAAGCGCTTGGCAAAGCTGGTTGGAGCCCAGTCCGCGCGCATCTGCATAACCTCAGGAAGCGACTCCGCGATGGCCTCGCGCAGGCTCCGGAATGGGTAAGGCTTCAGGTAGGTATGGAGATGGCGGAAGGTGGGATTAGTACCTACTGCGAGGGGTCGTGCCGCTGCGATGGCTTGGTCCGTCGTGGCTGACAGCCCTGGCTGGTCGCGGTTGTAGAGGAAGCAGTTGAGGGTGTTCTGCCCACACCATTGGATGAGATCCCTCTCGTCCATGTAGTCGCGGGTGAATTCAACCTCGATGCCGGGGCGCGCCACCTTCCGACACAGGGCCTCAAGGTGGTCTGCGTAGGGCATACCAAAAAGCTTGAACATGTAGGGATCCGCATGGGTCCCCTGAGGAACATTGATACGGACGATTGCCTCTTTGAACTCGCGCCCTACAGCATCAACGACGAGTTCAAAGCCCTTCCCTGGGGTGCCAAAGCCGAAGGTGCCAATCACCGGAATCCGGGGTTCCCGGTAGGGGAGCAACCCCTCGGCCAGTTCCAGCGGGCGCGGCATCGGAAAGACCCTTGGATCCGGGTGAACCAGACTGGGATCCAGGGGCAGGTACGCATCGAAGTCATCGGGCGGGCACAGGGCGAAGGGATTCCCGGGCGCCACTTCCAGGACGAAGGTGAACTTGGGGGCAGGCAGGTCCTTCAAGCACTTGGTGTCCAACCAGCCCATGGTGGCGTGGTGGTAGTTGAAGAGGTAGAACTGGTAGTGCGTCCCAAGCTGGGGGTGCGCTGGATCGAATTCCAGATAATCCAGGTCGTACCGGTCCGAATGCAGGAGCGCCTGGTACATCATGCGCCCCGACTCGTAGATGCTGCACTGGGCCTTGGTGGGATTGATGAACAGGCCGCGGGGACGCTGCGAGACCATGAGGACTCCTTCAGGATGGGCAGGACCTAGCCGTGCTTTTGTTGCGATTCCCGTTGGAGATCGGCGTCAACCATTTCGGCGACGAGGGAGCCAAAAGCAACCTCGTCCTGCCAACCCAGCACGTTCCTTGCCAGAAGGGGATTCCCGGAGAGGGGGCCGCGGAGGGACCTGGGCAAGGTGGCATCCAGGATCACGTGCTGCCTCGGATCCAGGCCCACATGCCGGAAGGCCTCCTCCAGGAACTCCCGCACGGAGTGCAGGACACCCGTGGCCAGGACGAAATCCCGGGGCTCCTCGAGCTCGGCCATGAGGGCAAGTCCCCGAGCGTAGCTGCGCGCATGGCCCCAGTCCCGCTGGGCATCCAGGTCGCCGAGGCGGACTTCCCTCTGGAGGCCCAGCTTGATGCGAGCGACCGCTTGGGAAATGCGACGGGTCACAAACTCGGGCCCCCGCCGGGGGCTTTCATGATTGAACAGGATCGCCGAACTAGCCCGCAGGCCCTTCGTTTCCCGGTAGTGGCGGACCAATTGGAAGCCGGCGGCCTTGGCGATGCCATACAGCTCCCGTGGGTCGAGAGGGGTGCCTTCATCCTGGGGGGCAGGCGCATCCGGCCCGTACATCTCGCTGGAAGCTGCGAATACAAGGCTTGCGCCGGGGCTATCGCACAGCGCCTGGAGGATCACATGGGTCGTACCGATGGCTCCTTCCAGGAGCCCCGAAGCCTCCGCTGGGCCGGCCACGGGCTTCCGGGTACCCGCCAGATGGAAGCAGGAGCTCGGCGCCAGGTCTGCCACCAGGCGGCTGACGGAGGCGTGATTGGCAAGGTTGATGGGGTGCAGCGTCACCCGGTCGAGGACGGGCGCCAGCCGCCAGAGCCGCGCGGGGTCCTCAAGGTCGCTGGGTCGGCAGGTACCGTGCACCTCTAGGCCCCGGGCCAGCAGCTCCTCCGTGAGGTAGGAACCGTCCTGGCCTGTGATGCCAATGATGAGCCCACGTTTCACCGCTCGCCTCAGCCGCGGATGACGGCGATGTCCGGGAGGGGGAAAATCATGCCCACGCCCGCTTCCAGGGTGGCCTTCTCCCGCTCCAGGAATTCCTCCCGGAAGTGCCAGGGCAGCACCAGGTAGTAATCCGGATGCATGGCCCGACTCTCAGCCTCGCTGACGATGGGGATATCCGAGCCAATGGTGTGCGCCCCGTATTTATCGGGGTTTCGCTCTGCTGCGACATCCACCACCCGACTGTCGATCTCACACCACTGCAGAATGGTGTTCCCCTTGGTGCTGGCACCGTAGATGTGGATCCGCTTCCCCTCGCGCTTGAGCTGTTTGAGCAGGCCCAGGAGCTTTTCCCGGTGCACGTTGATCCGCTCCTGGAAGTGGCGGTAGGGCAGGTCCGTGTCCAGCTGCAGGTCAAACTCCTCCTGCCGCACCCGGCGGAGCTCCTGGAGCCAGGTTTCCCGCTTATGCGCCAGGCAGGTGTTGTGAGTCACGTAGCAGCGCAGGCTGCCGCCGTTGATGTCATTCATGCCGATGCGCACGACCTTCAGGTCGGCCCGGGCCATGATCTTCTCGATAACACCCAGGCTGTAGTACTCCAGGTGCTCGTGGCAGATCGTGTCATAGCTGTCCCGCTCCAGCATGCGGGGCATGTAGCTCATCTCGAGGATCCAGATGCCGTCAGGAGCGAGCACGTCTCGGATGCTTCGGGCGAAGGCGACAGGATCCTCAAGGTCATAGAACATGGCAATCGAGGTGACGATATCCAGCCTTCGTTCTCCCAGGTGGTGGCTCAGCTCCGGAGAGGGAAAGAGGTCCTGGACAACGGTGATGCCGTCCTTGACCTCCGTGGCCACGTCGCTGGGATCGATGCCGAAGCGCTGGTATGTGGCCGGATAGGCCTTGAGCAAAGTCCCGTCATTGCAGCCGATGTCCAGAACCATTCGTGGCCCCTGGGCACTCATGGCCATGGCTTCCTCGGCGATCCCCTGCAGGTGGTTTCGCATGGTCGCATTGGTGCCGCTTCGGTACCAGTAGGCGGAATAGAGGATCTCGGGGGGAACCGAGTGCTTCATCTGGAGCAACCCGCAGGCCTTCTCATCGCGGGTGGGGTCGCATCGCACCAGCTGGCAGGGGATCTTCCGCAGCGGCGGTTCCTCCTTACCCGGCTTGTGGAAGGATCCCTGCAGGTGCTGGGGACCCAGGTCGATCACCGGCGTCAGGCTCGATGAGCCGCACACACGGCAGGTCTGGCGATGGGTCAGGTGCATAGGGACTCCTACAGTGAGTCATTCCCAAGGAAGGGGGGTGCCACCTTTAGATCGGCAGCCTCTGCCCAGCACTTGGGAAATGCATCAAGGGGTTGCCCCGAGCTCACACCCTCCGCCCAAAACTCCTCTCCAGCTCCGCCAGGCTCAGCTTCTTGAGGATGGGCCTTCCGTGGGGGCAGGTGTTGGGCACCTCGCAGGCCAGGAGGTCCTGGATGAGGCGGAGGGCCAGGTCCGGGGGCAGGGCGTGGTGTTTCTTGATGGCGGCGCGGCAGGCCAGCTCGGCGTTGAGGTCACGGCGGAAGGTGTCCAGGTCCACGCGGCCCTCCTGCTCCAGGCGGATCATCAGGTCATCCAGCAGGGTCTGCGGGTCCCGTTCCGCCAGGAAGTCCGGTAGGCCGCGCACCACCAGGGCGTCTGCTCCAAAGGGGTCCACCTCCACGCCCGCGGCCTCCAGCTCGGGCAGGAAGGGGAGCAGGCGGGCCAGGGCCTCGGGACCCAGCTGCACCACCTGGGGGGGCAGCAGGGGCTGGATGGCCGGGGCGTGGCGGCGCAGGAAGAGCCGCTCGAAGAGCACCCGCTCGTGGGCCACGTGCTGGTCGATGATCCAGAGCTCGGGACCGTCCGCCCCGGTGATCTCGGCCACCAGGTAGGTCTGCTGGAAGGCCCCCAGGTAGCGGATCGCACGGCCGGTTTCGCTCCCCTCGGCCACCCCTGAGGGCGCCGCCTCGTAGGCATAGACCGTGTCCAGGGGCCGGGTCTCGAAGGCGGCTGACAGGGCCTGATTGGCGGCGAGGCCCCCGCCGGAGTGGTCGGACCAGAGCCGCGGGTGCTGAGGCGCCGCCCGGCGGGAAGGGTCCAGGTCGAACTCGGCGTCCATGGGCTTGGGGGGCAACTCCAGGACTGAAGCCAGGCCGCCGCGCAGCTTCGCCCAGGCCTCCTCCGCCGCGCTGCGCACCCAGGCGAAGATGCGCTGGGGCTCCCGGAAGCGCACCTCGGCCTTGGTGGGGTGCACGTTGACATCCACCGCCTCGGGCGGGACCTGCAGGAACAGCACCGCCGCCGGGTAGCTGCCCTTGGCGAAGGTGCCGGACCAGGCCTCGGACAGGGCGGCCAGCAGCAGGCGGTCCCGCACGGCCCGGCCGTTCACGAAGAGATAGAGCCGGTTGCGGTCCCGGAAGCTCAGATCCGGCGGCGAGACAAAGCCCCGCAGCTGCCAGGGGGCCTCACCGTTCACGAAGGGCACCAGCCGCCCCAGCTTGTCCCCCAGCAGGGGTGCCAGGCGCTGGCCCGGATCGTCCACGGGGGGCAGCACCAGGGGGGCGCCCCGGTCGGGCCGGAGGATCCAGTGGACGCCGGGCGAGCTCAGGGCCAGCCGCGCCACCACGCCCCAGAGCTGCGCGTGCTCCGTGTCCGTGGACTTGAGGAATCGGCGCCGGGCCGGCAGCTGGGCGAACAGATCCCGGACCGTCACGGTGGTGCCCCGGCTGCGGGGCGTCGGCGTGACCTCCTTGATGACGCCGAACTCGCAGCGCAGGCGATGACCCGCGCCCTCGGTCTCGGCGCTGGTGAGGTCAAAGCGGCTCACGCTGGCGATGCTGGGCAGGGCCTCCCCGCGGAACCCGAAGGTGTCGAGATGGCCCAGGTCCTCGGCCGTGCGGACCTTGCTGGTGGCGTGGCGCTCCAGGGCGAGATACAGCTCGTCCCGGGCCATGCCCGAGCCGTCGTCCGCTACCTCCAGCAGGCGCTTGCCGCCCTCCTCCCAGGTGACCTCGAGGTGCCGTGCCCCGGCGTCCAGGGCGTTTTCCACCAGTTCCTTGAGCACCGAGGCGGGCCGCTCCACCACCTCCCCCGCCGCGATCTGGTTGGCCACCTGGTCACTGAGGATCCGGATTCTGGACATGGTTAAAAGCTATCAGCTATCGGCGCTCAGCCGTCAGGTCAGACTGGAGGGATGAACCCACGCGCCCTCCTCCCCGGACTTCTCCTGCTGCCCGCCCTGGTGCAGGCGGCACCCCGCACCCAGGCGCCGGACGCGGCCTGGCTGACGTTCACCACGCCCCACTACCGCATCCACTGCCCGGCGGCCTTCGAGGGCTTCGGCCGCGAGGTGGCGGGCCGGGTGGAGGGCATCCACGCCCAGTACCTGGGCCTGGTGGGCTATGTCTACGAGAAGCCCATCGACATCGTGATCCTGGATCCCGTGATGGAGGCCAATGGCATGGCCCTGGCCATCCTTCAGCGGCCCCAGGTGGTGCTCTGGAAGACGGAACCTGAGGCGGATTCTGTCATCGGCCACCACCACGGCTGGGCGGAGCTCGTGGTCGCCCATGAGCTGGGGCACCTGCACCACCTGCTGCGGCCCCAGCGGAAGCCCAACCTCTGGCAGCGCTGGACCGCCGTCCAGGGCCCCCTGCCCGGGAAGGCCCCCCGCTGGGTGGTGGAGGGCTACGCCACCCTCATCGAAGGCAAGCTCACGGGCAGCGGCCGTCCCCACAGCGCCGTTCGCGCCGCGGTGCTGCGCCAGTGGGCGCTGGAAGGGAAACTCCCCGCCTACGAGGCCCTCAGCGGCACGGGCAGCTTCCTGGGCGGCAGCATGGCCTACCTGGGCGGCAGCGCCTATCTGGCGTGGCTGGAAACCAAGGCCGCCGACCCCAAGGTGTTTCAGACCCTGTGGACCCGACTGGCGGGGAAACGCAACTTCGACGACGCCTTCCTGGCCACCTTCGGCTTCGGCCCCCGGGACGGCTACCAGCGCTTCTGTGCAGAGCTGACCCACACGGCTCTGGAGCTGGAGCGCCGCGTGAAGGCCCAGGGCCTGCGCGAAGGCGAGCTCTTCACCCAGCTGAAGGGGGAGGTCACGGACCTGGCCCTGAGCCCCGACGGCACCAAGCTCCTGGCCCGCGTGCTGGATCCCAAGCAGCCCGGCCTGTACCTGTGGGACCTGAAGGCACCGGTCGCCAAGAAGGCCAAGCCCAAGGACCCGGACGAGCCTGAGGACCATGCGCCCGCAGCGCCCGTGGTGGCGCCCAACCGCCGCCTGGGCCGCATCCACGGCGCCCTGCCCTGGAAGCCGGTGTGGACGTCCGCTGACACCATCGGCTTCCGGCTGCGGCTACCGGATGGGGAGGGTGTGCTGCAGGCCGAGCCCTGGCAGTGGCAGCCCGCAAAGGGGGCCCGCCCTGCGGCCTCGGCGCCCAAAACCAGTCCCGCGACGATCCCCGCCTGGAAGGAAGTGGACGGCATCTGGAACCTGGTGGACGCCACCGGGAAACCCCTCACGCGCACCCTCGCTGCCGCCTGGAACCCCGCGGTCACGCCCGACGGGAAGTGGATCTACTACACCCAGCTCAGCGCCACGGGTCTCCAGATCCGCCGCCTGGACACCAGCCTGCCACCCCTGGAAGCCAAGGCCCTGCCGGTGGATCCCGAGCCCCTGGTGCGGGACGTGGCCCTGCCGAAGGCCGACGAGCCCAGCCCCCTGCCGCCCCCCGTGGCGGTCGCGCCCCACGCCTATCGCGTCGGCGAGAGCCACGACAGCTTCTCCCTGGTGGGCTTCAGCACCTCCCCAGCCGGAGTCAGCACCCAGCTGGGCCTGGGCGGCAACGACATGCTGGGTCGCCTGAACTGGCAGGTGCTGGCGGGCCTCGGCCTCGGCAACGTCGCGGGCATGAACCTCGGCAATGTCGCGGGCCCTCGGGGGGCCATGGCCGGGGCCTCCTGGCACGGCTGGCGCTGGGCGCCCTCCCTGCAGGTCTTCTCGAGCCTGGAGCGGCCCTCCCGCCAGGACTTCCTTGCCACCCAGGGCTTCGACCGCGAGCGCCGGGGCTTCGAGCTGGCCTTCGAGGAAGTGGACCTGGGCCGCCCCCGGAACACCCTGCGCCCCTACCTCGCCGTCGAGCGTGTGACCCCCAGGGGCGGCACCGCCCTCGGCCGCTCCCTGGTGGGGGTGGACGCGGGGCTCGGCAACACCTGGAGCCGGAACGAGCAGGGCCTCCAGGCTTCGGTGGCGGTGCAGGAGCAGCAGGGCCGCACCGACGGCCAGGCCTGGCAGCTGACCCGCGCCACCTTCCGGGTGGGATGGCTCAACCCCTGGGTGCCCCTCCGGGTGCAGGCCGAGGCCGGCCGCCTCGGTGGGCAGCCCACGGACCTGGATCGCTTCCACCTGGGGGGTCTGCCCACCTCCCTCCTGCCCAGCGCCCTGGACGCCAACCGCGCGGTTCAGGCGGCCCTGCCCGCCTATACCGCCACCGGCAACCGCCTCCAGCGCCTGCGGGGCGAGCTGGGGAGCCCCTTCCGGCTCTACCTTGAGGCCACCACCCTCTGGCAGGATTCGTCCCCCAAGCCTAGGGCCCTGCGCGTGGCGGGCCTGGAGCTCGACGGCCGGAACCTGGGCCTGCCCCAGGAAATCATGCGCCGGCTCACGGGCAACCTGAGCTTCACCCTGGGGGTGCACCGCCCCCTGGATGGCATCATGAAGGGACGCACGGTGGGAACCTTCTCCCTGCTCCTGCGACCCTGAGATTCGCCCGGAATGCCCTTTCTTCTCGCTCTTGTTCTCATCCTCCTGGTCCAGTGGCTCCACCTGCGCTTGCTGCGGCTGGAGCTGCCGGAGCGCACGCACCGATGGCTGCCCTGGCTCCTGGGCCTGGTCCACCTCCCCCTGGTGGTGTTCGCCCTCATGCGCATGGCCGCCACCGGCAACCACAGCGCCATGCCCCTGCTGCGGGGACTGGCCCGGGGCGGCTTCTACTTCCAGGCCTTCAGCGTGCTGCACCTGGTCATCGGCATGGTGGGCCAGGGGCTCTGGCGGCTCTCGCGCCGCCTGGCCGAGCGGAGCAGTGCGGGCGAGGAGGCCCCGGAGGATCCTGGGCGCCGTACCTTCCTGCGGGTGGCCGCCGTGGCCAGCACCGGGGCCGCCGTCACCCTGGGCGGCAGGGGCTCCCGGGAGGCCTTCGGCGATCCGCTGATCACCCGTCGGGACCTGGCCTTCCCGGACCTGCCGGCGGGCCTGGATGGCCTGCGCCTCGCCCACCTGAGCGACCTCCATGCCGGCCCCCTGGTGGGCGCCGAAGCCCTCGGCCGCTGGCGGCTTCTCACGGAGCGGGAGCGCCCAGACCTGCTGGTCTTCACCGGCGATCTCGTGGACAGCCGCCCGGAGGAACTGGGCCCCCTCCTGGCGGCCTTCCGGGGCTTCGAGCCTCCCCTGGGACGCTTCGCCGTGCTGGGCAACCACGACTACTTCGACGATCCCCGCCCGCTCTGGCGGGACCTGGAACTCGCTGGCATCCGCTGCCTGGAGAACCGCGCGGCCCTGGTGCCCCGGGGGGGCGCCGTCCTGGCGGTATTGGGACTGCAGGACCCCATGGCCCGGAACGGCCGGTTCCGGCGCCTGGTCTTCGGCCCTGGCCCCCGCCCCAGCGAAGCGGCGCGGGACCTGCCCGCCGACGCCTTCCGGATCTGCCTCAACCACCGGCCGAGTGAGTGGGAGCACGCCCTGGCCGCGGGCGCACGGCTCACCTTGTCGGGCCACACCCACGGCGGCCAGATCAATCCCATCCCGGGCTTCAGCAGCGCGCACCTCATCGGCCCACGCACGGACGGTCTCTACCGGCAGGGGGAAGACCTGCTCTACGTGAGCCGCGGCCTCGGCGTGGTGGGCTTGCCCATCCGCATCGGAGCGCCGCCTGAGATCGCGATCCTGACCCTTCGGCGGGGCTAACCTCAGGAAGGAAATCATGAACCGCAGTGCCCTCAGCCCTTGACGAGCACCCACACGCCCACGGCGATGAAGGCGCAGCCGGCGGTCCACTTGATGGCGGCCTCGGGGATGTAGCGGAACAGGATGCCGCCCACGGCCACGCCGATGGCGGTAGCGCACACCAGGGCCGCGCTGGCGGCGAAGAAGACCGTCCAGGCCTGGCCACTGCGCACCGTCGCTGTCATGGCCGCAAGCTGAGTCTTGTCGCCGACCTCGGCGAGGAAGACGGTGACGAAGGTGGTCCAGAACAGCGAGCGGATCATGGGGCTCCTTTACATTCCTGCGGACTCTCAAGCGTAATGGAAGCGGTTCTGCGGCACACTGGTCAGATGGTGCTCGACCACTTTGACCTCCCCACCACCTATGTGGACACGCCCGAGAAGCTGCAGGAGGCTCTGCCCCTGTGGCACGCGGCCGGACTGCTCGCCGTGGACATCGAGTGCAGCCTCACGGGCATGCACCGCTGTGTCCTGGCCTTGATGCAGGTAGCGACCCACGACCAGGCCTGGCTGGTGGACCCCCTGCCGATCCAGGACCTCATGCGCCCGGCCCTCCAGGCCATGGGGCAGGTGCCCTGGATCGTCCACGACTTCTCCGGCGACGGCATCGTCTTCAAGCGCCTCTACGATGTCGTGCCCGACAGCATCTTTGACACCATGCTGCTCTCCAGGGCCCTGGGCTACCCGCAGCCGGGCCTGAAGACCATGGCCCGCCTCAAGCTTGGCCTCGACATCCCCAAGGAAGAGCAGGACTCCAACTGGATGCTGCGCCCCCTGCGGGACGCCCAGATCAGCTATGCCAGCCGAGACGCGGCCCTGCTGTTGCCCTTGCTCCGCACCCTGGCGGACGAGGCCGAGACCAAGCGGGAGCATCCGGAGATTGGTCCCCGGCTCGCCAGCCTCCCCAAGGAGATCCGCCACCTCCTGCGCCGGGTCCGCGCCTACAGCAACCCCAAGCAGGATCCCCTCGTGGAAAAAGCTAGACATTTGGGCGATCTGGCCATGGAGCGTGCCCGGCAGCTCACGGCCATGCGCTGGGCCTGGGGCAACGAAGGCGACGTGGCCGCCGTCATGGAACTCGGCAACCGCTGGCTCCTGGCGCGTTTGGCGCATCCGCCCGCCACGCGGGAGGCCCTGGAGCGCACGATGCCCAACCCCCGTTTCCGCCGAAAACGCCTCGACGCCCTCTGGGCCGTGTTTGAATCGGGGCCCCATGAAACTCAGGAAGAGGCAGAATCGACCGATGGGTTGATTTGGAACAACCCTGGAAAACCATGACCATATCCCCAGATTCCCCGGCCGACGACGGCATCCTCCTCAGCTTCCCCAGGGGCCTGCTGGGGTTCCCGCAGCTCACCGCCTTCCGCCTCTTCGAGCCCCCAGACGGGTACCCTCTGAAGTTCCTGCAAGCGGTGTCCTCCCCGGACATGGCCTTCACCTGCATCGATCCCGTGGCCGTCAAACACGACTACGAAGTCCCTCTCTGCGATGAAGATGCCGAGGCCCTCGCCCTGGAGTCCCTGCAGGACGCCATGATCCTGACCCTGGTGGTGATCCCCGAGGACCCGCGGCGCATGACCACCAATCTGGCAGGCCCCCTGGTCATCAACGCGAAGACCATGACTGGCTACCAGGTCGCGCTGAACTCTGACAAATTCCCGCTGCGGTTTCCAATCCTGGCCCGGGATTGAAAAAGCTCTGGTAGCCTTCCAGCATGCTGGTCATCACGCGGAAGCAGGAGCAGTCCCTCATCATCGGTGGCGAAGTCGAGGTGATCGTCCTTGGCATCTCCAAAGAGGGTGTCCGCCTCGGCATCAAGGCTCCACGCAGTGTCCAGGTCCACCGCCGGGAGGTCTTCGAGGCCATCGCCGCCGAAAACCTCGCTGCCATCGAGGCCAAGTCCTCGGTCCAGGGCGCGGCCGCCCTGCTCCGGGCCGCTCAAGTTAAGAATCCGGAAGACCGATAGGGTGTTGTTGAGGTTCTCCCTTGGACATCACTGTCGCCACCGCCGTCTCCATGCACCAGCTCAGGGTCCAGAACGACCTGACGCTGAGTGTTCTCAAGAAGACCGTGGAGGCGGACGTCCAGCAGGGGACTGATCTCGTCAAGCTGATGGAACAGTCCGGCGGCGTGGGCAAGCGGGTGGACCTCTTCGCCTGAGCGCAGCCACTATTTCAGGTAGGGCGACAGATAGCGTCCAGTGACGCTGGCCTTCCGCTTGGCGATCTCCTCAGGTGTGCCCACGGCAATGAGGCGGCCCCCATCCCCTCCGCCCTCGGGCCCCAGGTCCAGGACCCAGTCGGCGGTCTTGATCACGTCCAGGTTGTGCTCGATCACGATGATGGTGTTGCCTGTCTCCACCAGTCGGTTGATGACCTCCAGCAGCTTCTGGATGTCCTTCAGGTGCAGGCCGGTGGTGGGCTCGTCCAGGATGTAGACCGTGCGGCCCGTGGCCCGCTTGCTCAGCTCCTTGCCCAGCTTCACGCGCTGGGCCTCGCCCCCAGAGAGGGTCGTGGCGCTCTGCCCCAGGCGGATGTAGCCGAGGCCCACGTCGATGAGCGTCTGCAGCTTGTTGGCCAGCACGGGGATCGGCGCGAAGAGGACCAGGGCCTCCTCCACGGTCATGTGCAGCACGTCGGAGATGCTCTTGCCCTTGTAGTGGATCTCCAGGGTCTCGCGGTTGTAGCGCTTCCCCTTGCACTGCTCGCAGGTGACGTAGACATCCGGGAGGAAGTGCATCTCGATGCGCAGAAGCCCATCGCCCTCGCACTTGTCGCAGCGGCCCCCCTTCACATTGAAGCTGTAGCGGCCGGGCGCGTAGCCCCGGGCCTTGCTCTCGGGCAGCTGGGCGAAGAGCTCCCGCAGAGGCGTGAACAGCCCGGTGTAGGTGGCCGGGTTGCTGCGCGGCGTGCGGCCGATGGGCGCCTGGTCGATATCGATGACCTTGTCGATGGCCTCGAGGCCCTTGATGGCCTTGTGCTTGCCGACCAGATGTACGCCCTGGTGCAGCTGGTTGGCGAGGGCCTTGTAGAGGATTTCATTGACCAGGGTGCTCTTGCCCGAGCCGCTGACCCCGGTCACGCAGGTGACCAAGCCGATGGGAAAGTCCGCGTCCACCTTCTTGAGGTTGTTCTCTTCGGCGCCTTGCACTGAGAGGTAGCCCCGCTTGGCCTTGCGGCGGGTGCGCGGCACAGGAATGGCGTCGCGGCCTGCGAGGAAATCGCCGGTGATGGATCCTGGTGTGTTGCGGATCTCCTCGGGGGTGCCCTGGGCCACCACGAAGCCGCCGTGCTCGCCGGCGCCGGGGCCCATGTCCACCACGTGATCCGCGGCGAGGATGGTCTCCAGGTCGTGCTCCACCACCAGCACCGTGTTGCCCAGGTCCCGCATCTCCTTGAGGGTGCGGATGAGCTGCAGGTTGTCCCGCTGGTGGAGGCCGATGCTGGGCTCGTCCAGCACGTAGAGCACGCCCTGCAGCTTGGAGCCGATCTGGGTGGCGAGGCGGATGCGCTGGCCCTCGCCGCCCGACAGCGTGGCCGCGCTGCGGTCCAGGGTGAGGTAGCCCAGGCCCACATCATCCAGGAAGCCCAGGCGCTCGCGGATCTCCTTCAGCACCTTCTCGGCGATGACCGCGTCCTTGCCCTCCAGGGCCAGGTCGCCGAACCACTTTCGGGCGTCGCGGACGCTCTGGGCCGCGACCTGGGCGATGTTCAGGCCGCTCACATAGACCGCCAGCACCTCGGGCTTGAGCCGCTGGCCCGCGCAGACCTCGCAGGGGATGATCCGCATGGACTCCTCCAGCTCCGCCTGGATCTCCTCGCTGGTGGTCTCGCGGTAGCGGCGCTCGAGGTTGCCGATGATGCCCTCGAAATGGTGGACGAAGTCGTAGTGGTTTTTATTGCGCTTGCTCTCGTAGGTGAAGCGCATCTCCTTCTCGGTGCCGTGCAGCAGCAGGCGGTGGATGTCCGCCGGCAGCTTCTTCCAGGGCGTGTCGAGGCTGAACTTCAGCTTCCGGGCGAGCTGATCCATCATCTGGGACCGCCAGCCATCTTCCGACACGCTCTTCCAGCCGCTGGCCTGGATGGCGCCCTCGCTGATGGCCAGGTTCGCATTCGGTACGATCAGCTCCTCGGCGAACTGGCGCTTGAACCCAAGGCCGTCGCAGGTGGGGCAGGCACCGTAGGGCGTGTTGAACGAAAATGAGCGCGGCTCCAGCTCCGGCAGCCCCTGGCCAAACCGGGCGCACTTGGGCTTGTTGCAAGCCAGCTTGCTGGAGAAGAAGGTCTCGGCGCCATCGAGGTCAAGGAGGGCGCCGCCCTCGGCCAGGTTGCACGCGATCTCCAGGCTGTCCGCCAGCCGCGACTGGATGGACGGCGACACCTTCAGGCGATCGATGACCACTTCGATGGTGTGCTTCTTCTGCTTGTCGAGGTCAGGAACGCCCTCGGTGAGATCGAGCATCTGGCCGTTCACCCGGGCCCGGATGTAGCCGCGCTTCATCAGGTCCTGGAGCAGCTTCTTGTACTCGCCCTTGCGGCCCCGCACCACCGGCGCCAGGATCTGCAGCTTCGCGCCCTCGGGCCGCGCCAGGATCTGGTCGGCCATCTCCTGGATGGTCTGGCTGGCGATAGGCTCGCCGCAGGCCACGCAGGTGGGCCGGCCCGTGCGGGCGTAGAGCAGGCGCAGGTAGTCGTAGATCTCGGTCACGGTGGCCACCGTGGACCGGGGGTTCTTGCTGGTGGTCTTCTGCTCGATGGAGATGGCCGGGGACAGCCCCTCGATGCTGTCCACATCGGGCTTCTCCATCTGGTCCAGAAACTGGCGGGCGTAGGCCGACAGGCTCTCGACGTAGCGCCGCTGACCTTCGGCGTAGAGAGTGTCGAAGGCCAGGCTCGATTTGCCCGAACCCGACAGGCCCGTGATCACCACCAGCTGGTTACGAGGCAGCGACAGGTCCAGGTTCTTCAGGTTGTGCTCGCGGGCACCCTTGATGTGGATGTGTTCCATAAGTTCTCCAGCTTACTCCGTTTTTTTTTCGCTTTCACGCCTTGCGTCTAGAATCATGGGATGCATCCAGCCGACCTGGCGATCCTGCTCCACCGCGCCCTCGAGGTGCGCCTGGCGCGCCTGCAGGAGCTGCTCGGCCAGACGCACTGGGCTGAGGACATGGAGCAGCTGCACCAGGTCCGGGTGGCGGCCCGGCGCCTGGGCGCCGTGCTGGACCTGGTGGATCCGGAGGTCTATCCGGGCCACAAGGGCCAGCGGCGAGCGCTGAAGGGCCTGGTGGACGTCCTGGGCCTGCCCCGGGAACTCGATGTCCATGCGGACCACCTCCGGGCGCACCATCTCGAGGCCAGGAGCAACACCCAGGCCGCCGTCATCGAGCACCTGCTGGAGCAGGTGGACCGGGGCCGCGCGAAGGCCCGGCGGATCATGGCCAAGGAGCTGCACCGTCTTCGGCTCCCGGACCTGGAGCGACTGCGGTCGGTGCCCTCCCTGCCCGATCCCTTCCAGGCCACCTCGCTGCAGGAGGCGGCCTGGAGCTGTCTGGAGCCCCGCATCGCCGCCGCCCTGGGCGACCTGGCGGCGCTCTCGGCCCAGGAGGATCCGACCGCCCTGCACAAGGCCCGGGTCCGGATCAAGAAGCTGCGCTACGCCGTGGAGGCCCTGGAGGGAGCCTTCGCCCTGCCTCCGGAGACGGTGCAGAAGAAGCTGCGGGAGCTGCAGACACTGCTGGGGAACCACCATGACCTGGCGGCCCTGGAGGCCCTGCTCTGGAAGGCCGAGGCCCGCCTCCGCACCCACGACCGCGCCACGCTGTGCGGGGGCGTCCTGGAGCTCATTGGCGATGTGGCCGAGGCCCGTCGCTCGGTCTTCTATGTCTTCGTCACCGCCGCCGAGGGGCAGGCTCCCGCAGCCTTCGCTGATGACCTGAGGCCGGCCCTGGGCCTGCCTCTGCTCAAAGAGAGCCGGCCATGAGCTTCTGGCAGGTGCGGCTCCGCCCTCTGGCCTGGCTGCGCAGCCTCCACGCGAAGCTGTTCCTGCTGCTGGGGCTGGTCACCAGCGTGCTCACCGTGGCCGTGGCCTACTCCATCGTGCGCAATAGCCGGCGCGAGCTCGAGAACTACTCCAAGCGGTTGACCATCGAGACCGCCGCCACGGTGGAGACAGACATCCTGGAGCGGGACCCCACCTTCAAGGATCCCGACAAGCTGGACCAGGTGCTGGCGAGCATTGCGGGGCCTGACCGCAGCATCTTTCAGATCGATGTCTTCCGCCGGGTGGGCAAGGGCAACGAGGTCGATCTGGTCCGCTCCTCCGGGGACGAGACCCTGGTGGACTGGGGCCCCGAGATCGGCTCCTACCTGTCCCTGCCCGGTCCCCAGGCCGAGCTGGTGGACCTGAACACCGGGCGGCAGGCCTGGAAGGTCTACCTGCCCATCCGCAGCCGCAAGGGGAACCAGCCCCCCCTGGGCCTCATCCGCGCCTACTGCGATCTGGAGCGCTGGGAGGTGGTCTGGGACAACAACCTGAAGCGGACCTACCGCACCCTGCCCGGCGTGTTGCTGGGCGAGTTCATCCTGCTCTGGCTCATCCTCCGCGTGCTCATCAGCGACCCCATCGAGGCCATGGCGCTGACCATGCAGCGGCTGGAGCGGGGCGAGTCCGGCGCCCGCGCGCCGGTGCGACGCAGCGACGAGCTGGGCCTCATTGCCGCCCGCTTCAACGACATGGCCGTGCAGCTGGAGCTGGCCGGGGAAGAGCGCGAGGCGCTCATCCGCGAGATCCGCGGCCTCAATACCAACCTGCAGGACCGCATCGATGTGGCCCTCTCGGAGCTGCAGACCAAGAACCGCGAGCTGGCCGCCCTGGTGGAGCGCAACGCCCTCCTCCGGGAGGAGCTGGGGGCTCAGGAGCGCCTGGCCGTGGCCGGCCAGCTCACGGCCACCTTCGCCCATGAGGTAGGAACACCCCTGAACCTCGTCACCGGCCACCTGCAGCTGCTGGACGCCCAGAAGGACCTGCCGGACAAGACCCGGGAGCGCCTCCGGGTGATCCACGCACAGATCCAGCGGGTGGGCGACATCGTGCGCCGCCTGCTGGACCTCACGCGGCGCCCCCAGCTCCAACAGCAGCACCAGTCCTTCGCGGACCTGTTCGAGGATCTGCAGCAGCTCTGGGCCCCCACCCTGGCAGCCCACGGCATCACTGTGGAGGCCATGGCCCCCACCGACTGCTGCCTCGACGTGGACCGCAAGCAGATGGAGCAGCTGTTCCTGAACCTCATGAACAACGCCATCGACGCCATGCCCAGCGGGGGTTCGGTCCGGATCTCGGTGGCCCCCGGCGAGGAAAGTTCCCCGGGCGGACTCTGGTGGGAGCTGCGCTTCCGTGACTCCGGGCAGGGCATCCCCGCCGAACTCATGGGCCAGGTCTTCCGCCCCATGTTCACGACCAAGCCCGAAGGCGAGGGCACGGGCCTCGGCCTCAGCATCTGCCGCGAGATCGTGCGGAACCACGGTGGCGAGATCCGTATCGACAGCACCGAAGGCAACGGCACCGCCGTCGTCTTCACCCTGCCAGGTGCCCTGCCCGCCTGAGGCTCAGATCTCGACGACTTCGATGTCGCCCAGTTCTTCCTCGAGGAAGCGGCTGCCCACTTCCTTCAGGCGGCTGCTGGCGTCCGTGAGCTGGACCCGCAGGGACCCCCGGGCGCTCTCGGTGCGGTAGCCGAGGCTGCCTTTCAGGAGCCGATCCACGGCCTTGGCGGTGACG